>Ga0209098_1000442_pt1 | contig 46076 bp, 45 predicted proteins | sample AD_JPNHW1_MetaG_FD_184429 | JGI IMG/M metagenome (GOLD analysis project Ga0209098, IMG submission 184429) | Active sludge microbial communities of municipal wastewater-treating anaerobic digesters from Japan - AD_JPNHW1_MetaG (SPAdes) (version 2) | ecosystem: Engineered > Bioreactor > Anaerobic...
GGCCAGGACGATGATAAGGTCGGCACATGGGACAACGGGAACCCTGATGGAGGCTTAGACGGACATTTTCGCATCGGTCTGGACCTTCCCGATCCTGTGGAGATAAAGTCCATATTGCTTTACACATCTGATGAGAACGGCAACCCCGAAGGCGGTCAATTCTGGGATACTGCTGCCACCAGATACTACATTCTGGGAGTCTTCGACCAGGGAATGCAGCTGTATCATACCCATGCGCCATCTCTGGGTACATTCTCCGGGGATGTTCAATTCGACCTCTATGCGGCTGATTCAAGTTGGTTTATAGATGGGTACAATTTTGCAGTAGCGGTAACCCTGGCAGACGGCACGGAGCTAAAGAGAGTGACCACCATCGGAGAGTCAGTCGATTGGCCCATCGAAAGCACCGGCAAGAGCCCATCTGTTGAGACACCAGTTGGCACCTCAGCAATACCTTCCGAAGATGGGCAGGCGGGCTCAGGAAGATCCAAGATTGAGAGCATTCTGCAGGGCGATTCAGGTTCTTCTGAATCAGGGTCATACAAATCGGGATCTTATGAATCAGGATCAACTGAATCAGGACTCGAAGATCAGTCCCCCCTTCCCGCAGGCTCAGCCGGAGCGGTAATCCTGGATAGCTGGAACACGGAAGCCGTGGACAACAATCCCAACTGCAGCCCAACTCTCACTCTCTCAAAGCCGCATATGATCACCTATATCGATACCTACCACTGGAACTATGGCCAGGGCACAGAATCCGGAGGAAGAATCAGCCTGCAAGACGGCAATGGCGAGACCTTCGGTCCCTGGCAGGTTGAGGCCCAGTCCGCTTCGGGCGCAGCCAATGCCTGGTGGATCGCCCACCCCAATGAGATCGTTCCTGCCGGAAACTATATAATAATCGACTCCCAGCCGGAAACCTGGTCCCGCAACGAAAAATCGCCATGCGGATTCGTCAAGATCGAAGGATATCCTGTAAAGTCAACTCCCGCTCCAGAGGATGGGGCGGACGGCGGAGCGGAGAGCAAAGGCACAGTTGGCGCACATATAGATGTGGATGGAGAATGCAGCAATCCAATCGATATGCTCACCTCCGGCTGCGATAAAGGCCTGCCGGGAATTCAGGTGGAATTGACCTTCACATACCTTCCGCCTGCTTATTCCGGAGACATCCCCAACACTCTCAGGGAGACGACCGACGAGAACGGAATGGCCTATTTCAAGGATGTGCCAGCGGGCTCGAAGTTCATCCTCAAGACGGCAGTAAAGACCATGGAAAAGGAGCAGGAAGGATCAATGTCCGATCCGGCGGAAGATATGCATATCGAATTCGACTACAGATGCAAGGGCTCCTATCCAGAAGAGGAGCGAAAGAGACTTGAGCAGAGCGCCGGGGTGGGGCCGAATGGGCAGATAACCGGCATATTAACCCCTGTCTGCGGCAATAAAGGGGTGATATGCAGCCCTGAATGCGACCTCTACCCGCTCTGACTTCCATTGATCGCTAGGTTGTTGGGCCTGCACTAAAAGAATGAGGGGTGTGTCGCAGTGAGCGGCATTCCCTGACAATTTTTTCTGGATTCTGAACCGCCGACAACCGTATTCTCATCATGGTTTTGCTTCCTGGCCCGATGCAGATTGCCTGCTCTTCGGATTGGCATTTTCCCTATCCAGCCATCTGGCAAGCATCCTGGCCAGCTCCTTCTGCTGAACCGGCTTGGCAATGAACTCGTTCATTCCCACCGCAATGCACCTCTCCCGGTCCCCCTGCATGGTGGCGGCGGTCATGGCGATGATGGGAACCTTCGGATTGAGCATCTTCGATTCATCCTGGCGAATGATCCTTGTGGCCTCGAAACCATCCATGTCAGGCATATGGCAGTCCATCAACACCAGATCGTAATCAATAGTTTGCAGCGCATCGACCGCCTGCCGTCCATTGGACACCACATCCGCGGAAAGCCCCATCTTCTTGAGCATCGCCTTAGCGACCTTCTGGTTGACGGGATTGTCCTCTGCTATCAGAATTCTCATACTGTCTTTCGTGCCCTCGGTGAAGGAAGGCTTTTCGCCATCCGGGCGGAGATCTTTGCGGCAATCTTTGCGATAATCGTTACGATAATCTCCGAGGTTGCCTTTGCCGCGATCTTCCTCTGCTTCGGCAGAAGCCTTTTCTCTTGATCCCCGTTCATCTGGCTGCTTACTGAAGACCGCGGTAAACCAGAAGGTCGAACCCGCTCCTTCCCGGCTCTCCAGGCCGATCTTTCCCCCCATCAGTTCCACAAGTTGCTTGGAGATGGCCAGCCCCAGGCCGGTGCCGCCATACTGCCGGGTGGTCGAGCTGTCTATCTGAGTGAATGGAGAGAAGAGAATCCTCTGACGGCCTTCAGGGATGCCGATGCCGGTATCGATAACGGCAAAGCGAAGCTTGGCCTTCTTTTCGTCCTCTCTCACCAATCTGACCTGGATCATTATCCTGCCCTTCTCGGTGAACTTCACGGCATTTCCGCCAAGGTTGACCAGAATCTGGCGCAGCCTTCCCGGATCTCCTCTCAGGAGGGACGGCACACGGGAGTCGACCTCGCTGATCAGCTCCAGGCCCTTCTCATGAACATCGATGGCCAGCAGGTCGACGGTATCCTTAAGAAGGGACCGCAGATCAAAGTCCAGCATCTCTAGATCCAGCTTTCGGGCTTCGATCTTGGAGAAATCCAAAATGTCATTGATGAGAGAGAGAAGCATCTCCCCGCTGATCCTGGCGATCTCCACATATTCGCGTTGCTCTTCGTTCAATTGCATGTCCTGCAGCAATCCTATCATGCCGATGACACCGTTCAGAGGAGTCCGAATTTCGTGGCTCATGTTGGCCAGAAACTCGCTCTTAGCGGCACTGGCCTGCTCCGCCATCTCTGCCATCTGCCTGGCATGCTTGCTGGCGTCCTCAAGTTGCAGATTGGTCTTCCTCAATTCATCTTCGAATTGCTTGTATCTGGTAATGTCGCGGATGGACTCGATTGCCCCGACAATATAACCGTTGTGATCGTAAAGAGGAGATGCTATCCCCCAGAGGAAGGCCCCCTCCTTGCCTTTTAGCACGGGAATGAACGTCTCGGCGATCAGTTGATCTCCCTTTCTCAGGACAAAGTAATACTTGGCTTCAATCTCCCTTCTGTCCATGAATATCAGGTCTATCAAAATAGGCCTTCGCTTTCCGTAGAATGGCAAAGAGTAATCGAAATTGCCCTCGCCGATCATCTCCGCCTTGGCAACACCGGTCATCTCTTCAATGGCTTTATTCCAGGCGAGAACTCTTCCTTTCTGGTCTATTGCAAATGTGGCATCCGGAAGAAAATCGATGATATCGGCCAGACGCTGTTCCGACCCGCGCAGGGCTTCTTCTGCCTGCCTGTATTTAGTGATGTCATGAAATACCCAGATTCTGCCATGATAATTGCCATCCCGGTCGATCACCGGCGATGAATACCAATCCAGAACCATGCCATCATGAAACCTTATCTCATCTCTGCCAGTGTCATCCCGATGGTCATATAGATGTCTGGCTCTGCTGAGGAATTTTTCCGAGTCCATTATCCTGCAAGCCGCATGCTGAAGAAGAATCTGCATATCCTTTTCATTCCTCATGGCAGCAGGAACAGCCCACATGTCCAGAAGCCGCTGGTTGGCGATCAATCGCTGCCCTTTGCTATCCACAACAATGATCCCGTCCAGCGAAGTCTCAACCTGGGCCTCAAGTATCGCGGTCTTCCGTCGCAGATCGTCGTCCGCTCGCTTTCTGTCTGAGATGTCCGATATTATTCCCAGGAGGCCGATCAGCTCCCCATTGGAGCCCACCATCCTTTTGCCAATGATGTATCCCCAGAAATCACTCCCATCTGCCCGAAGGTAATGCCTCTCCGCCAGAACGACATCTTTCCGGTTTTGCAGCATTGCCTGCATGATGTCGGTAGCATCTCGGCGCTCCTCAGGGTAAATAAATTCAGGGTACGGCTTGCCTATAATCTCATTCATCGGGCAGGCAAGCATGTCCGCCATGCACTGGTTAGCCTGAGTGATATTTCCATTGGTATCAACTATTATTATTCCTGCGCTGGATGTCTCGAAGATCGTCCTCAGCCTCAGCTCGCTCTGCCTCAGATCTTCTTCGGCTTGCTTTTTTTCGGTGATGTCCTCGACAAATCCCATGAATCTATTTTCTAAAATTTTTGCCGCCGTTACCGACCAGATCCTTCGCACTCCGTTCTTGGTCAAATAAGGAATCTCCGCGAAAGCACGGCCATCTGCCTTCAGCTTTTTAAAATGGTTGAGGCCGGCATCCCACCCGTCAGATGGCAAGAGATCTGGAATGCTCATTTTCCGCAGCTCAGACTCATCATATCCAGTGATCTTGCTGGCCATTGGATTTACCTGAAGGATCCTGCGATTTTCGTCGATGATAAAAACACCATAAGGAGCATTTTCTAGATAGCTGCGGTAACGCTCCTCGTTCTCTCGCAAAGCCTCTTCCGCACGCTTGCGCTCCGTGATATCGGCGAAGATGCAGGCGAACTGGTTTGTAGAGGTTCGAAAGGCCCTCACCTCAAAGTGCTTTTTAAATGCAATAGAATAGCTCTCAAAGAACGCAGGCTCCCCTGTGAGAGCTACCTTCCCATAGGTTTCAACCCAGCAGTTTTCGGTGTCAGGCAGGACTTCCCGCACTCGGCGGCCGATAAGGTCCTTCTTTAGTAGGCCGGTCATGCGTTCGAAGGCCGGATTCACATCCAGAAATCTGTAGTCGATGGGCCTGCCCTGGTCATCGCAGATGATCTCATGCAGAGCAAAGCCATCCAGCATCTCCTGAAATAGCGTCTGGTAGTTATGCTGGGCTTGCTTTGCTTCGGTAATGTCGGTTGCTATGCCGGCGACCGTAACCCGTCCGTCCGGATGGGTGTAGGACGAAATCCTGGAGCGGATCCAGAGAATTGTACCGTCGGCCTTTAGCATGCGATATTCTGCGGCATCATCCGCTGCTTCATCCGCCTCGGCAGATTTAGCCGCTTGAACCGCTTCGACTGTTTGGGCTGCTTGGACTGCGTTCAGCAGCATCCTTTGCATGGATGGCCGGTCATCGGGATGGATATATGAAACGAATTTTTCGATGCTGCCGTTAACGCTTCCCATCGGCAGACCCAATAGCCGGTCTGCGACGGGAGAGATGCTGGAGCTGAGGAGCTCACCTCTGGCATTGACATCATATCGCCAGACGATCTCGGACATCATCGAGATCATGTCATTGTCCATGATTATCACTAATGATTAGTTCTGGTTGATACATCTGTTGGAAGAATTGGCTTGATTTTTGTCTCTGTCCTACTGCATTATGTGGCTCTGTCCTGGAGCCAAGGTGCTCCGCGAGTGATGTTCAGGGATCACATTTATATTTCAATGCGCCTTTTCTACTGCCAGGGTGTGAGGCGCAAAGATGAGATTGGTGCTTTTTTTGATGCTGCTGGTGCTGGCGGGCGTAGCTGCAGAAATTGCTGCTGTAAACGCAGATGATGCTACGGATAGCGCACAGGCTACGACGAATGACCGGCTGGCTCAGAACTACACTGAGCACTCCTGGATATTCGTTAACGGCTACATGGAAGAGTCGAGGATACTGCAGACTCAGACCGGGTTTAATGGCCAGAAGATGGCCCTCACCACCAGCGGAAGCGGAATGGCTACCAGGACCATCGATTCGGAGGTCTACCGGGATTCGAATATGGATGAAGCATCGCTTACCATCTCTGCCAATTATGATTATCGGCCATATGTTCCCCCGCTCACCCAGAGCGATCTCCGAAATGCCCTCTGCGCCAAGAATTACGAGGTCGGTTCAGTCTTTTCCGAGACATACAACATCGACAAGGATCTCATTAAGGATACTAATATTTATCAGAACGATAGCTTCTCGGTTTATCAGGTCAGCTCTGAGATCCAGGGAACGGCCAGGATCGGCCAACGGGTGCAGAAGAACGCCAATACGGTTCCGTCCTTCATGATGAACGGAATGTACGTGGGCTACGCGCAGATCAGATCTGAGACTATTGTGGGAAACACCTCCGTCCTGACATTGCCCTGTCCGTAGAAAGTCTGAAGCCGTCCGCAAGCGTCCGCAATCCGGGGATCTGTTCCTCCCGACCTATCTTTATGCCACAATTTGAGAGGCTTCGCTATGTGCCGCGGCCACCGCAGCGAGCATCTCCTGCCGCTCCAAAGCGAAATGCAGGTGGCTGGGACAACGGCAATCGGAGCAGCCGAAGCGGGGCACGGCATTAAGCCTTTTTCCGATAGCTTTCGCGATGCTGCACTCCAGGTCTAGGGTGGTCCTGGTGGTGAAGGCCTCCACTAGGCGGGTAGAGGGCAAAAGATAGTCGATATGCCAGCGTCTCGTTGTCTTTGTGCCCTTCAGCACCTGGATGTGGCGGTCCACCCGTTTGAGGCCGCCTGGACCCATCGCTGAGCCGGTGTAAGAATAGTAGCCCCTGGCAAAGTCGATCACTCCCAGAGAGCCGACCGCTATCCTGGATGGCTGCGGCAGGAAGAGCACCAGCGTGTAAATTCCCGGCTCATTTCTTTGCGGCTGCATGCCCCTTCTTTTGAGGGCGCTTATTTGAGCATGATGCTAAGCCGGATGATAAGCATGATTCCATATGGAGGAATCGTGTAGGAAATATACGAGAGACATATTAAGCCAAGTCTTTTCTATGATGACGGGTTAATAAGCTCTTGGTGAAAATTAAATGAAGCTATTATTAGCAGCAACCATGATGCTGATGCTTTCAGCTGTAGCTATGGCTGCATCGGATAGCCAACAGCTTGGTCCTTATGCAGTATCGTTTGACTTGAATGCTAATTATCAGGTTCAGATTGCCCAGCCGGTTCAAAATGAACAGGTTAATGCTTACAGAATGGGTTTGATCGTCGACAATTCTACCCTTGCCATAATCGACATAGCAGATTATGTCGAGCTGGAAGATGCCACATTGAAAGCCCATAAGAACCTCTTGGGATTGAGCATGCTGCGAGAGGGACTTAATGCCACCAATGTTGAAGATATGACAATTGACGGAAAGGAAGGCTTCATGGTCACCAGTGAGCCTTTTGAAGCAGTGGCAGGAGCACCCAGCAATGTCTACCGAGCCATGTACTGGCTGGACAGCCAGGCCTGCGAGTGCGGACCGGTATCTGTAGGCAAGACCAGCGTTGTTATCACCTCAACCTATCCTCTGGAAGTCACCCAGGGACTGCTCTCCAGCCTGAAGGTAGTTCAGGGCCAGGCAGCGACTGCGGCGGCTCCAGCGGCCCAGGGCGGCCAGATTCTGCCCCCTGCTTAGGCTGTTGCCGTTCAATTTTCCAGGAAAATAGCCGCTCGGGAAATGAGGCAAAAGCATCATTTCCCAGCAATTTTCTTTTGTGTATTCGTGATAGTGCAGGCGGCTGCAGATACAAAGATTGCTGCCGTTAACAATAAAGACCCTTACATGCCTTGACCAAATATTGCTCCATTCCCTCAAATATTAATAATAGCTGCAATATGCATAAGATATATAATGATCCAATCCGGCGACCAGTTCATCGCCGGCTGCTCCGGGGGAGTGGTCGGTGCCGTCGTCCCCTGGCGAGGCGCTTTTGCGGGCGTGGCCCCAGCGCACATCTTCCACGCCGCAGGAACGCACAGTCTGCGGGTAGGCGGGCTGGCCTGCAAGGTGGCATACATTCCCAGCGATGCCGATCTGGCCTTCTTTCCCATCCTGGGAGCCTGCAGGCAGACGCTTCTTGCCAGGCCGAAGCTGGGAGAAGCGGAAATGGTAAACTCTCAGCACAGAATGAAATGCCGCATATCCGATACCTCCTGGTCGATTGCCTATGTTGTGCTGCCTTTGGGAAATCTGCCGGGACCGGGAGACAGTGGCAGCCCTCTGATCCAGGATGGCCGGGTGGTCGGCCTTCTGCTCTCGCTTAACATGCACACCTGCAAGGGCATCGCCATCTCTGCGGAGATGATAATGCGGGAGACCTCCTTCTGATCCATCGCCCTTCTATTTATCCAACTAGCTTATTCTCATAAAATTATTATTGTATGTCAATAGTTATCTCTCGAACCGGACCGGACACTATAAAAAGTTCGTCAGTAATTCCTTTTTCATGATAGAGATCACCGTGGTGGATGAAGAGCCTCAGCTGGTGGCAGCAATGAGGCGCAAAGGCCACTACAAAGAGATAGCATTGATGCTGCCCGCTCTTTTTCAATACGTCCTGAGTTGCCGGGGAAAGATCTCCGGCCCGCCGCTTTACCTCTGGCATGAGGCAAGCGTAGAGCAAGCCCAAAAAGCCGACGAAGCAGGCAATGCCGATATTGAAGTCTGCGTTCCACTTGTCGCGAAGATCCCCGAAAGCGATGAGGTTAAATGCTACATTCTTCCTGGGGGAAGGAATGCCCGGATAGTTCACAAGGGCCCCTACGAGGCTTGCGGTCCGGCTTACGAGAGGCTCTTTGCCTGGCTGGAGGAAAACGGCCTCATGCTGACCGGCCCAATAAGAGAGGCTTACCTGAATGATCCCAGAGAGGTCGCCCCGGAAGACATTCTCACCATCATCAATGCGCCGATCGGCTGAGGTGAGAAACTGATGTCCTCTGATGGTTTAGACCCGGAAGCGTGGATGGACGATATTCGGCTTCTGTACAGTGGCGCGGACCCTGCTCATGATTTCTCCCATGTGCTGAGGGTCTACAGAAACGCCCGGATCATTGGCCAGGAGGAGGGAGCGGGCATGCGGGTGCTGCTCTGGGCAGCGCTGCTACATGACGTGGGATCGGAAAAGAAGGATGACGCCCGTTGGGACGATTCCGAGGACCGGGGAAAAAGGACTGCAGAGACATTCCTGAAAGCAGTCGGCCTGGATGAGGCGGCAAGGGAAAAGGTACAGTATGCCGTGGATGTGCACAGGTTCTCCAGGGGAATAGTCCCGGCGACTTTGGAGGCTAAGATTCTTCAGGATGCCGACCGGCTGGATGCCATAGGAGCCATCGGAATCGCCCGCGTCTTTCTCACCGGAGGCACTCTGGGTAGAGAGTTCTATCACCCTGACGATCCCTTCTGCCGGAAAAGAGAGCCGGATGACGGCAAATGGAACCTGGACCATTTCTACAGGAAGCTGCTCAAGCTGGAGTCAGGCATGCATACCGAGAGTGGCAGACGGATGGCGGCAAGAAGGACGGCAGTCTTGAAGAGATACCTTCAGGACCTGGAAGCTGAGATCGGTGGTGATTGAATGGAGTACGTTTTGCATCCGCGATCCGAGATAGATGCCCGGATAAGAAAGCTTCAGGACCGGATCGGCGATCTGACCGGAGCTATCATCATCGAATCCACCGACCAGGGCTACTTCTCGGGCACTGCCCAGGAGGGCCTGATCTACATTCCCAGAGAGGGTCCGCCCACCCTTATGATCAAGAAGAGCCTGGACAGGGCCAGGCAGGAGTCGCCTCTGCCTGTTCTGCCCCAGAGGAGCCTGAAGCTTCTCAAGAGAGATCTGGATCTGCCGGCGGGCGCGAGAATCGGCCTGGAGTTGGATGTGCTGCCTTACAATAATTATCATCGTCTGGAAAAAGCGTTAGGCGAAGATGCCTCGTTTTTCGATATCTCGGAGACAATCAAGCACATTCGCTCTGTTAAGTCCGATTTTGAGATCGGGCTCATCCGGAAGGCCGCCCGGATTCTGGATGCGGGAATCTCCACCGTGGCCAACAACCTCAAAGAGGGCATGAGGGAGATCGATCTGGCCGTCTCTGTGGAGAGCACAATGAGGGTTCTGGGCCACCAGGGCAGGGTATCATTCCGAAGGTTCAACCAGAACCTGCCTCTGGGCCACCTCATGGCCGGTCCCGGTGCTGCTCTGCCCAGCTACGTCTCCTCGCCCACTGGCGGCAAGGGAATGTCCCTCTTCTTTGCCCAGGGGCCGGGATTTGCTAAAATCAAGCGTGGCGAGAGCGTGCTGGTGGATTTCGCCGGTTGCTGCAATGGCTACCTCGCAGATGAGACGCGCATCTTCTGCCTGGGAAAGCTTCCGGCAAAGCTGGAGGACGCCCACCATGCGGCCCTGCAGATCGAAGAAGCCATAGCCAGGCAGCTTCGCCCAGGCAAAATGAGCCGGGAGATCTGGAGCCTTTCTGAGTCAGAAGGGACAAGGTTGGGCTATCAGGATTTCCTGGGCGGGCCTCCGGGCGGCAAAGCGGGATTTGTGGGGCACGGGGTGGGCCTTCAAATAGATGAGTATCCTGTTATCGGTCCCCTGGACCATGAAATAGCTGAAAACAATGTAGTGGCTGTCGAGCCGAAGATGATCTATCCGAATGAAGGCGTGGTTGGAATTGAGGATACATTCCTCGTAGGAGCAACGGGGGCAGAAAGGCTCACCCGGCTGCCGCAGGAGATCTGGCGGGTTTGAGGATATGAGTATATGAGGATATAAGGGTCTGAGGATGTGAGAATGACGGAAAAAATGGGACCGGATCTCCCAGCAAATGGCAGACCGCAGGCCGACGGCAAGGAGTGCGCCGTCAGGCTGATCTCGCCAGCCCAATGCCGGATTCTCATAGCCCGGATCTCCGGACCGAAATGCGGCGGCACCTCTTCTGAGGAGGGGAGTCTGATGATTCTTGATGTGAGAACTGCTCAGGAGTATCATGCCGGTCACCTGAAGGGCTCAATCAATCTGGACATCCGATCACCATCATTTGCCGATGAGCTGGATGCGCTTGACCGGGGCAGAGCCTACCTGGTCTACTGCCGGACCGGGGTCAGATCGAGCCGGGCGGCGGCCATCATGAGATCGCTGGGTTTTAAGGAGCTATATGATCTTGCTGGCGGATTGGTGGGCTGGCAGAGAGAGGGTTTTGGGGTAAGCTCGGACGCCGGAAGGGCCAAATAAACCAATAGAAACTGAATAGAGAGATTATGGGAAGAAGAATAATAGCATGCATTTCTGTCGCACTATTGCTGCTGCTCAGCGCATCAGCGGTCCTGGAGGCGCAAGAAGGCTCAATGCCATACAGTTCGATTCCTTACGGCTCAATAAAAGATAATTCCACTCTTAAAGAGCCCTCTCTGTGGCAGGTTATTGACATCCTGAACTCAAAGGACCGCGTAGATCTGACCCATAGCTTCAGGCCGGGAATACCCCACTGGAACGGCTTTCCCAATGAGACCGTAGTGGCGGTCTTCAACTACAGCACCTCTGGCTTTTTAACCCAGCAGTTTTCCATTGTGGGGCAGTGGGGAACCCACGTTGACGCTCCGGCGCACTTTCATCAGGGAAAACGAACCGTGGACCGGATCGATGTCAAAGAAATGCTCCTGCCGTTAGTGGTACTGGATATTCACGATAAGGTGCTCAAAGATCCGGATTACACCGTCAGCATGGATGACGTTTCCGCATGGCAATCCCTGCATGGCAGGATACCGGAAGGGTGCTTCGTCGCCCTGCGGACAGACTGGTCAAAGCGCTGGCCCAACCAGACCGCCATGCTCAATACAGACCGGAACGGCACTTTTCACTATCCCGGCTGGAGCATGCCGGTGCTGAAGTACCTCTATGAAGACCGGAAGATCACAGCATCCGGCCATGAGACCACAGATACGGACCCCGGGCGGGAGACAAGCAGAGACAACTATACCCTGGAGTCCTATGTCCTGGGCCAGGACCATTTCCAGATAGAGCTGCTCGCCAATCTGGATCAGGTCCCGGAATATGGCGCGATCATTGTAGTAGCCTTTCCCAAGCCGGAGGGCGGAACCGGTTTCCCGGCAAGGATCTTTGCGATTCTGCCCTGAAATTTTCCCTAATGCCCGAGATACCTCTCAATCCTGTCCAGCCCTTCGGCAATATTCTCCAGAGAGTTGGCATAGGAGAACCTCAGGTAGCCTTCTCCGTTCGGCCCGAAGTCTATTCCAGGCGCTACACCAACATGGGCATTCTCCAGGATATCAAAGGCCAGCCGGTAGGAGTCGCCCGAAAAGCTCCGGGCGTTGGCAAAGATATAAAATGCCCCCGTGGGCTCAGCGGCGATGGGAAAGCCCATTTCTTTCAGGCGTTTGATTATGAACCTTCGGCGCTGGTCATAGATCTCCTTCATCTCAGCGACCTCTCGATCCGTCTCCCTCAGAGCGGCGATGCCCGCCTTCTGGGCAAGGGAGCTGGCGCAGATGAAGAAGTTCTGCTGCATCTTCTGAATGGGCCGGACGAACTTCTCCGGGGCGATGAGGTAGCCCAGACGCAGGCCGGTCATGGCATAGAGCTTGGAAAAGCCGTTCAGGACAAAGGCGCGATCTGAAAATTCCAGGATCGAGTGCTCCTTTCCCTCATAGACCAGGCCGTGATAGATCTCATCGGAGATGATGTAAGGCGACAATTGGGCAATGGAGCGCATTGTGCTCTCGGAGAGCAGGCAGCCTGTGGGATTGGACGGAGAGTTGATGAGAATGGCCTTTGTCTTTCTGTTGATCTTCTTGTTGATCTCCTCCGGACGCAGCTGAAAGCCGTCCTTTTCATAGACCGGCACTCTGGCAGGAATGCCTCCCAAGAATTTTATAAAATTTGGGTAACAGGCATATCCCGGATCTGAGAGGATGACCTCCTGGCCTTTCTCCAGAAGCGCTGCAAAGACGAGCATCATGGCCGGCGAGGTGCCGGATGTTACTACTATCTGCTCCGGCTTCACAGAGACTGCATAGGTCTTTTGATAGTGATCGCAGATGGCCTCTCGCAACTGTATGTCTCCCAGGCTGTGAGTGTAATGGGTGAGCCCTTCCTCTAAAGCCTGGCAGGTGGCGCCTTTCACCGCTGGGGGAATATCGAAATCCGGCTCGCCCACCTCCAGATGGATGATGTTGATTTTCTGGCGTTCCATCTCCCGCGCCCTCTCCAGAACATCCATGACGATGAACGGGGCGATCTCTTCTGCTCTTCTGGCGATCATTTTAGCTCCACGCTTGATCGTCTCAAGCTGATATTAACTTAACGCGAGCCTTCGCTAATCTCTCATCTACTCGAATAGACAGATCAATGAAATTTATTTGGGAAAAATACAAGTAAAATGTCAGTTAAGAATAATTATGATATGACTGCTAATGATGGTATAATGGCTAGATGGAAGGATTGCTGGGATGCTGCACCCGAATTATATGTACTTTTAAAAGAAAGCAAAACATTAGAGAGTGCTCGAAATAAAGTAGTGCGCTACATTGAAGCCAGAGAATGGACTTACTCCTGCGATTTGGGAGAGATTGAGAATTGGGATTATATTCTCTTTAGAGATGTGATACGTACATTGAAGAATATCATCTCACCCAGAAACGAAAGAATTGCAGGAACTTCTTCATTGGATAATCTGTGGCAGGCGGCATTGAATGGAGATGCAGAAGTCAGCGAGGATTTCATCGCTGAGTTTACCCATTTCTTTAAAGCTCTAAAATTAAAAGCTGATGTCTATCCATCTCGATTAATGGAAGGAATAGATATTCCAAAGTTCGATGAGTATGAAGGCAGAGTCGCCGGTCAGATGCGTTCTGACTACCTGGATCAGATGGGAAAGCGCATGGACAGTTACCTGAAAAGATATCGGTCCGGACTCAATCCACAGATAGTCTCCAAGAGACAAGATAGTAGGAGACGAATCTTAGAGATTCTCCATTCCACAGAGAACGATTGGAAGGATTGGCACTGGCAATACCGGAACGTATTCAAAGATGCTTATGATATAGATATAATTAAAGAAATAATTAAGCTCGAGCCGCATCATGAAGAATCGATGAGGCTGGCCGTAGAAAACCATGTACCATTCGCAGTTACCCCCTACTATCTGCATCTTATGGATAGGGAACCCTGCGATCTGGACTACGCAGTTCGCAAGCAGGTCTTTCCACCACTCAGCTACGTGCAGAACATGATCGCACACAGAAAAGATAGGAAATGGGCCTTTGATTTCATGAAGGAAAGAGATACATCGCCAATAGACCTTGTCACTCGCCGTTACCCTAGGGTGGCGATAATTAAGCCCTATGAATCATGCCCTCAGATCTGTGTCTATTGCCAGCGAAACTGGGAGTTGACCTCGCCCCTCATGGCCTCGGCACTTGCCCCTCCGGAGAAGATTGAGGCCGCATTGCAGTGGTTCTCAGAACATGAAGAGATGATGGACGTCTTGGTCACAGGCGGCGATCCGCTGGTGATGGACGACTCTCTCATCGACAGAATACTGAGCAAGCTTTCTGAGATTTCTCATCTTAAGAGCATCAGAGTTGCCACCAGGACTCCAGCAACTGTTCCTCAGAGGATTACAGCCGATCTCTGTGAGATACTGTCCCGGTATAACGAGTCTGGAAAGAGGAATATCTGCATAGTGACGCACTTCATGCATCCCTATGAGATCACTCCAGAAACGGTAGCCGCCATAAAGATGGTGAAGATGAGTGGCATTGAGGTCTACAACCAGCAGGTTTTCACCTTTGCCAACAGCCGCAAGTTCGAAACATCCGCACTTCGAATCATCCTCAAGCAGATCGGTGTGGATCCGTACTATACGTTCAACATGAAGGGCAAGACCGAGATGGAGGACTATGCTGTGCCCATATCTCGCATTTTGCAGGAGCGAAAGGAAGAAGCTCGACTGCTTCCAGGAATATTTCGCACCGATGAGCCGGTTTTCAATGTTCCGGGCCTAGGCAAAGATCATCTACGAGCCTGGCAGAACCACGAGCTTATCGCCATAACTCCAGAAGGCAGAAGGATGTACTCATTCCTCCCTTGGGAGAAGAATATAGCTCAGGTAAAACCATATATCTACACTGACGTTTCCGTCAATAAATATCTGCAAAGGCTGATGGAGAGAGGGGAAGATCCGGAAGACTATCGGAGTATATGGTATTACTACTAGTGCGTCAGCCAGTCGGCCAGAGTTTGCGTGGCCAGCAGAGTCTCCTCGCAGTGAGCATGAATGAACTCCTCAGGCAGCTCATGATCCATAGCAATCGTCTCGCTAGCTGCCAGGGATCTTGCTCCTGCAAAATTTATATACGATATCCTGGCAGTAAGCTCTTCGCAAGGCCTCTCGAATGCCCTTCCAGGGAGCATGGCAACTCCCGTTTCTTGCAGCAGGCGTTCACAGAGCGTCGCGCTGTTCCTTATATTCCTTTCTGCCAACACCTTAGCAAAGGGGGAAAAGTCAGGAAACATGTAAAAAGCGCCTTCTGGCTGATTGACCCGCACTCCAGCGTCCGCCAGTATCTGATGGCATTTCTTTCCCAAAGTTGAAAGGATGCGTCGGGCATGCCAGAGATATCGCTCAATTGCCATCGATCCTCTAAATGCTTCCACCGCAGCATATTGGATTGGAGCGCTTACAGATGTGTATGTCTCACTGGCAACGGCTGCCATCGCCTCCATGAGCCAGTCCAGATTGCGAGGAAAGGTGAAAGTCCCTAATCTCCATCCTCCTGCTCCGCACCACTTGGACAGGCCAGAGCTGATTATGGTCCCCTCCGGATAGAAGCGGGCTACAGAAACATGTCTGCCCTGGTGATGGAGCTGGCCGTAAATCTCATCAGAGAGGAGTATGACCTCATATTCCCTGGCAACTGCTGCAATCTCCCTGAGTTCATTTGCCGTGTAAGTAAGGCCGTCTGGATTTCCGGGATAGTTTAGAACCAGCATACGTGGACGATATAGATCTTGCTCCACCTCTAAATGCTCGGATAGGCGATCGGCGTTGATATGCCATTTATCCTCGAAGGACGTATGAATCAGGCTCACCCGTTTTCCCAAAATCGTAGCTTGAGGTACGTAGGAGACCCAGCAGGGAGTGGGCACAATGATCTCTCCGTAAAAGACCAGTTGCAGCAGGAACATAAGCTCTTTTGAACCTGGGCCTACCAGAACGCAATCGGCATTGGCTTCCACCAGGTCCTTCTGCCGGTGAAATCCGGCCACTGCCTCCTTAAGGGCCATGAGGCCTTTGACAGGGAGATAATCCTTCTCATGAGCATGCAGCCGCAGAGACTCTACAACCGGTACCGGAACGGGGAACGGAGATTGGCCCAATCCAAAGTCATAGATTTTTCTTCCCTGGCTCTGCAATAACTTTACTCTCTCATTGATGGCCAATGTAGGTGATTCACATAAGCCGCGAACATTGATATTCAAGCTGACATGCTTTTGCAGGGTCATCTTAGAGCTCCTCTGTCATTTATATTCTGAATATCGTCAGTTACTGTTTATAAACGTGGGCATTTTTTGGACAATACATGCTGACCAGCTTTTCCCCTGCACAGGGAATTGGCGTATAGTCTTCTGTAAAAAAATTCACAGATCCCTTGCTGCTTATCAGCATTAGTGGGATAGTATTTGCATCATGAAATGGCACAATCGGATCATACTTGAAATTTTCCGTAAATTCATTTACCACCAAAGATCCTCCTGATTTAAGCTTTTCATCGAGATAAGAATATGTTATCTTAGGGGAAAAAAGAAATCGTCCGCGCAGATGCTCCGGAGCGATTGTCTGCATTCCTCGGACTCCTGCGGTCTCCAGGCGAATTTGATAGACCTCTTTTCTGCCAAATATGTCCCTAAATCTTACGGCGGAAAGGGAATTAATCATATCATCAGAGGTAAGAGCCAACAAGTGTCCTAGATTGGAGATGTCTATTTCATCCAATATCGATTCAGAAATGATGCTCCCATGATATGTGGGCAGCCCTTCCTCATAAGCTTTAGCGATTTCTGTGCAATTTGTATCGACTAAAAGGACCGAAAGTCCTTGGTCTCTGATGATAGATGCGATCTTTCTCGCCCAGAGATGAGCCCCCGCAATTAGAAATCCCGTTTGATTTCCGGATGCGAGATTCAAGGTTCTGGCAAGCGGTCCGGCAGTTAGACCATAAATAGCTACTGTCCCGGCAACTACGAAAAATGCAACTGGTGCAAGCATTTCCGCTTGATGCATGCCTTGCTCGGATAAGAAAAGGCCGAAGACTGAGGCCACTGCCGCCGCAACAATTCCTCGGGGCGCCATCCAGGCGATGAAGACCTTTTCTCGCCAATTGAGATCCAATTGGTATGTCGATAGAATTACAGCTGCTGGGCGTGCAATAAATATCAGAGATCCCAAAAATATCAATGTATTTAAATTGATATTGTCGAAATAATTTAAAGGCAGCCTTGCGACCAGGATAACAAATAAAAGTGAGATTAAAAGCGTTCTCAGATCTTCCTTGAACTTGATTATGGGCGCGATATTCACTTTATTCTGATTGGCAAGGGCAACACCCATCAGAGTTGCAGCGAGCAGCCCAGATTCTTCTTGAATGAGTTCCGAAATAGCAAATACCAATACTACGAGCATAAGTGATACGACTTCCAGCAGTCTATCAGGAGCTAAATAATCTTTCATCACTTTTATTATTACGAGGGCACCGAAAAAACCCAAGGAGCATCCTGCAATTAGAGTCATCGCGAATCCAAGTACCGCCGTTAGGGCCGCTTCGTGCGGACCTGATGCAAGGATACCATCCAAGACGATTATAGCCAGAATCGCCCCGATAGGATCGTTCATAATTCCTTCCCATTTGATTATGGAGCCAACTCTTCCTTGGGGGCGCAGATACAGAAGTAGAGGTGTTATTACGGTAGGACCGGTTACCACCAGAATCGAACCCAAGAGCACAGATAATAGCGGATTTAGCCCCAAAAAAATATATGCAAAAACCGAGGCAAGAATCCATGTTGTGAGAACGCCAATGGTGAGGAGATTTCGTACTACAATTTTTGTCCCCATTAAGTCTGCGACCCTTAGGCTGAGTCCGCCCTCGAAGAGAATCAAAGCCAGAGATATGCTTATGAATGGCGAAAGGAGCGGCCCAAATAACTGGTCCGGGTGCAAAAAACCGGTTAACGGGCCTGACACAAATCCAAATACCATAAGCAAGAGGATAGAAGGGAGCTTTAGACGCCAGGCAATCCATTGGGCAGATATACCTATGATAATAATGCCTGCCAATTCCATTAAGGGGATTTGGTCCATAGACAGCCTCACACGCTGATTATGCAGATCCAGATAAGCCTTTTTCGGAAGGCACATCCTTAACGAAAGCCTGATTGAGCGGAATAGTTAAGAATTTGAAGCAGAATTAGGGGGAGCCATTGCGGACCAGAGATAAATGGAATATTTAAGGGAACGTGGATTGTCTTGATACATCGATTAGCGTTATTGGCTTTGCCGTTATGTTTGCTTCTCCTGCCGGTGGCTTCCGGGCTGCCGGACGAGGCTGTGGGACGGGTGGTAAGCGTGGTCAGTGGCGACTCGCTGGGTGTAGAGATGCTGATTTCCGACGAAGGGACGAATGGCGTCGATAGAATAATTCTTGCGGATATTAGAGCGCCTTCAACCATAACTGCCGAGGGCAAAGCAGCAAAGGACTATTCTCTTTCGGTGCTCAAGAATAAACTTGTATATCTAGATATTAATAATAATTCTACGAGCAGGCGAAATAAATGGAACCAGCTAATATGTGTCATTTATCTGGTGGACCCGGAATTCCGGCCGGTCTGGCCACCGGTCAACCGAATCCTCGTAGACGGTGGCTTTGACAGGCGAAATGATGACCCCGCGAACGAATTCAATTCGTCTGCCTGGTGGCAGAAATCGCCTGTCTTTTTGCCGAGCAAAAAGAAAGATCTTTTAGCAGCCATGCTGGAAAAACAACCTCAATTAAAAGAGGTGTTTTTTTCCGGGCCGCTTCCTTCCTCCGCTCGCGTTGCAGCAGTCAATTCCCAATCGAATAAATCCGAAAATGCTTCCGCATCGAATGCAACAAAGATCACTTTGCCATCGAATGTTACAAAGGACAATCTGGCAGAAAATGCAACAAAGAACACTCTGGCTGCAGATGTAGCAAAAGGCAAACTCGCACCGGACAAAGTTAGAGAGACCTCCATGTTAGGTGCGAAAAGGGCCGCATCCACTTTGAGTGCGACAAAGGGCACTGCTCCGTTTCTTGCGATTTTGGCCAATTCCACATCTCATATTGCAATGGAAAATGCCACGTCCCCTGTGGTGCAGATCAATTCCACTTCTCTTGTTGTGCCAGGGGTCCCCGAATCGGGGGCGACAAAGAAAGATCCACGGTCGGTGAGCATTCTGGAGAAAGATAAAACATCCGGGCGCATCAGCATTGGATATCGCAAATGATGCCCACGGGCAGATAATCAAAAGAAGGGCGGGCAATAATCCGGATGCCCGCCTCATGTTCTTCGTATCATTCAATATTGCCTGGCCATGTAAGTCCGGCCGGGAGTATCCTTGCCGCACACGGCACAGCGGGCAAATGAGAAGCCCTTGTACTGCGGCTGGCCCAGCATGTTTGCTTCCACCTGGTCCTCTAACTTGTGGCCGCATTCTTCCTCTCCGCACCAGGGAACCAGAGCCACTCCCATCTGAGTCTGCGCCTTGGCCTCCTCGATGCTGGCAACCTCTTTTACCTTGGCATCATGGAGATTGCAAGCTTTGCTGTAGAGGGCCGCTTGTAGCTCTTCCGCCTCTTTGTTGATGGCAATGGCCAGCTCAACCATGGGCACAGCCTTCTTGACTTTATCGCGACGGACCAGTGTGACGACACCCTTCTCAATGTCCCTCGGCCCGACCTCCAGTCGAATGGGCACGCCTTTCATCTCCCACTTGTAGAACTTGGCCCCAGGCCGCTCATCGCTGGTATCAAGCTGCACGCGAATCCTGGCCGCGGAGAGTTCCTCCTTTAGCTGCCGGCAGACTGCCAGAACCTTCTCCTTGTCGCCCAAAAGAATGGGAACTATTGCTACCTGAGTAGGAGCCACCTCCCAGGGCAGGACCAGGCCGTTTTCGTCCCCGTGCACTGAGATGAGGGCAGCAATGCAGCGCTCCGAGATTCCGTAGCAGGTCTGCGAGACCAGCTTCTGCTCGCCGTTTTCTGCCTCGTAGGTGATCTCGTAGGTCTTGGCGAAGGTGGAGCCCAGATGGTGCGCCGTTCCGACCTGAAGCGTTCTGCCGTCGGGCATGATTACATCTATCGCCGTGGTATAATCCGCACCGGGAAACTTATCCCAGCTGGGCCGCCGGCTTACCAGAAACGGCAGCGCCAGGCGGCGGTAGAACTCCGAGTACCTGGCAATTGCCACCTCGACCTGCTCAGCCGCCTGCTGCCAGGTGGCATGAACGGTGTGCGCCTCTTTGAAGGATGTGATCTCCCGCAGGCGAATCAGCGGCCTGGTGTGCTTGGTCTCGTAGCGGAATGTATTGACGATCTGGTAAATTCGCAGCGGCAGGTCGGCGTGAGACCTGATCCAGACCTTGAACATGGGATAGATGGCAGTCTCGCTCGTTGGCCGCAGGGCGAGCTTGACATCCAGTGGCGATGTCCCGCCGCACGTCACCCAGTAGACCTCCTCCTCAAAGCCCTTGATGTGCGCTGCCTCTTTCATGAACTCGTTTTCCGGTATCAAGAGAGGAAACTGGGTCTCCTGATGATCAGGGTCCAGAAGCTGCCTTATGATGGCGTAGACATTCTTCTTGATGGCGTATCCGAAGGGGAACCAGACGCACATGCCCTTTACTGGATAGCGATTATCCACGACCTCAGCGGTCATGAGCAGCTCGTGGTACCACTCGCTGAAGTCCTCTTTCGCAGGAAGCTTTGCCTGCTTGGCTTGCTGATTGGCCTGTTGGTTGGTTTGCTTATTGTCCTTTGCCTTGGATTTTGAGTCGAACATAATCTTGGAATCGGTCATGTAACCACCGAGATAGCAATGGGGGTGATAAAGGTTTCAATGGCCGCCGCCAGGAAGAGCAGCGGCACAACATAGCACTTGAGTAAGTGGATGGCAATCCAGGTCTCGCCAGAGACATCCGCCTTCTCCCTGGCTAAAGTGAGTGCCAGGAGGTATCCCAGCCGAAAGCCGATAGCGATGCTGACCAGCACCACGGGCAGTTCAATAATGCCATGAGGCAGGATGCCTGCCGCCAGAAAGAGCGGCCCGGCCTTCTGCAGGGAAGCGTAGCCAACTATCCCCAGCAGAAAGCCGTTGCTGGTGACGACCATCAAAGGAACAAGCCCCAGGCCGAGGCCCAGGAGCATGGCCATGGCCGAGGCAAGGAGATTCTTGAGGAATATTATCAGCATTATGAGAACCGGCGGCTGATCCATGATCCACTTCAAATTCTCCAGCTCTTTCATCCATTGGGATGCCAGTTCAGGGTCGACGGCTGCGGCGCAATAGCCCATCACGGTCGTCAGAGCGAAGATGAAGACAGACAGGCCGATGAATATTCGAATCGACTTCAGATAGGCCAGATCATCCTTTATTGACAAGAAATATCTCCTCATAGACCTCGTCCGGCCTTTATTTAAGGATAGCGCGGTCCGAGAAAGCTCAGGCGCTCAGGAAATATAGGCCAAAGCAGATCAAAAAGACGCCGCATATTCCCAGGATCCTTCGATAGCTCCTCTCGGACAGGATGCTGCGCCCCCGGTCGAGGCTTATCGAGACCAGGGCCAGCCAGCCAAAGTCCGCAAGCCAGTGGCCGATCATGAAGAAGCCTGCCATGATCACGCCCAATTGCAGTCCGGAGAGCACCAGAGCGCCTCCGACTGAGAGCCACCAGATCCAGAAGTAGGGATTGGCCGCGCTTGTGATAATTCCTGCCAGGTAGGCATTGCCTGCCATCTTACCATCCGACATGGCCATGGTGGCATTTCGGCTGCCCAGAAGGGTCATGAATCCAAATATCACCAGAGCAAGGCCGCCCAGTAGAGCGATGGCACGGGAATAGCCCTGCATGATATTCGCCAGTCCGCCGATTATGAGGAAAAATATCAGGGTCTCAACCAGGGCATGGCCTGCCGCGACCTTTGGCCCGGCCTTCCAGCCGTCCTTCAGGGAGGAGTTGATTGTAGCAACCAGCGTCGGCCCGGGCGCCAGCGCTCCAGTAAGGCCGACGGCAAAGGCCATTGCCAGCATCTGCAGGATCTCGTACATCTTCCTCATCCTTTCCGGAATCCTCAGGCAAGATAAGCCTTTGCCCGAATTGAATTGATGACCGGAGATTCACAAGCAAACTGCTCCGAGCAATTGGGACATGGAAAATTAGTGCCACAGAAAAGAATCCAGAAATGGACAGGTCGGGATTTGAACCCGAGGCCTCTACCATGCCAAGGTAGCGATCTTCCAGCTGATCTACCTGCCCAGCAGGACTGAAGGTAAGCCGTACCCCATTTAAACATGTCGGTAGGAAGATGGAAGATGGCCGATGTGCTGCCTCTGTGCCGCCCGGCATAATTGCATTCTTGCATTGCAATTCCTACCACAGGAAGAGCCGCTGCATGCATTTCTTCCCCCAGATGTCCGCGGAGCTCTGGCGCGACCGTGCGGCTCAAGAGAACCCAAGAGTTATATCCATCCTGGCGGAATAATGGCAGGTATCATGAAACGCTGGATGCTGATATCACTTTTAATCATAATCCTGACAGGTTGCTGCGAAGGGACGATGTACCTCTACGGTGGCAGCGACGCCTACGGCCAGGGACTGGGCTATCCGAGCTACGGCACTCCCCTCCCCTTCAGCGCCATTGTTCCCGGCAACAATACCACCGCAGTCTCCCCGGTCCTGCTGATGGCCACCATCTATCGTCCCGAGACCGGATTTCAGAGAGACCAGAACGCCATCGGCTACTATCATCCCCTCCTGCCCCTCTGGAATCAGTTCACCTTCTATCTGCCGTTTCTGAGCGGCGAGGACTGGTCCTTCGGCAGCTACACCGGCTATGCTCCTTCCATGAGAAATTTCCTGAAAGAGGACTGGAGTTCGGCTGGCGCTGACTATGAAACCTCTACGGTAAGAAAGTTTATGCAATCGGACATCTTTGACGAAGGGGTAGAGCCCCATAACGATCCGACCCGTCTGGGCATGAACCATTTCCTGGATAGCGATGAGCCGCCGGGCAGACCGCTGTTATGATGAGATCTCGAAACGGTCTCCCCTAGCCGGAATCGCGACGTCTCCGAAGCCCCTCTTGCCCAGGCCCGCTGCCAATGCGGCTGCTGCATTCGGCTCGCCGTGAACCACGAACACCTTTTCAGGCTTCTTGGGTATCGCGGAGATGAAATCGAGCAGCTCGCCCCCGTCCGCATGGGCGCTGTAGCCTTCAATCTCCTCTATTCTGGCCCTTACCTCGTACTCCTCGCCGTATATTCGAGCCGTCCTGTCTCCGGAGAGGAGCTTTCGCCCCAGAGTGTTCTCCGCCTGAAATCCCACGAAGAGAACCGTGGTCCTGGGATCGCCGATATTGCGGCGCAGGTGATGCAGCACTCTTCCGCCCTCGCACATCCCCGAAGCGCTGATGATTATCGCCGGCCTTGGAGCATCGTTGATCTTCTTTGACTCCTCTGTGCTGTGAGTATACACAAGCCTGGAAAATCCAAATGGGTCCGTCCCACCGTCTTGCAGCAAAAGGCGCTCGGTTTCCTCATCATAGCACTCGGGATGATGCCGGAAGATCTCAGTGATATTGGTTGCCAGAGGGCTGTCTACATAAACGGGCATGGGTGGAATCTGCTTTGCCTCGATCAGCTCGTGCAGATGATAGACAACATCCTGAGTTCTGCCCACGGCAAACGCGGGAATGATGAGCAGGCCTCGATTCTGCGCCGTCTCGCTTACAATTCTGGCGAGCTTCTCTTTGGCCTCATTCATCGGACCGTGATAGCGGCCACCGTAGGTCGATTCCGTGATGAGGACATCGGCCCGATCAAAGACCTCGGGATCACGAACCACGGCAGCACCTTCCCGCCCCAGATCTCCGGTGAAGGCAAGCCTTGTCACTTTCCTTTCCACCTGCCCCTCGGCTATCTCCAGCGCGACCGTTGCAGAGCCGAGAATGTGTCCTGCATTTCTGAAGGTGAGCTTGAATCCGGGAAGGATCTCAGTTGTTCGCTCATATTCGAGGGTCTGAAAGAGACGCAGAGAAGCAGTAACATCACGGGTAGAATATAGCGATTTGATGAACGGCAGTCCCATCCTTGCATTCAGCTTATTGACATATTTTGCGTCCATCTCCTGAAGGGAGGCCGAGTCCTGCAACATGGCGCTGCATAGATCGCGCGTCGCCGAGGTGGAGTAGATTACGCCCTGAAATCCATTTTTTACCAGCATGGGCAGCTTGCCGCTGTGGTCGAGATGAGCATGAGACAGCACTACTGCATTGATGTCTTTAGCATCAAAGGGAAACTCCGAATTCAGCCTCCTGGATTCCTGCCGTCTGCCCTGAACCATTCCGCAGTCCAGCAGCACGCGATGCCCATTTGCCTGCACCAGATGCATAGATCCGGTAACGGACTGCGCTGCCCCAAAGAATTGCAGTATCAATGTAGATCCATCCTCCCCTGTAGCCTCAGTTTCTTTTTTTTCTTTTTCCGGAAAATATTCAAGGCATATGCCGCCGAAGATGGTCGATATTATCCGGTTCAAGATAAATATTCTCTGCCAGGGGAATAGAGAAACTATTAATGAAAGAAGAGTGATCATCAATATTCAGGCTGGTGACAATCATGATTCATCCCGAGCGCGTGTTCTCCTTCAAGGAGCTGGAGAGCGAAGACGATCTGGTAGAGGCTATGATCAATCATAAGTGGCCGATATGCTATGGCTTTTACTATGGAAATCTCCTCTACCTGGGTGATGGAGACAGCGAGGACCGTCCAGAGTACGCGGTCATGACCGTCGACAAGACACAGGGCCACCACGGTGTGATAGGCCGCGAGGTGGGAAGAATCAAGCCTTCCGGCATGTCAGCAGAGCAGGTCCATGAATTCATCCAGAGGATGATGGCAGGCCGATACGACAGCGAGAATCCTGTTCAGATAGAGGCCGAACCGATATGGCACCATAGCTGCCAGTACTGCCGGCTGGAAGAAGAATGAGAAGCCATTTTGCGTCCGGCAGGTGATCACTGTGCCCATAGGCAATTACGGCGTTCTGAAAGGAAAGGCCAAAGATGAACGCGAGGGGCAGGGCAAGAGCCCGCATTTCAATATTCTGGTCAGCAATCAGGAGAAGTTCCGAATCGCCTTCAATGTCAAATCCCAGGTCGAGCCATCGACTCTGCTTTATTATGTGGATGACAACTTCGATCATCCCATATTGAAATACCTTCAGCAGCTTCCCAGGGGTTTCAAGGAGCTGGAAAGAAAGGCGGGTGGCATGGCCCTGGACTTCATCCGGGGCAACATGTTCGACACCACTAAGATGAGGCTTCTGCCGTATGACGTTCCTGGCCCGGACAACGACTTGAACGAACTGGTGCAAAAATATGTAAAAAGAAGCATGAATATGCCGTCGAGCATGATCTATGCCTTTGGCCAGAGGTGGGGTCCTGAAAAGGACAAATCCGACGAGTTCTTTGGTTTCCTGCCGGGCAGCGGCATCCACGACATCCACATGAATCAGGGAAATGCCCCGGCATGGAAAAAGGACGATGGTCCCTGGCAGGACGGAGGACTGATATTTCATTTTCCTGATGAAAACCGCTGGGTAGCCATGTTCACGGCTTTCCAGTCCCAGTGCTTGCATACCGATGATATCACCGGCCACAGAATCTCCGAAGCCTGCGATGTGCCAGATGAATATGGACGGGTGCGGATACTGGCGGCCCTGGTCAATCCCATGGGCCCAGATAGAGGAATGGAGAGCATCTCCATAATCAACATAACATCCCGGCCCATAGATCTCAAAGGCTGGAGTCTGGCAGACGGCGAGAAGAAAAAAGCGCCGCTGTCAGGAATTCTGAAGGCGGGGCAGACCATGATGTTTTCCGTTCCCGGCACGGCAATTGAGCTTCCGAACGATGGTGGAATCATAACCCTGCTGGACAACAGAGGGCTGAAGGTTCATGGAGTTAGCTACACAGCTAAGGATGCTGCAAAAGAGGGATGGACTGTTGTTTTTTAAAAAATCCCTGAGCGACCTCATGGGATGCTTGACCCTGGATTCTTATTTTTTATTCTATTGTTACTTCTTCCTTTGCATTGATGGCACAGGACATAAAAAAAAATAGATATATCCTCGGGCCGGGACAGATTCCGCGCATGCTGAGAGTTCTGCCGGGTTTTTGTGCTGCACTTCAGGCGCATTTAGCATTTTTAAGGGAAAATTCGTGGGAAGTTGCCTGCAATCTAGATAAAATTAATATAATGGTATTCAGTATAACAATAATTCGAATATCATCTGTCCGAACGGGAAGCACGGAGGGAATTTGATGGCTGAGACAAGGAATTTTGCCCTAAGGGATGCGAAGGGCAATGAGATTGGGGTCTTTACAGGAAAGCAGCCCAGACAGGCCGCCTTGAAAGCGGCCAATAGAGGCATAACCGATATTAGGCTCAGGGAGCGGGGCACAAAGAAGGTGCACATCTTCTCTGGAGAAAGGGTTCAGGTGGCAAAGCCCAAAGGAGCGCCCGCCTGGATGCCGGATAAGATATGGAAACCAAAGGTTAAAAAAATGGGCGTCCAGAAGATAGAAGAACTCTAGTGGCGCGTTTTCTGAATAAGGTGCCGGTCCGTTCGGATCTACGTGCGGAATGAGGCCAATCAGAGACCAGTCAATTATTTTTTTGTACGTGTTTAGCTCCTACTTGGGTTTCCAAATTTTCCATCGATCTAGCAATAATTTAGACCAAAAAAATTAAGTAATATACTAGTATTATTCTTTTAGTGAGAGTATGAACGAAGAAAGGACTTTTGAGCAACTTAGGAAGGAAAATGATCAATTAAGGTGTGAAAATGAGTTGCTCAAGGCAAAAATCGTTGAGCTTGAAGCCCGACTAGCCCAATATGAGAATGCACACACACCGCCAAGTCTCAGACGTGGCGGCAATCGGAAGAAAGACAAAGACAGCAAGGGAAAACCTGGCCAAAAGATCGGTCATAAAGGCTTAACGAGATCTTATGCTGCACCAGATAGTCAAGTAGAGGTTACAGCCGATCGATGTCCTGATTGCGGATCAGAGCTTGGCTCCCCGTTCCGGATTGAGTCGAGGATCATCGAGGAAATTCCAGAACCACAACCAGTCATGGTCACAGAATATAAAATAGCTCATTACAGGTGTCCCTGCTGCCGGAAAGAAGTTGTTGCGAACGATGCAAGTTGCCCGCATGAAGGCAGATTTGGAAACAACACAATTGCGCAGGCTACAATGCTAAAATATGAGGATAGGCTGCCTCACAGAAAGATAGAAAGTGCACTGAAAAGAATGCATGGCCTGAAAATAAGTCCTGCTACGATATTTGATTTGACCCGTCGCGCCGCTGAAGCGGTTCAATCGGAATACGATGCGATCTTGAACAAGATCAGAGGTGCTCCGATCCTGTACGTGGATGAAACCGGAATCCATGTTCAGGGAGAAAAACATTGGATCTGGACATTTACTACGCCGTTCGAGACCTTTTTTGTGATTCGAAAGAGTCGAGGCACGAAGGTCCTGGTAGAGGTTTTGACGAGAAGATTCAAAGGAATAATCGTATGTGATGGATGGAAGCCGTATGCCAGATTCACAAAGCGATTGCAGCGATGCTGGGCACACCTACTTCGGGAATCGAAAGATCTCTCCGAGAAGTTCGAGGAAGCTATTCCACTACATAACGCGCTAAAGGGACTTTATGAATCGCTAACCAAAGCTCTGGAAAACAATCCTCCGCCAGAAGTCCGGATGAGCCTATGGAACTCTGCGCAAGAAACGCTCCGGCATTGGATCGGGAACGTGTATCCAATCGAAAAAGTGCAGAGATTCATCGGAAAAATCAACAACGGGTTTGACTACTGGTTCACGTTTATCATCAATCCTGGCGTAGAGCCGACAAACAATCGGGCAGAAAGAGCATTGCGACCCCAGGTCATTTTGAGAAAGATCTTGGGCACACTTCGCAATGATAAAGGAACCTCGATTCATGAGCGAATTATGACGACACTGGCAACATGGGGACAGAGTGGATTGAATTGTCTCCAAATGCTTACGGCAAAGCTAGCTAGCTAAACACGTACATTTTTTTTATTTGTGTTCTTTTTACTCAATTAACAGAATTTCCAAAAATCCTCGCGAAGTCCGGTTGAAAGAGGAAAGCCCATTTTGCCCAAATCGTTTGCCGGATCGATGAGATATTGCCGGGATAAAACCTGCGGCCGGGAAGAAAGAGCCGTGGGCGTATCATTGCTTCCGAAGCATTCCCTGAGCATTGTCCAGGCAAATAATGCCACACATGCCAGAATGTGGACACCCAGTGGGCGCAATCTATATCAATTCTGACATTCACCGGGACATGGTAATTATGGCAAAAAACAACAGGAAGAGCAAGGGTCCTCAAGATCGCAATAGCAATTTTCAGATGAAAAACGGCAATCCCGTCTCCAGGAAAAAGGAAAAGAAACCGAATGTTTCCAAGCCAGTGGAGACGAAATCAGCAGCTCAGAGAAAGCCAGCAGCCGGGCCAACGAGCTTTCTCTCAGGCATTTCCAGCAGCATCTCCAATGCCACAAACAGCATCAGCAAGATGCTCAAACGCTAGACAAAGTGAAACAATCATATCCGGCGCTTCATGATGACTCGCGCCGGAAGTCATGCTCTTTTTTTCAACATGCTTTTTTTGCACCATACTTTTTTTAGTGCTGAATTTGCATGTATCTTGCACTTATTTTGCGTTGAATTGCACTGATTGCCGGAGTGCAGACTTGCCCGGAAGCGCTTTCAGTCGAGAAGATGTTTGCCCAAAGACGCATTCCCTCTTCTGCTGGAAATCGTTATGTATGAAGAGCACGCTTTTGATTGTCGTCAAGCATTTTGGGGATTTGCCATGAAGTTGATCGTGCTCATAGTATGTTTTGCCCTGTCCGTCTGCCTGATGCCATCGATGGCGGCAGCTGAACAGACGACATCTGGACAGATGGCATCTGGTCAAATGTACACGCCGCCAATTGCCAATGTTAGCGACCGGCTGGAACTGATATCCTTTCTTGAGGACGCCCGAAATTTCACATTGAACCGTGGTAGAGATGAGGCGCTCAGGGCCTTTAGCGACCCGAAAGGCGAGTTTGTTAAGGGCGAGAGGTACATCTTTGCCTACGACTTCAATGGGACGCTTCTGGCTCATCCCTATCTTCACAAGCTGATCGGCAGAAATAACCTCGACCTCGTCGATCCAAACGGGGTCCATTACGTAAGGAATCTGATGGAGGTCGCAAAGAACGGCCAGGGCTTTGCCCTGAATGTCTATCCCAATCCCAATCAATCCAACCGCACAGAGATCAAGCTGCTCTATGTGGTCAAGGTTGATGAGGGCCTGTGGATTGGCTCAGGCATCTACCTGCCGGGAGACGTTCCCCTCTTCAGCTTTGCGGACCAGCGTGATCTGCTGCAGTTCGTATACAGGGCAAAGGACTATGCGCAGGAGAATGGCCGGGAAAAAGCTCTCCAGCTATTCAATGATCCTTCAGGGCCGTTTGTCAGTGGGGACCGGTACATCTTTGCCTATGACTTCCTGGGCAATGTCCTGAGCCTGCCGCTGCAGCCCACGCTGCTAGGCGAAAACAGGCTGGATGTCAGAGATGCCAATGGAGTCTATTTTGTCATGGACAATCTCCAGCTTGCAGCAGCCGGAGGAGGACAGACCTACTACCTCTACCCCAATCCTGAGAATGAGATGATAGAGGAGCTGAAGCTGAGCTACACCGCCAGGGTGGACGACAGCTGGTGGCTGGGATCGGGATTGTTCTCCAGCTCATCATCTTCTCACAATTCATCTGCCATGAAGCCGACCAGCAGAGAAGAGCTGAAGACCTTTGTGGATGAGGCACATAGCTATGCTCTGGTGACGAGCAGAGAAAAGGCTCTGAGCGATTTCATGGACATAAACGGCAGCTGGGTTAGAGGAGACGTCTACATCTTTGCTCAGGATTTCAACGGAACATCTCTCTGCCTGCCCTATTTGCCAGAGGCAGTTGGAACCAACCGCCTGGACCTTCAGAACGACCAGGGCATTTACATCAACAGGGAGATGCGGGCCATGGCCAGCAACGGCAGCGGCTATTACGAGTACAACTGGACCAATCCGATAACCAATCAGAGCGAGCCCAAGATAAGCTATGTGACAGCCGTTGATGATAGCTGGTGGCTGGGGGCGGGAATCTACCAGAGCTGAAAAAACGAGAGGAAACGAGGGGATTCCAGGGACTGAGTCATCGCAGACTCATCACCCCAAGTTGTCCCTGGCGCGCAGCACCTCTGCCACCGACCAGGCCTGGGATATGCATCCACCCGGACGCTGGGGCCTGTCGCCGTCAAATACCTCGGGAATGGTGTTGATTCCGCCAGACTGATTGTCCAGCAGCGGGCGGAGCAGCCCTCTGGCCTGGACCAGAACCGCCTCGGATCGGCCATGCACAGCGAGCAGAGCATCGATGTATGGCCCCATGAGCCAGGGCCAGACGGTTCCCTGATGATAGCTGCCATCCCGGCGGCGCATGTCGCCCTCATATCTGCCGGCATAACGGGGATCGCGAGGGGAGAGGGTCCTGAGGCCGTACGGCGTGAGCAGCTCCCTGGTAACGACATCAAGAATGCTCATTTTCATGACATCCGGGAGCAGTCCCGGAATTCCCGCCGCGATTATCTGATTGGGACGGATGGAGGCATCCTCGTGGTCGATCACATCAAAGAGGCATCCTGTCTCGCTGTTCCAGAATTTCCGATAGCTTCTTGCCACCGTCTCTGCGAGGTGGGCAAATCCGGTACCGGTATCCTGGGACAGGTCTTGGGCACCGGCCAGATTCTGCATATCTCTTAAAGTCGAATACCAGAGGGCATTTATCTCGCAGCATTTTCCTGCGCGGGGCGACACCGGCTGGCCATCCAGGCGCGCGTCCATCCAGGTGAGCGCTGGCCCGGATGCGATGAGGCCATCATCCTGGCAGGCGAAGCCCACCTCGGAAATCTCTTCCTGGCGGGAATACCGGGATACCACATCCAGCATCCTGGGCCAGATCACTCTCACGAACTCGATGTCTCCAGAATATGCAAAATATCTGGCCACTGCTCGAATAAACCACAGGGATGCGTCCACGGTATTGTAGGACCCCGCCCCCAGGTCGTTGGGCAGAATGCCATCTTTCATGGCAGAGGCGAAGGATTTCAGGACGAGCCTTGCGTCCTCAAAGCGCCCTGTGCAGAGCAAGAGGCCGGGCAGGGAGATCATGGCGTCTCTGCCCCAGTCATCAAACCAGTGGTATCCGGCGATGAGGCTTTTTCCCGCCCCCCTTTTTGCCAGAAAGCCGTCTGCAGCTGCTGCCAGATAGGGAATGGGCGCAGAAAGGCTTTCCAGGCGTTCCCGCTCCTTTTTCTCATAGGCTCGCCAGTCAAGCATGACGGTTCTTTCGACACTCGCGGCTATGGCGAAGCTAGCGTCTCCTGAAAGCTTTATCTTGAAGCTTCCCGGACAGAAGAGGTCCTCCTTCCAGGCCAGGCCACGCAGTCGCTCCATTTCGTACTCGAAGTTGTAGTAAACCATCCCACCAGGATCATAATCGAGCCCATCCGATAGTATGTTGAGGCATATCTCCGGGCGGAGGTTTGATCGGAGAGCTGTGCCCCTCTCAAGAGGCTTCTGGACCATGCCGGGCAGAGGGGACGCAGCATGAAAGCTCCTGCTGTGCACCAGGGGAAGGATGCGCATCACGCCTTTGCCGTTTTTGATTCGGTAGCTGATGATAGTGGTGTTCTCGCCGTGAATCATGAAGACGGTCTTCTCAATGCGGATGCTGTCGATCCGGTAGCAGAACCGTGGAAAGGGATCGCAGCGAAACTCCTGCAGATATTTGAATCCCTGGGGATGGATGGTGCCGGGATACTGGTGATTGGCCAGCTGGACGCCTTGCAGCTCTTCATCCAGAGAGCTGAGCAAAAGCCAGCGGTCTACAGGAGGCTTCAGCGCCACCACCAGAAGGCCGTGATAGGACCTGGTGTTACTGGCAGCTGCCGTGGCTGAGGCGTATCCTCCCAGTCCGTTGGCCAGCAGCCACTCGCGGCCTGAGCCTTCGCTGTACCCCTGGGGACGGAAGGAAAAGCCTGCGGTCATTTGCTCTCCGAGAGAGCGGCATTCACGGCAGCAATCAGGCCCTTTCGCAGCCTTTCGTCCTTGAGGCTCTCCAGCTTCGCGAGAGCCCTGGCGAGAGGGGCATCAGCAAGGCTGGTATCCGCCCAGAGAGCCAGATCCCCACGCCCGCTGTGGTACTGCAGAGATTCAAGCGATACCGTATTTAGGACACTCTGCAGGCCGGCCAAGCTCCAGGCGATCTCGCCCGTGAACTTGTCCTTTCCGGTGGCAAAGCGGAAGGGCGAATCCGCCAGGTGGACCTTTTTCTTGAGGCGGTAGTGCAGATCGCATAGAACGCTGAAGTAGGTGACTGAGGCATCAAACGGAAGGCCGTAGGGGCTGAAGTAGCTGTGCACCTCTCCCGGGCCACCGCCATGGGTGAAGATGTAATAGAGGTGATCGGACAGTAGCAGCGTTCTCCAAATCTTGAGGAGATCTTCGTCCCGGCTCTCCTTGACCGGTGCCTCCAGCCTCTTCTGGTAGATGAATCCCGCCTGCTGGAGAGCATTTCCCAGCCAGCAGCTTGTATCTCTCTCGAGGTCCGCCCAGGAGACATACCTCTGCACGGACAGCTCCTTTTCCGGAGGAATGGCGGCTGCGATCTCAGCGGGGGTGGCAAAGCGGAGGTTTTCGTGCCTTAAGACCTCATCAGGCAGGTGGCGCAGGAACTCGAAGATGCCCGTCTCCACCCAATGATGCTCGCCAAAGGTCTCATAGTCGCAGAAGATGTTTATGCACCTGCCCGGTGTCGCCGCCAGCCAGGATGCATACTTGTCGGCGGTGAGGGGATATTCTTCCCAGCCTCGCAATGAGAAACGAAAACCTATGTCATCGGTGAGCTTGTAATTTCGCAGGAGCAATGAGACTGCCGTTCCCGGCGGCCGGTAGACGTAGTTGGGATCGGCCATAACTCCCTCGGTGAATATAGATTTGTATCCCATTTGCCCGGCCATTTTCGCGATCTCGTCATTGTAGATCAGCTCGGTATTTTCGAAGGTGGTAGGAAGCAGCCCGAAGATATCCCAGATCAGCTCCCTATGCATCTTGACCTGCTCGAAGAACTCGCTCTTATCCTCGTAGAGGCTGGCCAGAGAGTGATAGTAGGTCTGCTCCATCACCTCCACTGCTCCGCTCTCCACCAGCTTGACGAAGGAGTCCAGTACCTCGGGCCGGTATGCCCGGCACTGCTCCAGGAATATCCCGGAAAAGCTGTAGGCGACCTTAAAGGGCCGGTCTGATGCCTCGTGCTTTCTGATGGCTTTGAGGATCACCTCGTTGGCAGGAAGATAGCACTTGTCAGATACGCGCCCAAAGATCCTCCTATTCTCGAAATCATCAAAATAGAAGTCATGCAGATCCGGCACGCCCTCCTTCAGGGGTGAGCCGTCCCAGAAGAAATTTTTCTTGAGACGGATTGGCTGGTGGACCTCAAAGCAGAGGGAAATCAGAGTCATCAATGTTATTCCGGCTGCAAAATATTTACATCTTATCTTCCGCCCTTTTCCGAACAGCTGGGCTCGACGAGCGGCGTGAACTTTGTGCCGTAGTAGATTATGCCCTTCTCGCCTTCTTTTCCCAGGATGCGAAATACTGCCTTTACCCGCATGCCGATCTTCACATTCGCCGAGCTGGAAACGATCTGGCCGGTGATCTTGGGGCCCTCGTCAAGCTGAATGATGGCCAGATTGTAGGGCGTCAGCCTCTCAAAGTCCTCGGTGGCGTTGTAAATGGTAGTAAAGGTGATGACCGTTCCCGTTCCCTTGAAGGTGTACTCCACCAGATGGGCTCCGCGACGGCAGTTGGGACAGAGATTTCTGGGCGGGAAGAAATATTCGTTGCAGCAGGTGCAGTGGGTGCCGGAAAGGTTGTACCTTTGCGGTATGCTTCTCCAGAATCTGGGAGCTTGGTTGGTCATCTTCACCTCGAGAATATGTGGACCAGAGCTGTTCCACCCGATCCGCCTACGTTATGGGCAAGGCCGATCTCCGCCTCATCAACCTGACGCTTTCCGGCCTTTCCCCGCAGCTGCAGGACTATCTCGCAAGCCTGTTTTATCCCCGTGGCTCCAACAGGATGGCCGCAGGCCTTCAGCCCTCCGGAGGTGTTGATGGGTATGCTTCCTTGCAGGGTAGTCATGCCCTCAGCCGTGGCTTTGCCGCCCTGGCCCTTTTCCACGAACCCCAGGTCTTCTATTGCCAGAATTTCGGCAATGGTGAAGCAGTCATGCACCTCAGCCACATCAACCGCCTTGGGTTCTATCCCTGCCTGGGTAAAGGCCGCCCGGCCAGCATAGACGGTGGCATCCAGGGTGGTCAGATCGCGACGGTCATGCAGGGCTAAAGTGTCGCTCGCCTGGGCGCTGCCGATGATTTTTATGGGCTCCTCGGAAAACTTCTTCGCCATCTCAGTGGGAGCAAGAACAAGTGCCGCCGCTCCATCGGAGATTGGCGAGCAGTCGAGGATGTGAAGGGGATCGGCAACCATTGGAGACTTGAAGACGTCATCAACCGTGATCTCCATGTGGTACTGGGCTATGGGATTCATGCAGGCATGATGGTGGTTTTTCACCGCCACCCGGGCCATCTGCTCGTTTGTTGTGCCGTAGCGGCGCATATGCAGCTTGGCAATCATGGCGTAAAGAGCCGGAAATGTTGCACCGAAGAAGCACTCCCATTCCCGGTCTGCGGCCGATGCCAGCGCGTCCGCTGCCGTGCCTGAGGAGACATCGGTCATCTTCTCGACTCCGGCGGCGATTACTATGTCGCTATAGCCGCTGGCCACTGCCAGTACTGCCTGGCGCAGCGCGAGGCCACCCGAGGCGCAGGCGGCTTCCACGCGCGTGGACGGAATGTGCAGGCGAGAGAGTCCGGCACAGTCGGCTATGAGAGCCCCTATGTGCTCCTGCTCGATGAAGCGGCCACCGCTCATGTTGCCTACAAAGAGAGCATCGATCTGCTCGCCGGTGATCTCAGCGTCCTCGATGGCCATCACGCCTGCCTCGGCGATCATGTCGCGCAGGGAGACATCCCATCGCTCCCCGAACTTGGTGCAGCCCGCACCAATAATGGATACGCTTCTCATATTCTCAGCTTGCCCTTATGCTTGGCATACACGGCATAATCAATATACTCTGCCTCGGCTATGTAGTCGCGTACGCTCAGAGCGCCGCAGCGAATGCTATCTATCTCGGCTTTCACTTTTATGCTGAAGGCATCGCTTCCCGCTCCCGAGCCGAAGCTGGTTACAAAGATGCGCTCGCCTGGCTGGGCGACATCCAGAGTCGCGGCAAGGCCGATGAGGCAGGACGCAGAATAAGTGTTGCCGATGAAGGGCACAATCAGCCCCGGCTCGATCTGCTTTTTGGAAAATCCCAGCATCCTGGCTACGCGCAGGGGAAACTTGCCATTGGGCTGGTGGAAGACGGCATAATCATAATCCTCCGGAGAGCTTTTCATGCGTTCCAGCAGGCCGCGAGCGGCTCCGGTCACATGCTTGAAGTAGGCAGGCTCACCCGTGAACCTTCCGCCGTGCTCAGGATAGGGCATGCCCTCGCGCCTCCAGAAATCCGGAGTATCGGAGGTGAAGGAATAGGTGCCTTCAATCTCCGCGGCCACGTCCCGGCTGCCTATGATATACGCTGCGCCCCCGGCTGCCGCGGTGTATTCCAGCATGTCTCCAGGCGCGCCCTGGCTCACATCGGCGCCGATTGCCAGGCCGAGGTCGATCAGATTGGAGCTGACCAGGCCCAAGCATGCCTGCAGGGCAGCGGTTCCCGCTTTGCAGGCAAACTCAAAGTCGGCCGCAGTAAAGGAAGATGAGGTGCATGACGCCTGGCCCACTATGGTGGCGGTGGGCTTAACAGCATAAGGATGGCTCTCAGAGCCGGCATAGATGGCGCCGATCCTCTTCGGATCGATCTTCGCGCGCTGCAAGGCATTTCTTGTCGCCTCCACAGCGATGGTCACGGTATCCTCATCCAGGTCGGGCACCGATTTTTCAAATACGCGAAGGCCCTCAGTGATCTCCTCGCCGTTTCCCCAAACCCGGGCGATCTCATCCAGCCTTATGCGAAACCGCGGGATATAGACGCCATAGCTTACAATGCCTGAAACCAACGGATTTCACCCTTTGCTCAATGCGCTTGTCAGTTCGTCAACGGAAAAATGTGTCGTTAGAAGGGGAATGTTCTCCACCTGGGCGATTTTTATGGCGATAGGATCAACCTCGGAAGGCGTCGTTCCCTGCAGGACTACCGCACCAGGCTTGAGGTTGCTGACCCGCACCGCCACCATTGGCGATTTGCCCGAATGGGCGCCGGTGAATATCAGAGCACGGGCAGTGCTTCTCCCGTAGATCTTCTGGAACTGGTCGGGAAGCATCTCGACGATGGCCTTCATGCTATCTATCACCGTGTAACCCCAGATTGTAATATCCGTGCGGCCGAAGATTACATCTGCCTCGAGCCGCTGCACAATGGTCGCGAGGTGGATGGGGTCCTGATACTCGCAGACGCTGCATATGGAGTCCAGGCCCAAAATGTCGCCCCACATGTTCTCGTAAGCGCGCAGAACATTGCAGCCGCGGCTTTCATCTATGCGCAGGAGAGCATCAATGATCTTGCTTACTATCATTATGCCAGGGGATTTTCTTCTGCCACTCTCGTAATCGGAGATGACGGAAGGAGACATGCCCATGTGATTGGATAGGTCAGTCTGGGTTATGGCGAAGTTTCTCCGCCATTTCCTCAGGGTTTCGCCTGGGTTTTGGGAAAGGGTGATCTCTCCTGCGATCTTTTCAGCCAGCAATCCTCGGGCGTTGGAGATCTCCCCACCAGAATTCATAAAACAACAACTGGTTAAACTAGGATATAAATCTAGCGAAAAAAATTCGGCATTCAACGTATGATTAACTGATAAAGCGATTACAAGGATAGCTGCTCGAAAAAGAAGTGCGTCGACCGGGATTCGAACCCGGGTTGTAGGCTTGCTTCGCAGATATCAAATCTGCCTGGAAGGCCCAAGTCATAACCACTAGACCATCGACGCCTGCACCCAAGGTGGAAGAGGTTGAACTTAACTGTTTCGATTGAAAGACTGCCCATGTGGAGATGTAATAATACCAATTGGCGACTATAATCAAACAATGCAGCCCTTCTATGGAGTTGCATATACTCAATCGTATGATCCTCTGGAGAGGCTGCGTTATGGTTTCGCGAGAAAAAGTGATGGCACTGGAGATATGCGGGCCGCAATTGGAAATGGAAATTATTGGCCAAAAGCATGGCCAACAAAAAAAATGATTTGCTTGTCGTTACCCTTCTCAAGGAGTTGCCCTTCCCGAGGGATAATTTTTCAAGTGCCAGCTGTTAGACCGTTAGCCACCAGCAATAAGAAAGCCAGAGCCAGAAGTCCGACAAAGTACGGAAATACATTAGTCAATTCCATCACCGTCCCTGAATTGTCTTTTCTTAAATGATCTTATGCTCATCGTGGCCAATTGGCCAAATGGCTTTTTATCCATTGGGCTATTTATCTTTTTTGGTATTTAACTATTTAGGTTTTATGCCAATGGTAAATCAGAATTCAGCTATTTTGGGTATATTTTATCATGGAAAATAGAACTCAATTGAATGAGGCGATGCTCATTTTGATGCAGAAGAGGATTACATCAGATAATTTGATATATAATCGAGGCGGCGAGAGTGGACGGCATGGATGTACTTATAACGGCCTTCTGGCTAATGCTGCCTGCATATCTGCCCAATAACTGCGCAGTTCTCTTTGGGGGAGGGACACCACTGGACTTTGGTATGGTCTTCCGCGATGGAAATCGTATGTTGGGTGATGGCAAGACATTTCGAGGAACAGTTGCAGGTACATTGGGCGGCATAATCGTAGGCCTGCTGCTAAACCATCTTGCACCAAGTCTTGGTCTCCCCATCTTTGGTTTTGGATTCAGCCAGCTATCGGTTCTGGTAGGGCTATCCTTTGGTGCGATGCTTGGAGATATTGTGGCCGCCTTCTTCAAGCGAAGGATGGGCCTAAAGCGCGGAGCTCAGCTGTTTGTCATCGATCAATTGGATTTCGTTATAGGATCCTGGGTGCTTACCATAATTCTCGCGCCGATATGGTTCTGGCAGAATTTTACTCTATCTATCATGATAATTGTGCTGATAATAACGCCGATACTCCATCGCGTTATGAATATCATAGGCTATCATATGGGATCAAAAAGAGAGCCATGGTAGGGATATTTTAGATCAAATCCTTTTGCCAGCACCTAATTTTTGTCTCACTCTAATTTAGCAATACCCAAGCTCTTGCCATTTCTCTTGCTATCGCGAAAGGTTTATAAGTTTAGGTAATTGATAACGAGAGCGTCATAGCCAATTTTATCGCAAAACAGCATAAATTGGTGAAATGAAAAGGAGGAGGAATAAAATGGACGCATTTAGCATGGGGCTGATAGCTGCGATGGGCGCCCTTGCGACGGTTGCTGGTGCTTCTGAGGATATCGAATCCGATATAGGATCCCAGAGCAATCCTAACTCGCAGGTGCAATTGGCCGCCCAGGTCGGCAATCCCCACAGGATTTATAACAAGGCCATCTCGGGAGAACCCCCGGCCAATGCCCTGTGGTGTGCCACTGCTGCTATGGTGGCCTATACGCTTATTACGGCCTACCAGATGCCGGCACTACTATCCCTGGTGGCAGGCGCATCTGTTGCCGCTTTGTTCAACGGTGTCTTCTCAATGAGCGCCTACTTTGGCAGGAATTCCAGCCAGAAGAGGTTCAATCAGTGGGTTTATCTGGATATCGTCAGGTACACCACACCTTCGATTATGGCACATGCCTGGATAACATCGTTTTGTATTGCAACTATTTCTTACATCATGGTATACATGCTGCCCACACCACATCCCTTCCCGATGGCAATCATAGCCTTGATCTGGGGATTGGCTGTTGGTGCTATCGGCTCATCTGTGGGCGATATCCACTACGGCGGCGAGCGCGAGTTCCAGAACAGACAGTTTGGCTGCGGTCTGAATACTATGCTCTCCGGCCAGATTGTGAGGAAGGCAGAAGCAGGCTTGAGAAATTCTATTGATAACGCCTGGTTCTGTACCAAGTTCGGCGGGCCAGCCACCGGAATGGGCTTCGGCCTAACGGTCTTCCTGGACAACTGGAGAACAACCGTATTCGATCCAATAACCCAGGCGTCTTATGCCATTGCCATGGGAATTTTCTTTATCATTGTGATGGTATCTTACAACTACTACATAGAAAAGTCTGCCAGGAGAAAGTACGGACCATATCCGGAATACAAGGGGGATATTGCAGCATGAACTTTGATACTAGTACTATTATCTACATTCTGGAGATACTCGTGGGCGGCTTGCTTGTAGGCATTGGCGTTCACTTTGTTCCAGTAGGGGGCGCCCCCGCTGCGATGGCTCAGGCAGCCGGTATCGGAACAGGCACAGTGCAGCTCGCTGCCGGATCAGGCCTGACTGGCTTATTGGCAGCCGGACTGATGATGTCCGTAACAGACAACCTCTGGCTGATACTGGCCTCAGGTGCTGTAGGCGCAGGAATCATGATGGGCTCCACCATGCTCACCGGCTCCTGGATCTACGCTTATGCAGTAGGAGCGCCTTTTGCTTCCGCCAAGGTCAACTTTGACCCCATAACCGGATTTTCTCAGCCGCCTTATGTGGCTCCGGGAACAGTCGGCCAGGGCATTCCCACCATTTGTTTCGTTTCTGGTCTTATCGGTGGCATGATGGGAGGCCTCGGCGGCGCCATGATCTACTATCCACTCTATCTGATCAACGGCAATGCCGCTTTGAGCGCCATGTTCGCTATCGGTATATTCCTGGTTAACGCAGTAATTGCATCCTGGAACATCCAGGGAACCATCGAAGGGTTCCACGACCCCAAGTTCAAGAAGTGGCCCTTTGCCTTCAAGGCCTGCGCCATAGCCAGCATACTTCTCGCTCTGGCATCAGTGCTGATTACCGGAGGTGCCTGAAATGTCTCTAGGTGGCGCAGCAGGCGGAGCGCCGTCTGCATATGATCCCAAGAAGTTGAGAATGTATGGACTGGTTGGCTCTATAGTTGGAATATATTTAGGCGCCATCCTTAATAGCGCCCTCGACACCAATGTGTTCTCCTTTATTGGTGCTGTAGCCGCGATCTTTGCCGTGGTCATGGGTGCCAACGCAGTTCGCAGAGTGTGCGCTTACGGCATAGGCACAGGAGTTCCCTCCATAGGCATGTTAGCTCTGGGTATGGGCATAATTGCCGTCATGTTCGGGCTCTCCATGGCCGAAACCCTGGGCTCTGTACTGCTCGGCCCAATCATAATCTTGGTCTACGCCGGAGTCTTCGGCTATATTATTGGCGTAATTGCCAATAAGGTCATCAAGTTCAACATCCCCGTCATGGAAGAGGGTAATGCGGACCTGTCTATGGCAGGTGCACTGGCACTACTGGGATGGAGCTTTGCAATTTCCGGCACCTTGGGATATGTCGACATCTTGAACAACGTTCTCATGACCGGCTATATCGCCATTATCTTCATCGCCGGCGGTCTAGCCATCCTGCATCCCTTCAATGCCAATCTTGGCCCGGACGAGAAGCAGGATAGGACTCTGGTAAATGCGGTCATGTGCAGCGGAATTGCGATGATTGCCACGGGAATTGCAGCCCTGGCGACGCAAGGCATGGCTGCAGGACTATTGCAGCTTGTTATCGGCTTTGCCATATGGTTCTACTTCTTCAAGATGTACTACCGTCTGGTTAAGAGAGATGCATCCGCAGTGGTCGGAACTGGACTATTGCCGCCAACGGTGCAGTGAGGAGGTCTAGAAATGGGATTTGTTAGAGTTTCACCAGAACTGGGCCTGATCTTCGACCCCATGAAAGGTGTGGTTTCGGAGCAGAGGGCGGACGTAGTTCTGTATACATTCGATCCGGTTTACGAGAGAATAGATAAACTGGACAAGATTGCTGACGATCTGGTCAACCAGCTTGTGCCGGACAACGAGCTTCTCTCGTCATATGCCAATAGAGGTAAGGCATCTTACATTGCAGGCCTGTACACCAACATATGGATGGGATTCATCATCGGCCTGGTAGTATCCTTCGTGTTGCTGCTGGCTATGGCGTTCACTAACCCTGCGACCTTTGAGATCGTAAAGAAAGCAGTCGGCGGAGGTGCTTGAAAATGGTACTTAAGAAGAAGCCATCTGAGCCTTGGCCGACGATTACCGGGGAGTATGAGGTCGGAAATCCCGAAAGCCCGGTTGTAGTATGCACCTGCGGTTCGCACCTTCATAACGCGGACATCATCAAGGCTGGTGCTGCCCTGGCGGGGCCCTGCAAGACCGAGAACATCGGCATAGAAAAAATGGTGGCCAATGTCATCTCCAATCCCAATATCAGATATGTAGTGGTCACGGGAATGGAGGTCAAAGGACACATCACCGGACAGGCTGTCGAGGCCTTTGCCCAGAGCGGGATAGACAAAGAAGGAAGGATTATCGGAGCCAAGGGAGCTATTCCCTTTATCCAGAACCTCACCCCTGAGTCCATTGAACGCTTTAAGAGCCAGGTTCAGACGGTCATGATGATGAACACCGAGGATATGGGTGCCATCACAGGCAAGGTCAAAGAACTCATCTCCAAAGATCCCGGCGCTCTTGATGTCGAGCCCATGACCATTGAGATCAAAGAGGGCGGCGAAGAGGAGAGCACAGGCGGTCTACGGCCCATGGCTGCAGAGGTAGCAGAAGTAAGGGGAAGGATGCGCGGCATCAGCGGTGCAATAACCGGCGCCGGACTTCTCAACAAGCTGCAGGCAGGCATCTATGCCGGTAAGATCGAAGGCATAGCTCTTGGCATGACCGTTGTCCTTGTCCTCTTCGGAATAATTCTCAGAGTAGCAGGAGGAAAGTAAAATGGCTGAAGAGATTGCATACGGCCAGGGAATAGCGTCTGTAGTCGAGCCCAACATGCCCATGATCGACGCAATAGCAGAAGATATCAGGTACAAGGGCCAGCTCCTGGCCAGAGAGACCAAGCTGAGCTCCGGTGTCCTGGCTACGGTATCCGTCGGATTTGCCATTGGCTTTGTACTGGCCGTTATTATGATGCTTGGGCCTTTCGCCTTTATGGGGGGGATGTAAACTATGGCAGAAGACACTAAACCGGTAGTACCCGTTGCCGTGGTCGACCCTGATCAACTCAGAGAAGTAATGGCGAAGCTGGACAAGATCGAGGAGAAGATCGAATTCTACTCATCTGAGAAGTACATGAGAGCCGGCAAGTCCATCGGCAGAGATCTGGGCGCAGCCTATGGTGTCTGCGCAGGTTTGATCTTGGTTTTAGCATACATACTATTCGTATACGCAGGCAATTGGAGAGCGGTGATTTGAATGTTTAGATTTGATAGGAAGCAGGAAGTCTTCGATTTCGGCAAATTCAAGATAGGGGGCCAGCCCGGCGAGTACCCCACGTGCTGCATCGGCACCATGTTCTATGCCCGGCACAAGATAGTCTCGGACCCGGAGCACGGTGTTTTCGACAAAGCTGCCGCTGAGCGGCTCTGGAATGCACAGGTTGAGATGAGCGACATTACAGGCAACACCTGCATGAACCAGATCGTGGCTGAGAGCAATGAGGCAATGGCTAAAGAGATAGACTGGTTCGTGGGCCTGTCCGATTATCCGTTCCTCATCGATTCCTCCGCCCCGGAAGTGCGAGCCTTTGGCGTCAAGTACGCTACACAGATCGGAGTGGCCGACAGGGCTATTCATAACTCCATCAACGCCTCCATCACCGACGAGGAGCTGAAGGCGGTCAAAGAGAGCGACCTCGATTCAGCGATCGTTCTGGCCTTCAATGCCATGGAGAAGGGAACCAAGGGCAAGATGGACATCCTGACCAAGGCTGCAGGCGGCGCTAAGAAAGGCATGCTGGAGTACGCCAAAGAGTGCGGCATCACCAGGCCTCTCATCGATACTGCTGCCATGCCTCTGGGAGCCGGATCCGGCGCAACCTATCGCGCCGTTATTGCCGTCAAAGCCCAGCTCGGTCTGCCGGTTGGTGCCGGATTCCACAACGGTGCCTCTGCCTGGGACTGGATGAAGAAGTGGAAGAAGCAGCATAAGGAGGCTTTCTCTCCTGTCGATATCGGCTCCAACCTGGTGGCTGGAATCGTAGGTGCTGACTACTACCTCTACGGTCCCATTGAGAATGCCCCCATGATCTTCCCCGCAGCCGCAATGGTGGACATCATGAAGGCAGAGTCCGCAGAAGAGCTGGGACTCTCGGTCCTGGCTGAGAAACATCCCCGGAAGACGACCCTTTAGTGTCGCCTTCTTTTCCTCTTTTTTTAGGGGGATCATTCTGCCCCGCGTTATAGTGAAGGCTGCCTTTCAAGATATCAGGTTCCTGTGCCAGAGGTGCGGGTCCTGTTGCCATCATAAAAGGCCGCTTGATTTTGATGATCTTGTTCCTATGGATCAGATTAAAGAGTTCTGGCATAAGTCCAATTTGATCTATCTCACTGAGAAGGATGTCTCCGCTATTGCTAAAGAAACGGGAAAAGAGGCGGAGGAGTTTGTAGATACACTTTTTAATTATGATGGCTGCTATGTTAAAATCGGGGATAATGGCCGTCAGGTGATCCTTGATCTGCCGGTGATGAAAAGCAAGGAGGATTCCACCTGCGTTTTCTATCGAGATGGGTGCATGATTTATTCCGTGCGACCTATTGCCTGTCGGCTTTTTCCCTTTCGGGTGGAAGAAGAGACTCTTTCAAGCGGAGACATCATTCTTAATATTAACTACAATCCCACATGTCCGGGTATAGGAAAAGGACATAAGGTGGACAAGAGGACGCTAGAAAAGCTAGTCGCGGATCAGTTTCTTCAAAGGACAGAGGACATAAATCCCCATGTTCAAAGACTCAATGCTGCCGGCGGCATCTCGAAAGATGCCAGGATTTTCAGAACCCTTCCAGGAAGACAAAACAAGCAATAGTCTGGGCTTTTACATCCAATTTCCCGACTCGATCTCATTTAGATTCTCGATGAGATATGCCGCCATTTTAACTGAGAGTTTATAGCGCCTGCATATGGCCATCACACGATGAAGCTCATCCCTTTCCATCGAAGCAGTATGCTGGGCTACATAAAGCATTGCCTCTTGGTATCCATTCTCTAAAATAGCATCCTTTACGGTCTTCAATGTCTGTTCCCCGATGTGCATGCCGGTGGATCCTATCTTTTTTATTACCTTCCATGTCTCCTCATCTAATTCCATCTCTTGCCATTCAGAGACCACAGGCATAGCGGCATCCTGGACAAAATCGAGAGCTTTCTGGGAGACGCCCTTTAATATCAACTCGGAGGCAAGTTTCTTTAATGTTTTTCCTTGCAGAATCGCTTCTGCCTCCAAAGAACGATAAGCATCAGGAGTTATCTCGATTCTGGTATATTTAATGCTAGGCATTTGAAATGGGCGCCTCTTTGCTCTCGTTTGATTCTCAAATCTGTTTTACACGAATATGCTTATCTTACATATTAAAAGACTGCGATTTGACATTCCGACCATCGTCCTTGCCCCTCATTAAAATTTTAAAAGAATAATGGAAATACTAAAAATATTTGTATATACCTTAATCGTTTCCGAGGGCGAAAGACGGCATAAGATGAATCCAACACAATGATAATTTTATTCTTTAATCTATGCCAGATTTCCTGTTAGAGCTGCAATCATGAATATTATCGCAGATACAAGGACGAGGTAAAAACCGGCATCCTCTGATGTAATTGCGCCCTTAACATCGATCTCATGCCCAACATTGGGCGGTTCGTTTTGTATGAAGCCAGCCATATTCATTTCCTGTATGCCAACCTTCATTTTTCATGAATGGTTACCATACGAATCGGAAAAGTGATGCTCTAGTATTTAAGCCTTTTCCATTTTTAGTCACTTTTATTCCAATAATTTTGATTTTGCTATTCCAAATATTCAAAATATTACCATGATAGGTGATATTAGTAAATTGAATTTGCGCCAATTCATTAAATACCTTTTTTACCATTTTTTCAAAAATACCACTGGAACAATCTAATCGATTTGCCACGAATCTTGCAGCAAAAAGTTTATCATGGCCTGGAGCTAATTCGGTAAAAAGGTGCAATTACCCGGAGGTGAAAAAGGATGGATATCATGTCTCAGATATACGCTATTGTGATATTTGGCATACTTGTAGTCGCCCTGCCTACTATCCTGAACAAATGGTCAGATAGCAGGTCCGGCGTACGATAAACAAATCAGGTTTCCCATTTTGTCCTAGCCTAGGCTGGGACTATTATTATCATCTCATTTTGCATTTGTTATTATAATGAGGGCATCTTGTGTTGGTACAAACGTCACGCGACGCTTCAGTTACAGATAATAGAATAGTATCTAGCCGGTCAATCAGCACAAGCTCGGAGTGCGTCGATTCCGCCCTATCCAGAGTCCTTTCGACTTCTTCTTTAAAAATTCTGGCTTTTTCCCCTTTGAGATAGGCAGCGCGATCTTCCAGTTCGCGCACCTCTCGCTCTGAGATCGGTTCCATGAATCATCATAATCATGTAGCCAAATTAATCTTTCTTTGACATAAGAGAGTACTCATCCACATCCAACCCCATAATGCTCTTTGAGCCGCCGAATACATCTTTCGCGATCAAGGCGCATCCCATGGCAGCGGCGCACCTCTCCAGGGGCAGCGCATTCTGCCCTAATAGCTCTG
>Ga0209098_1000445_pt1 | contig 45809 bp, 23 predicted proteins | sample AD_JPNHW1_MetaG_FD_184429 | JGI IMG/M metagenome (GOLD analysis project Ga0209098, IMG submission 184429) | Active sludge microbial communities of municipal wastewater-treating anaerobic digesters from Japan - AD_JPNHW1_MetaG (SPAdes) (version 2) | ecosystem: Engineered > Bioreactor > Anaerobic...
GCCGGCGGCGGCGTCCCACGCGAAATTCGTGAAGACGTTGGTCAGCATCTGCCCCACCTGCCCCATGGAATTCGCCCGGAAGAACAGCCAGCCCAGGCAGACCAGATGGAAAAACGCGATGCGCCGCAACCAGAGCCAGCGGCCGGAATCGACGGCGCCCTTGGGCACGTGTTTTTCCGCCCAGGCGTGGTAGACCACCAGCATCGCGCCGTGGAAAGCGCCCCACGCGATGAACGTCCAGGCGGCGCCGTGCCAGAATCCGCCCAGCAACATGGTCAAGGCCAAGTTGACATACGTGCGCCGCCGGCCGCGGCGATTGCCGCCCAGCGTGATGTACAGGTAATCCCGCAGCCAGCTCGACAGGCTGATGTGCCAGCGCGCCCAAAAATCCTTGGGATTCACGGCGAAATACGGATTGTTGAAATTCACCATCAGTTCCACGCCCATCCAGCGCGCGAGGCCGCGGGCCATGTCGCTGTAGCCCGAAAAATCGCAGAGGATCTGGAAGGCGAACGCGTAGAGCGCCAGCAGCGACGTCGCGCCCGTCGCGGTTTCGGCCCCGAACACGCCATCGACCAGAATCGCCAGATTGTCGGCGACGACGCACTTCTTGAAGAGCCCCCAGAAGATCAACCACAGGCCGCTTTCGATGCCGGCGCGCGTCACGGTCCGCGGATTTTCGATCTGGGGCAGCAGGTTGGACGCGCGTTCGATGGGACCGGCGACCAATTGGGGGAAAAACGCGACGAACGTCGCGAAATCCAGGAAACTCCGGGCCGGCCGCAAATGGCCGCGATAGACGTCCAGCGTGTAAGACATGGCTTGGAACGTATAGAAGGAAATGCCCACGGGGAGGATGATGTCCAGATGGCGCACGAACGTCGGCAAACCCACCAGCTGCAGCAGCGCGACCAGATTGTCGGCGAAGAAATTGAAATACTTGAAGAACCCGAGGATGGTCAGATTGCTGGTCATGCTGACCGCCAAGGCGATCCGGCGGCGGCGCGGATCGTCGGCGGACGAACCGATCACCTTCCCGGCGACGTAGTCGATCGCCGTGGAAATGAAAATCAAGGACAAGAAACGCCAGTCCCACCAGCCGTAGAAGAAGTAGCTGGAAACGAGCAGCAACAGGTTCTGCCCGCGGTGGGGCAAGGCCCGGTAGAGACCGTAGACCACCACGAAGAAAACCAAAAAAACTAGCGAGTTGAATACCATGCCGTGTGCTGCGCGTCTGCCGGGCTAGCCCGAAAATCCGAATCTCTTCTCCCCTACCGTCCGCAAAAACGCGAATCCAGCGGCGCCCCGGCCAAGCCGTCGATCCGCCCGCGGGTCAAGGCCTGCCAACACCGGTCTTCCGGCGGATGGCGCCGCAGTCCGCCCACCCAGCGCTTGAGACGCCGCCAAGCGGGCGAATCCGCCAACGGAACCGGCTTTTTCCAACCGCGGTGCACCAGCAGCCGCTCGGTCGTGTACTGGCTCATGTACAGCAAGCGCAGCATGTACTCCAACTCCATGCGGAAAGCCGGCACGACGTGGACGAACCGCAAACGCCGCGAACGCCCGATGGCATAGCCGCGCTCCATGGTGCAGATGCCCATGTCCAAATCGCCGCCGCCGGCCAATTGCTTGCCGGTGCGATCGAAGCCGAGCGCGACCGGGTCCGCCCGGACGACCTGCGCATAATGCCGGGCCAGTTCGCGGCGGATGCACAGTCCGGCGCCGATCGGGAACCACGGACCCCAGTAGCCCAAAACCTGCGCGTAGAGCAAATCATTTCCGATTTCCGGAGGCGGCAGGTCCAAGTGGTAATGCCGAAGAGACGGTGTCAGCCAGGCCGGAGGCGGCATCTCATATTCCGCCCGACCATAGCCCCCGAGCGCGCCCAAGAAGGGATGCTCCCGAAACGTCTGCGCCGTCTGGGCCAGATAATCCGCATCCAGCAGGCAGTCGTCGTCCACGAAAATCAGGAATTCGCCTTGGGCTTCGGCGATGCCCCGCAATCGGGCGGCGGTCAAGCCCAAGGTCTCCTCGCGCACGACGCGTCCCGCCGGATGCCAGCGCAGATCGAACTGGCTGGCGATGTCCGCCCGCGAGGCATTGTCGATCAAAATGCATTCCCACTCGGTCGGCGGCAGCGTCTGGGACGCCAGCGCGCGAAAAACACGTTCCAGACGTTTCAGGTCTGGATCGTGAGTGCAGATGATGGCGGAAAGCGTCATGGCGGATGCGGATGTGTCTATGGAAGTGGAGAATCCAATACCGTCCCCCGAAAGTCAAGTGGCGCCCCATTCCGCCGCGTCGGCTGGCCGGAGCATCAAGAAAAACGCGCGAGAATCCGGGAATAAACCGTGGCGGTCGCGCCGCCCCGCGCAATCCATTCCGCGACGTCGAAACAGCGATAGCGTTGGGCATAGAGCTTCACGCCATCGACGACAAAATCGCCGCCGGGATCCTTGAGTTCCGGCCGGCAAAAGTGATTCGGCGAATCGAAGGCGCACACGCCGATCGACACCTTGCGGCCCAGCGACAACGCATGGAAACGGGCCAAGTGTTCGCTCGTGCAGCCGTCGCGATCGCACAGCTTCAAGAACAGCGGCGCGCCGGCCGCCCGCGCGGTCCGCAGCCGCGCCGTCCGCCGTTTCCACTTGGCACGGGCTTCGTCGGCCGACGCATAATGCAGAAAATGGATTTCGACGTCCGCGCCGAGCCGGCCGATCGGATAGCGCGCCGCCGCGGCATCGGTCCGGGCGGGGGAAAATTCGAGTTTCGCGTGCAGGCAATCGTCGAAGTTTTCCAGCAGGCGCAGATAGCTGTCCGGCGGCACGAACAACCCCACGAATGGCGTGTTGTATTCCCGCCCCAAGGCGCGATAAAGCTCGTAGCCCCAGCAATTGTTCGATACGAGCGCAAACGGTTTTTCGCACAGGCGCAGGCGCTCATAGGCGCGGCAAAGGATTCGGGCCGACTTGTTCATTCGCAACGTCCAATTCGTTGCCGTTATTCTCGCGGATTCGCCGCATTTGGCAACCCCCATTCCGTTGGAAACCGCGGCAGGGCAAAACCGCCGCATTCGGGCTTTTCCCCGCGGGGCAAAGCGCTTAGGATGTGGCTTCATGAACCCCGGACTGCCGGCCGCGCCCGCGAAACGCCATCCCCATGGACGGCGCTTTAGGGCGTTTTTGCTGCTGGCCGTCCGGCATTCGTCCAGCTGGATCCTGCGATTCGCGTTCCTCGCGCTGTTCCTGCTGCTCGTGCTGTTCGCCTATCTGCATCTGGTCGGGTTGCCGGCCTATTGCACGGATCTGTTCCTCGACCGCATGGCACAGCGCGGTTATTTCCTGCAAATCGAGCGCCTGACGCTGGAAATCGATCGCGGCCTGGTCGCGCGCAACGTGCGGCTGTTCATGGCCGCCGACGCGCCGGAACCGTTCATGGAGGCCCGTGAACTCACGGTGGCGGTCAATCCCCTCCCCCTGCTCTTCCGCCGGCGCGTCGTGCCGGTCCTGTCCATCGTGGACGGTTCGCTGCGGGCCGATCTGGGCCGAAGCAAATTCGGCGCGCGGGGCGGTTCGCGCGAGGTCGCCGTGGACAAGATCCAGCTGCGTTTTTCCGCCACCGAGCGCGAAGTGACGCTGCGGGAATTTTCCGCCGATCTGCTGGGCATCCACTTCCGGGGCCGCGGGGCGTTCTATCCGGCCGCCAAGGCGCGGACGCCCGTCGGCAATCCGCTGGCCGTCGCCATGCGGGCCATCGAAGACGCCCCCGATTGGGCGCTGCGGATCGTGGAACAGATGAATCAGATTTCCTTCCGGGCGCCGCCCACCGCGGATTTCACTTTCGCCATCCGGCCCAGTCGGCCGCGGGCACACGCGGTGGCTTTCCGGCTGGACAATGCCGCCGGCGGCCAAGTGCGGGGCGTGCCGTTCGACCAATTCGAGCTGGACGTGGCCCTGAAAGACCAGCAAATCCAATTTCCCGACGTGCAAATCCGCCGAGGAAAGGACGTGCTCGGCCTGTCCGGCTGGTACGATCTGACCAACCAGACGGCTTCCGTCCACCTGCTCAACACCCTCGCGCCCGACGTGTTTCTCGACCTGCTGCCGGAACATCTTCAGGCGGCCGCCGCCACCGTCGTCACCAACTATCATTTCCCGCTGCGCGTGGAACTGCAGGTCGGACCGGCGCCCGTGGCCGAATTGGCCAATTGTTTTTCCGGCCGCGTGGCGCTTTCCCGCGCCACGGTGCGCGACGTGCCCATCGAGAGCCTGGACGCATCGTTCCGGCGCGCAGGCAACGAAGTGCGCATCGAGAAGGCCGCGCTCCAGCTGGCGACCGGCCCCAACGCCAGCCGGCTGAAGATCCGCGACGGATTCTACCTGATCGACCGCAAGCGGTTCGAGGCGCGGGTGGAAGGCACGATCAACCCCCACCTGCTGAAACCCGTCATGACGCCGAACTTCCGGACCATCGTGAACTGGTTCGGCATCCAAGAACCGCTCTACGGCGACGTCGTGATCGGCGGCACGGTCGGCGACCCGGCCATTTACTGCTTCGGCCCGGTGCAGGCGACCAACGTCGCGATCAACGGCGCGGCGGTGCAATCCGCGCACGGCCAGCTCAACGTCACCAACGAAGTCATGCACCTCGCCGGCGTCACCCTCGTCCGGCTGGAAGGAACCGCCCGCGGCGACGTCCACATGGCGTTTTCCAACCAGACGCTGCGCCTGGAACACGTCGACAGCACGATCGATCCGCGCGCAGCCGCCCAAATGATCGGACCGGCGGCGACGAAATTCATGGAACCGTTCCGGCTCAACGGGCCGACGCACGTGCGCGTCGATGGGCTGCTCGACTATTGCAACTTTTCGCTGAACCAACTGGATGCGCACGTGGAAGCGCAGCGGTTCGGCTACGACCGCTGGGAAGCCGACGACGCCGAATTCGATCTGGCCGTGCGCGGACTGCGCATCCGCTTCACCAATGCCGCCGCGACCGCCTATGGCGGACAATTCGCCGGCAGCGGCAGCCTCTATCCCGTCGGCAGCGACACGAACTGGCGCTACGAGGTGAACTTCCGCGCGAACAACGCCAGTCTTTCCAATTTGCTGTCGGCCTCCATAGGCAAACCCGCCGGCGAACTCCGCGGCACCTTGGACGGCACGGCGCGCGTCGGGGGCTACATCGGCAAGGGCATGGGTCCCGCCGCGACCGGCGCAGGGCACGTCGACGTGCGCGGCGGGTTGCTGTTCCAAACCAAGTTGTTCAGCGGCTTGTCGGCCATATTGTCCAAGATCCTGCCCGATTTCACGCTCTTCGCGCAGACGGACGCGAGCGGCGACTTCGCGATCCGCAACAGCCGCGTCGCGTCCCGCAACGTCCAGCTGCAGGGCACGGTCTTCAGCGTGAAGGCCGCGGGAGACTACGGCTTCGACACCTCGCTGGATTATCGCGTGGAAGTCCAGCTGCTGCGCAGCGGGCCCGTCGCCGCGCTCGTGCGCCTGGCCACGCTGCCGGTCACGCGCCTGCTCGAATTCCGCCTGACCGGCACCTTCGAGGACCCGCACTGGCGCCCCGTCAATCTCAACCCCGTCGAACTGTTCTCCGGGGAGGAAAAGAAGAACGGTTCGGCGCCCGCCGCCCAGCCGTGACGGTTCCATGCGGTTCGGCGCCGCTTGCCGAAAATTGCGCCGCGCCCATTTCGGGGGTTGCAGGGCGCACATCGGCGTGATAGCGTACATCTCGTCTTCAGGGCGTGGTGAAATTCCCGACCGGCGGTAGAGCCCGCGAGCCGAAAGGCAGACAAGGTGCGATTCCTTGGCCGACAGTGAACAGTCTGGATGGAAGAAGACGCATGGCGTTTGATCGCCTGCCCTCGCCCGAAGACAGAAAGGTCTTCGGTTTTTCATGGAAAAATCCGGACAAGAGTCCGTCTTCTGCACGGTGGAGGAAGCGCTCGACGTCGTGCGCGCCGGCCGCATGCTGCTGGTCGTGGACGACGAGAACCGCGAAAACGAGGGCGATTTGGTCGCCGCCGGCGAAAAGATCACGCCCGACATCATCAATTTCATGGCCACCTACGGCCGTGGGCTGATTTGCGTGCCCATGGATGAAAGCCGCCTGTGCCGGCTGGGTTTGGGCCGGATGGTGCCGCTCGACGAGCACGACCGCTATCGCACCGCTTTCACCGTTTCCGTCGATGCCCGCGAAGGCATTTCGACCGGCATCAGCGCTTTCGACCGCGCCCGCACCGTGCAGCTGCTGGCCGACGACCATTCCACCGCCTGCGATTTCATCCGGCCCGGCCACATGTTTCCGTTGCAGGCCGTGCCCGGCGGCGTCCTGCGCCGCACGGGCCACACCGAAGCCGCCGTCGATCTGGCCCGCCTGGCCGGCCTCAAGCCCATCGGCGTGATCTGCGAAGTCATGCGCGACAACGGCGAAATGGCCCGCCTGCCGGATCTGGTCGCGTTCGCGAACCAGCACGGCCTGCGCATCTTGACGGTCGCGGCGCTGGTGGCTTGGCGCCGGACGCGCGAACGCATCGTCCGACGCGATTCCCTGGTGGACCTGCCGACGGACTACGGCGAGTTCAAGCTCCATCTCTACGTCGATGAACTCACCGGCGAGCACCACGTGGCTCTCGTTCACGGGGAGCCGGCGAAACAAGACGCACCGCTGGTGCGCATCCATTCCGAATGCCTGACGGGCGACGTGTTTGCCTCGCGCCGCTGCGATTGCGGCAGCCAGCTCCACGCCGCCATGCAGCAGGTGGTCGCCGCCGGCCACGGCGCAATCCTCTACATGCGGCAAGAAGGCCGCGGCATCGGGCTGGCCGGCAAAATCCGCGCCTACGCCCTGCAGGAACAGGGCCTCGACACCGTCGAAGCCAACCTCCAGCTGGGTTTCGCCCCCGACCTGCGCGACTATGGCGTCGGCGCCCAGATGCTCCTCGACCTGGGCATTTCCCGCCTGCGCCTGCTGACCAACAATCCACGCAAGGTCGTCGGCATCCAAGGCTACGGCATCGAAATCGTCGAGCGCGTGCCCATCGTCTTTCCCCCCACGCCTCACAACGCGCGCTATCTGAAAACCAAGAAGGAAAAACTGGGCCACCTGATCTGACCCGGAAAGGAAACCATGAACTGCAAGGAAACCAGCGGCCAGCTCGATGCGAAAGGACTGAAGTTCGGCATCGTCGTGAGCCGTTTCAATGACCTGTTCACCGGCCAGCTCCTGAAAGGCGCCCTCGATTGCCTGGCGCGCCACGGCGCGGACGAAAAGAACGTCGAGATCGTCTGGGTGCCCGGCGCCTACGAGCAGCCCATCGCGCTCCAGAAGCTCGCCGCAGCCAAGCGGCACGACGCCTTGATCGCGCTCGGCGCCGTCATCCAGGGCGCGACTTCGCACGCGGGGCTCATCAACGCGCAGGTCGCGCGCGCATTGACCCAAATCAGCCTCGCCACCGGCATTCCGGTCGTCGATGGCATCGTCGCCGCCGAAAATCTCGACCAAGCCATCGAGCGCTGCGGCAGCAAGGCCGGCAACCGCGGCTGGAACGCCGCGCAAACCGCCATCGAAATGGCCTCTTTGTTCAAGCAACTGGCCTAGGGTTGCATCTTTCGGCGAATCTGGTTCAATTTCGCCTTCGACACCACAACGAAAGGACCCCTCATGGGAATCCGCCACGAGGCCCGCGAATGGGCGCTGCAGTTCCTCTTCCAATCCGAATTCAACCGGGACGAATCCCTCGACGAGGGCTTCAAGCTGTTTTGGGAAAACCAGAACGAGGAAACCACCCCGCCCCCCGTCGGCCAACCGGCCGGCAAGGAGGACCGCCAGCGCGTCAAGGCGCGCCAATTCGCGGAGGAATTGGCGCGCGGCGTCATCGCCCATCACGCGGAGATCGACCCCCTGATCGCCAAATACGCGGAGAACTGGGAAATCGATCGCATGGGCACCGTCGATCGCAATGCCATGCGCATCGCGGTCTTCGAGATGCTCTACCGCGACGACATCCCGCCCGTCGTTTCGATCAACGAGGCGGTCGAACTGGCCAAGGCCTACAGCTCCATCGAATCCGGCAAATTCGTGAACGGCATCCTCGATCGCATCCGCAAGGGTCTCGATCGGCCCGCGCGCGCCCCCAGCCCGCCGGCGGAACCCCGCTAGCACCGATGCCATGGGCACCTGGTTCGACAGCCTCCGCAAAACGCGCGCGCGATTTTCCGGCGCGCTGAAAGGCCTGTTTTCCTCGACGCGACCGGACGAGGCCACCGTCGAGGAACTCGCCGACCTGCTCATCACCGCCGACGTGCCCATGCGGCTGGTCCAGACGCTGTCCAAGGAACTGGAAAACGCCGCTTCGCGCCGGGAAACGTTGACCGCCGCATTCCGGCGCGTGTTGATCGCCGCCCTCGGCGACAATCCGGCCCCGGACTGGGCCACGCTGCCCGCACCGACGGTCGCGCTGCTGGTCGGCATCAACGGCTCCGGCAAGACCACCACCGCCGCCAAGTTGGCGCGGTTGGCGTTGCGCGCGGGCCGCAAACCACTGCTCGGCGCCGCCGACACTTTCCGCGCCGCCGGCTCCCATCAGCTCAAGCTTTGGGCCGACAAAATCGGCTGTGAATCCGTGGTTGGCGCCACCGGCGGCGACGCGGCGGCTGTCGCCTACGACGCGATCGACGCCGCCTTGGCCCGCCAATGCGACATCGTCCTCGTGGACACCGCCGGACGCATGCACACGAAGGAACCGCTCATGCGCGAGCTCCAGAAAGTGCGTGCCGCCATGGACAAGCGCCTGCCAGGCGCGCCGCACCACACCTGGGTCGTGCTCGATGCCATGCTGGGCCAAAACGCCGTGGTGCAGGCGCGGCAATTCCACGAAATGACGCCGCTCTCCGGCGCCATCGTCACCAAGCTCGACGGCAGTTCCAAGGCCGGCTTCTTGTTCGCCGTACGGCAAGAGTTGGATCTGCCCATCCTCTATGCGGGCCTCGGCGAAAGCGCCGACGATCTCGTGCCGTTCGATCCCCCGACCTTCGTCGATGCCCTGCTGGATCTGGAAGAATCGAAATGAAATCGTTTCCGGAATCCGACTTGAACTGGATGCGGCAAGCGCTCGCTTTGGCGCGCCGCGCAGAGGGCTTGACGCGTCCCAATCCGCCCGTCGGAGCGGTGGTTGTGAAAAACGGACGGAAAATCGGCCAAGGCTGGCACAAGAAAGCCGGCGGGCCCCACGCCGAAATCTTCGCGCTGCGGCAATCCGGAGCAGCCGCGCGCGGCGCCACGCTGTACGTCACCTTGGAACCCTGCTCCACGTTCGGCCGCACCCCGCCCTGCACCGACGCCATCCTGCGCGCCGGCATCGCGCGCGTCGTGGTCGCCGCCGTCGATCCCAATCCCCGGCATGCGGGACGCGGATTGCGGCTGTTGCGCCGCGCCGGAGTCCAGGTCGCCGCGGGCGCCTGCGGCGCCGAAGCCACCGAACTCATCGCCCCATTTGCCTGCCGCATGCTGCGAAACCGCCCCTTCTTCACGTTGAAGCTCGGGCTCTCGCTGGACGGACGCATCGCCGACCACACCCACTCCTCGCGTTGGATCACGGGACCCCAAGCGCGCAAAACGGTTCAAGCCATGCGCCGCGCCGCCGATGCCGTCTTGGTCGGCGCCGGAACGGTCCGGCACGACGATCCATCGCTCTGGCCGCGGCCGGACGGCAAACGCCAACCATGGCGCGTGGTCGTCGTCCGCCAAGGATCCTTGCCCCTCGACGCCCAGCTCTTCACGGACGAACATGCCGCGCGCACCCTGGTTGCGGCCCCCAAGGGCTGGCAACCGGCTTGTGCGCGCCGCATCCGCCAAACCGGCGCCACCGTCCTCGAATTGCCGCCGCGGCGCCTGCTGCCGGCCTTGGCCGCCGAGCTTGGCCGGCTGGGTCTCCTGCACGTGCTCTGCGAAGGCGGCGGGATCTTGGCCGGCGAATTGATCCGCGCCGGATTGATCGACGAGTTGTGCGTCTTCCTTTCTCCGGTGCTGATCGGCGGTTCCGTCGGCGCCATGGGCAAGACGCAATGGCCGCTCAAGCAGGCCCCGCGTTTCCACGTGCGGGAATCGCGCCGCGTCGGCCAAGACCTGTTTCTGCGCCTGGCTCCCAACGGCAAGGAGGCGTGAATGTTCACCGGACTCGTTCAACAAGTCGGGCGGCTGGAACAGATCTCTTTCCAAGGCGCGGCGGGCCGCCTGACCCTTTCCGCGTTTTTCGAGGGACCGCTCCAGATCGGCGAAAGCGTGGCCGTGAACGGCGCCTGCCTCACGCTGGTCGAACAGCACGGCGACCACCTGACGTTCGACGTGCTGCGCGAAACTTTCGACAAAACCGCGCTGCGGGACAAAGCGCCGGGGGCGCCCTTGAACCTCGAGCGCGCCCTGCGCCTCGGCGATCCGTTGGGCGGCCATCTGGTCAGCGGCCACGTGGACGGCACCGGCGCATTGCAGCGCATCGAACCGGCCGGCCGCGACAAGGTGCTTGTCGTTGCCGCCGCGAATCTGATCGGTGAAATCGTTCCGAAAGGCTCGATCGCCATCGACGGCATCAGCCTGACGGTCGTGGACGTGACGCCCGCCGCAGGCACCTTTTCCGTGCACGTGATCCCCCACACATGGGACCAAACGGCGTTGGTTTCGCTGGCGCCGGGAATGCGCGTCAATCTGGAAACCGACCTGATCGGCAAGTACGTGAGGCAAACGGCGAAGCCGGAAGCCGCCGCGCCGCGCGTCACGTGGGACAAGCTGCGCGACGCCGGCTTCCTGGCCTGATCAGTCCGCAAACGCGTATTTCACGATGCAGCGGAGGGCGCTGAAGCCGTCTTTCCAGCCGATCTTCTTCCCTTCGGAATAATCGCGGCCGTAATAGGAAATCGGCACTTCGTAGATCTTCAGCTTGCGCCGGGCGATCTTGGCGGTGATCTCCACTTCGAATCCAAACCGGTTTTCCTTCAGCGGAAGGCCTTGGATCACGTCGCGCTTGAACACCTTGTAGCAGACCTCCATGTCGGTGAGGTTCAGGTTGGTGGTCATGTTCGAGAGCGTGGTCAGCAGCCGATTGCCCAAATAGTGCCAATAAAAAACCACGCGATGGGCGCCGCCGCCGAGAAAGCGCGAGCCGTACACGACGTCCGCATGGCCATCCACGATGGGCTGCAACAGCCGCGGATACTCGTGGGGATCGTATTCGAGGTCCGCATCCTGGATCAGCACGACGTCGCCCGTGGCCGCCGCAAATCCCGTTCGCAGCGCCGCCCCCTTGCCGCGGTTCACCTCGTGGAAAAGCACTTTCAAGTCGGAACTTTCCCGGCCCATCTTCTCCAACACTTCCCGCGTGCCATCCCGGGAACAGTCGTCCACCAGCAGGATTTCCTTCTCCATGCCGGCATCCACCGAACGCACCAGATCGACGATCTTGGAAATCGTCGCCGCTTCGTTGTAGACGGGAATCACGATGGATAATTTCACGGGTGCTCCTCTTGCAGTTCCATGCGCACGATGCCGATTGAAAAATAGTCGAACGGGACATCCGACACAAGGAAAACTCCCCAATGCGCGATGCGGTCCATTTGCATCGGCCGACCTCCGGACGCGTGCGCAAGTTCCGCCGCGGAAACGTCCGCCCGATTCCAGCCTTGAGTGACGGCGAATTCCTTCTGGAAGCGCTCGGCATAGGGCGGATTGCCGGGATGATCATCCACCCGAACGGCGAAAACGGCCGGCTTGGATTCCGGCCAATACAACGGCACGTGCAACGTCCGAATTCGGCTCCAATCCGCATGAACCGGCCGCCGAAACAAACCTGGATAGGCAACGGCCGCGGCCTGCGGCGCCGGCCGACACACCAGTCCTGCCGTCCCGGATGCGGCGACTTCGATTCCATTCAGGCTCCACGAACGTGCCGACCACCCAGCGTCCGGCTCCATCAAGATCGGAAAAGCCCGCGCCTCCTGCAGGGCCGGGACGCCCGCCCCCAGCGGCGGCAGCATTCCCAGCGCCAGAACGACGGCGACGCGCCAACGCCGGCGCCAGCGCCAAGTGACGCACACGCCCGCCGCGCCCATGATGCCATAGAACCAATCCGATGCTTCCGCCGAACGCCCCACCCATGGCTGAAGACATTCCATGGCAGCGGCAAACGAAGCCAAGGCGAACCAAAGCCGAATGCCGCGCCAAGTGTCCGGCAGCGTCCGCCCCACCAGCCACGCCAAGCCGGCAGACAGCGCCAGGTGGACCCAACCGGCCAAGGCGCGCCCGATCGCCCCTTCGGGCGGCAACGGCAGCGGCAGCAACAGCAAAAGCGAGGCGGCGGCGCCTCCCAGCGCCGCCGCCCACCGGTTCCGATCAGCCGTCCGCATCGGATCCGCAACGTCCATCATTCGTCGTACGGGATGATTCGATACCATCTCTGCCGCTGCAGATACGAGGTGCGGTCTTCGAAGGTATAGGTGATCTGCGAGGCGCCCGCCGGAATGACAAAGTTGCTCTTGTTGATGGGGGCTGGCCCGTTGTACTTCTCGTCCCACAGGTGCCAACTCTTGCCGAAATCGTCCGAGTAGTGAATTTCGTAGCGCCGGCCCTGAACGCCCCCCTGCCAATCCAGCCGCATGCCACCGGAGAAGGGATACACACGCAAGTACGCTTCGGGGATGTAAATGACCGAGAAGCAGATGTCGTTGGCATCCCACACATTGGTGGAGGTGTTGTCGATCACGCGCCAGAGACCGCCGGCGGTCTGGAATTCGGGACTGGCGCGCCAAACGTAGAATTCATCGTAGGCATTCATGTTTGTCAAAGTGATCCACGTGTTCCCGCAATCGCCGGAGAACTGAACCGCCACCGTCTCGTTGGTATCCACCAGATGCGCAAACCACGTCCAGACCCAGGTCTGGTCGTTGGACGTCACCGTGAATCCGGGCTCGTTCATCGTACGCGCTTCGAAATAGACGTTCGTGGAGCTGCGGCTGGCTTGTTCGGTGTTGCCGTACATGCCGACGTTGAGACGCGCCCCGTTGGGATCTGGCTCGCGACTGGCGTCGTGGAACGGGTGGCCGTGGTCGATCGCCCACGAATTCGTTTCATCCTGGACCCAGCCGCCGGCGGTCCAGCGACCGACGACGGACTTCGGATGGAAATCGCCGGTGTATTCCGGATCGGCGAGATCGGCCGGCGCGATCGCGCTGCGGTAATCTTTGCCCATGGCCAACTGCCAGCGTCGCATCGGATCGTTGGTCGGGCCGGAATAGTAATTGGTGGCGCCCGCAAAGAAACCCGTGTTCGTGTAGCTGACGAAATCGTACAGATTGTAGTCCATGGTCGCGCTCAGCAGCAGCGAGGTCGCCGTGCCGATGGAGTAGGCGCAGGCATCCGCCGCCGGAATGAAAACGTTGTTCTGCAGCACATCGGAAACGGTGTTTTGCAGATGGACGCCCGCCACGGTGGACAATGCAAACGTGAGGTTTTCCAGCGAGGAAGTCTGCGCATTGACCAAATTCACGCCGATGCCGGTTTTCCAGAACGCCGAATTGCCGACAACCGTTCCGCGCGCGCCATTGACGTCCAAGCCCATGGCCGCCTCGCCGATCACCACGCCTTGAATGGTCACGTCCAGGTTGGATTCCAAACCGATGGCCCGATCGATGCCTCCCAGGTGCAGATCCTTGATTTGGACGTGCGATGCCCGCAAGTCGATGCCCAGCGCCGGATAGTTGGTCGTGCCGGACCGCGCCAGCACGGTGGCGAAAGGATTGTTCGTGTTGCCTTGGATGACCACGTCGGCGGAGTCATCGCCGCTGCGGGACCAGACGACGCGGATGTCGGCATTGGTCACATAGGTGCCCGTGTCCAGATAGACCACGTCGCCGCCTTCCAAGTCGTAGGCGTTCAGGATCTGCTGCAGCGATGCCTTGGGCGAGTTCGTGGTCAAGCCATCGTTGGCGACGGATCCCGGCACGGAGCAATAGAGGTCGTCGGTCCGATCGCCGTCGTTCACATAGAAGTCGTGGGCGTTGTTGCGCAGGGCGGAGGGCGCATCGATGACGTCGTGCACGCCGGAACCATCCTCCGCCACCACGCGCCAATACGCGTCGAAGCCATCCGGAAAGCCCAGCGTGTTCCATGCGAAGGAGCCCTGGTTGGCGGGCACCCCGGTCGCGACGTTCGTCCAGCTGACGCCGTCGGTCGAATATTGCAGTGCGACCGTCCGGCCGCCATAGTCGCCGCCCGTAGCCCAACGCAGCGTCACGTTGGTGCCTTTCAGCACGCCGCCGTCGTTCTGCGTCAGCGCCGTCAGCCAGAAATTCGTGCGGCTCTTGCTGGCTTCGGGCGTGCCGCCGTAAGCGCCGAGATTGATTCGATAGCCCCAATCCAGTCGGGCCTCCTCGCCGGCCGAGGCCCAAGGATCGCCCATGTCGATCACAGCGGAATGAGTGACGTCCGTCTGCCAGGAATTCCATACCGGGCTCCAGCGACCCGCCACCGAATTCAAGTGGAAATCGCCTTGGCCTGGATTTTGGAACAGGGGGTCGAACGAGAGGCTGTTGCCGTCTTGGCCAGAAGCGGCCTGCCAATACGACAGCTTTTCCCACTTTCCGTTGCGAATGCCGACCCACGCAGATCCTTCCGCCCGCAAATCGTTCCAATCCGAAATCAATCCGCCGTCGAGCCAGGCAATGACGCTGTTGGCATCCGCCCCCCCCGCCACCAAGATGTTGTGGCGCAGGCGGAGAGTTCCGGCCCCACGTTTGCCGATCGCCGAACCGGCGGACGACACCACGGTGCAGTTGGACACCCAAGCGCTCTCCGCGTTGGCCACGATGCCGGTTCTGAAGGCGTTGGTCGTGTAGACCACCGATTGAACCAACGCCACGTTGGTGCCTACGATGGCGGTTTCGCCCCACCGTTGGACCAAGCGTTCGATGCGATTGCTGATTCCGGACAACGAAAGAGAACCGCGATCCAGTCGGACGTTCTTGAAAGTCGAAGCATCGCTGCGCACCAGCATGGATCCGTTGGTGAGCGCCAGGTTGCTGACCGTCACGTCACCGCCCAGAAATTGGATGGATTCTCCGGCGAAGTTCACCAAACGCATGTCCATGTGGCTGGCTTCCATTAAGAAAAATCCATCGGTGGAGAAACGATTGGTCGCCACGATCCAGCTGCCGGCCGCATTGGTGCTGCCGCGAATCAGGACTGGTTGACCGTTCTCGCCCCCGTCCGAAGCCTCCCACAGGATCGGTGCATTAGTGTCCCACATGTAGTGGTTGCCCGTGTCCAGATAGACGATGTCCGTGGGTTCGAGATCGACTTCGGCCAACAAAGAATTCACCGTCAACTTCGGCGCCCGGGGATAAAAGCCGGTGTTGGTGTCGCAGCCGATCGCGGTGGCGTAAACGTCGTTGTTCGTGGACTCGTCGTTGACGTAATATTTGAATGGACTGTTGCGCAGGCCCCACGACTCGGTCTCATCCCATACGTTGGTGTTGCCCAGCAGGAAGATGCGCCATTTCTCCGCAGGACTCGACGGCCAGATTTCCTTGCCCGCCTGCAGCAAATCGCTTTGCCAATAGTACTCGCCGGCACCCACGGTGGTTTCGCCGATGCGGATCCAGCCACCGTCGTAGGAATATTCCAGCTGAACGCGCGCGTTGGGCGAAATGGAATCGCCATAGGCCCACACCAACGTGATGCCGCCGTTCATGATGCCGCCCGACATGGCCGTGATGCACAACAACCAATCGTTGGTGTTGCTCAAGCTGGCCTGCGCCATGTTGCCATGGATTCCGACGTTGAGGCGACTGCCGTTGGGCAACGGTTCGTTGGTCCAGGCGTCGATCGGCTTTCCGGCGTCGAACAATGGCGAGAACACATAGGGCGTATAGCGCAATACCGAGAACACGTCGCGCTCATGCATTTCCGGAGCACCATCGAAAAAGTCCTGGACCCAGCCGCCGCCGGCTTGCAACCGTCCCACCGAACTCTTCAGATGGAAATCGCCGCGATCGGGATCGGCGAACAGCGGGTCCGTGCTGAGCGAATGTCGATCCATGCTGGTGCTGCGCACCCATTGCGGCAGTTTTTCATATTGGTATTCGTTGATCGATGCGATCTGAGCGCCGTTGCCAATCACCAGATCGTTGTAATCGGCATTGACGTAGACGTTGGTCGGCGATTCATAGCAGTAGCGCCCCGTACCGAAAGCATGCACAACCGAGTTTGTCAGTTTGGGGCGGGCGCCGGGACTGAGAAAGATGGCCGAAGCTTGGTTGGACCACAGCACGCAACCAAGCAGGGAGAACTCGGACGCGCCGGCGAAGACGCCATAGGATTGGCCATTCCAAATCGCCACGCGCTCCAATGCGATGTCCTGAGATATGTTCAACAGGACGCCGGGACCGATGGAATCTTCGATGCGGGAATCGGCGAAAGTGCACCGCATGGCGCCTTCGGAGAAAGAAACGCCTGTCGGGAATCCGGTGACGTGGAAATTCGACAGCCGCACGTCGTGCGCGGCATGGACTTGGAAGGCGGCATTCGTCATGCCCGCCACGGGCCGGAACGAAGATCCCCCCGCCGTCCAATTGGTGCTTCCGGTGAAGTAGGCCATGTTGGTCGAATCACCGCTGCTCAACACGGAAACGAACACCGGTTCCGACAGTTCATAGATGCCGGTGTCCACCAGGATGCCGTCCCCGCCGGTGAGCTGGTAGCGGCTCAGCACGCGTTGGATGGAATCCATGGGGCTGCTCGCAAGATAGCCCTTGTTGGTCGGCAACCCCACCGCCTCGGAATACACGTCGCCGTTGGTGGAAACATCGTTCACGTAGTAGATCAAGGGGCAAGGTCGGCGCACGATATTCGTCGAAATCACACCATAGACATTGGTGTTGGAACTCAGCACCACCCGCCACTTCGCCTCCGGGCTCACTTCGCACCCGCTGTACCAGAGATAGGGCTGGGTGCCGGCTGGAATCCCGTTGGCCACCAGATTCCACGTGGCCCCGCTGTCCGACGACCATTCGATCTGGACCAAATCGCTGGCATCGAGCCCCCGATACAACCAATAGAGGGCTTGGCCGTTGGGAGCAACGCCGCCGTCGCGCAGAGTGAGCGGCAACAGCGCCGGATGATTTGTGTCGCTGAGCGAGGCCTGCGCCGTGCCGCCGAATGCCCCGAGGTTGACGCGGTTGCCGTTCGGACCGGGTTCGTCCGTATAGACGTCATCGGGCGCTCCGGCATCGATGGCCCAGGAGGTTTCCGTCGAAATCGCCCACGAGCCGTTTGTCCAGTAGCCGGTCCGGCTTTGCAGATGGAAATCGCCGGTCGTCGGATCGACAAACAAGGGATCTTCCATGAGACTATGGATATCGCGTCCTTTGTCCTGCCATTGCCGCAAATTGACGTAATCAACCAATTCGAAGCGATTGCTGCAGACAACGCTGCCGGGCACGCGGCTGAAAAGGTTGTAGTCGCCGGCGATCGCCGCGCTCTGTCCGGCCTCGGTATAGATCGCAACGGGGTTGGTGACGCACAGAATGCTGTTGGACACGGACAACCCCTTGTCGGTCCAGATGGCGCCAAGGCGATTGCCCCAGATCGTGGCATGTCGGAGACCTTCGCCGCCCTTGCTGCCGGTGCTGAACAATCCATATTGGCCGTTGCCCCAGCTCCGGAGATGGGACATGCGCAAGCCGCCGGCACTCGACGCCCAAATGCCGTTGCTGCGATTGTTGAACGACTCGATTCCGTCCGCAAGCACATCCGCAGCGTTCACGACGGCCAAACCGTGTTGAGCCGAGGCGATGCGCAAATTGTGGAGTTGAATGCTGCGCGTGTTTTGGACTTCGATGCCGTTCGCCGTGTTGTTGCCCAGGAACACGGATCCGCCCGCAACGAAGTTGGTGCTGCCGTAGATGATCAACGGTTTTTCCGGCGTGCCCATGTTGCCGTCGTCGAACACCACGCGGCTGTCCTTGGTTGCCGGATAGGTGCCTGTATCGACGAAGATGCGGTCGCCAGCGCCGATCGGATAGGCGGACAACAAAAGGGACAAGCTGTCGATCGGCGTCGCGGGATTCGTGGGATTGGCAAGCGGATCGCCGTACGGCCGCCCTGCTCCCCGACACCACACGTCGCCATTGGTGGAAGCATCGTTCACGTAGAAGTCGAAATCGCCGGGATCGATCGGCAGGCAGACGTCCGAGGCATCCCAAATGTTTGTGTTGCCCTCGTATACGACGCGCCAGTTGACGCACAAGCTCAGCGGCAGAGTTCGCAGATCCCAGGCATATTCGCGACTGCTCGCAAGCAGATTGCTGGCGATTGGCTTCCAACTGATCTGGGCATCGGTGGAATACTCCAGCTTGACCGTCGCCCCCGCCGGCATGCTGCCGTGCAGCCAATACAACAAAGCCGTGTCGGCGAACACGCCTTCGTCGTTGTAGGAGGCTGCCCGCAACCACGGCGGATTGGTCTGGGTCAGCGAGGCCTGAGCCGTGTTTCCATAGGCGCCGACGTTGACGCAATCGCCGTTTGGATCCGGCTCGTTCGCGCACGACCAGGTCGGATTGCCGGCATCGATCAGCGGCGAATTCGTCGCATCGACGGTCCAGGTGCCGTTCGACGCGACGAAACGTCCCCGCGTGCTTTTGGGATGAAAATCCCCGCTCGCCTCGCTGGCGAACGCCGGCTCGAGATTCATGCTGTGAGACTCGGAAGACACCGCCTCGCTCCAGGTCGGCAGATCGTTGTAGAAATCGCTGCTGCCCAATATGTATTGTTGTTCCGCGATCAACGCTCCGTTGCGACGGATGTAGTTGTTGTAGTCGCCGCGGAACTCGTTGGTGGCACTGGCGCTTGTCGAAAAACGATAGATGCGATTGTTGGGGCCGGAAGCATACATAACGCTGTTGCTGACCACCACGGAGCCATCGACCGATACCGCGTCATAGCTGCCCCACACCACGCTGTTCTCGATCGCGAGACTGGACTTGCCAACGGCAATCGCCGTGCCGCCCGTGGTGCTGGCGTTGTTCCACAGCACGGAATGGAACAGCCGATTGCTGTAGCTGTCGGTCAACGTCATGCCGATCGCGCGATTGTTTTGTATTCGAATCCCGGCGAATTCGCAGCCAATTGATTTGTCGAGGGAAATTCCCGCGCTGGCATTCCGAATCGTCATGTCCCGCAAACGCACGTTGACCGCATATTCCAAGGAGAAGACTTGCGGGCTCGAAAAGGACGGAGCCGAGAAAATGGTGGCCGCCGCCGGATTCGTGCTGCCCTGGATGGTCACGTACAGATTGCTCCAGCCCGAATCCGTTTCATTGATCTTGATGGATGGCGATCCCGCCGAATAGATGCCGGCATCGACGTAAACCACGTCTTCCGGCGCCAAATCGTAGGCGTCCAGAATCGCCTGCAGGCTGGCCTTGGGTGCATTGGGCGAAAGCCCGTCGTTGAAGCTGTCTCCGATGGCGGTGCAATACACGTCGCCATTCGTCGAACTGTCGTTTACATAATAGGGAATCGTGCCGCCGTTGTCGAGCATGAACGGCCCCGCGGCATCCTTGGTGTTCGGGTCTTCCAGACAAGTGATCATCAGCCATGCCCGAGCGGATCGGCCGAACGGCACGCTGTTCCACAAATAGCTCTTCGATGCCGCCGGCCAACCATCCACGACGTTCGTCCAAGTCGTGCCGTTGTCGGCGGAATAATCGAGTCGAACCGTGCCATTGGTCGCGGCGCCAACGACCATCCACCTGACTTCCACGTCGCCGGACATGCGTGCGCCGAGCCCCGGGAAGATGAGCGTGATCAGCCCGTTCCCCGGAGTCTTGCTGGCTTCGGCGGTGCCTCCGTAAAGCCCAATGTTGACCAACCGCCCATTCGGATCTGGCTCCATCGACCAACTCATGGAGTTCGGCGTACCAGCATCGATCAAGGGCGACGACACGTCGTCGGTCACCCACCCCACGCCGGGCAGGTAGCGTCCGCCCCAACTCTTGAGGTGGAAATCGCCATTGCCGGGATCGGCTAATTGCGGATTGTGCGACAGGGAATGGGCGTCTTGACCCGTGGTTTCCGACCATTTTGCGACCGATGCCACCACGTTCGTGCGCGCAACGGAACCCACGCCGATTTGCAGCCCACCAACGGCGGCCGTGGTGCCTTCGACGTAGAGGCTGTTGTGATCCGAGATCAATTCGGTCAAGGCATTGCCGTCTTGCAAGTAATAGCCAAAGGACAATGGCTTCGTAATGCCGATGATGGAATTGGACACGAACAGGTAACCCCGGTCGAGGTAAATTCCATAACGGTTGGACCATGCGACGCAATGGCCAACGTCCATTGAACCCTTGGCCCCGCACGAAAAATAGACGCCGGCCCCGCGATTGCCCACCAAAGTCGAACGCGTCAACACCGCGTTGGACGACTGGTTTTGGACGCTAATGCCGTTTTCGCAGCCATGAAGATCCAAACCTTCGCCTGCGAAAAAGTAGCTGTGATCGACGAGCACGCCGTTGCTGGCGCTCCAAACGCCGAGATGAGCCATGCGAATGCCATAGGTGCCGTCCAACTGGAATCCGTTCACCGTCGGATCGGAAATGATGTAGCGGCTGCCGCCGGCCTGGAAATTGGTGCTGCCCACGACGTTCACCTGTTGCATCGCGTTCTGGGAGATGCCGCCGGCATCCAGATCGCCGAAGATCGTGGGTTGCGCCGTCAGATAATTGCCGGTGTCCACGTAGACGACGTCTCCGGGTTCCAGATTGTATTCTTCCACGATCTCCGACACCCACCGCTTGGGGGAATCCGGCGCGACGCCGCTGTTGGTCGAACTGCCCGCAGCGGAACAATACACATCGTGGCCATCCGAACTGTCGTCGTTGACGTAATAGCTGATGGGCCCGTTGTGCAACACGAAAGGCAACGCGCTGGTCGCCACCACGTTGGTTTCCATTTCGTCCAAGACGCGCCAGCGGCCCAGCGGCGAAGAAGGCTGGCTGGAACTGTTCCAAACGATGCCGCCCAAGTTGGCGTCTAGACCTTCGGCCACCCGCATCCACGTGGCGCCGTCGTCGGTGGATATTTCCACGCGCACGGCATGCCCGGTCGCCCCGCCGGCGGCCATCCAATTCAGAGAAACCGGGCCGGAAGCCACGCCGCCCCGATTCAGCGTCAGCAGATGCAAGGCAGAATTGGTTTCCGATTTCGAGGCCCATTTCGTGCCGCCGTAGAGACCCACGTTTACCCGGCTGCCGTGCGGGACCGGCTCGTTGGTCCATGTCGTCGACGCGGGCCGTCCCATGTCGATCAACGCCGACGTTTCCGCGTCGTTGGTCCAGATCCCGCGAACGTCATCCCAGCGTCCGGCGCGACTCAACAGGTGGAAATTCCGGTTCGTCGAATCCGCCAGCAACGGGTCGCCGTCGTAGGAATGCTGGTCTTGGCCGGTGGCGGCCGCCCACGAGCCCACGGTGTCGTAAATGAGAGGAACCGGCGAATCGGCCTGCAACACCGATTGAAGCGCCAAGCGCCCGGACTCTCCCAGCCAAATCGCGTTGTAGTCGGCCTGAAGGGTGGCGGCCACCGCCAATCCATAGACGTAGCGCCCGGGCTTGACGGACAAGATGTTGTTCCGCAGCGTGGCCCGATGCAGCTCGGCGATTTGGATGGCATAACCGTCGGTTTCCCAAATCACACTGTGTTCGATCACCGGAAACACGGTGTTGGTGGAACGATCCCAGTTGTCGATCACGACGCCTTGGTTGGCATTGACCACCACGCAATGATCGATGCGCAACTGACTTCCGGAATTCAAATGGAACCCGACCGTGGCTTGACCGACGGCCACCCATTCCGCGGTCGCGTCGTAGCATTCGTTGAACGCCACCGCTTTTTCGATGGTGTTGGAAACGACGAGGTTGCGCAAGCGTATCCCAACCGCGTAATTGGCTTCGATGCCGACGGTGTTCTGCGCGCGGTTCAAAACGGTGCCGTTCATCAATGAATTCGTGCTGCCCTGGAAAACAACCGGATCTGCGCCGAGTTGGCCGGCGGAATCCGCTTGCGAAATGCGCCACGGATCCAGCGCCATGTACACGCCGGTGTCGATGTAGACGACGTCGCCCGATTCCAGATCGTATTGTTCGAGCAATTTGTTGAGATCCGCCTTGGGCTTGTCGGGCGACAGGCCGCTGTTCGCCCCCAGGCCCGGCCCGGTGCAATACACGTCGTTGTTGGTGGACGCATCGTTGATGTAGAATTGGAACGGCTTGTTGCGGACGGAGAAGAAGCCCGCACTGGTTGCCATGCTGCCGTCCGACCCCGCGATCCGCAGCTGGGCCTGAACCGACTGGGCGCTCAGGGTCGAATCCCACGACCACGCACCCGCGGAAGCGGCGATGCCGGTTGCCAGCGTCGTCCAGTTCGAACCGCCATCCGCGGAGTAGTAGATCGACACGATGCCGTTGGTGATGTCGCCGCGGGCATTCCACAAAATCGGGACGGCAGACCCAGAAGCTCGGCCGCCATCGTTGAAGCTGATCAGCGTCAGTGTGCCGTTGGTCGGCGTCCGGGAAGCTTGCGCAGTGTTGCCATGGCGGCCGATGTTGGCTCGCCCTCCGTTGGGCGCCGGCTCGGCGCTGAAATCGACGGCCGGATCGGCGGCATCGATCAGGGGCGACGTCTCGGCATCGTTCGTCCAAACGCCTGCGGCCGGCAACCAACGGCCCGCCGCACTTTGAAGGTGGAAATCGCCTGTGTTGGCGTTCGCAAACCGCGGATTGTGCGAAAGGCTCATGCCGTCCAGCCCGAATTCGCTTCCGGCCCAAGCCCCGACCGAATCGAATTCGCGGCCGAAGCTGGTCAAATACGACAATGCCGCCAACGCGCCGTTTGCGAGATACAGGTCGTTGTAGTTCGCCGCCAAATTGCCGCGAATTTCATAGACGGGCACGCGCCGGCCGAAGGATCCGAGCACGCAATTGCTCACGGAGAGGAGCGAGTTTTCGTATGTCGGACTGCTGCCGCTGGCTGGCTGGTTGCGAACCGATATCTGCGCCGCGCCGTTGGACCAGACGGTGCCGTATTCGAGCCGCGTGTTGAACGAGCCCTCGGCAAAGACGCCGTTGGTCTGCAGCATCGCGGCCGAAATGTTGCGCAGGCACACGTTCGAGCTGGCCCGCACGGTGAAGCCATTGCCTCTGCCGCCAAACACGTCGACGTGCTCCAACAAGACGTCTTCCGAATTCGCGACCGTGGCCGCGGCTTCCCCCGCCGACGGCGAAAGAAAGCGCAGGTTCTGCAGCCGAACGCCGCTCACGTTTTCCAGCCGAATGCCCGCCATGCCGAACGTGGTTCCGGCGGCGTTCGTGCTGCCGCGAATGACGACGGGTTCGGCCGCCGTCCCGCAATCCAGATACTCCACGGTCGTCGGTGTGGCCGCGATGTACGTGCCCGTGTCGATCAGGACCTGGTCGCCGGGTTCGAGATCGTAGCGGGCCAGCACGGCCGCCAGCGAAGGCAGCGGCGAATCGGGCTGCAGGCCCGTGTTGACCGAGGCACCGGGCCGCGAGGCGTAGACGTCGCCGTTGGTCGCGGCGTCGTTCACATAGAACGTCATGTTGCTGTTGTGGATCGCAAAATCGAATTCGGACGCGCTGGTCCACGAAATGTCTTCGCGGCATTGCACGCGCCAGCGGGCGAAAGGCGTCGAGGGATAAGCCGCGGAATTCCAGACGAACGATCCCGCCAGCGCCAGATTCGTGCCGAGCGGAATGTCGTACGTGGCGCCGCCGTTGGTGGAGAGCTGGATGTTGACCGTGTAGACCGCCGTGGTGAATTTCTCGCCGCGCGGAATCCAGCGCAGGACGTTGGTGCCGCGCGCCACGCCGCCCTGGCTGAAGGACAACAGCACGAAGGATCCGTTGGTCGGCGTCCGGCTGGCTTCAGCGGTGCCGCCGTAGATGCCGAGGTTGGCGCGATTTCCGTTCGGCGCGGATTCAAGGGCGAAATCCTGCGTGGGATCGGCCGCATCGATCAAAGGCGACGTGTCGTCGTCCGCCACGAACATGTTGGAAACGGCCAGATAGCGGCCGCCGACGCTGCGGAGGTGCAGATCGCCGTGTTCCAGATCCGCGAATCGCGGATCGCCGGCCAGCGAATTGCTGTCGCTGTGGTTCCAGCCCGTCCAATCGGCGAAATACGCCAAACGCCGGTTGCGAATGCCGAAGGCCGCCGCCGGCAGTCCGATTTCCGCGAAAATGTTGCTGTAGGGGGCGTGGTAAGCGTTGAAGTCGCCGAACACGTTCCCGGGCGCGACGGAATAGACGTTGTGTGCGGGGCCATTGGCGACGAACACGCTGTTGCTGACGTAGAGCCGTCCGGATTTGATGCTGACCAGCGCGCCGGTGGCAACGGCCGTCCCGTTGCTGGCCGCCGGCACCGACGAAAGCACGCCGCGCGTCCAGTAGTTCGTCGTCGGCGCAGCGGATCCCAAAGCCGGTGCGACGTAGAGTCCCGTTCGAGAAAAGTTCAACGCGGCGCACTGAATGAAGCGGTTTTGGTCGGACCATTCGCCGAATTCGAACGCATTGCCGCGCGTGCCCACCGCTTTCACCCGCAAGAAACGATTGGAACTCGCATTGCTCAACCGCAGGCCCGCGTTGCCGCCGAGGAGCGTCAGGTCTCGCAATTCCACGTTGCGGACGTCTTTCAGTTCGAGCACGGCGCCGCTGGCGTTGGTGAAGACGGATCCGCCGGCCGCTACATTGGTGCTGCCGCGGAACACCAGATAATTGGTCGGTGCCGTCGCCGACACGGAAATCGCCAGCGTCGCCGACAAATCGTAGAGACCCGTGTCCACGTAGACGGTGTCGCCATGCTCCACCTTGTAGCGCCCGAACAAGGTCGTCAACGAATTCAAGGGCGACGTCGCGTTCAGACCGTTGTTGGTGGAACGGCCGACGGCGGTGCAATACATGTCGCCATTGGTGCTGGCATCGTTGACGTAGTAGGACAGCGGGTCGTTCCTGACGGCAAAATAGTTCGTCGTCTGGCCCACGGTTGCGCCATTCGTCGTCTCCACCCGCCAAACGCCCATGGCAGTGCTGGCGGAATTGGTCGTGCGCCACAGCACGCCCGTGGACGAACCGACGGAGACGTAGACGTTCGTGGCGATGTTGGTCCACGTGCCGCCGCCATCGCCCGAGAACAGGACGTTGACGTATTCGTTGCCCACGAAACCGTTCCACGCCCAGAACAGCGAGGCGTTGCCGCGAATCGTGCCGCCATCCGACATGGTCAACGGCAGCAGGCCGCCCGTGCCCGAACTCTTGCTGGCTTCGGCCGTATTGCCATACAAGCCGACGTTGATTCGGCCGCCGTTGGGAAGCGGCTCGTTGGCGTAGACGGAAGCCGCCCCGCCCGTGCTGGCCGGAACGCCGAGATCGATCAACACCGACGTTTCCGCATCGTTGGTCACGAACGCGCGGACCGTCGGATCGTAGCGGCCGTACTGGCTCTGCAAGTGGAAATCCAGCGCCTCTTCGTCGAAGAACCGCGGTTCGTAGCCGAAGCTGTTCTTGTCGTTGGCAAATCCCGTGTCGATCTGCCAGTCGATCAGGAAACGATCGGCGGAACGGGCGTCGCCGCCGGCGACGCTCGCGCCGATCGACACGCGCACGTTGTTGTAATCCGAATCCAAGGTCCCGCCACCGCCCCAGTAATAAACGTAACGCCGATCGCCTTCCGCTTCCAAGATGCTGTTTTTAACCTCGAGATAGCCGCCGCGGATGTACAAATTCGCCAGCGCGTTGTCGCGAAACACGCTGTTGTGGATTCGCACCACGGATCCCGTGAAGCTCTGGAAGCCCGTCGAGAGGCTTTGCTCGACGACGGAATGCGTCAAATCCAGTTGGGCGCCGGCACCCGCATAAATGCCGTTGGTGACGCAATAGCCCACGCGAACGCGGTCCAGACCGATGCCGGTGCTGTTCTGCGCGTAAACGCCGGTGTAGGCATTGGACACCATCAGGGCGGAGAATTGAACGCCGTTGGCATGGGCCAGTTCAATCCCATACGCCCCGAACGTGCGGCTGCTGCGGGCCAAAACCGCACCGTCATAGGGCCCCAGCGACGGCCCCGTCACCCGCACGGGCTGGCTGGTCGTTCCGGAATTTTTCAGGCCGATTTGGATGGCCGCCTTCTCCACGTAGGTGCCGACGTCCACCCAAATCTGGTCGCCGGGCTCGAGGTCGAACCGCTCGAAAACGGTTCGCAGCGAATTCAACGGCGCGGCGACCGTTGCCATCCAGTTGTCGGCTTGCCCCGGCGCCGTCGTATAGACAGCATCGTTGGTGTAGACGCCATTCACGTAGAGGTTGAGCGGCGCGTTGCGAATCGAGAAAAAGTTCGTGGATCGCCCCCACACGTTGGTGGCGCCCTCGCACACGACGCGCCAAGCACCGGCCGGCGTATCCGGCAGTCCCGCCACCACCCAGGCGACCGCCCCATTCGTGGCCGGCACGCCCGAGGCGACGACGTTGGTCCAGTTCTTGCCGCCATCCACCGACACCTCGATTTTGACCGTCTGATTGGTGACCCCCCCGCCGGCCGTCCAGACCAAGGGAACGGTGCCGTTCGTCACGATGCCCGCATCCCCGAAAGACACCGTCTTGAGCCACGGCGTGGCCGGGGCGATGCTCGCCTCGCTCGTGCCGCCGAACAGGCCGACGTTGACGCGCCCGCCGTTGGGTGCCGGCTCCGCGGAGGCATCGTCGGCAAGCGCACCGGCATCCAGCAACGGCGAAGACTCGAAATCCGTCGTCCGCAGGCCGTTTGGGAGAAGCCGGCCGAGCGTTTGCTCGGTTTTCAGGTGGTAATCGTAGGCATAATCGGCGGCGTTCGTCGCCGGTCCCGGATTGGCCATCTTGGGATCGCCGGGGATGCCATGGGCGTCGAACCCGGACAGGCGTTGCCACGCCGCCAAATTGTCAGCCGATGCGCCGCTTGTCCGGTTCTGCCCAACGCGCGCCAGCGCGCCGGCGTGGACCCCATTGTAGTCCATGTTCAACCCGGACGGCGTCGCATAGGAAACCAAGATGGCGCCAACGTTGGTGGCGGCGAGAATGCAATTGGTCGCCCCCGCCCAAACCTGATTGTCCGCATAGATGGCGTTGTTGCGGTTCTGCCAAAACACGCAGTGGCGAATGGAGACGTTCGTGACCATGCCCATGTAGACGCCGACGGCACCGCCATGCGCAACGCAGCGTTCCAGCCGCGAGTTGCGCGTATTGCCCTGCAGATCGAAGGCCCGCGTCGCGGCCTCGCGTACCTCCACCCGCTCCAGCACGAGGCCCGTCGCGTTGGTGGCCGCCACGCCACGGCTCGCGTTCGTCACCACGATGTCCCGCAAGACCAGATTGGATGCGCCGGACTGGAACACGAACGCCACGTCGCCGGGGAGGCTTCCCGGCCGACCGATGACGCTGCCGCCGGCCAATCGATTGGTGCTGCCGGCGATCGTGACGGGATTCGTCGCCGCGCCCGAGTCCTGGGCCGTCAGCGTCGTCACGTTCGTCCAAGCGTACAACCCCGTGTCGAAATAGACCACGTCGCCCGCCGCCAGCTTGTAGGTGCTGATTACATTGGTCAGGGTGGCCATCGGCGTGCCGGCGGTCACGCCGAGGTTGGTGTCGCTTCCGATGGCGGTGCAGTAGACGTCGCCGTTGGTCGAGGCATCGTTCACGTAGAAGGAATAGGAACCGTTGCGATAGTTGAAGTTCGTCGGCGGCTGGCTTTGCACGGTGGCATCGCCATCGAGCGAGACCCGCCACAGCGCATACAGCGCCGAAGAATCGTTCGTCGCCGAGTTCTGGTAGAAATAGGCGCCGTTGGAGGCGGACACGCCGGCGACCAGGCTCGTCCAGCTCATGCCGTTGTCCTTGGACAGCCAGATCGTCACGGTGTTGGTGGCGTCGTAGCCGCCGCCGGTCCAGCGCAAAGTGAAGCCCGCCGCGGCGTCCAGCGTGCCACCATCCATGAGGCTGAGCGTCTGCAGCCACGAGTTGGTGCGGGATTTGCTGGCTTGCGTCGTGCCGCCGAACAGGCCTGCGTTCAGGCGGTTTCCGTTGGGCGCCGGTTCGTTCGAAACCGCCGCGGCAGGATCGGCGAAGTCGATGGCCGGCGAAAAATTCGTGTCGGTGGCCACGAAGGCCTGGAGGTTCGTGTCGAAGCGTCCCGTGGCGCTGCGCAGGTGATAATCGCCGCCGGTCGGATTCGCGAACTGCGGGTCGGCGTACAGGCTGCTGGACCAGCCAATGCCCGCGTTCTGCAAAGCGGAAAACTTGGCGTAGGTCGCTCCGATCCCCGTGGCCCACACCACGTTGTAATCGCCCAGCACGACTTGGCTGCCGAACAAAGCCGTCGCGTTGCCCAATATGCTGTTGGTTACCGCCAAGCCGTTCGTTGCCGAGTGGATGAGGCTGGCGCCAGAGGCTCCCCACATCACGCCGTTCAGCCACAGGTTGGAAATTGTGGCCGAGCCGAGAAAGGCATTGATGGTGCTGCCTGCCGCCAAGCACCTTTCGAAGACGTTGTCGCGTCCCAGGTACAGCGAAACCCCGTATTTGTTGTCGAGGAATTGCACGCCGCGCACCCAGATGTTGGACGACGCATTCCCATACAGGCCGGCGCTGCCGTTGGCCAACCGCAGGTTCTCGATTTCCAGACAAGTGGCGCCGTTCAATTCCAGCACGTTGGCCGAGGTGTTGCCGCGGTTGAACAGGGGCCGTTGCGCGCTGCCCACGATGCGAACGGTGCGCCCCGGAACGCCGGAATCGGATGCGGAAATCGTCATCGTGGGACTCGGCGAATAATCGCCGGTGTCCACGTAGACCACGTCGCCGCCTTCCAGATTGTACGTTTCGAGCAGCGCCTGCAGGCTGGCCTTCGGCGCATTGGAAGCCGTGCCGCTGTTGGCCTCGCCGCCAACCGCCGAACAAAAGACGTCGCCGTTGGTGGCGCCGTCGTTGACGTAGAAGGCGAACGTCGCATTCGTCGTCGTGCGCACGCTGAACGTGCGGGCGTTGGTGGCCGCCGCGGGCGCGGCGTTGGTGCCGACGACCCGCCACAAGACGGCCGGCCAACTGGTCGCCGGGACCCAGTCGTGGGTTTCGTTCGTCGCGGCCACGGTCGCGATGTTGCTCCACGAACTCCCGTTGTTCGTGCTGAACTGGAGAAGCACCTGCTGGCCCGCGAAATTGGTGCTGGCCACCCATTCCAGCCGCCCCGTCTGGATCAAATTGCCGCCGTCGTTGTACGACAAGGCGTACAGCCATGCGTTCGTCCGGCTCTTGCTGGCTTCGGTCGTGCCGCCATACAGGCCGACGTTCGCCCGGCCGCCGTTGGGCGCCGGCTCGTCGCCCACGCTGGTCGTCCGCGCCCCGAAATCGATCGCCGGACTGTAGCCCAGCGCCGCGTTCGTCGTCCACACGCCATTGGACACGAACCCGGCGGCGCTGATCAGATGGAAATCGAGCCCGTTGGTATCCACGAACATGGGATCGGCGACCGTGTTGCCGCGCCAATCGGCATGCGCCTGCTGGAACGCCGCCAAGGTTTCATAGCTGTTGTGAAAAAGATCCGACGGAGCAAACACGTTGCGGGATCCGCGGTCCGGGGTCGTCGAATCTTGGCTGAAGCTGCGATTGACCAGACAAATGCACCCTTCCATGTTCGTCACGGTTCCGGGCAAGGCGTAAATGGATGATCCTCCCGGAGCGATCAACACGCTGTTCTCAACGCTGTTGCCCATCCCTCCTTGAAAAGCCAAGCTGGACCAAGACGTGGCGCGAAACACGCCATGGCGAATCGCGTTGTTGCTGGAAGTTCCCGTCGCCACCAGGCAGTTCTGACCGGAATCGATCACGAGGATTCGCTCGTAGAGGCCATGCGAACTGTTTTCAAGGCTGATCCCCATGGTGCCGCCCTGCAAACGCAAATCGCGGAAATGCAGATGTCGCCCTTTCACCGTCAGCAAATACCCGCTGCCGGTCACCAGTGTGCCTCCTGCCGTCGAATTCGTGCTGCCTTGGAAAAGCACGGGGTTGCCGGCTACACCGCTCACCGCGCTGGGAACGGTTGCCGGCGCATAGGTTCCCGTGTCGATATAGACGACATCGCCGGGAGCCAAGGCGTTGGTCAGCAAGCTGTTGAGCGTCCGCTTGGGATATTGGGCGTTTGTACCGGCATTCACATCGTATCCCAAGCCGGAAGTATAGACGTCGTTATCCGAGGAATCGTCGTTGACGTAGTAAGCGGTGGCCTGCGCGTGTTGCGCCACTGCCAATGCAAGATACGCTCCCAACCCCAGCACGCAAAATCGTGATTTCATTCCATTTTCCTCGCACCCACTTGTCGCCACGCAACAGCGAATATTCGGCTACAAGCCTTAATTTGAATATATACGTTTTGCATAGATCTGACAAGCTATTGCGAGACTTTTACCGACGGGATCAACTCCGCCATGTGCGAAGCGCGAATCATCGAGATCCGGCAATGCCATTGGGAATGCCGTCCGCTCGCATCGAGGTTGCCTCGAATGACATTGCCCAATCTCCAGCAATGAGTAACAACCCAGACGAGCGACGGCTGCCAAGACGTCAAAACGGCCATGGATCCGTGGCGCCATGATTGGAAACCACGGTCGGATCCAGTTCGAAACCGGTGAAAATGCTTTGGATCAACGCTGAGGCCCAACGATCACGGGCGGCTGCATCAGGTTCCATGCCATCAGGCTCCTGACTGCGGCATCCGGCAAACAGGCTCTCCACACGTAGGCCAGCGTGGCACATCTGAACAGGGGCACGCCCAAGCCATACCGAACCATGGCTCTCAAAAACGACATGTTCCGGGTGGCCCAAGCCTCGTCGATATGCTCCTCCCAGCATCTCAAGACGCAATGCTGGGCATGGGTCAAGTCCGGCGCGGCAACGGACTCGTTGCGCAATTCGTTCAAAATTTTCACTCGATACGCAAACGACAACACCATCTGATGGCCGCGCAAGACGCTGGCTTGGTTGGCATGCCACCGATACCATACGGAAGGCTCCGGAGAAGCAACGAACTTTGCAATTCTTGATGCGCGAATGAGATAGTCCGTGTCCTCCGCCTGAATTCTTCGCCCGGCGCGCCAATGGGCGGACTCGTCGAATCCGCCGATGGCCTCATGCACCCGACGCCGGACCATGCAACTGGATGGCAAACACAGCACATTGCGCATCATGTCGAAAAATGCATTGTTCGGTTCGAGGTAGGCGGACACGGAGCAAGGCCAAATTCCGGTGCTTTCATGGAATATCCGGACCTGGCTGAAAGCCAGGCCCGCGGACTCGTGGCGATCCAACAAGGCTCCCAAATGGGCCAAATGGTCCGGCGCCCATTTGTCGTCGGCATCCAAAAAGGCGACGAATTCGCCCTGCGCCATCTGGACCCCTTGATTCCGGCGCGCCCCCACGCCCCGGTTCTCCGCATTTTCCACCACCCGGACGACCGGCGAACAGGCGCGCGCCCGGGCCACCGTGCCATCGCCGCTGGCATCGTCCACCACGATGATTTCCTTTGCCGGCCGAGTCTGCGTCAAGACCGATTCAATCGCCTCGGCGATGAACTTCTCGGCGTTGTAGGCCGGGATGATGACGGAGATGGAACTCATCGGTCGCCCTTGCGAAGCCGCAATCTCGTCCCAAGGCGCCGGCCCGCCTCCCGCATGACGGAAAGGGCCTGCCCTTTTTGGACCCACGCCTGCAATTCCCGATCAAAGGAATCACGATCCGTTGCTCGACGCAGGGACCGAATGGCGACCGCCGCCGCGCGATATTCTCGCACGCCGTCGAACAAGGCGCGCAACACGTCGCGACCGCCCCAAGGTTCGCAATCGTGGCGACGCGTCTTTTCCAATTCCCGCTGCCCTTGCCCCATCGCCAGAAAACGCCGGCGCAGATAGTCTCGGCTTGTGCGCGAGGCGGGAATCAGATGCCGGACGATGGCCCGCGGATCAAAATGAATTTTGCCTCCGCTTTTTTCGATTCGCAAGAGCAGTTCGGTTTCTTCCGCCGGCATCAAGCGATCGCCGCAATAGCCCAGATCTTCCCGGAAAAGACCGACGCGCCGGAATGCGGAACGGCGAAAGGCAATGTTCGCGCCATACGGATAATGGGGATACGACACCGGGCCTCGTTCCCGACAGTGGATTTGGGGCGAATACAGGCTGGCCACCCTGGCGGGCAGCGCCGCGGGTTGTCCGCATTCGAAAACCGGGACAATGCCTCCGCCCACCGCATCGATGTCCGGCGCAGAAGCAAAAGCCGCGGCCACGGCCGCCAACCAGCCCGGTTCCGGGATGGCGTCGTCGTCCAAAAACACGAGCACGTCGCTGGTCGCTTCGGCGATGGCTCGATTGCGGGCGCGGGAAAGACCGGCCCGCTCTTCGCGCACGTAGCGAACCGGAACGGGCATGCCCGTTCCGGATCGGGATGCCACCAGATCCGCCGTTCCATCCGTCGAGCCGTTGTCCACCACCAACACGTCGAACGTTCCGACGGGCAGTTCCTGTTTCGATGCGGCGTCGATGGTTGCGCCCAAATAGCCCACGCGATTGCGCGTGCAGATGCAAACGGTGAACGTCGGCGGTGGGGAAAGCGGCGCATTCATGGCGAAGCTCCCGCAAGTTGATCCAGCCGTTCGGCGAGATGCGCGGCCTGCTTCTTTCGGACGGACACGGTGAAATGCACGTGGTCGCAATAGACGTCCGGACCAAGGCGAAGCGTAAAGCCATGCAAATCGACAACGGGAATCCCCCGCTGCGCCATGACCTCCGCCGCCGCCGCGTTGTAGGCCCGACAATCCCGCTCATGCCGGATGAAGTCTTTCATCAGATGCGCATGGCGCACGTCGTCCACGGGCGTGGTGTTCACCCAAATCAGCCGAGTGGCGGTGCCGGAAAAGAAAGACGCGATGTCCGCCACGTTCGCCCGATAGAGTTCCAAGGGCACTTGGCATTCGGCCTGTTCCGTCTTGCGTTTGACGTCGTGCAACCCGCAATTCACCAGCGCCCAATCGGCGGAAGCGATCACCGGCAATCGGCTCGCGCGCAACCGTTCCAACACCGCCGTCGAGTCGCCCCAATTGGCGCCCAGCGGCACGTCCAAGTTGGCCAAAGCGGATTCGATGTCCGCGCGCTTCACGCATTCGAAGCGTCCGCGCAGGCGCGACTCCAAGTACGGCGCATAATGCACCGAAATGCTGTCGCCCACGATCAACAGGCGCGGCAAGCGTTTTCGCCGTCGGCTCCACGGCCATCGGACCCTCAAGGCGTTCATGCCGCGTTCCGCCCCCCCGCCGCGCCGCGCGGCGTCCGCGATGGGCTCGCCGTTTGCGCCGCGCGTCCCGTCGCAGAAACGGTCACCACTCGAATTGCCCGTGCGCCATCCATTGCCGATTTCACCGATCCAGCAAGGTTACGCCGTCCACGTCGGCCAACCAAGTCCGCAGAAACGCCGAAATTTTTCCGTCGCGATTGTCCACGACCCGCACGTCCATGCCCATCAGGACCGCCAAGATGGCGGCGTGCAGGCGCGTCGTGAGAATCTCGCGAAACCCGCCGAGAAAAGCGGCGCCTTGGCGCACCAGCAAGGGCCGGCCGATCTGCTGGTAGAACCAATCGCTGGCCTGGACCACCCCATCGGAAAAGCGCCACAGGCCGTGCCGGCAACGCGCCGCGCGGCCCCAGCCGAGCAGTTTTTCGTACGTGCGCCAATGCCACGGCGCCCGCTCCAAGCTGGGCCAATCGGCAACCGTCAACCCGTCCGGCGGAGCGACCGGAACACGCTCCCGGCCGGCAACCAACTCCTTGTCGGTGCGCTTCAAATACAGCAGGCCGCGCCCCGGCGTCCGCGTCCATTTCCGCAATGGCGCCGGATTCATGAAAAACGCCATGTCCGGCACCAGCACGATTCGATTCCGGAAATGCCGAACCAGCAAATCGTGCGACGCCTGGTCCCGAGCGCAAATCGTCAACTGTGGATGCGCCGCCAGTTCTTCCGCGTCGCGCCGCATCAAATCGGGGTCTTCGTAGCAGCAGGACACGGGGAAAATCAAAGCCGGATTGCGCGGATGGCGGCGCAGGATGTCCAAGCGCTCTTCCTGGATCCAGCGCCACAGATCGCCGAAATTTCCGCCCCCTTGCAGCAGAATCAGGGTATCCGCGCCGATTCGATTTTCCTCCCGATAGCGATAGCCCGGATTCAGGCAACGAAACGGAAAGGTCTCGAGATACTGGCGCGTCCCCTCCCAAATCAGAATGTCACCGACGTTCAGGTAATAGGGCAAGCCCATCAGCACGTAGTCGCGGTCGATCCGCCCAGCCAAGCGGGATTCGATTTCCCGACGCAAGCGCTGGAGATGCTCGTCTCGGGTCATGGCCCGCGCCGCAACCGGCCTTGGAAAAACAACGTCCGTTTCTGCGCCTGTCGTCCCAGCCAGGATTGGCGCCACCGCCGGCAGCACTCGAACCAGATCCGCGCGCCCCGGGACCACGCCCGGTTCTCGTCGCCCAACTTCTTGCCGATGAACGCCTTGAAGCCGGGCGTCAGCCATTCGCTGCCGTCCGCGCAAATCCGGTTGCGCATGTCGGCGAAGGTCGGCGTCTTCAGCTCGGGGATCACGCCCAGCGTCAGAAAAGCATGCGCGTTGTAGCAATGCGGCTCCGGACAGTGGCCGCCCACGGGCCGAAAGCGGATGGGTGCGTCCGGATCCTGATAGATGTTTTGCAGCCGCTCGCCCCGATAGCATTGTCGCAACTCGCCGGTCACCAAATCCAGCGTTGCCGACCAAACGCCCGCATGGCAGAACTCGGTCCGCTTTTCGCCAAACACGCCCAGTTTGAATCGAAACAGTTCCGAGTCGAACGGGCTCCAGATTTTCCGATATTCATCCCGCGGATGGTCGGACAGAATCGCCAAGTCCGACCGGCGCTCGTCCCGCGCGACGGTGAGATGGCAGACGGCGCCCGCCTTGGTCCGGCACAGCTCGATGGCTTCCGCAATGCAGGGAATCATTTCGTCGCTGGGCGTCAGCTCCACGGAAATGGAGCCTCCCGCCTGCCGAATCTTCTGCACGTTGGCGAAAAACAAATCGAGCCAGTTCCGTTTCTTCAATTCCAGATAATGATAGGAGAACTTGACCATCAGACGCGCGAGGCAGTCGGGCGGCAAGGCGGCCAATTCGTCGAAACGCTTGGACACGGTTCCGTTGGTCACCACCATCACATAATGGCCCTGCTGCAGGATGGCCCGCACGATCCCCACCACCTCCGGCGGCAGCAAGGTTTCCCCCTCGCCGCAGAGATTGATGAGGCTCACGCCGCCGAGTCGCTTCAGCGAGAGCGCGCGGCCGATGTGTTCCGCGTCGCACGGAAAAACCGGCAGCTTCTGCCCAAAGCTCTTGGTGTGCGTGATGTAGCAGTAGTGACACCGCAGGTTGCAGGTCCGAAAGGGGATGACGCAATCGATGAAGCGTTTCATGTCAGCGGGTCGGTCGGAGCGTTCGACGAATCATGCCTTTTGTGCAATTGCCAGGCTCTTGACCAAACAGCGCTTCCGATACGCCGGCGACGAGAATATCAACTCGTCGACGGCCTTCACGACGCCGGGAAACGAGGCGCAATAGTCGTGAAAACACATGAACCCGCCGCTCACGACGGCCCCGCTCAAGGCTTCGATGTCTTTTTTAACTCCTTGATACGTGTGATCGCCGTCGATGAACACCATCCTGAATTGCGCGTCGCGGGCGGCCGGCGAGGCCATATAGGCCGCCGAATTCCCCTTGAACGGAGCAATGTGACTGCTCAAGTTCAATTTTTCAATGATGTCGGTGAAGATATCGAGGGTGTTGGCATAATGGCTGCCTCCATAAAAGAAATGCTCGCGTTCGCGATACACGGATTCATCGAGATAATAATCGGTTCCGCGTATGTGCCACAATCCATCCTCGCCCTTGAACCAGTCTTCCTTCGCCGGGAACATGTCGATTGCCACCACGCCTTTGTTGCCGGCAAGCCGGGAGCCCACCGCCATGTATGACGCCGACTTTCCAAGATAGCTCCCCACTTCCGCGATCGGGGCAGACGCGCTGCCGCTCATGGCCAACGCAAACAGCGCATAGCCTTCCAAGGGGTCCAAAATGCCGGGTATTTTTTCGAGACAAGCGATGCACTTGTCGATGCCGCAAACCCCATGCGACAACGGATCGGGCAATCGCTCGATCCTCTCCATGTACTCCTTGCACGTCGGTTTTACGGCTTGCGCGGGCTGGGCCTCATGGAAAAACGCGCGCCGGATGAAACGCTTGATCAACTTCATCGCTCCCTCTTTTCTGTCTCTTGGATTCACGCCTTGGCATCGCAACGTGCGCGCCGAATTTTCTCGATCAACCGACGCTCCATTCCGTCATGGGCTGGATGGGAATGTACCCCACGTGATTACCGGCAACCGAAAATGGACAGGCCCCATATCGAACGGAATACGATCTCAACGTTCCCGCTTCATATATGACCAGCCAAACGTTGTAGTTCCCGGGATTGAACGGAAGATTGCGATAGACCATTCGCACCCGCTGCGGCGCGTTTTTCTTTTTGAGAACGAAGCCTTGTCTCGCGGAAAGGCATTGCGCGACCTGATTGCTGGCTTGATCCATGAACGTGATGTTCACGCTCGCTTCCGGCACGTCGCCGATGAACCGCACCGTGAATTCAACGGCCATGTCTTCCCCGTAACGCAATGCGCCGTCCGCCAATGCGTTGGAACATGGCCGAACGCTAATCTCCGTGACTTCGACGTCGCCTGTTCCGGTGTTCACTTGCCCGCCGGATTGAAACAAATCGTTGTAGCGCTGAATGACGGCCGGGCAGTCGTCGCTGAACGTCAGGATCCGGCCCTGCCCCATCAGCATCACCCGAGAAGACAGCCGCGCGACGCTGGCCATGTCGTGGCTGACGAAGATGACCGCCGCGCGGTCCATCAGGGTGCTGATCCGCTGGAAACATTTGTAGCGAAAACCCAGATCGCCCACGGCCAACACCTCGTCCACCAGCAGGATGTCCGGATCCAGGGAGCTGGCCACGGCGAAGCCCAGGCGCACGGCCATGCCGGAACTGTAGTTTTGCACGGGCGTGTCGATGAAATCTCCGATTTCGGCGAAATCGATGATCTCATCCAGCTTGGCGTCGATCTCCTTCTTGCTCAGCCCCAGCACGGACCCGTTGACGTAGATGTTCTCGCGCCCGGTCAGGATGGGGTTGAAGCCGGCGCCGAGGGCGATCAGCGCGCCGACGCGGCCGCGCATCTCGATGCGGCCGGCGTCCGGCTTGATCAGGCCGTTGAGCATCTTGAGCAGCGTCGTCTTCCCCGCCCCGTTCCGCCCAATCAGCCCCAGGCACTCACCCCGCTTCAGCTCGAAGCCGACGTCGTGCACGGCCCAGAATTCTTTGGGGCGCAGGCCGGGGTCGTTGGTGGTTGGTTGTTGGTCGTTGGTTGATGGATGGAGCTGCTGGGCCGAGACGGTGCCGTGGCGGCGCCCGGTCAACTCCCGTCCCATGTCGCACAAGCCATACCACAGCGACTTTTTAAGGCTTAGGCAGAACTTTTTCGAAACGCCGGAGACCCGGACGAGGGTGTCCGAGTCGGGCGGCAATGGGCTGGAATCAGAAGACATTATTTAGACAAGATTTACAGGATTATCAGGATTCAAATCAGGGAGAATCTACCAAAGAGGGCACAGAGAAGCACAGAGAAAAGAACCGACTGCAACGCAGCCGGGGGCGGTTAGCTTCGAAACGCGCGAATTTCACGAAAAACGAGCATGAAACCCTCAACGCAAGAGGCACACAAACCGTCGAAGACCTCGCCCTTAGTGGACAGTGCAAAGCCCTTTTGGATCTGGAAGGACGGGCGCACCCTCGGGGTGCGCGATCAGGGCCAAACGGCCACCGGCCCCACACGAAGCGCGTGAGCCGGGGGGCCATGGCCCTGACCGGTGGATCCGCCTTGGTGGACCGCCGGCCCTTCCCGCCGATCCCAAATACCACCCATCCTGTAATCCTGTCAAAACGACTGTTCCATTCGTGATATTCGCGCCATTCGTAGTGGGTCCCGGCGGCTTCCCCGCCCTTTTCATCCGTGTCCGTGGTTGATAGCCGTTCGGCGGATATTTCCTATATTTCGCGTGTTTCGTTGTGAAAATGGCGGTATTGCCTGCCGCCTTGGCGGCCGGAAGTCCCGTAATTCCTGTTAATTCAGATTGATGCCCTTCGCCGCCTTCGTTAACCTCAAACCATGAACCGCCTATTCCTGTCGCTTTGGCTGTTTTGCTCCTCCCTTGTGCCCATCTCCTCTCTGGCTGAAACCCGGTTCGTCGCCCCCCTCGGCGCCCATATTCCCCCATTCACGAACTGGGCCAATGCCGCCACCAACATCCAAGCCGCCATCGACGTCTGCTCGGCGGGCGACATGGTCGTGATGACCAACGGCATCTATGCCCTGTCCGCCACCGTACGGGTCACCAACGAGGTGACGCTGGCTTCCTTGAACGGACGGGACACGGTGCTTCTGGATGGCGCCGCCTTGCCGGCCGGTTCGGACGCCGTGTTTCTCCAGTTCGGAACGCTCGACGGGTTGACCATCAGCAACGCCCCCCGCCACGGGATCAAAAGCGAACATGGGGCCGTTTACAATTCCCGCATCACCCATTCGGGCCAAACCGGCATCGACAGCTATACCACGCCGCGCATCGTCACCAACTCCACCTTGTTCGTGACGAACACCGTCGTCGCAAGCAGCGGCTCCAACGGCATCTACACCTGCGCCGTGGACACCCGAATTCTGGGATGCCTCATCACTTGTTCCGCCGGCACCGGTGTCTCCTTGCGGCAAAACGATACCGTCGCCCCCATTATGACTCCACGGGTCAGCAATTTCCTCATTAAAGCCTCCACGGTTTCCAGCAACCTGAACAGCGGCATCATGCTGGGTTTTTATAATTATTCCGACACACTTCCCCTCATCCCCGTGGTGATCGATGATTGCCGAATCGAAGGAAATGTCGGGGTTCGGGGAGGAGGCATATCCGATTCCGCTGGTGCGGCCGATCCCAACCGATCGTCTGGCGTCGTTATCACGAAAACCGTCCTGCGAAACAATCGGTCAACTTCCGGCAGCGGGGGCGGGGTGTTCTTTGGGCCTAGCCAGCAACCAACCATCAGTCATTCTGTCATCAGCGATAACATCAGTGGATACAACGGCGGAGGCGTATATTTTCATGCGAATGGCATAATGATTTCCTGCTTGGTGCAGAGGAACATAGCTTCGCTCTCAGGAGGCGGATGTTATGGCGGCACATTGGTCAACAGTACCCTCGTGAATAATACGGCCAACATCGGCGGTGGAACTTCGGGAGGGGCGATCCGGAACTGCATCGTCTACTACAACAAGGCAAACACTTCATCTAACGATTATGGCGGAAACGTGGTTTACTCCTGCACATCGCCTCTGGCTGGGGGACAAGGCAACATCTCCTCGCTGCCGGGTTTGGCGGGCTTTCAGAATTATCGGTTGGTACCTGGGTCGCCGTGCATCGACGCGGGCAGTTTCGATTATGCCGCCGGCGACTACGATTTGGACGGCGAGCCGCGCATCTGGGGCGGCGGGGTGGACATGGGGTGCGACGAATTTTATCCGCCTGGTCTGGGCGGGACGCTGGCGGTCGAGGTGGAGGCCAGCACGGACCGCGCGGTGGTCGGAACTCCCGTGTCTTTCCAATGCAACGTGGAGGGGCTGCCGGAATCCTACGTCTGGACCTTCACCGACGGCTATGCGATTTCCAATACGCCGTTCGTGGACCGTCCATTCGACGTCCCGGGCATCCATGTGGCCACGGTCGTGGCGACGAACGGCGATTGCGCGGCATCCAACTCGGTGGCCATCGAAATCTTCCCGGGCTACACTAATTACGTCGCGCCGGCGGGGTTGCATGTGTTCCCCTACACCAACCGGCCGGATGCCGCGACGAACATCCAGGATGCCGTCGATGCCAACATCCCCGGCGGAGTGGTGATGGTGGCCGACGGCACCTACGACCAGGGCGGAAGCGCCGTCAACGGCGGCCCCACCAACCGCATCGCCCTCAGGAAGGTTTTGCTGGTCGTCAGCGAAAACGGCCCGTCGAATGCCGTGATCCTCGGCCAAGGCCCCTGCGGCGAGACGGCCGTCCGCTGCGCCTACCTGGGTTCGGGAGCGAGCCTGTCGGGATTCACCCTGGCCAATGGCCATACGCGGGAGATGGGCGACGAGGAGCGCGACCAGTCCGGCGGCGGCGCTTGGCTTGAGAACGGCGGCGTTCTGGAGAACTGCATCGTCCGCGACAATGCCGCCGCGCTTTTCGGCGGCGGCGTCAAAGGCGGCGACGTGCGAAATTCCACCCTCCGCGACAATACCGCCGTCAACGGGGGCGGGAGCTTCGAAGCCCGCCTTTTCCGGTGCGTCGTTGCCGGCAATACGGCGCTCGGGCTGGGCGGCGGAGCCTGCGGCGGAACGCTCGAAAACTGCTTGGTCAACGGCAATCAAGCCGGCATGGGCGGCGGCGGAGCATCCAACCGCCTGCTGCATTCCACCGTGGCCGAAAACCGGGCCACGCTTTCCGGCGGCGGGATTTATCGGGGATTCGCCACCAATTCCATCCTGTATTTCAACGAGGCCGCCGATTGGCCCAACTTCTTCAATTCCATCTGCCGCTATTGCTGCACGACGCCCGACCCGCAAACCTCCGGCAATGTCTTGGGCAATCCCCTGTTCGTCGATGCCGCCAACGGGGATTTCCAACTCGCGGAGGATTCCCCCGCCATCGATGCCGCCGCCGCCTCGGGCTTGGCGGTGGATCTTCTTGGAATGCATCGTCCCCTGCTGGGCATTCCAGAAGGCCGGCCGGCTCCCGACATGGGGGCTTATGAACTCCTCCATTCCACGGCCGATACGGATGGCGATGGACTCGGCGACCGGGACGAACGGGACAACTACCACACGGATTTCCTGCTGCCCGATACCGACGGCGACCGGCATCCGGACGGCGCGGAAATCATCGCCGGCATGGATCCCTTGGATCCTGACAGCGTTTTCGCCATTACCCAGATCGTCGGGGCGGCAACCGGACAGGCCGTTTCCTGGCCAAGCCGGGCCGGACGTCTCTACACGATCGTCGCCACCGAGGATATGACCCAGCCGTTGACCAACTGGCCGGACTACGTCGATCAACCGGGCACGGATGGCACCATGACCGTTACCAATCCCACCCTAGCCCCGCTGGAGTTGCTGGGCGTCCGCGTTCGCCGAGCCCCCTGAACCGCATGTTTTCCCGCCACCTGGAAGGCGGCGGGACAAAGGGAAAACGGCCGCCGCCGATTCAACGGCGAATCCCGACCCTAAGATGTCACGCCGACATCCGCTCGATGAGGATCGGCATCGCCAACCGGTAACCAATCCACGAGGCCAGCAACACCAGCCATGCCACCGCGTTGACGCCCGCGAAATAGAGCAGGAATTCCGGCGCACCGCCCGTCAGCCAGTCCCGCGCGGTCAGAATCAAGGGCGTGAGCGGATTGAGCGCGAACAACCGGGCGGCCAATCCCGCCGCCGGCATCGGAAACACCACCGGCGTGGCGTACATCAGGAACTGCATCACCAACGGCAACGCGCGCCCCACGTCGGTGTAGAGCATGCCCACCGGCGTGATGAACAGCCCGATCGCCGTGCCGACCAAAACGAGCGACAGCACCCCCGCGGGGAAAATGGCCAACCTCCACCCGGGATGCACGTCGAAAAACGGCAGCACGCACAACAACAGACCAATCTTGATGGCGGCATTGAACAATGTCTTGTACACCCCCGCCAACAGCAGCGCCTCCCGCGGAAAATTCAACTTGGCCAACATGCCGCGCGCCGCGTTGGTTTCGCCCATCGGCGCGTTGATCGCATCCATGAAAATCGCCCAAAGCATAGTTCCTGCAAAGACATACACCGGATAGGGAATGTCGGTGTCCTGTATGGAAATAATCCCCGACTCGTTCAAAAACAGCCACACCAAGGTGTTCGCCAACGGCAGGATCAACGCCCACAGGATGCCGAGGAACGTCTGGCGATACTGCGCGCTGATGTCGCGCACCGTCAGGCGCCACGCCAGTTCCCGGCCGGCCCACAAATCGCCCAGCATGGCCTTCACCATGACAAACGGATTGGCCAGCGAGGAGTCCGGCGTGTAAATCGTTACGTTCAGTTGTGATGGCGACGACATGTGTCCGCACCATCCCAAACCCATTTGGGGAAGTCAAGGCGCCGAACCCGATGTTTTCGCATCACGCTCCCTCTCATCGCAATGCGAGTTGCGTCGCGGAGCGAAGTGCCTCCCAAATGCCCAGCGGCATCCCGCCATGTCCATTTCCCCGCCGACACCCAACCGATGTACAACCCGCTCGGCCCCCGGAATCCAGTCGAAAAGACATCCCATCGGAGCCTCAACCCTCAAGAGGCGTTGCCGCCACGAAATCGGGCGAGACGTTTTGCAATGAAATCACTCAAAACCGCGCGCCAACGATGCGGGCGAATGCATCCTTCATTTTCAGGAATCGACGTTCAAAAAGATGATAGGATGCGGCGGCCATTGCGACGGAAATGGCTTGGGCGAACGCATGCGCCAAAAACTGCTGGATCCAACCGTGCACGCCGCCGAACATGAACAGCATCAGCCGAATGGCCAGCACGACGCCCAGCGGATGCCACATGTAGATGCCGTACGAGATGTTGCCCAAGTACGCCAGCGGCCGGTATTCCAGATTGACGACCGATCTGGGGTTGCAGGCCAGATTCAAGATGATCACGGCAAACAGCAGCGCATAAACCTCGTGCGGCCATGCCCGCCCCGCCAGCATGATCCAGATGATGGCGCCGTACGCCGCCCACTGGACTCCCGGAAAATACAGGCATGCCAACCACCGGTGTTTTTCCTTGAAATGCACGTAGGCAGCCAATCCGCCGATGGCCATGCAACTGATCCGAAGATTCTCCAGGAAAACCGTCAGAACCGCATCGACGTCCGCCGCCGCTTCCGTCCCCAGCCAGCCCAACCGCGCATTGAGCGCCACCACCGCGCCCTGCAGCAGGCCGTTGGACAACAGCGTGACCACCACCGCAATGCCCACCAGCACGGCCGCAAGCCGCCGCGTGAATTTCAGGACGACGGGCCAGACGAGATAAAACTGTTCCTCGACGCCGACCGACCACAGCTGGGCGGCATAAGGCACTTCCATGAACGCCGCCAAGGCCAAGTTGGGAAACAGCGTGAGGATGAAGCCCGCCTTCCACCAGTAGTGGCGTGCCAGATGCTCGGAAATGCCGGGCATTTGGAACGTCGCGACATGGGGCAGAACGAACAACGCCAGAACGGCGATGAGATAATACAAAGGCCAGATCCGCAAAATGCGGCGGACGTAGAACGAGCGGACCGACACCGTCCGGTACAGTTTGCGCTCGGTCAACAGCAAATACGTGATCAAAAAGCCGCTGAGCACGAAAAACAACGTCACGGCCAGTCCGCCCCAGTCGATGGGAAAGCAGATGTAGGGCTGTCCGAAATAGCATTTGTACTGCTCGACGTGCGACACGATCACCGTGGCCGCCGCAAAAAAACGCAGACTGTTCAGATTGGGAAAATAGAGCTTGGTTTTTCCCGCCGCCGCTGGCGCACAAGCCTCGTCGCGAAGCGGCAATTCGCCGAGGGTTCTCACGGGATGCGCTTCTCCGCCTCAGCCCGACCGCGCGCCCCAAGACTGGCCCTGCTCCGCAGCGCACGATCGCCTGCGAACGAAATCCGGAATTCCGCGATGGCAAACATGGAAACGCAAACGAAATCCATCAAATCGCGCTGCGAATCACTTGCGAAGGATCGGGCGGGCGCGCAACGATTTCCATCTGGGGGCATACGACCATGGGTGGAACCCTCCCAAACCCATTTGGGGAAGTCAAGGCGCCGCACGAGCGTCTATGCTGCAAGACCGCGAAACCGACGGCATGGAACTCGAAACGAGCGGTTCGGTCCGCGCACTCGAACATCAAGCCCCCCTCGCGGCTGGTTGCACCGGGATGCGGCCGCGGCGAACGGCGCCCAATTCACTCCTCCTCCGACGGCTAGCGCCAAACCGGCCGGCGGATCGCGGCGGGACCCGAATCCACGGCTGCGCGGCTTGCATCCATCTTCTTCATGCCGTCCCGCTCCTATTTTTTCCACCGCGCCTCGAACGTCCCGGTCGCCGCGTCCCATGCGGCTTGCACCAAGGCCCAGTTCACGCCGAAAAACGCCCCCAGCAGGCCCAGCGCGCGCGAACGGACGTGCCGCCCGCCCCAATAGGCCAATCCGCTGGCCAACGCCGCCGCCGCACCGGCCGCGAAAAGTCCTTGCGCCGCCAGCGAACCGGCGCAGGCCAAGCCCGCCAGCGCCAGCAAGGCCGCCAACGCGAAAAACGGCGTCAGCAACCGCAAAAACTTGTGCGAATACCACTGAAACGCGATCGGATTGTCCGCAAAGGAGAAAATCCGGGGTTCCAAGACCGCCAATTGCCAGATTCCGGCCAATGTCCGCCGCTTGCGAAGTCCTTCTTGGTCGAACCGCGCCGAAGGCCAATCGAAAACGCGCGCGGTGGGCTCGAACAGGCAGCGGTAGCCCTTCAGCACCGCCCGCATGGGAATCAGCACGTCGTCCACCAGCGTGTTTTCCGGTATGGGTTCGCAGAGTTCCTTGCGGATGGCGTACAAGGCGCCGGTCGCGCCGGGCACCGCCCACAGGCGGCTTTCGCTGCGCCGAATGAATTTTTCGTAGCCCCAATACGATTCGGCGCCCTTCTGCGCACCGCCGACGGCCGTCTCGTACACGAGTTCGCCCGAAACCACCCCCACCTGTTCGTCCGCGAAGTTCTCCAGCAGCCGGGTCACCGCCCCCGCTTCCACCCGCTGCCGCGCGTCCATCAGGACGAAGATCGGCCGGGTCGCTTGCGCCATCAGATCGTTCAGCACCGCCGCCTTGCCCCGCCGGGTTTCGAATTCGAGGAGGTGAACCTTGGTTGCCGGTTGCGGATTTTCCCCAACTTGCACGTTGGATGTTGGATGTTGGATATTGAAGATTCGGATTTTCTCATTGATTCGCAAAGCGGTCCCATCCGTGCCGCCATCCAGCCCGATCCAGATTTCGCGGATGGGCTCCGCCTGCGCCAACTCCAACAGGTTCTCCAGTTTGCGCGCCAACGCGTCGCCTTCGTTGTAGGCGGCGATCAGGATGGACGCGCCGCCTTCATAAGGCGCCTTCCGAACGGGCCGGGGCCGAAACTGCGCCCACAATCCGATCAACGCAGGATAGCCGGCATAGACGTATGCCAGCGCCGCAACCGAGAGGGCCAAAATCCACGTCATCGTTTTCCTTCCGCCGATCCGGCTTGAGGGTTGACCCTACCACGCCGCGCCCAATCCGATCCAGACGTAATCGCCGTTGCACCGGAATTTCCGGGCGGCACGGCGAATTACAAGCGAAATGGATCAGGCGTTTAGGCAGCAGCGAGAACAGCTTCATGGGCGGAGGCTCCTTTCAAGGTTAGTCGGGGGATGGAGTTG
>Ga0209098_1000447_pt1 | contig 45740 bp, 39 predicted proteins | sample AD_JPNHW1_MetaG_FD_184429 | JGI IMG/M metagenome (GOLD analysis project Ga0209098, IMG submission 184429) | Active sludge microbial communities of municipal wastewater-treating anaerobic digesters from Japan - AD_JPNHW1_MetaG (SPAdes) (version 2) | ecosystem: Engineered > Bioreactor > Anaerobic...
CTCGGCTACCTGCCCCTCGGGCAGCCCGCCACCTCCCTCTCCGGGGGCGAGGCGCAGCGGGTGAAGCTGGCCACGGAGCTGGCGCGGGCCGGGGGCGGGAGCCGGGCGGCCTCCCTCATCGCCCTCGACGAGCCCACCACGGGGCTGCACTCCGCGGACGTGAAGGTGCTGCTGGAGGCCTGGGACCGCCTGCTGGACGCGGGCCACACCCTCCTGGTGGCGGACAACGACCCGGAGGTGGTGGAGGCCTCGGACCACCTCGTCCTGCTGGGGCCGGGGAGCGGTCCCGAGGGCGGACGGGTGGTGGCCCAGGGGCCGCCCGCGTCCATGGCCCCAGGGCTTTGGCCTTCCTGCGGGGCGGAGGCGCCGGTCCCGCCGCCTCCGGACCAGGGCGAGGCCCCCATGGAGCTGCGGGGGGCGTCCACCCACAACCTGCGCGGCGTGGATGTCTCGATTCCGGCGCGGGGACTGACGGTGGTGACGGGGCCGTCCGGGAGCGGCAAGTCCTCGCTGGTGTTCGACACCCTGCTGGCCGAGTCCCAGAACCGCTTCAGCGACCTCGTGTCCCCCTGGGCGCGCCGCCTCATGCCCAGGCAGGGGGGCGCGGAGTTCGAGTCGGCGCGCGGCCTGCAGGCGGCGGTGGCCGTCCCCCAGGCGACCGGCAGGCGGAATCCCAGGTCGCGCGTGGGCACGGTCTCGGAGCTGGACGAGCTGCTGCGCATGCTCTTCTCCAGGTTCGGGGAGCGGCCCTGCCCCGCCTGCGGGGGGATCTTCCAGGGCGACCGCTGCGGCTGCGGGGCGCGCCACACGCTCCTGCTGGCCTCGGCCTTCTCTCCCAACTCGGAGGCGGGCGCCTGCCCCCACTGCAAGGGGCTGGGATTCGTCCAGGCCTGCGATCCCGGCCTGCTGGTGAACCGCCCCGACCGGAGCCTGACCGAGGGCGCCATGGACGGGACGCGGTTCGGCGCCTACCTGGGGGAGCCCGACGGACAGTTCGCGGCCACCCTGGCCTGCGTCGGCGAAGCCCTCGGGATGGACTTCCGGAAGCCCTGGGCGGCGCTGGCTCCCGCCGAGCGCGAGGTCGCCATGCACGGCGCGGGCGACCGGGTCTTCGAGGTCGCGTGGCACTATCATCGCGGCCGGAACGAGGGTGTCCACCGGCTGTCCACGGCCTGGGCGGGGTTCGCGGCCCTGGTGGACCGCGAGTACGAGCGGGTGCACCTGAAGTCGGGCCCCGCGAACGAAGGCGAGGCCCTGGAGGCCCTGCTCGCGGACAGGACCTGTCCCGCCTGTGCGGGGGAGCGTCTTCGGGCGGAGTCCCGCGCCGTGACGGTCGGGGGGCTCCGCCTTCCGGAGCTGGCGGCCATGACCCTCGACGCGCTGTACGGCTGGTTCTCGGAGCTCGACGCCCGGCCAGCCTCGACCCTGCGGGCGGACATCCTGCGCCGGTGCGCCGCGCTCCGGGACGCGGGCCTCGGCTACCTGACCCCGGGGCGGGAGGTCGCCACCCTCTCCGGGGGCGAGGCCCAGCGGCTGCGCCTGGCTTCCGCCCTGGGCGGCGGCCTCACGGGAGTCACCTACGTGCTGGACGAGCCCACCCAGGGGCTGCACCCCCGGGACACCCTGCGGCTGGCGGGCGTGCTCCGCGGCCTGGCCGACGCCGGGAACGCCGTCGTGGTGGTGGAGCACGATGCGGAACTGGTGGCCCGTGCGGACCGGGTGATCGAGCTGGGCCCCGGGGCGGGCCCCGAGGGGGGCCGCCTCCTCGCCGAAGGCTCGCCCGCGGAGCTGGCGGGCGGGAACTCCCGCACGGGCCGGATGCTGCGGCGGAGGGCGGGACTGGGGGGCCGGGAGTCCTTGCCGGTCCCCCCGCCGGGCGTCACCCTCCGCGGCGCCTTCCTGCACAACCTCCAGGACCTGGAGGTCACCTTCCCCGTGGGCGCCCTGGTGGCCGTCACGGGCGTCTCCGGGAGCGGGAAGTCCACGCTCGTGCGGGGCGTCCTGGGCCCCTCCCTCCTCGCGTGGCTCCAGGGCCGCGAGCCGGTGGGCTGCCGGGAGGCGCGGGCGCACGTGGCCTTCGAGGACGTCCTGATGCTGGGGCAGGTCCAGGGCGGCGGCGGCGCCAGCACCGTCCTCACCCTCGCGGGCCTGGCCGACGCCCTGCGGAAGCGCTTCGCGGCCACGCCCGAAGCCAAGTCGCGCGGCCTCTCCGCGAAACAATTCTCCACGACCGCGCCGGGGGGACGCTGCGAGGCCTGCGAGGGGAAAGGCTACGTCACGGTGGCTATGGACCTTCTGCCCGACGTGAAGGTCGGCTGCGAAGCCTGCCAGGGCCGGCGCTTCATGCCGGAAGTGCTGGCGTGCCGGGTGGAGGGGATGACCCTGGCGGAGGTGCTGGATGCCCCCCTGGACCGGGTTTCCGGCCTCCTGCCGGGGCGCGGGATCCTGGAGGCCCTCCGCCGGATCGGCCTCGGCTACCTGAAGCTGGGCCAGGAGGCGGGCACCCTGTCGGCCGGGGAACTGCAGCGCCTCCGACTGGCGGCCGTGCTGGCGGGGGATCCCTCCAGGCGCTCGGCCATCCTGCTGGACGAGCCGACCCGGGGCCTGGGCTTCGAGGACGTGGACCGGCTGGTGGAGGTCCTGCGGGCCCTGGCGGGATCGGGACACCTGGTGGTCGTGGTCGAGCACGACCTGGATCTCGTCGCCGCCGCGGACTGGGTCATCGACCTGGGGCCCGAGGCCGGGCCCGGCGGAGGCCGGATCGTGGCCCAGGGACCCCCTGCGGCGCTCGCACAGACCCCCGGATCCTACACAGGCCAAGCCCTGGCCGGCCGAGCGTGAAGAGCGCCTGGCGATTCCTTAAATCAAGTGTGACCATGATGTTCAATTGTATTTTTCAATCTTTATCCCTTTCATCCCTTTCATCCTTGTTTGGATTTTCTTTAAATATCTTTTCAACAGGGATTCAAGGGATGAAAGGGATGAAAAACGAATCCAGGTTCTTTTCTTGTCCGGGCCTCGTTCATCCCTGTGGGGCGGGCTACCAGGGCAGGTCGACGGCCTTCGACAGGAAGGCCATGAGGGGCAGGTAGCGCCTGCAGGTGTCGGTGAAGCGCTCCAGGAAGTCCGGGGCGCAGACCTCGCGCTCCGTGAGCGCCACGTCGGCGAAGAAGTCCTTGAGCTTGAGGTCCTCGGCGAAGGGGTGGTCCGGATCGAAGCCCTGGGGCACGCGCTTCAGGGACTCGCCCTCCACGCCGAGGCACTTGAGGGCGGCCCACTCCTGCTCGTGGGTCACGATGCGCTGGCGGACCTTGTGCAGGGAGTCTGCATCGGGGTGCCAGAGTCCTCCCCCCGCGAAGCAGCCGCCCGGCTCCAGGTGGAGGTAGAAGCCCGGGGAGTGGACGTCCTTGGGGCATGCCCGGTGCCGGAACTGGGCCCCCGCGTTGGTCTTGTAGGGGGTCTTGTCCTTGGCGAAGCGCGTGTCCCGGAAGATCCGGAACATGGAGCCGCCCACGGGCCTGGGATCGGCCACGAAGTGCTCGTTGAGGCCCCGCAGCGGGTCTGAGAAGGCCATGATGAAGGCCAGCATCGGCTCCCGCACCTCCGCCTCGTAGCGCGCCTTGTTCGCCTGGAACCACGTCCGGTCGTTGTGGGTCCTCAGGTCCACGAGGAAGCGGAAGAGCTCCTCGCGGAAGAACGGATGTTGTCCGGGCTCATGCTTGACGCCTCTGGCCATGGTGCGACCTCCGGTGCGGCAGTTCCACCTTAGCTCAAGCCGGCGGCGCGCGGCACGGAAGGCTACTGCAGGGCGGCGAGGCGTTTCTGGGCGACGGCGGCGGCTTCGTCGTCGGCGCCGGTGTCCAGGTAGCGCCGGTAGAGGACGGCGGCCTCCTTGCGCCGGCCGAGCTGGTCCAGGGAGTAGCCGTCCAGGAAGTACATGCCCGGGTTGCCGGGCAGGAGCTTCTGGTAGGCCTCGAAGGCGGCGTGGGAAGAGGCGAAGTCCTTCATCTGGAAGGAGGCGAGCCCCATGGCGGCCAGGGCCTGGGCCTCCCCGGGCTTCACGGCCCTGGCCCGCTCCGCGTAGACCTTGGCCTCCTTGGTCTGCTTCTGGAGCAGCAGGCAGCGGGACATCTTCACGAGGGCCTCGTAGTCGTCCGGGACCGCCTTCAGGGCCGCCAGGTAGTGCGGCCCCGCCGCCTCGGGCTTGCCGTCCGCCAGGGCCTTGTCCCCCTTCTGGATGGCCTCCACGGCCGGCTTGTAGCGGCGCATGGGGGCCGTCTCGTCCATGAACCGTTCCCGGTTCCGGGGATAGCCGCCGCAGGCCGCGTAGCGCTCCCGGATGGCCCGCTGGGCGTTCTCGAACCGTTCGCGCCCCATGGGATGGGTCGCGAACATGAGCTGGAGCTTGCTGGGCTCCGCCTCGTGGAGGCTCGTGAGCATCCCCATCAGTCCGGTCATCCCGTCGGGGTTGTAGCCGCAGCGCACCATGTAGTCGAGGCCCAGGGCGTCCGCCTGGCGCTCGTCGTCCCGGCTGTACTTCGCCAGGAGCAGGCCGGACCCCAGGGCGCCCACCGCGCCCGCGATGGGGGCGTAGCGCTTGTCCTTCACCGCCACGGCGACCGCCGTGCCCGCGACGGCCGCCTGGATGAGCAGGCTCTGGCTCATCCGCGCGGCGGAATGCCGGGCGCTCACGTGGCCCACCTCGTGGCCGAAGAGGGCGGCGAGCTGGGCCTCGTCGTCCAGGCTGAGCAAAATGCCCCGGGTGCAGGCGATGGACCCGCCGGGGAAGGCGTAGGCGTTCACGTGGGAGGCCTCCACCACCCGGAAGGAGTAGGGCACGCCGGGACGGTGGGACTTGGCGCCGAGGGCGCGGCCCACGGTCTGCACGTACTGGTTCACGCCCGGCTCCTGGACCACCCCGAAGTCCTCGGAGAACTGGTGGGGGGACTGCTCCTTGTCGATGGCGCGCTCGTCCCCTTCGTCCACGAGCATGAGCTGGGACTTGCCCGTGACGGGATTCTTGGCACACCCCGCGAGGACCAGCCCACCGGCGGCGGCGGAGGCCGTCGCGAGGAAGTCCCTCCGGGACAGGGGCCTGGGATGTCCTGGACCAGTCCGGCTCGGCATGGAGACACCTCCGTCGAATGCCCCCATTCTAGGCCCAGGCGGCCCGGACCCCAACCCGCCCCTCGGGAAAAGTCCCCGTGACGGAAGCCTCGGCGGGACATCCAAGAAGGTGTCCGGGGAACCCGGGCTTGCATCCTGCCCGCGACAGGTGGGAACATGAACCCACCCCAGGTGGGGTGGGGTAGAATGGAAGGGAGACGGCGATGCTCAAGCTGAAGATCCAGGGTATGACGTGCGGCCACTGCGTGATGCACGTGAAGCAGGCTCTCGCGAAGGTCCCCGGGGTCCAGGGCCCCGTGGAGGTGAGCCTGGAGAAGGGCGAAGCCCTCGTGGGCGGCACCCCCGCCCCGGAGGCCGTGATCTCGGCCGTCCAGGAGGAGGGCTACAGCGCCTCCCTGCTGCCGTGAGGGACGCCATGGGCGGCTGCTGCGGGAACGGGCTGCGCCTGGACCCGGCCGTGCGCGAGAACGCGCGCCGGCGGCTCCTGAGCGTGAAGGGGCACGTGGAGGGCATCCTCCGCATGCTGGAGGACGAGCAGGTCTACTGCGGGGACGTGCTCAAGCAGATCAAGGCCGTGGACGGCGCGCTGGACAAGATCGGCAACCTGGTGCTCCAGAGCCATCTCCGGCACCACGTGGTCACCGCCCACGAGCGGGGCGACGAGGAGCGGATCCTGGCCGAGCTGACGGAGATCCTCAAGTACCGCTGAAGGGCCGGAGGAGAGCATGGCCACGAAGACCTACCGCGTGGAGGGCATGACCTGCGCCAGCTGCGTCAGGCGCGTCGAGAAGGCCCTGGCCGCCGTGCCGGGCGTCTCGGACGTCGCGGTGAACCTGGCGACGGAAGAGGCTACTTTGGCCTGCGATTCGGTGCCCGTGGAGACCCTCGCCGAGGCTCTGGAATCCAGGGGCTACCACCTAGTCGTGGAGGCCGGGGCGGCCGCGCCGGAGCTGGGCCACGCCCTGGCGCGCGTGATCGCGGCCTGGGGCCTGACCCTCCCGCTCATGGCGGGCATGATCCCGGGCCTGGGGTGGCACATGCCCTGGCAGGTCCAGGCGGTCCTGAGCGCCCTGGCCGCCTTCGGGGCCGGGTATCCCTTCTTCCTGCACGCGGGGCGCCAGGCCCTGCACGGCGAGACGAGCATGGACACCCTCATCGCCCTCGGCGCCCTGGTGAGCTGGGGCTTCGGGCTCCACGAGGGGTTCCGCGGGAGCATGCACCCGCCCTTCGAGACGGCGGCGGCCCTGGTGGCCTTCCTGCTGGTGGGCAAGTACCTGGAGGCGAAGGCCAGGCACCGGGCCACGGACGCCCTGGAGGCCCTGCTGAGGCTCGCGCCCGCCAAGGCTTTCCGGATCACGGCGGAGGGCGGCGAGGAGGAGGTCCCCTCGAGCCTGCTGTTGCCCGGGGACCTCGTGCGCGTGAAGCCGGGGGGCGCCGTGCCCGTGGACGGCCTCGTGGAGGCGGGCCGGGCCGACGTGGAGGAGGCCCTCCTGACGGGCGAGCCCCTGCCCGTGCCGAAGGCGGCCGGGGACGCGGTGATCGCCGGGGCCGTGGTCCACGGCGGGGCGCTGGAGGTGCGCGTGGCCTCCGTGGGCAGGCAGACCTGGCTGGCGAAACTGGCGCGCCAGGTGGCCGACGCCCAGGGTTCGCGGGCGCCGGTCCAGGACCTGGCCGACAGGATCTCCGCGGTCTTCGTGCCGGGCGTCCTGGGCCTGGCGGCGGTCACCCTCGCGGCCTGGTGGCTGCGGACCGGCGACCTGTCCGTGGCCTGGCGGCCCGCGGTCACCCTCCTCGTCATCGCCTGCCCGTGTGCCCTGGGGCTGGCGACGCCCGTCGCCATGGCGGCCTCCCTGGGCACCGCGGCTCGCCGGGGGCTGCTGGTCCGGGACGCCTCGGCCATGGAGCGCCTCTCCCGGGTCACGGACCTGGCCTTCGACAAGACGGGCACCCTGACCGAGGGGAAACCGTCCCTGCGCGAGGTGCGGGCCCTGGCGGACCTGGACCGGGACGCGCTGCTCCGGCTGGCCGCCGCCCTGGAACAGGGCTCGGAGCATCCCCTTGCCAAGGGGATCCTGGAGGCCGCGCGGGGGCTGGCCTGGCCCGAGGTCGCGGACTTCCGCGCCCATCCCGGCGGCGGCGTCACAGGCTCGGTGGAAGGCCGAAGCCTGCGGCTGGGCAGCGCCGCCTTCCTGGGGCTGGCCCTCCCGGGCCTGCCCGCCGCGGCGACGGCGGTGGGCCTGGCGGAGGAAGACCGGCTCCTGGGCATGTTCATCCTGGCCGACACCCTGCGGCCCGAGACGGGGGCCACCGTGGCCGCCTTGCGGGACCTCGGCCTGGAGCTGCACCTCTTCAGCGGCGACCGGCCCGAAGCCGTCGGAGTGGTCGCCGGGGAACTGGGCATCCAGGAGGCTCTGGGCGGGTGCGATCCCGGGTCCAAGCAGGCACGCATCCGGGCGCTGCAGGCCAAGGGAGCCGTGGTGGCCTTCGTCGGGGACGGGGTGAACGACGCGCCGGCCCTGGCCCAGGCCGATGCGGGAATCTCCATGCCGGGCCTCGAGGCCGCCCAGGCGGCCGCGCCCATGAACCTCCTCAGGGGCGGCCTCGAGCCGCTGCTGGCGGTCCTCCGGCTGGCCCGCCGCACCCGGACCGTCGTGCGCCAGAACCTCGGCTGGGCCTTCGGCTACAACCTGGTGCTGATGCCCCTGGCCGCCTTCAACCTGCTGGACCGCTTCGGGGGTCCCATGCTGGCGGGCGCGGCCATGGGGATGAGCTCGCTCACGGTGGTGCTCAACGCCCTGAGGCTGAAGCGGGCCTGACCGCAAGCTAGTATGGAAGGCTCCCCGCGCCCTCCAGGCCGGGGCTTCCAGGGGGACGGTCGAGTGCTGCTCAAGCTGTCGTGGCCCGTGATGGCGGGGATGGTGCTGCAGTGCCTGCTCGCCACGGTGGACATCTACTTCGTCTCCCGGCTGGGCACGACGGCCGCCGCGGCGGCGTCCCTGGGCAACAGCGTCTCCGGCGTCATCTTCTTCTTCTCCACCCTGGTGTCGGCGGGCACCATCGCGCTGGTGGCCCGGAGCAGCGGACGGGGGGACGAGTGGGCCGTCCGGGAGATCTGCGGGATGTCGTTCACCCTCTCGGCGGCCATCGGTTCCGTCGTCGGCTTCGCCTGCATCCTGGCGACGGCGCCCATCGTCCGCGTCATGTTCAACCCGGACCCGGAGGTGCTGGAACTCACGCGCCAGTTCCTGGTGATCCTCTTCGCGGGGACGGGGCTGGTCTTCGCCAGCTCGTCGCTCCGGACCTCGATCCAGGCCGTGGGCGACACCCTGTCGCCCCTCTACGTCTTCGGGCTGGCCAATCTCCTCAACGCGCTCCTGAACCCTCTCTTCATCTTCAGGCTCGGCCTGGGGATCCGGGGCTCCGCCCTGGCGACGGTGGCCGCCACGGCCCTGGCCTTCCTGGCCATCAACGCCGTCCTCGTCCGCCGGCTCTACGGGGGCCGGCTGTCCCTCTTCCTGGCGTCACTGAGGCCCCGCCTGGACATGGGCCGGAGGATCCTCCGGATCGGGGGCTGGGCCTGCCTGCAGCAGGTGGCCCGTCCCCTCACCGGCATGCTGATGTTCCGCCTGGTCACCGAGACCGGCGGCCGGGCGGGCACGGCGGCCTTCGGGATCGGGGGCCAGCTCTTCAACTACATCTTCATCTTCCTGGTGGGCCTCTCCACGGGGCTCTCCATCCTGGTGGGGCAGAGCCTGGGCCGGGGCGACCCCACGGCCTGCGATGCCCTGATCCGGAAGGGCATGCGGCTGGCCTGGATCAACGTGGCCCTCTTCGCCCTGCCGTTCCTCCTGTTCCCCCGCACCGTCATGGGCTTCTTCATCGCGGATCCCGCGGTCGTCGCCGCCGGGGTGTCCTACCTGCGCATCGTCTACGCCGGCCTCGTCTTCATCGTCTACATCTCGATCTACGGGGGCGTGTTCCAGGGCGCGGGGGACACCTTCCCGCCCATGATCGCCTCGCTCGTCGCCAACGCGCCCCTCAAGCTGGCGCTGGCCTACCTGCTGGCCAAGACGCTCCACATGGGCATCCGGGGCGTGTGGGCGGCCATCGCCGTGTCCGTCATGGCGGAGGCCGCCCTCATCGCGTTCTACTTCTGGAAGGATGAATGGAGACACAGGGCCGTCTGATGAAACGCACCCCGCTCACCCCGGCCATCCTGGCGTTCTTCGAGAAGGACCGGATCGCCACCCTGAACCTCGTCGGAGTCCTGCGGAACGAGCCGGGGCGGGAACTCCTCGTGGACGACGACCAGAATCCCAAGGGTGTCCTGGTCAAGGGACCCGGGTTCTGGTACCTGCACACCCGGGACGAGGGCTTCCTGGAGGCGGTCTGCCTGGAACTGGAGAAGCAGGCTGGGTTCTACCGTTTCTCCGGAGTGTGGAAGCCCCTCGCCGACAAGCTCAAGGCCCGTTTCCCCGTGGTCTGGGACGCGCCCTGCGCCGTCTACTATTACCCGCCGGACGCCCCGCCTCCGGAACCCGGACGGGGGCCGGCGCAGAGCCTGGAGGTCCAGGACGCCGAGCTCATCGACACGCACCACGCCTACCGCCATCCCGGCAGCCTGGAGGAGATCCGGGCCTGCATCCGGGACCGCGCCTCCTCGGCGGTCCATGGGGACGGCGGGCCCGTCTGCTGGCTGCTGGTCCACGAGGATGATTCCCTGGGGATCATGTACACCCTGGAGGAGCACCGCAGGAAAGGCTATGCGGAGGTGGTCACCCGCGACCTGGTGCGGAAGCAGCTCGCCGCCGGGAGGACGCCCTTCCTCCAGATCCGGGACGACAACGGCATGTCGCCGGGCCTGGCCCTGAAGTGCGGCTTCGTGAAGGAGGGGAACTGCGACTGGTTCGGCCTCATGGTGGGCGTACCCGAGGAACTGGGGGTGCTGGCCAGGACCTTGCGGAACCTGGCCGTGGAAGACCCGCGGGCGCCGGTGTCCGCGTGCCTCTTCCGCTTCCTGTCCAACCTGCCCCCGGGCTCCGGGGAAGGCGTGGAGGTGGCCGGGGACGAACGGGCATGGCTGGCCTTCGCCTCCCGGCAGTTCGGGCAGGTCCTTTCCGAGCCGCTCGTCCGCGAACTGAAGGCGAACGGATGGCTGCTGTGGGAGCGCCACGAGGGCGCCGTGACGGGCGTGGCGGCGCTGCTGTCGAAGGAGCCGCACGAGGATGCGGAGCTGCGCTGGTGGGCGGGCCGGGAGGAGGGGTTCCTCCTGCGGGCGCTGCAGAAGGGGAGATCCCTGGGCCTCGAGGTGGTCTACGTCCACGTGCCCGGCAGGGAGCGGGACGTCTTCGAACAGCTCGGCTTCCGCCTGGCCTACGCCGTGAAGGAGCCGTGACCGGCCCGCCTCAGGCCTCGATCCGCCCCTGGAACCCGCGAAGGGCATGCCTTGGCCGAAAAACGCGGATCTCCGTTCCCCTTCGCGCCCATTCGGGAAAATTCGCGGTTCCCATGCTTCCCCTGAATGCTTGCAGCCCCGAACGGGGGCTCAGGCCAGGAGCGGCTCCAGCCAGGCGAAGGCCCCGCCGGGGTCGAAGCTCTCCATGCCGTCCGGGTAGAGGAGGTCGGCCAGCTCGAAGGCGGGCGGAAGGGGCTTGTCGGCGAGGAAGGGCACGGCGATGCAGCGCATGAAGGCGCGGTGGGCCGCCTCCACGCCGGGGCGGGAATCCTCCACGACCACGCAGCACTCCGGGGGGAGGCCCAGGCGGCGGGCGGCCTCCAGGAACACGTCCGGAGCGGGCTTGCCCCGGGGGACTTCCTCCGCGGAGACCACGTGCTCGAAGGTGTCCGCGAGCCCCACGGAGGCCAGCAGGCGGCGGATGACCTCCGGGCCGGAGCCGGAGGCCACGGCGACGGGCACTCCCCGGGCCACCAGCAGGTCGAGGAAGCGCTTCATCTCCGGGAAGACGCGGGTGGCGTGCTCCGCGATCTCCAGGTAGATCGCATTCTTCTCCTCGGCCAGATCCCCGGGGGTGGCCTGGAGCCCGTAGCGGCGCACCAGGTCGTGCATCATGTCCAGGTTGCTCCCCCCGACGTAGCGGCGCTTGTCCTCCTCCGAGAAGGAGATGCCGTAGCGGGCGAGGAGTTCCTGGTCGGCGAGGAGGTAGTTGGGTTCGCTGTCGATGAGCGTTCCGTCCAGGTCGAAGACGACGGCCCTCACGGGGGGGCGAGGCTCGGGAGCGATGCGGGCGGACAGCTCCAGGAGGTTTCCCTCCGGGTCGCTCAGCTCCGCCTCGCGGAAGCCGTCGCCGGTGTTGCGGGGCGGCCTGAGGGACAGGCCCGGGAAACCTGTCCCGGCGATGCGCGCGCACTCGGCATCCACGTCCGGCACCGACAGGGCGAGGTGCCCGCCGGAAGGCCGGAACGTCGCGTCGCGCGGGCGTTCCAGGAGCTCCAGGGAGAGCCCCTCCCGCTCCAGGAACACCGTGCGCAGGCCCGGCGTGCGGGTGCTGACGTACCGGTACCTGGGCCGGAAGCCCAGCACGGAGCGGTAGAACAGCTCCATGGTGAAGAGATCCCGAACTTCGATGCCGATGTGATCCAGGTTCATTGCGTCCTCGCCAGGAACCATTCTCGCGGGAGCCCGGCGGATCCGGAAGCAAAGGAAGGGGGCCTTCCGGCCCCCTTTCCTCCTAGATCGTCTCCTCCGCGCCCTCGTCGTGGACCACGTCCGGTTCCTCGTTGGACCAGCCGAGCTGCTCGAAGAGGTAGAAGACGAGGCTGAGGACGATGGCCACCAGGGTTGCCAGGACCATGCCCTTGAGCTGGGTGCCGCCGATGTTGATGGGGACGCCGGAGATGCCCACCACGAACACCACGGCGGACAGCAGGAGGTTGCGGGACTTGGAGTAGTCCACCTTGGCCTCGATGAGCATGCGCAGGCCCGAGGCGGCGATCACGCCGAAGAGCATCATGCTGACGCCGCCGATGACGGGGGTGGGCAGGGTGCGGATGGCGCCGCTCACGTGGCCGAAGAAGGCGATGAAGATCGAGATGACGGCGGCGCCGCCGATGACCCAGACGGAGTAGACCCGGGTGATCGCCATGACGCCCATGTTCTCGCCGTAGGTGGTGGTGGGGCAGGAGCCCGTGAGGCCGGAGATCATGGTGGAGAGGCCGTCGCCGAGCAGGGAGTTGTGGAGGCCGGGCTCCTTGAGGAGGTTGCGGCCGACGATGTTGCTGGTCACGAAGAGGTGGCCGATGTGTTCCGAGATGACCACGAGGGCCGCGGGGAGCACGATGAGGATCGAGGCCCAGTCGAAGATGGGAAGGACGGGCCGCGGGATCGTCAGGAACTGGGCGCCGGTGACGGCGCTGAAGTCCACGACGCCGAGGATCACCGACAGGATGTAGCCGGCGATGACGCCGATCAGGATGGGGATGGCGGCCAGGAAGCCGCGGAAGACCACGGAGCCCACGATCACGACGGCCAGGGTGAACAGGGAGATGAGGACGCAGGAGCCCACGATCTCCCCGGAGGCCATGGAGCCGCCCTTGAAGAAGGACATCCCGACGGCGACGGGGGCCAGTTCCAGGCCGATGAGGGCGACGATGGGCCCCATGGCCGCGGGCGGCAGCACGATGGAGATCCAGCGCCTGCCCGCGAAGCGGATGACGAGGGAGACCAGCGCGAAGGCCAGGCCCGCGATGAAGAATCCGCCCACCGCGCGCTGGAAGCCGATCTGCGGATCCAGGCCGGCCTTGGTGGCGGTGGCGATGCAGACCGCCGTGGGAGACAGGAACGCGAAGCTGGAGCCCAGGAAGGCCGGGGCCTTGCCCTTGCAGATGAAGAGGTAGATCAGGGTTCCGATGCCGTTCATCATGAGCACGAGGGCCGGATCGATGACCATCTTGCCCGCCCAGGTGTTGAAGAGGATCGGCACCAGGATGGAGGCCCCGAACATCGCGAACAAATGCTGGAGACTCAAGGGGATGCCCTTCAGGATCGGCACCTTCTGCTCGACCTGGATGATTTCCCTCTGCGCGGTAGCGGCCATTCCGTCCCCCTGGTATCACGGGCCGAGGCTCGGCCCGTCCGAATGAACGGTCCCGGCCTCGGCACAAACGTGCCTATCCTACGTTGGTTCGGGCACGCGCGGAAGCGTTGGTTTCAGTTTCCGCGCAGGAACCCAGGGAATCATTGACCCGCTGGCCAGGCTTTCAAAATAGAGGCGGCGAGGAACCCGTGACGCAAGGCGCAGACAGGACGGCGGCCCTGCAGGTAGCCTTCCGGAAGGGGTCCCCCCTCATCAGGAGATGATCATGCCTGAAGCAGAATCAAGGATCGATTCAGGCTCCGGCTTCCGGGAAGAGGCTTTGGCGGTTGAACGGGCCTTCGCGATACGGGTGGCCTACGACGGCATCCGTTCGGCCTTCCTCTCTGCGCTGGCGGCGGATTCCGTCATCTGCGAGGAGGGTCCCGTCCCCGGCCGGGCCGCCTACGAGGCCCTGCCCGTGGACCACCAGGGCACCGTGATCTGGGAGATCTCCATGGACGCCGTCGCCGGCGACGGTACGCTGGCCTGCATGGCCGGACCCTACCGGCAGCTGGACGGGGCCGGCGCGGAGATCGCCACCGGCGCCTACTTTTCCGCCTGGAAGAGGGGATCCAGCCGAGGCCGTTTCGAGCTTGCACTGGATTTCTGGTCCCGCGGGGCGGCGTCCCCGGCCGGAGACCTGCCCTGGATCCGCCAGGAGGACGCGGGTTCGGCCGGGCGGGCCATGAAGCCCTTCCTCCAGGCCTGCCTCAAGGAGGGGCGGACTCCCCCGGTCGCCGGCGCGCTCCGCATCGGTCCGGCCGTCCCGGAGGACGGGCTGGCGCCGGGAGGCTTCTTCCAATCGGGCAGCGGCGAGCTCGGAGTGCTCTGGGGATCGAGACTCCGGAACGACGGCAGCCGGGGCGCCTTCGCGCTGCTCCTGGCCTCCGGCGAGCCGCAGCCGAGGCCGCTGCTGTTCATCGGCGCCTAGGTTTCGCGGGTAGAATCCTCGGGATACCGCCCATGACTGGCGGGGGGAGTCGGACCATGAGGCCAGCCACCGAACCATCGATCAACGCCCGCCGCCTCCTGGACCGACTGGAAAGCCTGGGTTGCGTGGGGCGCCGGGAGGACGGCTCCATCTGCAGGCTGGCGCTCACGGACGAGGACCGCCAGGGGCGCGACCTGGTGGCCGCCTGGATGCGGGAGCTGGGACTGGAAGTCCGGGTGGACCGCGTGGGCAATCTCTTCGGACTGAGGAAGGGCCTGGAGGACCTCCCGCCGGTCATGACCGGATCCCACATCGACACCGTGGCCACCGCGGGGAAATTCGACGGATGCCTGGGCGTGCTCGCGGGGCTGGAAGTGGCCCAGACCCTGGACGAGGCGGGGATCCGGACGCGAAGGCCGCTGGTGGTGGCCGCGTTCACGGACGAGGAGGGGGTGCGGTTCCAGCCCGACATGCTCGGGTCCCTCGTCTACGCGGGCGGGATGGACGTCCGGGAGGCCCTGGAGAGGCCGGGCATCGACGGGACCACCTTCGGCGGGGAGCTGGCACGCATCGGCTACGCGGGGGAGATGGAGCCCGGGGCCCTGGCCCCGAGCGCCTTCGTGGAACTCCACATCGAGCAGGGGCCCATCCTCGATCATGTCGGCGAATCGCTGGGCGTCGTGGCGGATCTCCAGGGCATCTCCTGGCAGGAAGTCACCCTGAGCGGCGTGTCGAACCATGCCGGCACGACGCCCATGCGCCTCCGTCACGACGCCGGCTACGGGGCGGCCCGCCTCGCCTGCTTCGTGCGCGACCTGGCGCTCAGCATCGGCGATTCGCAGGTGGGCACCGTCGGCTCCCTGCGGCTGGAACCCAACCTGATCAACGTGGTCCCGCGGGAAGCCGTGCTCACCGTGGACCTGCGCAACACGGACGAAGGGCGCCTCTGCGAGGCGGAGGAGCAGCTCGCGGCCTTCCTCCACGAGCTGGGCCAGCAGGAGGGCCTGGGAATCAGCACCCGGCGCCTGGCCCGCTTCGAGCCTGTCACCTTCGACGCCGGCATCGTGGCGGTCATCAAGCGCACTGCGGCTAGGCTCGGCCATCCCATCCGCACCATGACCTCCGGCGCGGGCCAGGACGCCCAGATGCTGGCGCGCGTCTGTCCTACCGCCATGATCTTCGTTCCGAGCATCGGGGGCATCAGCCACAACCCCATGGAACGGACGGAATCGTCCCACGTGGAACTGGGGGCCAACGTCCTCCTGCACACCCTGCTCGAACTGGCCGGGAACTGAGACGGCGTGGCGGGGGCTGGACCCGGAGGAGCGGACCGGGAGCCAAGGCTGTCGCGGGAACCCCGTGCCGGACCCGCAGGCCGGTTTTTCGCTGGATATTCCAAACATGACCCTGCCGGCACAAGTCTGGCGATGCGCTTATTCAGGGCCGTATGACCGGAAAGCCGGGGCGGAGGGCGGCGTCCGCCGGAGCGCGGAAGGCCGGTGCGGCCGGAAGGGCGGGGAACCGACCCGGGACCCGATGCCCACACGAAGGCGGACGACGGGGGGACCCGGACCAGGGAATCGTCGACTTCGGAAGCGCGGCGGGGCGTCCGGATTGTTACAGGGCTCAATATTCGTTAATCTGTAGGGAATTTCCAAGTAGTGTCATTATTACGCAAATATTTTTTATGATATATACGATTATGAATGGAGTTTAAAATGAATCTAATTCATTTGATACATGAATTTTTTGCATGATGGGGAACGTACGGGGTCCGTCTAGATTAGTCGTGCATCAGGTTTGTCTCTCGACGGACGTACGGATGTTTCGGCGCAGGGACATTCACACAACCACATAGAGGTGAAATATGACTGTTCGCACCGCGTGCAAGTACGGTTCTCACCGTGTACTCAAGCCGAAAGGAGTCCTGCCTCAGCCGGCGCTCCAGATCGACAACGACTTCTCGACTGTCTACGACAACGAGATCCTGGTTGATGTGATCGCCCTCAACATCGACTCCGCGAGCTTCACCCAGCTCGAGGAAGCCGCCGGCAAGGACGAGCAGAAGATCGCCGCCAAGATCCTCGAGATCGTCGAGCAGCGCGGCAAGATGCAGAACCCGATCACCGGTTCCGGCGGCATGTTCATCGGCCGCGTGGCCAAGATCGGCAAGGCCCTCAAGGACCGCAACCTCAAGGTGGGCGACAAGATCGCCTCCCTGGTCTCCCTCAGCCTCACGCCCCTCAAGATCAACAAGATCAAGAAGATCTACATGGACATCGACCGCGTCGAGATCGATGGGCAGGCCATCCTGTTCGAATCCGGCATCTACGCGAAGCTCCCCGAGGACATGACCGAGAGCCTGGCTCTCGCGGCCCTGGACGTGGCCGGTGCCCCGGCCCAGACGGCCAAGCTCGTGAAGCCCGGCGACCGCGTCCTCGTCATCGGCGCGGGCGGGAAGTCCGGCCTGCTCTGCTGCTACGAAGCCATGAAGCGGGTCGGCCCCACCGGCCGCGTCGTGGCCAACGTCCACCACGCCAAGGACATCCCGACCCTGATGGACCTCAAGCTCTGCCACGAGGCCGTGACGGGCGACGCCACCAAGCCGGTGGAGTTCCTCGACGTCGTGACGAAGGCCAACGAAGGGAAGGAATTCGACGTCATCATCACCTGCGTGAACGTGGCCAACTGCGAGATGGGCAGCATCCTCCCCTGCAGGGACGGCGGCATCGTCTACTTCTTCAGCATGGCCACCAACTTCACCAAGGCCGCCCTGGGCGCCGAGGGCGTCGGCAAGGACGTCAACATGATCGTCGGCAACGGCTACACCAAGGACCACGCCGAGATCACCCTCTGGGAACTGCGGGAGAACGAGAAGCTCCGCAAGCTGTTCGCTGAACGCTACATGTAACGGATTTTTTCCCGGCCGGTGGCCGGCGGCGGAAGACGCCGTGGACCACCGGCCGATCCACTTCTTTGACAGCGGCCAGTCATAATCGCAAGCAACAGGAGGTCCGACATGAACAACAAGCTCATCATCACGTGCGCGGTTACCGGCGCCGAGACCACCAAGGCCCAGAATCCCGCGCTGCCGGTCACCCCGGAGGAGATCGCCGATTCCGCCTACGATGCCTGGAAGGCCGGCGCGTCCGTCCTGCACCTCCACGTGCGGGACGCGAATGCCCAGCCCACGCAGGACCTGGCCGTCTTCAAGAAGACCATCGAGCTGGTGCGCCGGAAGTGCGACATCGTCATCGAGACGACCACGGGGGGCGCGGTGGGCATGACCGCCGAGGAGCGCCTGCAGCCCGTCACCCTCGATCCCGAGATGGCGAGCCTCGACTGCGGCACGGTCAATTTCGGCGACGACTACATCGTCAACACCCTGCCGATCATGCGGGAGTTCGCGCGCGAGATGGCCGCCCACAAGGTCCAGCCGACCCTGGAGTGCTTCGACCTCGGCCACGTCTACGCCAGCCACATCCTGATCAAGGAAGGCCTCATCCAGGCGCCCTTCCACTACGGCCTCGTGCTGAACGTGCCCGCCGCCGTCAAGTACGAGCCGGACGTCCTGGAATTCCTCGTCCGCAAGCTCCCGCAGGGCGCCTTCTGGACCGCCATGGGCATCGGCGGGAAGGCGAACCTGGACTGCATCTACGGCGCGATCGCCATGGGCGGCAACATCCGGGTCGGCTTCGAGGACAACGTCTACTACAGCAGGGGACGCCTCGCCACTTCGAACGCGGAGATGGTCGAGAGGGCCGCCCGTATCGCCAAGGACTGCGGCCGCGAGCTCGCTCGCCCCGACGACGTCCGGGAAATGTTGAAGCTCAGGAAGAACGGCTGAAGGTAGCGCCGACCATCAACCCACCACCACGTTCATTGGCATGAATGGCATGAGGGGCCGCGCGGGATGTTCCCCGGCGTGAAGGCCGTCCCGCGACGACCCCCAAGGAGAAGTCAGGTGAAATATCCATCCGTCAATTGGCATTCCATCGACCTGTTCAAGGACGTAACTCCCGAGCAATGGAATGACTGGCGCTGGCAGATGCGGAACGGGATCCGCGACGTCGAGACCCTCGAGAAGGTGGTCAAGCTCACCGTCCAGGAACGCGAGAACCTCCAGAAGTGCCTCGCGAAGTTCAAGATGGAGATCACCCCGTACTACGCGGCCCTCATGGACCGGGAGGATCCGGACTGCCCGGTGCGCATGCAGTCCGTGCCGCGCATCGCGGAGCTCTACAACGATCCTTCGGATCTCAACGATCCTCTCCACGAGGACGTGGACTCCCCCGTCCCGGGCCTGACCCACCGCTACCCCGACCGGGTGCTGCTCCTCGTCACCAACATCTGCTCCATGAACTGCCGGCACTGCACCCGCCGACGCTTCGTGGGCGAGACGGACGTGGACATGCCCGAGGACTACATCCAGAAGGCCATCGACTACATCGCCCGGACCAAGACGGTCCGTGACGTCCTCATCTCCGGCGGCGATCCCTTCGTGCTGTCCGACGAGCGGCTGGAATCCATCATCAAGCGGGTCCGGGCGATCGAGCACGTGGAGATCATCCGCATCGGCACCAGGACGCCGGTGGTCATGCCCCAGCGCATCACCGACGACCTCGTCAACATGCTCAAGAAGTACCACCCGATCTACGTCAACACGCACTTCAACCACGCCAAGGAGATCACGGCGGAGGCCAGGGAGGCGTGCGCCAGGCTCGCCAACGCCGGCATCCAGGTGGGGAACCAGAGCGTGCTCCTGCGCGGCGTCAACGACAGCCCGGAGGTCATGAAGCAGCTCGTCCACAAGCTGCTCACGGTCCGGGTCCGCCCATACTACATCTACCAGTGCGACCTCTCCCTGGGCATCTCGCACTTCCGGACCTCCGTGGCCAAGGGCATCGACATCATCGAGAACCTGCGCGGGCACACGACCGGCTTCGCCGTTCCCACCTTCGTGGTGGACGCGCCCGGGGGCGGCGGGAAGATCCCGGTCATGCCGAACTACCTCATCACCCGGAGCGAAGGGAAGGTCGTCCTCCGCAACTACGAAGGGGTCATCACGACCTACTCGGAACCGGCCCACGTCACGCCGGCGCCGAAGGCCAAGCCCGAGCCCACGGAGATCGACTACCGGGCCAAGGACGGCGTGGCCATGCTGCTCTCCGGCGCGAAGCTCTGCATCGAACCCGCCGAGCTCTCCCGGAACAAGCGCCACGTCAAGTGAATGAAAGCGGAATCGCATGGCGGAACTGAAGGGCATCGACGGGGCGGTCACCGCAGTGACCGGCTTCGAGAAAGGTTCGGGCAAGACCACCTTCCTGAACTATGCCCTTCCGTACGCCAGGGAATCCGGCCCCGTGGCCGTCTTCACCATCGGCGTGGACGGTTCCCTCAAGGCTCGTAACCCCGGGGTCGCCGTTCCCGAGATCCGGGTCGAGCCGGGCGACGTCGTGCTGACGACCGAGACCTTCGCGAGAGCCTCCGGGGCCCGGTTCGAGGTCCTCGACGTCCTGCCCGGGCGCATGGCCCTGGGCCGGCTCATGCTGGGCCGGGCGGTCCGGGGGGGGGCGATCACCCTCGTCGGCCCGGAGCACTTCAGCCTGCTGGCCGAGCTCATCGGCAAGGTGCGGCGCGAGGGCTGGGCCCGGACCGTCCTGGTGGACGGCGCCGTGAACCGGATCACCCAGGTGAGCGCCCTGGGGGACGTGAAGTTCGTCTTCGCGGTGAGGACCGACCGCTCGAACCTCGCCAGGACCGCCGCCAAGGTCCGCGCCGTCGTGGAGCTGGCCTCCCTCCCGAGGGAGGACCCGGGGGGGGACGGCTTCCGCCTCGACGGTCCAGTCACCTCCGAGGGGCTGAAGCTGCTTCCGCCGGACATCGAGCGGGTTTCCGTGGAGGACTTCACCAAGTTCTTCCTCGAGCCGGCGGAGCTCCTCCGCGCCCTGGAGAGGTACCGCTTCTCCGTCCGCAGGGCCTTCGAGCTCCTGTGCCTCTCCGTCACCCTCAGGGACGTCAGCCGGGAGGAATTCCTCCAGGCGGTGGGGCCGGGGGCGGGCCCGAAGATCCTCTTCAATCCGTACGAGGTCCTCAGGTGATTCGCGATTTCCTGGCATATGCCGAATTCGAGGGGTTCTGGGCTCGTTTCCAGCCGGAGACGCCCTTCGGGAAGGACGAGAAGGAGAAGCTGGCGGTCCATGCGGACGCCGCGACGCTGGAAGGCATCTGGGATCGCACGGACACCCTGCTCGCGCTGCTCGGGGAACTGGACCGCGAGGAGGTCCGGCTGACCCGGATCATGCACCACCTGAAGCGCATCCCGCGCTTCACCGAGGAGGCCCATCCCGTCTACGACGAGGTGGAGTTCCTCCAGTTCAAGAAGTTCCTCTACAACTACAAGCGCGTCATGGACCTGCTGGACCGGCGGGTCCAGGCGGCCTTCGGATTCACCTACGTCTCCGAGCCCTTCGAGCGGATGCTCGACGTCGGCCGGCAGAGCGCGGAGTCCTTCTACGTGGCCGACGACTACTCCGAGGACCTCGCCAAGGTCCGGGCCGAGATCCGGAAGATCGACGACGCCATCCGGAAGGCGCGGGGCGCCCGCGCCGCGGAGATCGCGTCGCGCTGGGGCCTGGAATTCGGCTTCAAGGACTTCGTGCTCGTGGACCGGGAGGCCGTCGGCGACGTGGACAAGGCCGCCGGGCTGCTCCTGGTGGAACCCTACGACGAGACGAAGTACGCCGTGCGGCCGGTCCGCAGCGCCGAGGAACTCGTCCTCTCCGAGCGCCGCGTCGGGCTCCTCTCCAGGGAGCGCGCCTGCGAGGAGGAGATCCTGGAGAATCTCTCCCGGGCCGCCCGGCAGGAGCTGCCCCGCTTCCTCGAGTACCGGGAGGTGGTGAGGCGGTTCGACCTGTCCCTCGCCCGGGCCCGCATGGCCCGCGCCTTCGGGCTCCGGAGGCCGGTCCTCACGGAAGGCCCCATCCGAATCGCGGAGGGACGCTTCGTCCCCTGCGAGGAGGCCTGCCGGTCCCTCGGCACCGCCTACACCCCCCTGGACGTCGTGCTGGACGCCAACGTCACCGTGCTCTTCGGCTCGAACATGGGCGGGAAGACCATCGCGCTCAAGTCCTTCGCCTTCCTCCAGGCCTGCGCCCAGACCGGCCTGTTCGTGCCGGCGGGCCGCTTCGAGACCCGGCTGTTCCGGCACTTCCACTACCTGGGAGAGGGTGCGGCGAAGGAGGAGGCCCAGGGGCTTTCGGGCTTCGGGTTCGAGATCCGGCAGCTCACCCAGGCCTGGCGGACCTTCCAGGAGCCCACCCTCGTCCTGTTCGACGAGTTCGCCCGCACCACCAATTCCTACGAGGCGGAAGCCATCATCTCCGCCGTGATCGAGGCCATGGCGGGGAACCGCGCCGTCATCGCCCTCTTCTCGACGCACTTCCGGGGCGTCCGCCGGTTCCCGGAGGCCAAGTACCTGCGGATGAAGGGACTGGACCGGGCGAGCCTGGATTTCCACGAGGCCGAGGGCATATCCTTGGATGAGCGCATCCGGCTCATCAACAGGCACATGGAACACCGCCTCGTCCCCGACGAAGGCAACCAGGATGTCTCCGACGCCATCGCCGTGGCCAGGCTGCTGGGCATGGATCTGGGCGTCTCGCAGCGGGCCGACCACTATTTCAAGGAAAGCAACCGAGTACAGGAGTGACCATGGAAAGCAAGCTGGCTCTTTCACAAGAGCGGATCGACCGGGCGAGGGAACTCGCCAGGCACATCGTGAGTCCGGTCCAGGACTTCATCGACGAGCACACGACCCTCACCGTGGAACGCGCCACGCTGAGGCTGGCGGGGGCCGACGGCGCCGACCAGGATGGAGTGCCCGTCCCCAACCTGGTGGTGGACCAGCTCAAGGGCAAGCTGGAGGACGGCGCGGTCGTCTACTACCTCAACGCCCTGGTGAAGACCGGGGAGACCGTGGACGGCCTCAACCGCAAGATCGCCCAGGGGCTCAAGATCGTGGACCTCCCCCTCGGGGACCGGTCCGCCATCGACCGGAAGGCCCAGGAGCTCGTCCGGACCTTCGGGGAACGCGTGAAGCGCAACCGCGGTCACCGCGAGGCCAAGCTCAAGCAGTTCGAGGGGCGCAATTCCTCGCCCCTGCTCTACGTCATCGTCGCCACCGGCAACATCCACGAGGACGTGAAGCAGGCCCAGGCCGCGGCCGGCCAGGGCGCGGACGTCATCGCCGTCATCCGGACCACGGCCCAGAGCCTCCTGGACTACGTCCCCTACGGCGCCACCACCGAGGGCTTCGGGGGCACCTACGCCACCCAGGAGAACTTCCGGATCATGCGCGCAGCCCTGGACGAGGTCGTCGAGCGCGAACAGCGCTACATCTACCTGACGAACTACGCCTCCGGGCTCTGCATGCCCGAGATCGCCGCCATGGGCGCCATGGAACGGCTGGACATGATGCTGAACGACTCGATGTACGGGATCCTCTTCCGCGACATCAACATGTACCGCACCTTCGTGGACCAGAAGTTCAGCCGCATGATCAACGCCTTCGCGGGCGTCATCATCAACACCGGCGAGGACAACTACCTCACCACCAGCGACGCGGTGGAGAAGGCCTACACGGTGCTGGCCAGCCAGTTCCTCAACGAGCGCTTCGCCTACGAAGCGGGCCTCCCCGCCAGGCTGATGGGGCTGGGCCACGCCTTCGAGATGAACCCCACCATCAAGAACGGCTTCCTGTTCGAGTTGGCCCAGGCCCAGATGGCCCGGGAGATCTTCCCCGAGGCGCCCCTGAAGTACATGCCCCCCACCAAGTTCATGACCGGGGACATCTTCAAGGGCCAGGTGCAGGATGCGATGTTCAACTTCGTGTCGAAGGCCACGAACCAGGGCATCCATCTCCTGGGCATGCTGACGGAAGCCATCCACACGCCCTTCATGATGGACCGCTCGATCTCCCTGGAGAACGCGAAGTACGTCTTCAACAACATCGAGGACCTGTCCAGCGAGATCGAGTTCAAGAAGGACGGCCTCATCGTCGAGCGGGCCCACCAGGTGCTCGAGGAGACGGTGGCGTTCATGGAGACCATCGACAAGGTCGGCCTCATGCCCGCCATCGAGCAGGGCCAGTTCGCCGACATCAAGCGGCCCCGCGACATGGGCAAGGGACTGGACGGACTGGTCAAGAAGGGACCGGAGTACTACAACCCCTTCGAAGCCTACCTGAAGAACGAACTCGGACTGAAAGCGTAAGGAGGAGCAGGCCATGATTGTCAGACCCTACGGCGATACCCTGGACGACGGTGCCGTCCAGCTCTCCTTCACGCTGCCCGTTCCAGACGGCCCCCGCGGGCGCGAGGCGGCCAGGCTCTTCGTGGAGAAGCTCGGCTTCAAGCACGCGGAGATCGTGCATTCCCAGCCCCTGTCCGAAGGCTTCTCCTTCTACGTGGCCTACGGCAAGACCGAGCTCGGCATCGATTTCGACGCCGTCCAGGTCGAGGAGGCCACCGGCGAGCAGGTCTACTCGATGTACGAGGCCTGCGACGTCATCAAGGAGAAGCTCGGCCGCAAGGTGGTGGTGGTGGGCGCCTGCACGGGCTTCGACGCCCACACCGTCGGCATCGACGCCATCATGAACATGAAGGGCTACAACCACCACTACGGCCTCGAGCGGTACAGCGAGATCGAGGCCCACAACCTCGGCGCCCAGGTGCCCAACGAGAAGCTGATCGACTACGCGCTCAAGGTGAACGCCGACGCGATCCTCATCTCCCAGATCGTCACCCAGAAGGACGTCCACATCCAGAACATGACGGAGTTCATCGAACTGCTCCAGGCCAGGGGCCTGCGCGAGAAGTTCATCGTCTGCGTCGGAGGCTCGCGCATCGGCAACAAGCTGGCCGTGGAGCTCGGCTACGACGCGGGTTTCGGCAAGGGAACCTACGCGGACCACGTCGCGACCTACATCATCGACCGTCTCATCGAGCGGAAGTCCGCCCGCTGATTCCATCCAGGACCCAACGTCAACAAAGGAGGCTATGGTGATTGCCAAACCGATCATCTCCGCGGCCGAAGCCGCCGGGAAAATCAAGGAGGGGGATACCCTCATGGTGGGCGGCTTTCTGGCCTGTGGATCGCCCCACACCATCATCCATGCGCTCAAGGACCTGGGCACGAAGAACCTGACCCTCGTCTGCAACGACACCGCCGGCCACGACTTCAAGAGCGGCAGGGTGACGGGCGTCGGCTATCTGGTCCAGACCAAGCAGTTCAAGAAGATGATCGTCAGCCACATCGGCCTGAACCAGGAGACCCAGCGCCAGATGAATTCCGGCGAGACGGTGGTCGACCTGGTGCCCCAGGGCACCCTCGCCGAGCGCATCCGGGCCGCCGGGACCGGGCTGGGCGGCTTCCTCACGCCCACGGGCATCGGCACCGAGGTGGAAGCTGGGAAGCAGGTCATCGTGGTGGAGGACCGCCCCTTCCTGCTCGAGTTGCCCCTGCACGGCGACGTCGCGATCATCAAGGCCAAGAAGGCCGACAAGGCGGGGAACCTCGTCTACAACGGAACCGCCCAGAACTTCAATCCGCTGATGGCCACCGCCGCCTCGCTCGTCATCGCCGAGGTGGAGGAGATCGTCGAGATCGGGGAGATCGACCCCAACACCGTGCACACGCCGTCGATCTTCGTGGACTTCCTGGTCAAATCCGAACGGCTCGAGTGGTAGGAGGAAACCATGGACTACGTTGCCAACAAGGAAATCATCGTCAAGCGCATCGCCAAGGTCTTCAAGACCGGCGAAGTCGTCAACCTCGGCATCGGCCTGCCCACCCAGGTGGCGAACTACCTTCCCAAGGACGTCACCATCATCCTCCAGTCCGAGAACGGCATGATGGGCCTCGGCCCCGCGCCTGCGAAGGGCAGCGAGGACAGGGACCTGACCAACGCCGGCAGTGCCCCCGTGACCGTCCAGACCGGCGGCTGCTTCTTCGATTCGGCCACCAGCTTCGGCATCATCCGGGGCGGCCACGTGGACTACACGGTCCTGGGCGTCCTTGAAGTGGACCAGGACGGGAACCTGGCCAACTACAAGATCCCCGGCAAGATGGTGCCCGGCATGGGCGGCGCCATGGACCTCACCACCGGCGCGCGGGTCGTCATCGCCGCCACCCTGCACTTCGAGCCCACCGGCGGTTCCCGCATGAAGCGGCGCTGCACGCTGCCGCTCACCGCCGCGCGCGAGGTCGACATGGTCGTCACCGACCTGGGCGTGTTCGAGGTCCGGGGCGGAAGGTTCCACCTCGTGGAATGCTTCGAGCCCTACACCCCCGAATGGATCCTGGAGCGCACCGACGCCGACATCACCGTCAGCAACGACTGCCGCATCGTGAAGATCGATTGAAAAATGGAACCGCGAAGGACGCGGATGGACGGGGATGGAGAAGACCCCATCCCGCCGCGGGCTTCCATACGGGGCAGCGCGAAGCGCCGGTCCGCGTCCCTCGAGGATCCCATCCTGTTTCTTGAACGATATGGAGGAATGAAATGAGCAATGTCAGTATCGTCGGCGCCTACAACTCCAAGTTCGGCTCCCTCGTCAAGCGGAACAAGGAGACGGGCGAGATCACGGACCTGAACTCCATCTACGACCTCATGCTCGAAGCAGGCAGGGGCGCCCTCGCGGACGCCGGCCTAACCGGCAAGGACGTGGACGGCGTCTGGGTCGGGAGCTGCGCCCCCGGCCAGTTCGCCAACCAGGAGCACCTGGCGGCCTTCGCCGCCGAGATCGATCCCGAGGGCCTCCGCTTCAAGCCCATGACCCGCTGCGAGGACGCCTGCGCCTCCGGCTCCGTGGCCCTCTACGACGCCCTCTACGCCGTGGAGGCCGGGCGCGTGAAGGTGGCGCTGGTGCTGGGCGTGGAGAAGATGAACCTGCTGGACACCAAGGGCGTGACCCACGCCCTGGCCACCTGCTCCTACTGGGCCGGCGAAGGCTCCAAGGGCTACACGTTCCCGGGCCTCTTCGCGGAATACGCCAAGGGCTACAAGGGCCACTACAAGCTGGACGACGCCGAGTTCGCGCGCATGCTCGCCACCGTCTCCGCCCTGGGCTACAAGAACGGCGTGGACAACCCCCTGGCCCACTTCGGGAAGGGCGGCCCCTCCGACAAGCTGGGCCTCTTCACGGCGGACGCGATCCTGGGCCTCGCCCCGGAGAAGAATCCTGTGATCGCAGACCCCCTGCACCTGCACGACTGCTCCCTGGTCACCGACGGCTCCGCGGCGCTGGTCATCATGAAGACCGACGAGGCGAAGAAGGCGGGCAAGCGGGTCGTCGAGATCGCCGGCATCGGGCACGCGAACGAGCGCTTCGGCATCACCGTCCGCCCGAACATGTACGAGCTGATGGCCGGCAAGGAGGCCGTGAGGCGCGCCTTCGCCGAGGCGAAGATCACCATCGCCGACGTGGACCTGGCCGAAGTGCACGACTGCTTCACCATCAACCAGCTCCTCACCACCGAGGCCCTGGGGCTCTCCAGGGACGGCCGCGCCGGCTACGACTACATGGAAGGCCGGTTCACCCGCGACGACGCGAAGTGCGCCGTGAACCTCTCCGGCGGCCTGAAGGCCAAGGGGCATCCCGTGGGCGCCACCGGCGTCTCCATGCACGCCCTCCTCTACAAGCAGCTCGTGGGCGAGCCCATCGGCGCCGCGATGTCCAAGAAGACGCCTTCCGTGGGCGTGACCTTCAACGTCGGCGGCTCCTCCGTCACGAACTGCGTATCCGTCCTGCGGCGCCTGAAGTAGCCCCGCAGCCTTCCCGCCGGTGGCCCTTTCCTTTCACGGGGGAGGGCCACAGGCTTGTCCGGCGGCACTTCCCCCACGAGGCCCATCGACCATGCACATCCTGGACACCGAACGCCTGAGCCTCCGCGAGATGGTTCCCGGCGACGCCCCCTTCATCCTGGAGCTCCTCAACGAGCCCGCCTTCCTCGAGAACATCGCGGACAAGGGCGTCCGAACCCTCGAGGACGCCCTCGGCTACATCGAGAAGGGACCCAGGGCCAGCTACGCGCAGCACGGCTACGGGCTCTTCGTCGTGGAGCTGAAGGAGACCGGTGAGCCCGTCGGCATCTGCGGGCTGGTGAAGCGTCCCGAGCTGGCGGACGCGGACGTGGGCTACGCCTTCCTCCAGCGCCACTGGTCCAGGGGCTACGCCGTGGAGGCGGCGGCGGCCACGGTGGAGTACGGGCTGGGGAAGCTCGGGATGAAGCGGGTGCTGGGCATCACGGCGCCGGGCAACCAGCGCTCGATCCGGGTGCTGGAGCTCTCCGGCCTGCGCTTCGAAGGGATGGTCCAGATGGCCCAGTACGGGGGCGAGAACCGCCTGTTCTCCACGCCCCCCGCCGGGGACTGAACCTTGCTCCGTGCTGGCGATAGAATGACGGCCGGAGTGGGTGCCGCCGTGCTGAACGCCGCCAGGGTCATGGACGCCGCCGCCGGGCCCGGATCCCGGCCATGAAGCGGCCGGACTGGGCGCGGTGCCTCGGGATGCTTGCCCGGATGGGGCCTCTGCCCTCCCGGAAGGCGAGGCTCCGCATCCTGTCCCATACCCGGCGCCTCGTCTTCCTGATGCTGCCCCTGGGCGCGCTCATGGGACTCATCGCCGCCCTGGCCCTCGGGGGGCTCGAGCGCCTGGAGCGGCGCATCTTCCATGTGGCGGAGGGCGGGCACTGGACCCTCCTCCTGCCGGGCCTCGGGCTCGCCTTGACCGCCGTCTGGCTGAACCGCCTGCGGCTGGGCTCGGTCTCGCTGGCGGCGGACGTCCGGGAGGCCCACGGCGATCCCTACCGGATCTTCCCCTTCCGGGCCTCCCTCGCGAAGGTGGCGGCCTGCGCGCTCACCATCGGTTTCGGCGGCAGCGCGGGCGTGGAGGGGCCGGGGAAGTGGCTGGGGGCGGCCGTCGGGGTCCAGGTCCACCGGGGCGTGAAGCTGCTGGCCTCGCGCGCCGGCTTCTTCCGGAGGTTCCTGGTGCAGCCCCGGACCATCATGACCGGGGGGGCCGCCGGCGCCCTGGCCGCGGTCTTCCGGGCCCCCCTGGCGGGCGCGCTGCTGGCGGCCGAGCGGGACGGGGTCCTGGGCTCGGACCGCCTGGTCTCGGCCCTGGTGGCGGCCGCGGCCGGCTACCTGAGCTTTGCCCTGTGGTCGGGCCGGGGGCCTCTGCTGCCGATGGTCGCTTCCGCGGGGCTGTCCTGGCGGGAGATCGCCTGGGCCGTGCCCCTCGGGTTCCTGTGCGGGGTCGGCGCCGCGCTCTTCCGGGGGTGCCGGAACCTCTTCCGGACCCTGCTGCGGCCCCTGGGCCTCCCCGCCCGCGGCGCGGCCGCCGGCGCGGGGCTCGTCCTCCTGGCGGTTCCCGCCTTCCTGTTCTGGGACCGGCTGCCGGTGACGCAGGGGAGCGGCCTCGAGATGGTCGGGCGCCTGCTGGCTGCCACGCCGCCCCTGGGCATGGCCCTGGGTTTCTTCGCCCTGAAGACCTTGGCGACGGCCCTCACCTTCGAGGGCGGCGGCGTCGGCGGCACCTGGCTGCCCAGCGTGGCCATGGGGAGCGCGCTGGGAGCCTCCTTCGAGGCCCTGGTCCGCACGGGCCACCCGGGCCTCATGGCGATGCTGGGGGCCACCGCCTTCACCGGCGCGGTCCACGGGACCCTCCTCGTGCCCGTGGTCTTCCTCGCGGAGACCACCGCCCAGGCTCCCCTGGTCGTCCCGGGCCTCGTCGCCACCACCGTGGCGTTCCTGGTGGCCAGGGAGGTCCAGGAAGACTGGACGGAAGGCCCTCATTCGGATACCAGCCGCTGACCACTTCGAGATAGTCTGAAGGTCATGGATAGCGCACTTACGATCACGAGCCGGGCGAATCCCCGATTCAAATCCATACGAACTCTCGTGACCCCGTCCGGCGTGAAGCGGACCCATACGCTGATGCTGGGGGAGAAACTCATCGAGGCCTGGGCGGAGGCAGCCAAGACGATGGCCGCCCAGCGCTTCCGGCCCGTCACGTGGCTGCGCCTGGAGGGGGTGCGTCCCCATCCGCTGGAGAAGCTGCGGGCCCCGGAAACCCTGGTGCTCTCGGAGGCCCTGATGCGGGACTTGGCCTACGCGGGGAGTCCGCCGGAGCACGCCCTGCTCATGGAGCTGGGACCCGAGCCCTCGGGCCCCCTCGCTTCCCGCGTGATCGTCCCCTGGGGGATCCAGGACCCGGGGAACCTCGGAGCCATCCTGAGGAGCGCGGCCTCCTTCGGCTTCCAGGAGGCCCTGCTGGGCCCCGGATGCACGGACCCCTTCAGTCCCAAGGCCCTGCGCGGCACCATGGGCGCTGCGTTCCTCCTGGCCGTCCGGCGCTGCAAGGAGCTGGCGCCCGACCGGGGACGGTGGTACGCCCTCCACGGCGCGAAGGACGCCGCGCTCCTGGACAAGGCGGATCTCAAGGAACCCGTGCGGATCCTGGTCGGCAACGAGGGGCATGGTTGGAAGGACGTGGTTCTGCCAAAGAACGTGAAGTTCCTGGCGATCCCCATCCAGGGGATGGAGAGCCTGAACGCGGCCGTGGCCGCAGGCATCGCCTGCTACGAGGTGGATCGGAGATTCCGTTGACCGATCGGGGCCGGGGACTCCAGATCCTTGGAACGATCGTGCTGGCGGGACTCTTTGTTCTGGTCTTCCGCTTCCCGGCCCCCTCCGGACGAGGGCTCCACGAGCCTCTCCTGGCCTTCCTGTTCCCGGCCCTGCTGTTCGAGGGCGTCTTCCGGGGCCGCTCCCTGGGGTGGGCCTACGCGGCGTTCGTGCTCGGACTGGTCGGCATCTTCCACTGGGTGCCCGGGGTCATCGCGAGCAAGGGCGGACTCCCCTTCTGGCTGGCCCTCCTGGGCGGCGCGCTCTTCTATGCCTGGGAGGCCTTCGGCTTCCTGTGCGTGGTGGCCCTGGCGCGGTGGATGCACGGAAGGGCCGGGGCATGGGGGGCGGCACTCGGCGCGGCGCTCGGCATCCTGCTGTGGGAAGTCCACGGCTTCCATGTCTACACCTGGAGCTGGGGCGCCCCCCTGGGCGCGCTGCCCTGGCTGGCCCGCGCCTCGGCCTTCCTCACCACGGGGGGCGGCTCGGCCGCCTTCTGGGGCTGCGGGGCCCTGGCCGGCGCATGGCTGGCCGAGGACCGCTACGGCCGGGCGGCGCTGGCCTTCTCCGGCCTGTTCGCCGGTCTTCTCGCGCTGGGAGGTGCCTGGTACTTCCTGCCCCGTGGGCCGGAACGCACCCTGGACGTCGTGATGATCCAGCCGAACTTCGAGGCCGGGATCCGTCGTCCGGGCATGGAAGAGGAAATGTGGGCCCGTTCCGACGCGGAGCTGAAGGCGAGGCGCCTGCCCCGGCCCGGCGTCGCCGCGCTGCTGCTGTGGCCCGAGAGCTCGGTGATGGGGCGGGACGACCGGGGGCCCAGCCTTCGCCTGAGGGAGGAGGCTCGCCGGCGGGGCATCGCCTGGCTCTTCGGCACGGAGGGCGGTCCGCTGAACCTGGTGCGGGGCGAGGCGGACGGCCGGCCCAGCTTCCTCCAGGCCAAGCGCGACCCCATGCCCTTCGGCGAGCGAATGCCGGGCCCCGCCCCCGTGCGGAAGTGGCTCGACACGCGGATGGGATTCATCTCCCAGGAGGGGGGAAGGCTCGACGCCCACAGCAGCTTCGCCTTCCGGACGCCCGGAGGGGAGATGAAGGCCCATCCCGTCATCTGCAGCGAGGCCCTGGACAGCGGCCGCGTGCGGGAGGGGCTGGCCCTCGCGGGCGGCGACCTGATCACGAACCACACCAACGACGGATGGTTCGACCGGAGCGTCGCCACGGACCTCCACGCCGCCCAGATCCGCCTCCGGGCCGTGGAGACCGGCCTGCCCCTGCTGCGCGCCACCCTGACGGGCAAGTCGGGCCTGTTCCGGGCGGACGGCACCTGGGCCTTGTGGGGCGAGCCCCTCACCGAGGGGACGTACGCCTTCTCCCTGCGGTGGCGCCCCGTGAGGACCCCCGCCCGAGCCCCCTGGCTCACCCCCGCGCTGCTGGGCCTCCTGGCGGCGGGAACCCTGTTGAGGGCCGTACGGCCGCACTCCAAGACGAAGGCTCCATGACCACCGAAGACACCACGCTCCCGTTCCTCCCCCCGATCCTGGCTTCCGGCTCCCCCCGGCGCCGCCAGTGGCTGGAGGCCCTCCAGATCCCCCACGAGATCCGGAAGCCCGAGGTGGACGAGACCCCGCTGCCCGGGGAGGATCCGGAGCTCATGGTGGAGCGCCTCGCCCGGGCCAAGGCCGAGGTCGTGTCCCTGGCGAATCCCGGACGCTGGGTCATCGCCGCGGACACCATCGTGGCCGTGGACCATCACGTGCTGGGCAAGCCTTCCGGCGGCGAGGACGCCGTGCGCATGCTGGGCCTCATCCAGGGCAGGAACCACGAGGTCCACACGGGGCTGTGCCTGCGCAGGGACGATGTGGTCCACAGCTTCGTGGACACCGCGGAGGTCTTCCTGCGCCCCATGAGCGAGGCCCAGGTCCGCTGGTACGTGTCCACGGGCGAACCCATGGACAAGGCGGGAGCCTACGCCGCCCAGGGCATCGCGGCCCTCTTCGTCGCGCGCATCGACGGGAGCTTCGCCACGGTCATGGGCTTTCCCGTGGAGCGCTTCGGGCGGCTGACCCAGGAGCTGGGACTCCTCGGGGAATGGCTGCGGATGCCGTAGCGGCTTGAAACGGGCCCGTCCTTCGGGGACCATCTCCGGATGTCCCTCTCCTTGTGCTCGAGCCGCCTGGAACTCCGAGGCCTGCTTCCGGACGATGCGGAAGCGGTGTTCCGCTACCGCTCCGACCCCGAGGTCGCGCGCTACCAGGCCTGGGAGCCTGCGGACGCGGCGGAGGTCCGGGCCTTCATCGCGTCCCTGTCCGGGAACCCCCCGCCCGCCTGGTCCCAGGTGGGGATCGTGCTCCGGGCCCCCGGGCAGCTGATCGGGGACGCCGGCTTCCGGATCGCCCCCGAGGAGCCTCGCCAGGCCGAGATCGGGATCACCCTCGACCCCGCCTTCCAGCATCGCGGCTATGCCTCCGAGGCTCTGCGGACGCTCCTTCGCCACCTCTTCTCGACCCTGGGCGTGCACCGGGTCCACGGCTCAGTGGATCCCCGCAACACCGCGTCCATGATCCTGCTGGGGCGGGTGGGCATGAGACAGGAAGCCCACTTCGTGGAAAGCTATTGGGCCAAGGGGGTGTGGACGGACGATGCGGTCTTCGGGATGCTGGAACGGGAGTGGCGGGAGGCCCATCCATGAGACGGGCGCCCGGACCTTCCCGCCGGCCCGCCCGGGGATGAGCGCGCCGTGAGCCGCACCTGGCACCTGGGGGGGCGGTGGTACGCCCCCGGTCCGGAACTGGGCATCGCCGGGGGGGGATGCACCTGGCGGGTCCTGGAGGACGAGGACGACGGCTCGCGCTGGATCCTGCAGAGCTGGTCCCCGCGCCCCCCGGACCGGGACCTCGACATGGTGCGGGAGACCTACCTGCAGTGGGTCGTGGGCGCCGAGGGCGGCGATCCTCCGGCCAGTCGCTTCGGTTTCGACGAGGGCCAGGTCTGGTTCCTCCAGAAGCTCCTGGATCCCGTCCTCCGCGACTGCTGGCCCCGGTGGCGCGGTGTCCTGCAGGAAGCCTTCCTGGCCCGGCTGCGTTCGATCCTGGCGAAGGATCCGCACCCCAGGCTGGTCCACCCTGCGGCGATCTCCGTCCAGGCCGGAAGGATCCTCCTTCCCAGGGTGATCGGGGCGGCGCCGCTCGGCTGGAAGGCGTTCGAGGCGTCGCTGGGGAAGGAGATCGGCGCCCAGCCGGGTCCCGGAGCCTGGGAGCTGCCGCCCGACCTGTCGGACAAGCTCGCCGTACCCGTGCGGGGCCGGGGGCGGGAGCTCACCTACCTCAAGTCCCTGGTCCTGGGGCTTGCCTCGTCCGCGCGGATGGAGCGGATCCTCGTGCTGGAGGGCGAGGAGGGCATGGGCCTGAGTGTCCTGGGGAAGTGGGCCACGGCCGTCGCGGAAACGGAATCCATCTGGGTGAAGGGATTCGAGATCCAGCACGGCGAGAAGGCCGGGGTCTTCCTCGGGCGCATGCTCCAGGGCCTGCTGAAGGGCTTCGAGGCGGAGCTCTACGCCAGCAGCCCGGAAACGGCCCGGACGCTCGCCCGCAGGCTCCCGACCTACGCGTTCCTGAACGGCGGGCGGCGCCTCGCGGAGGACGCCCCGGTGGAGCCCCAGGAACTCCCCGCCGCCCTCAGGATCCTGGAGTTCCTGGCCGGACGACATCCCCGGTTGATCCGGGTGGAATGCGCCGAACGGGCCGATGCGGAGCTCCAGGCGGTGCTCCGGGAACTGGCCATGCACTCCGGCGTGGCCTGGCTCCTGTGCGTGACGCTCCAGGGCGCGGGCAGCCCCGTCAAGGGACTGCTGTCCCCGCTGAGGGTCCACCCCGCGGCCGCCTTCCTGCACCTGAACCGGCTCGAGGACCACGACCTCCTCGACCTGATGGACGACCTGCTGCAGCCGAACGACCTGGATCCCGGCTTCCGGGCCGAGGCGTGCCAGGCCAGCCTCGGGAGTCCCGGCATGCTCCGCCGCATCCTGGAGAACGCCCAGATGGAGGGGATCCTGGTCTGGCGGCCGGACCGGGGCTGGTCCCTGGCGCCCGACCGGCCTCCCCGCATCCGGGTGCACGAAGACCTGGAAGGCAGGGTGCTCGCCGGCCGCATGCACCGCCTGGAGGCCGCCCCCACCGCCGTGCTCCGGCTGCTCGCCCTGGCCGACCGGCCCCTGGCGCTCCCGGCGCTGGGCCGGGCGCTGGGCCTCGCCGGCGACCCCCTGGATGAGACCCTGCGCTCGGCGACCAGCTCGAAGCTCGCCCTGGTGAAGGAGGGCACGGCGAGGCTCGCCGGCCCCAGGGTCAGGGCCCTGGTCCTCGAGGCCGCCCCGGAGAGCGAGGCCCGGAGGCTGGCGAAGGCCCTCCTCAAGGCGCTCGGAGACGAGATCGATCCCGTGCTCTCGCTGCACCTCGAGGCCAGGGCCTCCGACGAGCGGACCGTCCTGGAGCGGGTGCTGCGCATGGCAGGGCAGGAGGTCGTGCCCCGGCCCGCGGACGCGGAGGAGATCGTGAGCCAGGCGCTCGGGCTGCACCCTTCTCCCGCCCAGACGGCCCGGCTCTGGGAATTCCTTTCCGATGCCTGGTCCCAGGCCACGGTCCGCGGGAGGGTCCCGTCGGAACGCCTGGGGCAGCGTTCCCCCTGGGAGATGGCCCTGGAGGCCCTCGGGAAGGCCCAGGCCTGCCTCGGGGCCGGCGGAGGACCGGCGCCCGGCGAGGACCGCGGCCTCCTGGCGCGGCTGTTCCGCAAGCAGGCCCTCCTGGAGGTCCGGATCCGGCGGCTGGACAGGGCCCTGGGCGCGCTCCAGTCCGCGGCCGGGTGCCTGGCGGACCAGCCCGGGCATGCCGAGCAGGTCTCCCTCCGGCTCGCCCTGGGCAGGGTCCGTCTCCTGCAGGGCTGCATGGGGAAGGGGTTGAAGGCCCTGGAGGAGGGCCTGCGCCTGGCGACGGCCTCCGGCGCGCCCGGGGCCGGCCGCTGGCAGATGGAGCTGCTGCTGGAGATGGCGAAGACCCAGGCCCACCGGTGCCAGTTCCAGAGGTCCCTGGCCACGCTCCACGCCGCCCAGCGCACCATGGAGCACGACCAGGACTTCCGGCGGCTGGCCAGCGTCCTCGATGCCCTGGCGCAGACCTGCCTGGCCCTCGGCCAGCCGGAGGCCGTCCACGGGCACCTGCAGGGAGCCCTCCGGGCCTCGCGCATCCAGGACGACCTGGAGCTCCAGGGGACATGCCACCTGGACATCGGCATCTTCGAGAGCTGCCGGCAGGCCCTGGGATCCGCCCTTTCCCACCTCGACAAGGCCCTGGACCGCTTCGCCGCGCTCCGGGACCGCGTCGGCATCGCGCGGGCCCAGGCCTGGAAGGCCAGGACCCTGGCCGCCCTGGGGGAGGCCGCCCAGGGCGAGATGCTGCTCCTGCGGGCCCTGGAGGGAGTCGAGGCCCGCTCCTCGGTCTCCGAGAGGGGCGAACTGCTCTTCCTGCAGGCGGAACTCGCCGCCTTCCAGGGAAGCTGGCGGGATGCGGCGCGGACGTACCTGGAAGCCGCCCGCGGCTTCGAGGGCGCGGGCCTGGCCTGGCGGGAGCTGTTGTCCCGGCTGCGCCACGTCCAGTCGCTGGCGCGCGGGGGTCTGTCCGAGGGGTTCGACCAGGCCTGGGACCTGCTCGAGCGATGCAAGGTCCAGGTGGAAGGCGCCGGATCGCGCTGGCTGGAGATGGAGTGGCACCGCGCCCACGCCCTCCTGCTGTCGACGGTCCCGGACGGGGACGACGGGGTGGCCATGGAATCCCTCACCGCCCTCGGGGACATGCTCGCCGCCGCGCGGGAGATCCAGTTCCCGGCCGAGGTGCTGGAGGCCAGCGCCCTGGAGGCCACGCTGCTCCTCCGGCGCGGCGAGAGCCTGGGCGCGCGGTCGAGGCTCCAGGACGCGTGCGCCAGCTTCCAGCAGCTGTGGTCCGGCGTGCCGGAGACGATGGGCGCCTCCTTCCTGGGCCGTCCCGACATCCGCCGGTTCCGGACGGCGGTGGAGACGGCGGGCCTGGGCTTCTCGATCCCGGAGCGGGAGGACCCCATGCTGGACTGGGCTCCCACCCAGGTCCTGGACGCGCCGCAGTAGCCTCGCCGGAACGGGACCCGGCGGGAAAAGGATGGACGAACGCCCTCCGGAGATCCATGCTTGGGGGGCACGGCCGGGACCCCAGAAGGGCCTGGACCAGGAGGTGAGTCATGAGCCACACGACGGAAACACGTCCTCGCGTCGCCATTCCTGAGCTCTACAGGAAGGTGGCCCAGGGGGAGAAGCTCGTCATGATCACGGCCTACGACGCGGCCACGGCGACGATCGTCGACGCCGCCGGGGTCGACATGATCCTGGTGGGGGACAGCGTCGGGAACGTCTGCCTGGGCTTCGAGAACACCCTTCCCGTGACGATGGCCATGATGAACCACCACCTGGAGGCCGTGGCCAGGACCCGGCCGAGGGCCTTCCTGATGGCGGACATGCCCTATTTGAGCTACCACCTGAGCGTCGAGGACACCCTGCGGAACGCCGGGGGGTTCCTGCAGCGGGGCGCGCAGGCCGTGAAGCTGGAGGGAGGGCACAAGCGGCTCCCGCTGATCAAGGCCCTGGTGGAGGCGGAGATCCCGGTCATGGGGCACCTCGGCCTCACGCCCCAGTCCGTGAACGTCATGGGCGGCTACCGGATCCAGGGCAGGGAGGGGGGAGACGCCGTGCGGATCCTGGAGGACGCCTTGTCCCTCCAGGATGCCGGCTGTTTCGCGGTGCTGCTCGAGGGGGTTCCGGCCGACCTGGCCGCCCTCGTCACGGAAGAGCTGACCGTGCCGACCATCGGCATCGGGGCCGGTCCCCACTGCTCTGGCCAGGTGCTGGTCTTCCACGACCTCCTGGGCCTGCTCCCCGGTCCCGCGCCGAAGTTCGTGCGCAGCTACCTGGATGGATTCGGCCTGATGACCGACGCGATCTCCAGGTGGGCCAAGGATATCCAGGAAGAAACCTTCCCTGCCCCCGCCGAGTCGTATATCCTTCCCGACGCCGCTCGTGTCATCCTAGGTCGATGGCGATCCTCCTCCCGGTCCGGTATCCAGGGAGGGGAGAACCAAGCAAGTTGAGGAGTCGACTCTTGCCAATGCGCACCGTCAGGACCATTTCAGAAATCCGGATGGCCCTCAAGACCCTCCGCGAGGGGGGACACAGGATCGGTTTCGTGCCCACCATGGGCTTCCTCCACGAGGGGCATGCCTCCCTGATCAAGCAGAGCACGGCGAGGTGCAACAGCACGGTGGTCTCGGTCTTCGTGAACCCGACGCAGTTCGGCCCCAGCGAGGATCTGTCGCGCTATCCCAGGGACCTGGACCGGGACCAGAACCTCTGCCTGAAGCTGGGGGTCGACGTCCTGTTCCTGCCCGAGGCCTCGGAACTCTATCCCACCGGCTTCAGCACCTTCGTGGAGCCGGGTCCCCTGTCGGAGAACCTCTGCGGGAAGTTCCGGCCGGGGCACTTCCGGGGCGTGGCGACGGTGGTGGCCAAGCTCTTCAACATCGTGCAGCCGGACCTCGCCTTCTTCGGGCAGAAGGACCTCCAGCAGATCGCCGTCATCCGCCGCATGATCAAGGACCTGAACATGCCCGTGGACATCATCGCCGTGCCCACGGTCCGGGAGGCGGACGGGCTGGCCATGAGCTCCCGGAACAGCTACCTGAGTCCCGAGGACCGCCAGCGGGCCCTGTGCCTGCACCGGGGCCTCACGGCGGCCAGCGAGGCCTTCCAGGGCGGGGAACGCCGCGTGTCCCGCCTGGCGGAGATCGCCCGGAACCATTTCGAAGGCGTCGACGAGATCCAGTACAGCCAGCTGGTGGATGCCGGCACCATGGAGCCCCTGGCCGGGGAAGTCACCCGGGCCGCGGCCCTCTGCGTGGCGGCAGTGGTGGGCAAGACGCGGCTCATCGACAACGTCCTTCTCTCTCCCACGGACGAGGGGGTCCAGTTCATCAACCACCTGGATCCCAGCTGATCTCCAGGAGGTTCTCCATGTGGCTTCCCCTGCTGCTTTCCAGCCTTCTGATCCTCGGCGCGCAGGCTCCCGCCGCTGCCGCCGTGCCGCCCGGCCACGCCAAGGCCAAGGCGGTTCCGCCGGGCCTGGCCAAGAAGGGCGGGCTGCCACCGGGCCTGGCCAAGAAGTTCGGACGCAGGCTTCCGGAACGTCCGTACATCGCCTTCGACCCGGCCCGCCCCGACCGCGCCTGGTTCCTGATCGAGGGCCAGTGGCGGCTGAAGACGGGCTTCACGGGCACCCTGAGGGTGGAGGTCCAGGACTGCCTCCGGCTGCCTGTGGCGCCGCCGCCCGTCCCCCTGCCCAAGGTCGGCGTGGACCTGCACGTCGTCCTGTTCGAATAGGCACTCCGTCGGCATTCGATTCGTTCATTCGGCCGGGACCCCAGGCGGGCCTGGACCAGGAGGTGTTCCAATGCTTCGCCACTTCATGCTCGGGAAGATCCATCGCGCCACAGTCACCCGGGCCGATCTCCACTATGTCGGGTCCATCACCCTCGACCCGCTGCTGATCGAGGCCGCCGGGTTCCTCGAGAACGAGAAGATCGACATCTACGACGTCACCAACGGTTCCCGCCTTTCCACCTACGTGATCCCGGGGACGCCCGGCTCCGGCGAGGTGGGGATCAACGGGGCGGCGGCCCATCTCGTCAAGGCGGGAGACCTGGTCATCCTGGCCTCGTACGGCTGGCTGGACGAGGCCGAGGCCACCCGCCACGCTCCCAGCGTGGTCTTCGTGGACGGGCACAACCGCATCACCTCCAGGGCGGCCCAGGAGAGGACCCCCGCGGAATAAACCTTCCCAGGACCCTCGCGATCTTGGTAAAAGAAGGATATCCCCGCGGGCTGGCACGCCCCCGGGGGGACAGGGAGGGCGCAAGGGGCTTCCTCGCCGAGTTCTTGAGAGGGTTAAGTCATGGAAGTCCGAAGGTCTCTGGTCGTGAACGCGACCCCGATGGAGATGCGCATCGCGCTGCTCGAGAACGGGCAGGTCTGCGAGCTGTTCATCGAGCGCACCACCCATGTCAGCCAGGTGGGCGATGTCTACAAGGGCCGGGTGGCCAAGCTCCTGCAGGGCATGCAGAGCGCCTTCGTCATGATCGGGGGAGCCAAGGACGGCTTCCTCTACCTGGACGAGCCCGAGGCGCACCGGCTGGGGTCGGAGGACCTGGCCGAGGAGGACGATCCGGAGGCCGCCCTGGAGTTCCCGGCGTTTCCCGTGAACCTGCCTCCCGTGAAGGAAGGGGACGAGGTGCTGGTCCAGGTGGTGAAGGATCCCATCGGCAGCAAGGGGCCGCGCCTCACCCGGCACATCAGCTTTCCCGGCCGGTTCCTGGTGTTCATGCCGGGCATCGACCACGTGGGCATCTCCCGCAAGATCACGAATCCCGAAGAACGCGAGCGCCTCCGGACCCTCATCAAGGGGCATACCCAGCCCGGCGAGGGATTCATCGTGAGGACCGCCGCCATCGGCGAGAAGGACGAGGACCTGGTCTCCGACGTGGCCTTCCTGCGGGAACTGTGGGCCGAGGTCCAGCAGCGCACCCAGGAGGCCCGGCCCCCGGCGCTTGTGTGGCAGGATTCCCGGCTCCTCCAGAAGGTGCTCAGGGACCTCTTCCGGGAGGAGGTCGCCAGCTTCTGGGTGGACCAGGAGGAGACCTACCGGGAGGTGGTGGACTTCGTCGGCAGGCTGCACCCGGAATGGGTGGAGCGGGTGAAGCACTTCACCTCCGACCTGCCCATCTTCGAGGCCTTCGCCATCGAGAAGGAGATCGAGGCCGCCCGGCATCCGAAGGTGTTCCTCAGGCACGGCGGCTCGATCGTCATCAACCAGACCGAGGCCCTGGTGAGCGTGGACGTGAACACGGGGAAGTTCGTGGGCAAGAAGGACCTGGAGGAGACCGTCTACCTCACGAACCGGGAGGCCATTCCCGAGGTCATCCGCCAGCTGCGGCTCCGGAACCTGGGGGGGATCATCGTCATCGACTTCATCGACATGATGGACGCCGGGCACCGCGAGGCCGTCATGAAGCTGCTCCAGGAGGAGCTCCAGCGGGACCGCAACCATGCCCGGGCCGTGGAGCTGAGCGACTTCGGCCTCGTCGAGATGACCCGGAAGCGCACCGGCCCGAGCCTGGACCGGCTCCTGACCACGCCCTGTCCCCACTGCGAAGGCTCGGGACGGCGGATCAGCGCCGAGACGGCCGTGCTCACGGTCTACCGCGAGATGGCCCGCCTGGGGCCGAGGCTGAAGGGTGCCACGGTCCAGCTGACCCTGCATCCCGAACTGCGGGCCGCCATGCAGCCGGAGACGCGGGAGGGCCTCCTGAACCTGGCCCGGGCCTTCGGGATCAGGCTCCACTGGATCGAGCGCGCCGAGGCGCCCCTGCACTCCATCGGGATGGACATCCAGAAGAAGAAAGAAGAGGAGAAGGCATGAGCGAGCGCGCGGCCCTCAAGGACCAGGTCTTCCTGGCGATGGCGCAGGCGATCAGCCGTCTGGGGACCTGCTGCCGCCTCAAGGTGGGCTGCATCCTCCTGCGCCAGGATGGGTCCCTGGCCTCGGGAGGGTTCAACGGCGCCCTGCCCGGGATGCCCCACTGCACCCCCGAGACCTGCGGCCCCGACAAGCGCTGCATGCACACCAGCCATGCCGAGGAGAACGCCCTGGGTTTCTGCGACGGACCCGTGAGCGTCTGCTACGTGACCGACGAGCCCTGCCTGGTCTGCACCCGCTCCCTGGTGCGGCGCGGCATCCGGCGCGTCGTGTTCCTGCGCCCCTACACCAGCATGGGCGAGCAGGAGCGCGGCGAGCGGCAGGCCATCCTGGACCACTTCGGGGTGAAGTGGGAGCAGCTGGACCTGGAGAACTGAACCGCAGGGGCGCGGCGGTAGAATGGTCCTTCCCTCCGCCCTTCCTTCTTCCCTTCCGCGTCTCTGCGGTGATCCTGTCCAGGTGTCGCCATGTCCCACGAGTTCGTCCTTCCTCTCTTCCTGGGCTCCGGCGATCCGGAAGGGGCCGAGATCGCGCTCTTCGGCGTGTGCTGGGACGGGACCAGCTCCTTCAAGGCGGGCAGCCGCTTCGCCGGGTTCGCCGTGCGGGAAGCCTCCTTCGGCATGGAGGAGTTCAGCTTCCACCAGCAGCGGAGCCTCGCGGACGTGAAGTTCTGCGACTATGGCGACCTGTTCCTGCCGCCGGGACAGAAGGAGAGGGTCATGGCCGACATCGGGTCGGCCGTGCACGAGATCCGGGCCCGGAAGCAGTTCCCCATCGCCTTCGGGGGTGAGCACCTCGTGGCCCTTCCGCTGATCCTGGCCGCCTACGAGGAGCATCCGGACCTGGCCCTCCTCCACTTCGATGCCCACGCGGACCTGCGTCCGGAGATGTGGGGCGACACCCTGAGTCACGCCACGATCATCGGCCGCGCGGCGGAACGGATCGGCTTCGAGCACCTCTTCCAGTTCGGGATCCGCAGCGGTTCAGTGGAGGAGTGGACCCTGGCCCAGCGGCACAAGACCCTTCATCCCTTCGCCGTGGAGGCCGTCCGCGGCGTCCTGGACAGGCTGGGCGACCGGCCCGTCTATCTCACCCTCGACATGGACGTGCTGGATCCGAGCCTGTATCCGGGCACTGGAACCCCCGAGCCCGGCGGCATCACCTGGGACCTGCTGATCTCGTGCCTGATGCTCCTGAAGGGCAGGCGCCTCGTCGGCATGGACTGCCTGGAGCTGGCGCCCCACTACGATCCGACGGGCGTCTCCGCCATCACCATGGCCAAGACCCTCCGCGAGATGATCCTGCTGGCCGACCAGCGCAGACGATAGGCCGGCGGCGCGGCTATTCGATGACGATGTCCCGGAGGTCCTTCCCGGGCTTGAAGCGGATGCTCTTTCCCTTCGGGATCTCGACGCTCTGGCCGGTCTTGATGTTGCGGCCCATGCCCCGCTTGCGGGGGCGCGGCTCGAACACGCCGAATCCCCGGATCTCGATGCGGTCTCCATCCAGCAGGGCCTTCTTCATCCGTTCCGTGAGCAGGTCCACCACCTGCAGCGCGGTCGCCTTGGAGACGGGCAGCGTCTGCATGAGGGTATTGGCGATATCGATCTTGATCATAAGAGGCCTCGGCCTTGGGCTTGGGTTCCAAAGTATAGTCAGGGAATCACCGGTGGGGGAAGAGACTTATCTTCCCATAAATCACCATCTCGGATTTTTCATCAGGAGATCTTCGGCCGTCTGCGCCGGCAGCGGCCTGGACAGGAAATAGCCCTGGCCCTGATCGCAGCCCAGGCTCCGGAGCAGTTCCATCTGCTCCCGGGTCTCGATGCCCTCCGCCGTGACGCGCATGCCCAGGGACTGGGCCATGGATATGACCGCCTTGACGATCTCGGTGCTCTCGGGGTCCTTCCCCAGGCCGTCCACGAAGGACTTGTCCACCTTCAGGGTGTCGACGGGGAACCGCTTCAGGTAGCTGAGGGACGAGTAGCCGGTCCCGAAATCGTCGATCACCAGGTGGATCCGGTGGCCTCGGAAGACCGTCATCGCCTCCAGCGAGGCCTTGGGGTCCCGCATCATGACGCTCTCCGTGATCTCGAGCTTGAGGCAGCGGGGCTCGAGGTCCCCCTTCTCCAGCGCGGACAGGACGGTGCTGATCAGGTCCCGCTGCTGGAACTGGCGCCCGGAGATGTTGACGCTGATGAGCCGGGGAGGATCCGAAGGATAGCGTTCCTCCCAGAGGCTGGCCTGCCGGACGGCCTCCTCGAGCACCCACTTGCCGAGGGGCACGATGAGCCCCGTTTCCTCGGCCAGGGGGATGAACTCCAGGGGCGGGACCAGGCCCCGCTCCGGGTGCTGCCACCGGACCAGGGCCTCCCAGCCCTCGATGAGGCCGGTCCGGAGGGAGACCAGGGGCTGGTAGTGGAGCAGGAACTCGTGCTGTTCCAGGGCGCGCCTCAGCTCGCCCTCCATCTGGAAGCGCGCCATGGCCATGGCGTTCATGCTGGGGTCGAAGAGCTCGATGGAACCCTCCCGCTTGGCCTTCGCGCGATACATCGCCACCTCGGAGTCCCGGACCAGTTCCGAGGGGAGGGTCGCGGAGGAGTCGCTGAGGGCGAGCCCCATGCTGCAGGTGGTGTAGACGTCCCGCCCCTGGAGCCGGAAGGGTTCCTTGAAGGACTGCTGGATGCGCTCGGCCACCCTCATGGCGTCGTTCACGAGGGCCAGGTCCTCGAAGAGCACGGCGAACTCGTCGCCCCCCAGCCGCGCCACCGTGTCTTCTGGACGGAGGGCGGCGCGGATCCGCTTGGACACCTGCACCAGGAGCTGGTCTCCCGCCTCGTGGCTGAGGCTGTCGTTGATCACCTTGAACTGGTCCAGGTCCAGAAAGAGGAGGCCCGTGCTCGACTGCCTGCGGTCCGAGCGGAGGATCGCCTGGGTGAGGCGCTCCATGAACAGCGCCTTGTTGGGCAGGGACGTGAGCCGGTCGCGGAAGGTCTGGATCGTGAGTTCCGCCTCCGTCGTCTTCCGCTGGGTCACGTCCTCGAAGGTGCAGACCAGGTCCAGGATCTCGCCCCGCGCGTCCAGCCGCGGGTCCACGGTGACGGAGAGCCAGGCCCACTCGCCGTTCTCCTGGCGCTCGATCCCCAGGGTGCCCGAGACCTTCTCCCGGGTCGCCAGGGCCTGCTTCAGGGGCATCTGCTCCCGGTCCATCGGGGTGCCGTCGACGTGGAGCACGGCGACGCCCGGGTTCATCCAGTCCACGGCCTTGAGGTGGCCCAGCGTGCTGCCGAGGAGTTCCAGGCCCAGCTTGTTGCACCGCTGGAGGCGCCCTTCGGGGTCGAAGATGATCAGCCCCAGGGGCAGGAAGTCGAAGAATTCGTCCAGGTCGTGGCCGGGGGGAGGCGGGGGGTCCGTGCGGACGGGGCGGCGGCCCTGCCAGAGGCCCGCGCCCATGGACAGGAGGGCCGCTCCGGTCCAGAAGGACATCCATGCCTGTCCGGACAGGCCAGCGTCCAGGAACGCGACAAGCGCCGCACCGGATCCCAGCAGGAGCGGGATCCTGGATGGGGTCAGGAACGGCGGTGCTGACGGGTCTCGTTCAGGCATGAAACGTAGTCTCGGGAGAAGGGTTCTTCCGGGGGCTGTCTCTCTTTATCCCTTACGGAAGTGATGGCGTCCAGGGTAATTTGGAGAACTGTTCATATTCAGGGGGGGCGCTTGGAAATCCTGGAAGCTTTTCTGGCCGACGTTTCTGTTTCCATCAAGCCCGCCCAGGCCAGGACGCGGGCGGGCGCCGTCGTCACGCGCTGGGGCACCGCCTGGCAGGGGCCCGCGAGGTCCCTCGAATACACCCGGTCGATCCACGGGGCTTGCCTGCACTTCAACCAGCTCATCGGTACCGTGTGGTGCCACGCCTTCACGTTCCACCTGGTTCCCCGGAACGGGCTGTTCCTGAGGGGGCCCGACACGGACCGGTCCCGGAAGTCGCACAAGCTGCGGAGCAACCGCCTGGACGCCAGCGGCCTGGATGCCCTCTACGCCGCCTGGTCGGGCCGGCCGGAGGCCCACTCCGCCGGAAACGCCGTGGAGTTCCGGCTGGAGGAGACCCCGGACGAGGTCTGGGAGGCCTGCCTGCAGGACGCCCTGGCCTGCCTCAAGGCCTGAAGGCCCCGGTCAGTCCTCCACGAACTTGGGGCGGGCCACCCGTTCGGCCTCCCGGAGGCGCTTGAGGGCCATCTCCCGGTCCCGGCTGGCGATGGAGGTGGCGATCGCCTGGGCCAGGACCGTGAACGCCGCGAGGCTGTGGGAATGCAGCAGGTTCGCGCCGTGGACGGTGAGGGTGAAGTCCGCGTACCTGGCCAGGGGCGACTTCAGGCGGTCCGTGAAGGCGATGATCTTGAGGTTGCGGCGGCGGGCGAAGGAGGTGGCTTCCACCGTCTCCCTGGAATAGGGCGAGAAGCTGATGGCCACCAGGAGGTCCTCCGGGCCCAGGTTGGCCACCTGGGTCGGGAAGTCGGCCTCGATGCCCTGGATGGCCGGCCGGCCTGCCTGGGTGAGCAGGTAGGCGATGTGGGCGGACATCAGGGCGGACACGCCGTCCCCGATCACCACGCGGTAGCGGGCCTGCTCCATCAGTTCCACGACGCCCTGCAGGAACTGCTCGTTGACTCCGCCGATGGTCTGCTCGATGTTCCGGAGGTCCCGCCTGGCCACCTCCACCAGGGTGGCGGCGGCCTCGGTGGGAGCCGTGAGCAGCTGCTCGCCGGTCCGGGACTGCTTCTTCACCAGGGACACCAGGGCCTGCCGCATCTCCAGGAACCCGGAGTAGCCGAGCTTCTGGGCGAAGCGCACCACGGTCGCGACGCTGGACTGGGACCGGCTGGCCAGTTCCTCCACCCCCCAGAAGGCGGCCTCGTTGAGGCGGCCCAGGAGGCAGTCCGCGATGCGCCGCTGGCTCGTCGAGAGGCCGACGACGTTGTGTATCCGGGCCACGAGGGAGAGTTTTGAGCCGATCATGGGGAAAGGATAGCCGAGCCGGATCGTTTGATGAAGAAATATTTACATGCAAATTTTCATCGATTTTACGTTTTTCCGTCCACGGCATCGAACCCGGGCCTTCATTCGTGCATCCGGACGTGGAGCCAACGCCCTCGTTTTCGGGGTTCCAGGAAAATTCGCCTCCTCGCTGAATCGTGTGGGTAGCCCCTGCTGCTGATAACCGAAGAGGGGGCGATGTGGAAACCGCTTGCGGTTTCCAGCCGGAGGCCAGGGTGTGGGAAGGTTGCGGACCCGCAGGGCGGGCG
>Ga0209098_1000448_pt1 | contig 45649 bp, 79 predicted proteins | sample AD_JPNHW1_MetaG_FD_184429 | JGI IMG/M metagenome (GOLD analysis project Ga0209098, IMG submission 184429) | Active sludge microbial communities of municipal wastewater-treating anaerobic digesters from Japan - AD_JPNHW1_MetaG (SPAdes) (version 2) | ecosystem: Engineered > Bioreactor > Anaerobic...
CTTTTGCCTTGTTTCAAAGCCTCAATAGCTTGTCCGAAATTTAAGTTTTCACTCATAATAAATTGTGGGTTTTACAAAGCCCGCCCAGAGCTATATTTTTAAAGAACGGCAGCCCATAACAACGGCTAATACCCAATTGGGGTTGTAGTGGTTGTTTAAAGTGTGTAGCTCGTTCGTTCATTCGTGTAATTTGATAAGTTTGTACATCGCATTCCCCAACTGGGCATAGCCGCAGCCGTTACCTGCTATTTTAAAAAGACATCTATGCAGCGAGTAGCGTATTCCCTTCGGACGTGCCACACATAAAATACACACTCTTTATACTTGTGATATTCTGTGTTTTTCGACAGCCAATCAATTACAAATTTTTTTGGCTTCTCATAAATGCTATGTGGTATTCCAAGCATATTAGTTTCGTTTATTGTAATTTGACGAAAACCTAAGTTTCTCATTGTTGGCTCAACGGCGTATTTTATACCTAACAGCAAGTATATTTGTTGGTGTTTCTTAAAGTTTCAAGAGGTGCATCGGGAGGATCTAGCATAAAATCATTCATAATTTAATTTTTAGTTTTGATCTTCGATATCTACAACATCATCATCTTTAAGTGTAGATTCATGTTGTAAAAATCGAAAGTTTTTTAACTTAAAGGCCTCTATGGTTAAACCATCTCTTCTTAATACAATGCCTTCTTCAGGAACATTATTTTTACAAAATTGAGAATTCTGATCATATGTGTATGTAGATTTTAAATGATTAAGAAAATTCTCCTGCCAAGATTTAGTTGTATCAATTATAGTGATGGGTAAATCTTTGGCATAACCATAGTATATTTCGGGCACAGTCTCAACACCCAGCATTTCACATCGTTGCTTCAATTGATTCCATTGTAATTCAATCACTTTTCCATCAACATTCGTGTATGTTATTCTATATACAAATATCTTATATTGTGAAGGATTGCAATTATAATCAAAGGATTTTTGTATATATGCGCCAGAATTGGTGTAGCCAACTATTTCATAATATACCGTTTCGCCAGCATATAAGTTGTTTTGAAATTGCTCTTTGCCAACACGTGTCCATAAATCTTCATCGTAGAAATGTTGTTTATCTTTTTCAAACTCATTTTTAATCACTCGCCTTGAAGCATAAATATAATCATATTGAGTATCTTTAATCGGGACACCTAAATATTGTAAAAATTTCAAAAATAAATTAAATTTATTTTTTACTAAGCAACGACTTACTATTGCTGAAGTACCATGCATCTTCCAAGACAAAGAAATTAAGTCTTCTTGATGTATTCTATGTATATTACGTGGGAGTTGATCAGTGTCTTCGTGGAAGTTGAATTGTCCTTCAAGGATTCGTGATTTTTTAATTTTGTGTTTTCTTTGTGTATTGGATGGCCCAGAAGCACGAACTTGAACAACATACTTATTGCAAATATGTATACCGTTAAAATCATTAAACTCATAACCTTCTTCTAATAAATTAATATTGCCATTAGTAAACTGTAACGAATTTAATGGTAACCAAAAACCATAAGATTTTTCACCCCTTAAAGTTATACAACGTACTCGACCATTATCTTCAAAAAAACCATTTTTTTCAGGATTTAAATTTTTTTCCGAATGTCGATATAAATTATTATTACTTAAAAACTCTGGAGATAATTGTAGATTTGAATCAAAATATATACCAAGATCATTTTCTTTCGATTGTAAATCTACAATTACTTGATCTCCAGCTACAGTAGCACATTGCAATTTATCCGCATTTGTGTGCTTCCGTACATTTTTTAAATATGCGATAATAGCAGTATTATTCATTATAAACTTATAATATCGATGATAGATTTAATTTGTATTTTTTCGGAAAGAAAAACCACAGATTTGCTATGAGATTTTTTCCAAATGTCTCCATCAATTTCACATTCAACAATCGCTAAATCGCGATGTGCACGAAATTGTTTTTTAATAATATCTCTGGCACTATCTACAGAAACTAATACATGAAATCCAGATTTGTATTTTGTAGATGAATGATGATTACCATCACAAACATCCTTTATTTCTGCATTTAACCAAGTATGCATAGGCATTTGACGTGAACCATTAATGCCATGAAACAGAGTATATAATTTATTATTTTTTATTTCGCAAATTCTATATGCTTTCATTTATATGATGTATTAAAGTGAATTTTCTTCTTCCAAAAATTTTCTATGCGATTTAAAGCCTTTAAAATTTGCATAGAATTGATTATTATTTTGCGCTTGTGCACAATGTTCCATTGGAGATGCGTGCTTCATATTTAATAGTTGATTATAAAGATCAAGATCTTTTTCATAATCGATTTTTCCTTCAAAAGTCATATAAGACAATCTAGCACATCGAGATGTCGCAATCTTTATTTTTGTATTGAAAATGAGGCCAGCTTTATAATCAAATGGGGGCGGACAAACGATTTCTTCAATTTTATTATTATCAATTTGATCCCCAAAAGGTATGTGCCATTCGCCCGGCTGTAACAAATTTGGTTTATGTTCGGCTAATAGATCATACATCTTTTCCGCAATACTTTGAATATGTATCTCGGCAGAAGAAGAATCGATTTTAAGCCAATCCAAGATGGTTTCGAAATTATGCAATGCCATAGGATGACTGCTATATCGCATAAAATCATGCCATTCTCTTTTGCTTTTAGCAAAATCTTTGTTTAAAGCAAACAATTGATATTTGGGACAGCGTAAATTAAAAAAATTATCAAATTCTGTCGCAGTAATTAGAATTTTTGCATAACCAAAAGGTTCAATAATACGTGAACAAAGTTGTTTTGTCACATTATGATTATATAAAGTACATGCATCATTACATGCATTCTCAGCCGCCATTAACCACTTTTTAACAGCTATATCTAATTCATCCCCAGCCAAATACTCTTCTCCCTGCATTCCTTTGTGATGTGCCTGAAACGCCATAGGAATAAAAATATTTTCTCTAGTGTGTTTTAATACTTTGTCGAAAGGAATTGCTCTCATAGAAGAACTACTAAAACTAAACATCCTATGACGTAATAGTTCTTTTACCACAATTTGTGGTATATTTAATAGAAAGGATGTAATTCTATTTCCCACAGTGTTAACACTATCGGCTATTATAACTACATCACTTTCGTTTTGCTTTAAACGAGTGATGTCCATACATTAAAATTTTCGATAAAAAAGAACTAAATTATTATTCGATTACAATAATACAACTGTAATTATTCGAACAAATTATTTAAAATAATTAATTGCGTCATCAACATTTGTTGATTGTATTAAAATAAAGGATTTTGTTTTATTGTTCCAGCCATCCCAAATTCCATCCGTATCTCGATAAATAATATGTAATGTATTTGGATTACGATTATTAATATCACAAATATTTTTTACAACATCTTCTATACTGTTTGTAACCGACATTCCTCCAAGATTTAAATCTTTTATGATTAGAAAATCGCCATCAAATTTATAAATATAATCGGCTTTACTTGTCATAATCTAATAAATTAATTTCTCGTGTCACGGTTTTGAAAACCAATTTTTAATTTTTTTGATATAAAAACTTTGTCGTTCATTGTATAACAAAAGCACTATGCTTTACATAATTATTAATTGAAGAATCTTGTATTCTTTTCCAACGTAAACCAACTATAACACCTTTAGGATCATTTGGGCGAAAATCTGTCAAATCTCCGTCTATCACAAGAAAATCTTTATAATGTGAGGGTAACTGTTTATTTTTATTAATGTTAAAAATTACCGCAACATTATATTTCTTTTCGAGAAGACTTAAGCAATTACTCCAATTTTCTCCAGTATACGAATAAGTGAGATGATAGTTAGTTGGTGCTTTTAAAAATTTATTAATATTTTTTGTATAATCATAAAATTGAATATTTGGGAATATATCAAAAATATTTTGATTATTATACAATATTTTTTGCCAATCAATATCAGATGTTCCATTTAATCGCACTGAAAAACCATAACCATCCTTGATTGCTTTTTGTTGAAACATCTTAATTTCGGCTATCATCCATTGCATAAAAAAGTCTTGTTCTTCAAAAAACAATTTCGTCTTTTTTATACGTGCTTGTTGTATTTTATTATCTTTCCCAATACCAGCTCTTCCAGAAGTTGCTAAACATCCACTTCGACATAAAAGGGTACTATGAGAACAAGTATTATATCCACTAATTTGTGCCGGTGCCAAGTACAATATGTATGTGTATTGCCCGGAAACTTTAGTATTTTTTATAATTTTTGAACTAGAATTAATATTACCTAAATAGGAAAGTCCTGTGTCTTTCCGTGCACTTGAAATAGTTGTAAATATCATTAAATAAAAAATAAGTGTGAGAGAAGGTCTCTCACACCATTATAAACTAATTAATCTTTTTCTGCAGCTAAAATACGAACACGCATTTTTTGTGCCACACTTTTTATTTCTCGTAAATATTTTTTTGCACGTTTACCAGCGGCCTGATTATTTGTATAATAATATTTGGCCAATTCGACCTCTAAATTATTTACAAGTTCTTTTAATTCATCGATGTATTCCATAAACTTGAAGTACCGTTAGTATAAGTGTTTGGTGTTGCAGTCCCCCAACATAGAGTTATATTATCATCAGGTAAAACGGGTGACCAAGTTGTGTGCGGTGTCGGTGGAAAATAATTTTGAATATATTCTGTTTTTGAAATAATTCGAAATTTTTCCCAATTTCTTGGATACAAAGTTTGTAAAAGTGTTATAATTTCGGATAAAAGCATGCCGTTAATTATGGCTGTTTTATCTTTTTCATTGATGGATATTTCCATATTAGCAAATCGAATAATCACAATTAGAACATTTCACACAGCCCTCTATTAAAAGAAGTTCTTTTCCACATATAGGACAAACACCCTTTGTGCTCTCTTCTTTTACATATTTTTTTAAGGTACGACTTATAGCTTTACTAAAAGAAATAATAGTGCCCTGCGATTTATTCAATTGTTCAATTATATATTTTAAATCTACATTATGTCGCAAAGACATTGATATCATACGTGTTAATGCTTCTTCTTCGTCTTGTTCAAATAATTTTGTAATATTTTCTATATTGATTTTTTCTAATTCTAGATCATAGTGCCCAGATTTAATCTTAGTTAAAAATCCTTTTGTACTATTAGCAAAATTAATTCCATTACTTTTAAATGCAAATACCTCATATGGTTTTTCTGATTCTAATAATCCAATTAATACTGTCCATTTATTACCATTTACGGTTAACGTATTGATGTCACAAGGCAGTCTTTTAGGTCTTTTAAGCGCATTATTTTTTAAAGTGGGGGTTTGTATTGTCGTCGATAAAACGTTCATCATAGTGCCTTCTCTGTACGTTGTACAACCTTTTATGACACCAGATGAATATATGCGATTATAAACATCTTTAAAATCTTCATACGAATAATCGTTTGGTATGTTTATAGTTTTAGATACACCCGCATCCACATATTTAGCAAAAATTGACATTGTATTAATATGATCGTCAATGGACAATTTATCTGCAGTTACAATATAAGGTGCGTTTTTATCAATCAATTGACTATAACCATAATCTTCTACCAATACTACTTTAGTTAAACCACGATTCTTATCGAACTTATATACTTCGCCATTAAAGTTTATTGATAATAAATTTTCGTCCCCTTCTCTTATCCATGACCAATCGTTTATATCTCCTGTACAATCAAGCCAATTAATTTTTAACGGTAACGTTAATCCTTTAGGACATTCCGCAACTATATATGTGCGATAATAACTTGTAGAAAATAATGGTTCTAATCCGCCACTTACATTATTAGCTAATACAGCAGTATTTCCTGTTGGTGCAATAGACAATAAATGTGAATTACGAATACCGTATTTTCTGATTTGTGATCGAGTTTCTTCACTCAATATCTTGAGATATTCTGAATTGTTATATTCCGGCCGATATAATGGAAAACTTCCTTTTTCGATAGATAATTCTACAGAAGATTGATATGCTTTATTAGCTATTAAATTTAATAATTCTTCAGTTTTTTGTAACGCAATGTTGGAACCATACTTTAATTGAAGCATAAGTAATGCACTAGCATAGCCCATTACTCCTAGTCCAATACGTCTTTTATTTAATAAATTTAATCGCTGATGTTCTAAAGGAACATTCGCTATCTCGTTGATATTATCCATAAATCGAATCATGATGGGAATATCTTTGAGTAAACTTTCTTTATCCCAATCTTTATCCTTAATATATTTTGTAAGATTTATATTAGACAATAAGCACACACCGCCATTACTCAGGGGTTGTTCTCCACAGGGATTGGTAGCAAAAATATGTTCGCAATAAAATAAATTATTGTTTTGATTAATTCTATCAATGAATAATATACCAGGTTCATTTCGTTCGTATGTAGAATGAACGATTTTATCCCATAAAATATTTGCGTCAGTGTAAGTGTAATACGTTTTTATCGGTAAGTCTAAAGATCGCCATTTTTCTATATCACCATTCCATTTAGTTTTATAATCATCTTTACAATTATCAAAATCAGGAAAAATTAAATTCCAAGGCAAATGATTTTTTACTGCATTCATAAAATCATCTGTTATTGCTACAGACATATTAAATTTAGTTAACGTGTTTGGCATTAATTTGGCAGTAATAAAACCCTCTACCTCAGGATGCCAGCAAGACATAACAGCCATCTGAGCACCCTTTCTTATTTTCTTTTTTGATTCTATTTTGTCAGATATTTTTCCACTCCCTTTTGTAATTACTTCTGATTGTTTATCCCACATACCCATCATTTCTATAACGCCAGGTGTTTCGTTAGCAATGCCATTAATATAAGCACCCTTTGGTCTTAAAACATCAAAATTATTCCCATAGCCACCCTCGGATTTTAAAATTAAAGCTTGACGCTTTAATGAATCCATTATAGATTCCATAGAATCAGGATCCTTTTCTGCAAAACCATCCACAAAACAATTAATTAAACTTGTACCGGTAATACCCGTTCCAGCATTAGAAATAATTCTGCCGCCAGGAACAAATTTAAAATCTTGTAATAAATGAAAAAAACGATTTTCCCAATGTTCAGGATTATTTTCCACGGCTGCAACAGCTTTCGCAATACGACGAAATGTATCATCTATCGTTTGTTCGTTTGCAAATTTATATGTTGATTCCCAATTTTCTTGAGAAAATGTATTATTAAATTCTGTCATTTGTTATTTCCAACTTTCTTTTTCTTCTGTAATAATAATCTAAAGCATGTGCTAAAGCATTAAACATTTCCGTTTCATAACCTACTTCGGATAAAGATAGATATTCTATTCTATCTAATAATGCTAATAACACCTCACTTTCTGAAATCTTTTCAAAATCAAGAATCTAGGTTTCACCAGAATCATTTTCCAGTAAAAATTTTTTCCCAATTATTTCAGTGATCATAAATTTAATTTGCCCATTACATCGCGATTTAAGCGATCTTGTACTCTTTCTTGACAAGCATTTAAGAACATAAGTAATCCATCTATCATTTTACTATTCTGTTCTGATGGAAAACGATTGTTTAATTTAATTGCTCGATCTAGTAAAATATAAGCCAATTGTTCAGATTGAAACCCTTCTTCTACAGAGCCATCATCATTTTTTTTTACAAAATCTAATATTTGCCAAGTATTAATATATTCTGTTACTCCATTATTAAATCCTTTACAAAGTCTAATTAAATAATGATGAGCACCACCATAAATCGGATCATCTATAACAGCTATAGTTTGTTCTTCACTCGGAAAAACTTTATAGTTTAGTAATTTTTCAGCATTCTCCATTTTCATAACGTTTCATTAATTCTCGATATAGCATACTAATTTCCGAATGATAATCTTCCGGATGTTCCAGATGCTGAACAAAATCATTCATACTTAATTCTTCAAAATTACTTCTTGTAAAATACAATCTTAGTTGCTTTAATAAGGCATTTCGTACATGATTAATATGCATATCAGAAATATTAATTGTTCCCTCCGAAGCGGATTCATAATATTCATTTTGTATATTATTATCTTTGGCTAATTTAACATAATCTAGTTTGATATTTAAGGATTCTGCAGTAGCTATTAAATCTTTTAAGGTACCACGAAAATTTAATCCTTTACCAAAATCGTAAGTGACAATTTGATTTGAATCAAAACAATACATAATAAAAAATAAATCTCCCGACTTTAGCTTAGAGATTCAATATAAGCGCTTTTATTTTACCTTATATAGCTAGTGAATATTAACTCGCGATTTAATTCACGTACTCAGAAACCCAATGTCTCTGGTTCCATTACAATCTTTCGCGAAAGTATTATTTTTAATTGATCGCATTCTTCATAGTTTTCTAGTCCTAACACATCAACACTAACATCATTATCTTCTTCATCTTTACCAACTATTACAACTTCTTTAGTTTGTATGCGTGGATTATAAATAATTAGTGTCTGCAGAGCCTCAATCAAATCTTTTACAAACATTAACGTACAAATTTATGTAATTCTACAGCCATGGTTTCGTCAATGAAAGCGTTAAGCGTAAAACTAGTAAATAAACTATTAACTATCTTATTTTTAATATCTACACTAAAATAATCAGAATTTAAAAGTTCCAGCATTCTTTTTCTATGAGAAGGTTTTACTCTTTCTTTCTTTGATTCATAGCGATATACTAATTCGTTAAAAACACGATCGGCAACGATAGCTGCAATATCGGTGCGATATTTACTATCATCTACCTTTTTTACATGGGTTTTCAAATTTTCTTCTACTTTCGAAAATGCTTCATCTAAAAGTTGTTCGGAAGTAAAAATCTTGTCTAACCCTTGATTAATAAATTGTAAAAACAGAGTGGTAGCAGATCCGATCGTTGCATTTCCAAGATCAGTAACAACATCAATTTGTTTGCCATAATCTTTGATCGACTTTAAACAATCAAAGAACATGTTGGCTACACGTGGATTAACCGGATGAGCATTACCATCCTTCGTGTTTTCGGAATAATATTGTGGAAATAAATGTGTATGATTATGTTGTACAAAAGCTACGCATCTCTCATCCACTCTATTATTTACAGCCCACTTTATCCAAGCATCAATATCAAATTTTACCTTAAATGTAAGATACCTAGTTTGTTGAGCGGAGTCCATTCCAAACACATTAAAATTACCATCGTCAGGATTGGTGGTTAAAATTATATGCGAATTTTCGGGTAATTTCCAAGAATAATATTCTTGCTTATTAATTCAATTTTGTTATCGTAAAGACTTTTTATTCTTTACATCTATATATTTCTATATAGTCCAGCATATATCTTCATTCTTTTTAGAATGTTCGGCACTCGTGGACATATTATTGCTTGTTTTAGCTCAATGTCTATGCGTTGAACCTTCTCCATACTTTTATAAACTTTCAGGAGCTTGGTTGCTGATTGTCTAATTTCTATAATTTTCAAACATTCACATATATCTTTTCAAATTATGTTGTAGTTTATAGAACTCTAAAGATTTTCCAGCAATTCACCGAATTAGGAACCAATTATTTTTTAATTGATATATTTATATTTATATTTATCAACCTTCTATACTTTATTTCTACAGCAAGAAGATATTTGCTACTGCACAGAACTAAATTTTCTATTTGAAATATGTTCTTTTGCAGCCTATTTACAACTATCATAGATCTTAATTAAATCGTCATTTAAATCATATTTTCCTACACGATATAATTCTTGTTTAGAATTCTATATTTCAGAAAAATGATTCTATTTTTCATAAGACCAATAATATTTATTACCTCTTTTAAATTTACCAGATAGATGTCTTGTTAATGTAGATTCACTCATATTGACCGATTTTCTTGCTTCAGTTATTGAAGTGAATGATCTAATATAATTACCAAGACTATCATATTGATAAACTGTTTTTGAATGGTTAGGTCGATGCCTTTTTGTTGGATATCTTACGATATTTAAATCCGGTTTTAATTCTTTTATAAATTCTTCTTCTTTACGAAGTAATTCATTATATGAGATTTTAATATCAGATATCCATAATATTTCATACATAACTTTTTTAGCACTTAAAAAGGCCTCCAAAACATGTTTGTTATGATGATAATTTTTATTAAAGTCATGAAAATAACCTTTTAATCTTCGACGTAAATTCATAGAACTACCTATATATTTTTTTTCTTCAAAACATAAAGCATAAATTCCAATTTTTTCATCTAAATTTTTAAAATTTTTAGGTAATAAATCCATCATAGTTTTTTATTACAAATATAATAAATATTAAATAAATGTATTAACTATCTGAATATCAATTAGTTCCATGCAAGCCTGCATAAATTTCTGACTAGCACGAGTATAATCATCTAAACATAAGATTAAACCATTAGTGTAATTTTCTTTAAGCCAGAAAGGTTTACTATAATGAGTACGAGTATTATTATTAAACTTCCAACCTGGCATGGACTGATAATAAGACACTGTTTTTTCGGGCACCCAAACACATTCCTCTACAGTTTCATTTTTACCATCTTCAATATATTTACAAAATTCATATTCTTTTAATGGTAAACCGACCAAATCACCTAATTCATCTAATTGAGCTAAATTTAAACATACAACATCCATGTTTAATTCTTTAGCCAAATCAACAACAAGAGAAGTCTTACCGATTCCCGGAGGCGATTCAAGTTCTACAGCCTTAGGTACACGGCCCTCTTTCTGAATTATTTGATTATTAGCGATAATGTATTTAAGCATGTCTTTGACTTCAAGCAGTGATAATTGTCTTTCCATATTATTTCTCCATTTTAATAGTTTTACAATCTTTTAAATAACTAGTTGTTCCTCGTGACGAAATTACCCATAAAACGGGTTTCTTTAATTTACGTTCTAATGGGCATTCACCATCCGTAAAATAAACTAAACAAGTATCCTTACTTTTTTCGTATGCTTCTAGTACAGGCTCAAAAGAAGTACCACCACGTCCATTAATGGTTATTTGTTCTTTTAAACCTTTGAATTGAAAATCTTGTACTATTTTAGTATCACAAACTAATATACGTATATCACATTTGTTCTTATAAATATTATCAATCTCATTCATGAATTCTTTCAATTCACTATCCGACACACTTCCTGAACTATCGATTCCGACCAATAAACTAAATTCTGGTTCATGCCTTAGTCCAGGATTCTCATCAAAACGACGAGATTCTCTTCTTCTAGTTGTAATACAATATTCTTTATAAGAATTTTGTACAAAACGACGTAAAAAAGACTTCCAATCGATAACTGGTTTACGTTTTTCTTGAATAGATTTTAATAAGGATTCAACAGATGCGGGCAAAGTACCTCTACGTTTAATAGTTTCGTCAGCAGCACTTTCAACAATACCTTCTATCGCTGCCTGTGTAGCTGAATTATGTTTAGGATCCATTTTGACATGCACATCAACAGTAGTTTTTTCTCCACCATTTCCTGAAACTGTGGCGGTACCATCTTCATTTAAAGTAATCTTTATTGCATGCTTTTGAACTAAGTTCATTAATAAATCATAATAAGTCTTTGAGCCTGCCTTCGATGGTAACGAAGTACCCACTATGTTTGAAACGCTTTCTAAAGTTAGACCATCTTTCGGCAAATACTTTGGCAAAATATATTGATTAATTTCACAATCACAGGCAATATTCATAGCTTCCTGAAGAACGCTTTCGTTTATATACATTGGGTCCGTTAGATGACCATTTATCATATGACTTAATTCGTGTTCAATTAAACCACGTACCTCCTCGACAGTTAATTCATCTACAAACTTTGGATTAAAATGCATTTCCATAGCAAAATTATCCTTACCCAATTGTATATGTGCGGTGGGTGTTTGTTCATCGAGAACTTTTCGAACTCTCAACGAAAGTATACCATAAAATGGCATATTGTTAAACAGCATTTTTGATGCCGTAAATATTTTATCGAGTGGAGTCATTTTTTAATTTAAATCCAACTGTATCGTGTGAACTTAGAGCACTTGTACTCATCGAAATTTTAGATGTGAGCTTTTTAATCGTCATATCATAATCATTTTGTAATAAGTATACGGCAATAAATAATTCTTTTAGCATGGCTATAGAAAATTTATTTGTGTCTTTCACCCATTTATTTATAACTTTTTTATCTAATTTTTTATATTGAAGATACGCAGCTCTTTCTTCAGCAGTTAAATCTTTAAATTCAACTAGCATATCAAATCTACTAGGTCTTAATAAAGAATTTGGTAAATGCTCTATTTGATTAGTAGTAGCGAGAACGACAATATTTTGAACAGAGTTCTGTCCATCTAAGAAGTTTAACAATGTTTGTGCTTGTGGTATATATCTATCGATTTCTTCAATTACAATAATAATTTGTCGATCTGGAGCAATTTGTTTAATAGCTCTAATACCTTCTATAGCAATCGCGAGATTTTCTTCATTTTTTACAAGAATGACCAGGGCATTTTTTTCCACAAACACTTTTAATATGTGATTAACACAACTCGTTTTACCACAGCCCGGTGGCCCATAAAACATAATACCCCTTTTATGAACAATACCGGCATCTTTAAACAATTGACTTTTACTAGAAAAATTATCTAATTCAGACATAATTGTGTTTAAAGAAATGTTTTTTAAATCAACATAATCGTCGGTGGTCAATTGTTGTTTGTAAAAAAATAAACCTTCACGAGTATAATTTGCGACATAAATGCCGGCAGTAACATCATTTTGAATAATACATTTTGGACTTAAAGTAAATCCATCATCATATTCTAAAAAACAAATTTGTTCTTTATTCTCGACTTGTGAATCGAGAATATCGTTAGGATCGATTAATATCGTTTGTATTTCGCTCAAAACGGCAGCCAATAATCTTTAATGATGGTTAATATTTCTTTTTTAATTTCACTAGGGTCAGAAAATTCAAATAAATTTATATAAAAATTTTCATAATAATATGCAGATACAAAAGGCATAGTGATATTATCCAAAAAATTTATTAAATCATCTTTACCATTTACCTTACTAAGATACTCATGTTCGCTATTTGAAAGCCACTTCGCCAAAATATCTTTCGTTGTAGCTTTCGGATGTTTTTTTCGATATTGGTATGTAAAATAAGTTAGTAATTGAACTAATTTAAATAAATGCGCAGGATTGTCTATTGAACCCTTCAACTCCAGATACATAATTATTATCTTTTAAGATATATAATAAATTTTTCATTTCGTCTAGTCCTACCGCTAATTGTCTTGCAGAAAATATATCATTTTGATATACACCAAAAGAAAATACATCTGACCAATAAGGTTCTCTGGTTTCAACAGCCACTATATTAATATTTATTTTAGGAATAAAACCATATTTATTTAAAATAAACATTTCAAGCACTTTTGAATACATTGCTAATTGACGATAATATTTATATTTTTGAAATGATCCCGGATGAAATATTCGAACATCATCATTTTCACCCGGATAAAATTCCCAATAACCGTTTACAAAATTTTGTAAACCTGAGCCAGTAGTTTTTAAATCATTTAAAGTTGCTTCGCCTGTCTTTAAATTAAGATTCCAATTATCAATTTTAATTTTTAATGTATAAATGGTATTGTCTAATTTTACATCACAGGCAATAGCCATTTCGTTAAAACGTAAAATATTTTTGTCGGCTGGAAACAAAATTTCCATAGCGTTTGAATTACATTTTAATGAATCTAAACAACCTAAAACTATATTTACTTCTTCTGAATTCAAAATAAAATCTCTTTCTCGATATAGTCTCAAATGCATATAATACGGTAAACCCTCTCGAATCATCTTTTTTAAGATGCCTTTTGTCGGTCTACCATTATAATAATTGCTATAACGTATAGCAATGTCTAATGCCTCTTGAATACTAATATTATCTTGAGATCTTAATTTGAATATATCATATACTATGTCTCCTAGTTTACCACTAGGGCGAATAATATCAGATACACCATAACTATCTGCTTGTAATAATAAAGAATGCGTTATAGTGCCAACCTGTAGAGCTTTACTTCTTTTTTCGCTTTTAAAGGATTTTTCGAATAATTTAATATTCCCGCCCGTCGATGGATCTACAAGATTTAATTTCGAATTCGATATATAATATTTCCAAGGTTCTCTTTGAAAATACACCTCGTCAGTTATATCTTCTGTTCTAGCAGTTTCAGGAAGCCATATTAAATTATTATTCATAAATTAGTGTATATATAATCATTATATATAATCATTATATATAAAATCGCGTTCTCAAAAGTAAAACAATCGATAATATATATTAAACGCATTATCTTATATTTAATAAAATTTATCATGTGTGAAGAAAATTAGATATTTTTAAATCATATATTCTACGATAACCCAAATTAAAATCTTTATTATGCTCATTATCAATTAAAAAAGAAGCGATGTCTGCTTTTTGTGCTGCAATAACATTTTCTAATTTATCATCGATAAAAATTTGTGCTTCCAGTTCTTTTAATTTATTAACTTTGGATTCATTGTAACCTACGTGATATACTTCTCTACATGGTAAATTGTTTTTTTCTAAAAATTCTTTAGACCAATCGACCGGGATTTCACGACTAGAGATATAAAAACTTGGTGTAAAATCTGGTCTGTGTAGTATAGGTAGATTAATCCAAAAGTTTTTATCTTTTCCTAATTCTTTTAAATTAGCGGCTGTTTTATATGAAAAATACCAGTTTGTAGTTTCTTTCTGCAAATTATAATGCTTTTTGTAAGCACCTATAAAATCTGCGACTGTATCATCTAAATCTAACGCAATATTTGGTAATATGGTATAACTCTTTAAACGATCATCATACCAAGGCGCTAAATGATAAAATTGCCTTAAAAATATCGCGTTTACTATAGCGTGTGCTAAATGATTTATACCCGATTCTTCATCGTTTAATAAACCCAATTTCCATTTACGATAATGCCGTAAAAGTGATCCCAAGGTTTCTATCCAGGATGCACCTTTTTTCCAGTTTTGAGGAGCATATTTTTTAGCACCCATAGTAAAAACATTAGCTATTGATTCCAATGACTTTTCACTTAATTCAAAAACAGAATGTGTTGTTAATAAATTTGTATTTTCCAAAAGCTGTAGCAAATGATATCCAATTATATCTACATAATATATATCATTTTCCATGTCATTACCTTTTTGATATTGTGCAATTGCTTCCTCTATAGAAATTTTGAGAGCATTGCTGTGATAATTGACATTTAAAAAATTTTTAATGGTAGCGATTGGCACCAAATCAAAACGCAATTTACCTTCGTTATATCGTAATGCTTTCTCCATTAATTATTTGATTAATTTCATAATATGCTTTTTGTCTATATAAGATTTTATCATCCATATCTAATAAAACAAAATCTTTTTTATTCTTTTCTATTGTACAAAGTATATAATTTTCTTGCCCTGTAAAATAAAAATAAAATAGATCACCAGGAAATAATTTTCCTTTTTTTCGTAGATTATATTCGTAGATAATTTTTTTCAATTCATTATCTAATTCCGACAATTCATCTACTAGACAATTTTGTATATCATTTTGATTTTCCATCTTTCATTTCGTCTTTAATAATCTATATGATAACTCCGGGGTAATTTCTATCAAATTGTACTGGAGCAAAATAAGGAATTAAATTTTTCCAGTCATCATCTAATATATATCCATAACGTACCATTTCGTCTGAAATAGTTTGTGCTAAATTTAAATAATCAAACTTTCTTTTGGTCTATCTAATAAATGTAAATTCTACTTTATATGGTGGTTTAACATTTTTTATCATATCTAAAAACTACTGCTTAGATTTTTCCCAATACGGCTGACTATCTTTGTAATATTGCTAACAAGCTTTTGACACAATCAATCTGCCTTTACCGACAAAACGTCGAGAGTTTTTTTTTGATCTAACTTCTCCGGGAATAAAAATAAAATTATCCATTACTTATGTGTAAATAATCATTAATAAAATCTTTTAACTTTTTAAATGCTATATCTGAAAGCCAATTTTCGCCCACAAGAATCTTTCCGTCCGAAGAAAGATTGAACCTTGTGCCATGCATACCAGAAGAATCAAGATTGTACGATATACTTTGGCCATTAAATGTTGTCAATCTGATGTCTTCTTTTAAATAAACGGTATTTGATGTCGGCATATAGTAATGTATACCCACATTATCAAAAATAATAGTACACGTCATGCCAATCTTGTCATTCTGCAAACGTAGTATCAACAATTTTTCTTGCATCGTTATAAAAATAATAATTTAATGATCGTTTCAAATCATCATATTCATACAAATCACTATATACTGTACTGCCATTTAATATTATTTTGTGTTGCCGGCCTTTACAAAATTCTATACAATGTTCTTTATCCAATATAAGAGTCATCATTGCATCATCCTCTATACGAAAGAGGCAAAATACTTTGGGGAATATCAAACAATCTTGAGGTTGATATACAGTTATATTAGCATCATCAAACAATATAGTGTACATACATTCGGGTGCTCGTTCTGAAAATAACTTTAAACTAAAAATCATGCAAAATAAATATTAAGAAACTTCTTTAACGCAAAAAAATTTGCTTTTGAAAAAAAATTGATATTTATTTGTATTGTACCATCATCTTGTCTCATAAAACTAGTTCCTTTTCGCTCGTTTTCAGATAATACAATTTCTATATAATCATCGTTAATTTGTTGTAATCGAAGTTGTTCTTTACGATATATGTTGTTGGCCTCAGGCATATAATAATACATACCTAAATCATCAAAAATAATAGTGGCTTTATAATCTTCTTTGTAAATATTATTTACAGTTATATAAAAAGGATCCATAAAGTTATGTCAAATTAATGTTTTCGATATTTAAATAATTTTTTAAAAAATTAATCAATTGACGATAACTCGTCTGTAAAATCCATCCATTACTTTCTATACAAGATTTACCCTTATAGCGTATACTTGTAAATTTATCTAAATATGGGCCCATCAGATCATGTGTAAGATATAATGTGGAATCTCTATAATATATTCCGTCTCTTTTATAAAACTTAACTCCATCAACTGAATATATGGTACACCCAGAGTCATCGAAAATAAGAGAACACTTATTTTGATTATTGGGCAGAATGCCATTTATTACAAATATCATTGAAATTTCTCAATAGACTTTTGATACATAAAATCTTTAATCTCAGTAAAATATTTTTTGGGTATATAATACTTTCTTAAGATCTCTCCATTGCCAATAACTATATCGTTTTGTAGGCCTAGAGATTCTTTTTTTTCTATAGGTAAAATCCACACACGAACTTTTTCATCCCATGCTTCAATAAATGTTGAATTTGTCTTAGTACTTTTTCCTTCAAATGTAACAGTTTTTGTCGTACTGTATGTGGTTATACCGTCTTTATCGGCAGCTATGACATTACCATCACTAAAAAACAAAGATGCTATATCGTTATTTTTAATTAATCTAAAAGTTAATTCGTTATCTTCTTTCGACATGTTTTAATTTATTGATTTGAAAAATTATTTTGTTAAAAGTGCTTGTTCGAATACGTAAAGATATATTATTTGAATCCATTATAATCATGTTTGAACCCCAATCACCATGTATATGTACAAAATGTCCTTGATTATTATAACAACTTATATAATTTGCATTATGCGCAGTTATATGCTCACAAGAATATGTAATGCAACCAAGTTTACTATAAACATACATAAGTTCATAATCAAAGATGATAGTTATAGCTATAGATTTTACTTTATCTATAATACGTAATGTTTTCATAAAATTATTTACGATTGAAATCGGCAGGGATCTGATTTAATAACTTTGTATCCCATTTAATTAATTTGAATGGAGAATTATCATTTAAGAATACAATTGCTCGATCGATCTCAGATTTAATTTCATCAGTCATTACTATTGTGGTATTAATTTGTTTTTTTAATACCCAATCTATGGCTGTAGCCGAATCACTATAAATAGGACACGAATTACACATTTGCATACCTTTTACTATAGCTAAAAATTCCATCAAATTGACGGTTACCTGCGAATACACTTTACTCCGAAAAACAATTTTATTTTCATCAAAAGAAAATATTTGATATTCACCAATATCGTTTTTTATAGAATAAGCTGCATCTACCGCTAAACCTTCTTTCGGTCTTTTCTGTGTTATATCTTCTGTATCATTCAAGAATTCTTCAGCTGCAAATAAAGAATTAAATTTTTTAAACTTAGCGTTTGAAAAACCTTTTATCTGTTCTTCACAAGATTTCCAATCCTTATAGATACCGGGTATTTTTCCACGTTTAACAGCATAATAATTCATAAATTTGTTTTAAACTGAAAGGCCAAATAATTTAGATATAAATGTTTAATGTTTATATCGTTAATGTCTTGACGCAAAGCATAATCATTCGATAATAAATTGGATTGCGGAATCTCTTTTAAATTAGTTTCTTTCGTAATCAAATTCCATTTGCAAAACAAATAATATAGCATATAAAATTTTGATGGTGAAATGGTGTATGTCAGCAGAGAATTTTTTAAAGACTCTTCAACAAAAAAATCATTAAATCGATTATATACAATACTTTGTTTATCATCTACTGATATATATAAATCTTTATTGTACATAGCTACAGGAAAAACCTTTTTACTATCATTTAAAACTATATCGATAGTACATATTGTCCATGATTTATCAAAATTAAATATTTTACTTCCTGATTTAGAAACATGTTCTAAGTAGGTAGGTGTAATAAATAATTTTTCTAAAGGATTAGACAAATATAATATTTCATCATTCTTCGAGTAATACATTCATTTCTTTTAATAATTGGTTAACATCTTCCATCAAATAATGAAACTCTAATACTGGAAAAGTTATATAAAAAGGTAAAATATGCTGTGTTAAAATACCATTTTTTAATAGAGCTACTACAGATTGTTTTTCCACTTTATCAAACATTAACACATAAGGCAATTCCTTAATAAGTATGACTTGTTTCGTTTTTGAATAATTGTGTCGAAAAGATGCTTCATAAACGTAACTTTTACTACCATCAAAAACTAAATTTACACTTCCATAATAATAAATTTTATTTTTATCAAAAACCAAAGTTATCTTTCGCTTATTATACAATCCCACAACTGTTTTCATACTAAATTACATTTTATTTTTAATGCCATTAATAATTTTTTTGCATTATCTATGCCATGAAGTTTGATAAAATCAGAAACATCTTTACCATCTTGAACTTTATTTTTAAAGGTTAAGCATAGACCCCCATACAATTTCCGATTTTTAATCATAAATTGTTTTCCAGCATTATCCCAGTCACCATTAAACACAATATATTTAAAACGAAGTTTTAATATTGCCATAACTGCATCATTCATTATTATACTTTCGGCTTGAGGAGCAATAGCACTAATGCCTAGTTCATACAAAGACATCACATCTTTCAATGACTTAGTAATAACTAAGATGGAATCATTAAACGGAAGTTGTTGTATACCTTGAAGGACAGAACAATTTAGCAAAAATCTATTTTTCTTTCTAAAAGGATAATATATTTTCCATAGTTCTCTGCCATTTTTTATACCAAAATAATATGCGTAAGATGGATCGTGTTCGCTATATACCGAAATAATATTATCGTTTAAAAAAACATAATCTGCTCGAAACACATTAAAGTATTTTAATGTGTTTAACGTAATGCCAAATTGTTTCCACCAATTTAAATCTCTATCACTCCATTCCCCAATAGTGATCTGTATTTTGGCTGGAGAATTTTTTTCAACGACTGTGGTTTTGTCTTCGGCAAAATTCGTTACCACATCAATGGTTTTTTCTAATTTTTTATCTGGGATTATATCAAAATCATTTGCTATAATTTTGATAGCCTCATAATAAGACACTTTTCTTTTGAGCATAACCACATCTATAAAATCGCCTGAAAAACCGGTCTGAAAATCTTTCATTTTTAATACTCCACTTCGGGTTCGAAAAAATGAACATGTGGGTCGATGATCAATACGTAGTGTAGAACAAAATAAATCTTTTGTGATTGGAACTCCCAGATAAGCAGACATATAATATTCTTCTGAATGTCTACTCAAAAGAAGTTGCCGAGTTGGTTCGAGGGCATTAATCTGAAACATAAAGAGAAAGGGAGGAGATATTTATATCTCCTCCGCTATATTTTTAGATATCAAAATCATCATCTGTTTTAGGAACAGCTGCGCCTTTATTAAAGTCAATATTACTGACAGAAGAAGGTTGACTAGTCAAAACTTTTTCTTGAATCACCATTTTTTTCTTCTCTTTATCAGTAAATATTAATGGCTTTTCAGCACTCTGTTCTTCATTGGCAATAAATCTAGTAGACATGTATAAATCTCCGTTTTTAGTGATACTAACTGGATATTTAGGGATGGTAGCATAACCTTTATTATCAGCCAATAACTTTAAAGAAATATCAACACCTACACCAGGAGTAAAGGCTTTAACCACAAAACGACGCATTTCATCCCAAGTCTTAATTTCAAATTTCTTTCCTTCAAGAATTTGTTTATATAAGTTTGGATTAATTGCTTCAATCATATGCTGAATAGTATATCTGAATTGTGTTAGATCCGAAGGTTGATCACCAAAACTACCGGCAACAACAGCCTCTGTAGAACTAGGGCAAAAAAATCTTTGCTCATAAATAGATCCATCAACATTTTGAAACTTCAAATATATTACTTTATATTCTTTACTATCTTTTCCTTTTAAGTCTTCTGCTTTGATTTCTTTTAATTGGACTTTATGTATTTCGTTGGCTTTTAATCTAGGAGTACCTGAATCAACATTAATAGTGTTGTCTATATTAAACAATGACATATGTATAAAAATTAATTGTTATAATTATTAATTGCATCAACAATAAGCTGTAAATTATTGTCAATAAGTTTTGTCTCAAAACATCCTTTTGGAGATTTTGCAGCACAATATAAATCGTTTCCAGTTATAAAATAATAATTTAATATTTCTGGATTATCTTGATCAACTGTTCGAAAAGTAAAAAATGTGTAATTTGTTAATCTTTCTGGGTTCAGTTTTTCTCGTATCATCTTTGAAGGTATTTGAATAATCCTGTGTCTATAGGAACCATCTTCCGACATTACTTCTTCTTCATGTAACATCACAAAAACTTTTAAGTCTTCACGCATGTCACGAATACGCAGTAATATATCAGAAAAATCCTTAGCAATAGCTTCAAACTTTTTAAAACCAGTCTCTTCAATTCTTTCAAAAAGACCAAAAGTTAAAAGCATTCCGGCATCATCTATTACACAATTTTGAAACCTCGGAGTATTATTAACATACTCCAACAATTTACCAATTGCTTCTACATTACTAGTAGAATAGAAATTTCCATCAGGATTATCTTTTTTACTATATTTAGTATATAGTTTTTTGCTGCCTTTGAAAGGCAACGTTTTTTGTGCACAAGAAATAACAAACGTTTCTTGTGGATTTAAACCAGCTATACCAGTCGATTTACCAGTTGAACTTTCGCCAACTATTAAAATAATTTCTGCCATTTAACAAAATTAAAAAAAGTAATTATCATTATCTGCATCTAATTTTAAAAATTCCATATTTGATGCTTTTACTGGAAATAAATATAAATATGGAGAATAATCAATGATGTCCTGGTATTTTTCTGGTTCATCCAGTTCTTTGAATAAACCGATAGAACCAAAAAAATTAATAGGTATAATTTGATCACATTCACCATATCTGTTTTTTAATATTATAATGCTTCTAAAAGAATCTCTAAATCCTTTAGATATATTATATTTTCTGTACGAACTAATTTTATCACGATGAGGAAAATATAAGCCTAATACAACATCTGCCGCTTCACTAGGACCAGCAGTATCCTTAAAATCTTGAAGCTCAATTTCTTGTAACTCTGCTTTTCTTCTATCCATAGAGGATTGTGTACGATTCAGTTGCTGTAAAAAAACAAAAGAATAGAAACACTTATTTCGAAAATGAATAGCCTCACTGCATATAGTATCGATAGCTTCTTTAACTTTTTGTACGCCCTCCGTTTTAACTAGAGATACGTGATCTAGAATAGCTAATACAAATAAATCTGGATCATTTGGCGTATAAGAAATATTATATTCATCAACGTCTTCAAACGTACCAAATGATTCAGCAAAACTTTTCATATAAGCATAAAAAGATTTAGCTGTTAATGCGCGATCATAAATGTATAATTTATTTTCAACTTTATTAAGCCAATCTTTACATTCTAAAACCATTTTAAATTCCTTTTCAGTCAATTGACTATTTTTAGTTCGAGACAATAATTTTTTATATGGAATTTCCTTGTTAAAGGTTTCATAGATATATAAAGATAATAACTTCGCTAACAAAGTTTCAGCACTAATTTCTAAACTAAAATAAATAATCTTAAAATGAGGATCATCTAAATGTGTTTTTAAAGGAACATAGATAAAGGAATATAAAGCTAGGGATGTTTTCAATTTTGTTATCTTATGAATTTTTTATTTCATAAATCTTATATTTCTTTTCATATAAGTTCGGCGTACATTTTCATCTGTTCTAGATGACGGATACTCTTGGAAGAATTATATTTATTCATCTTCTACGCTCTACAATATTAAATAACCTTTCGCAATTTATTTAATTATCTCGGTATTATCATCACAGATTTCACCGATTTTACCCATTTATAATTCTAATTTTTCCAAATTAGAACGGCAAAGTTTATAATTGTAATATAAATTATTACCAGCACCCATGCCAGCACCAATATTATATATTGATTTTCGTTGTATTCCAGCAATAACTTCATCAAATTTTGTCAAACCTGTAGATATACCAACATTTCTTCCAGATAAACCATCATGAATATCTTTTAATAAATTGTCTGTATGTCTCATATAATTGATTTATTATCATAAGTTGACTGAAATATTCCTTCTGAATTTTCCTTATAATCTTGTTCTAGACTTTCCCATTTATGAGAAGCCACAAATTCCGCTATACCATATTTCAAAAGATTATTTTGCATTGCCCAATCGATAAGAAATAATACTTTTTGATGAACATCTCTATTGTAACGAATACTTTTTCCATAAGCATTATAAAGAGATTCTAAAGAATTATACACTTTTGTGATATTTTTTGCAGGCAATAATTCCCCATTGTGCATTTGCATATAATTGGGATATTTATCCATTAAATCTTTTCCTGCTTCATGAGAATATACAAACCAATCTTTTTGAAATTTGTCAGTGAAAATTAAATTATCTGCAATAAATTTATCCCCTTTCATAGGTATACTTGAAGATATTAAAATATTCTTTTCTGCTAAAATTTTTAATTGCTCCAAAGGTAAAGCGCTATGCTTGCATTTAACAAAGTAATCGACAATATAACCTTGTCGTCCATTATTTTCTTGTGCAGCAAATATTAATTTTATTAAAAATAGTTCTTCCGCAGACAATTCATAATACTGCATTATTTGTAAATCTTCTTCTAACGAATTTATATATTTAAACATATGTATTATATAATATACAACGAGTTTTCTTTTTTAGTAGAAGAGTTGTTTAATAGATTGTTAAGATCATCTTCTTCCAGCGTGATATAATCTTTATCTTCTGATGACTTACTAAACCAATTTTCTTCCATAGTGTTTTTTAACACCAGAGTAAATATTTCAGCTTGTTTATCACCTTCTTTTCGAATTACACGCCCGATAGTTTGAACTTTTTTTAAAGTACTACTATTATAACCAACAATTATAGCTACAGATACATTTCTTACATCTAGTCCTTCCCGCAAAGCATCCACAGAATGTAATACACCAGTCTTTAAGTTATTAAATTTTGTTAAAATTTCTGAACGAGCCTTAGCTTTTACTTTGTAATGTATTACTTCTCCTGGCCCCAGACATAAAGCTAATTTTACAGACGATGAAAAAGTCAATATTTTTTTATCTTTTCGTGCATCCAAAATACGTTTGGCAATTTCTAGTTTTTTTGGATGATTAATTACCCAATTTTTTCTAGCTCTTAAAGCACGCATAAAACTATAAGTATTAGCTTTTACTATAGCCAAAGGTATACCTAACTTCTTTGACATAAGATTTTGTTTAAAAGGATGTTTTACACACTCTAATGCTATATTTAAGTCATAATTAAAAAAAGCAAAATATTTGTAAAATTCTTTATTGATGGATTCGTATTCTGTTAAATCAACATCTATTAAAATTTTATATTCTTTATAATCAGATATCCATTTGTTTATAATACATTCTTGTATAGATATATTATCACATACGGGAGCATAATGTTCTATAATTTTATCTAAGCCATCTAAACGTTTTAAGGTGGCCGTCAAACACAATAATCTTTCATATTTAACGCAAGTAAATACTTTTCGAAATTCTAGAGAAGCAAAACGATGACATTCGTCTAATATAAGAAATTCATAATCCCAATCATATTTAATGACGGTATTGATGACATTCACTTTACAACACGCTTCTAAATGATTTATTTGTAATATTTTTTGCCATTGTTGTTGCAATACAATTGTAGGCACAACAATTAAAACTTTATGATTATTATATTTTTTAATATATCTTTGAATAGCCATTATGGCCATATTTGTTTTACCAACACTTATTATTTATATAGGCTCTTTATCCTATATTTTCTACATTTTATTTTGTTATATGTAGTTTAGACTATTTAATCCGAATTAATCGGTCGATATTTCGTGGTAGGATATTGATTGCACTTCTCACCTACTAGTCGTTAAACCTTTTCGTTACTATTGTGCTTTACGAATTTGGTAATAGATTGTCCACTTCTGGAGTTTCCTATTTTAAATCGATTTATACTGGACATGGTAATTTTTATAATGGCCAATTTTAAGATATTTACTAAAATGTTTTACATTAAAATATTTTGCAGCCAAAGATATAGAATTAAATTCTAAGATTTCTAAATCATTAAATACTACAATTTTTTTTGCATTCCATATTTGAAAAATATCAATTTTTTTGCACATATCTTTTGAATATCTAAATTGTTTATTATCACTTTTGCCCCTCCTATTTTTACAAATTCTTGATATACTATTATTATAAACAATATTATATTTATCATAATAAGCTTTAATAGAGGACAAAGATTCTAAAAAATTTCCTTGTAAATCAAATACATCTATAGCGATCCATTTATTTTTATTTTTTGGATTTAAAGTTTCTTTACCTTGCTATAATAATTCGGCATTTTTCTTTTTTAAAGTTTTGGATATTTTTTCTTTTGTGATTTGTTTACAATTTAAACCTAAATTATTTTGTGCATCTAATCTTATGTTGTAGTTAGGCTGTAATAAATCTATATAATATTGTTCTCGCTCAGTAATATCTTTACAATATTCTAATGCATAAAAAATAAAATATTTTTTTCCATATTTATTATAAGCATTTTGCAAATGTTTATTGCTATGCTTATTATTTTTTAATTTAGAAAAATGAGTCTACTTTCTATTATATATATTATTGGAACTTCCCACATAAATCTTATTATTTAATATATTTTTTATCTAATAAATTCCGGATTGCTTTAATATTTTTTTCATAAATAGCTGTTTTTATTACAAATATAATAAAATTTTTTAATTATCCAGTGACAGCTATAATAGTTCCTATTCCTTTGGCAGCAATCCATTTATTTACAGCTGACTTTTGGCGATTAGTTCTTGATATATTCATTTTCTGTAAACCAACCATCGCCTACAGAAACGTAATGTACTAATGCATTGTTTTGATAAATAGGTATATTTGACATAGCAAAAAACAACAACAAGCATTCTAATCGTATAGGCAAATTAACAAAAATATATTTATTTCGACAATCTTTTTCTAAAGCAAAATTAATATTATGAGATGCAGCAACACAAACACCAACAACTAAATCTTCACAAGTAATTATAAGTGTAGGACCATAACCCACTGATTCTAAAAGATCTACCCGCATAATATTTTTCGATTCGATATTGACGTCAGATGATATTAACTTTATATTTTTATCAATAATCATCTGAAGGTCAGGTAAATTACTGGTGTGTGTGAAGCAAATCATATAAAAATTGTATAGCAGGCAAAGGTAAATAAAATGAAGAACAATTAATGAACTCTGATGCGAACGTTGTTGCCTGAGAATAATTTATTATAAAGAATCTTTTTGTACCCACTAATAAATAGCATTTCCAATCTAAATGCTTGGTATCAATAATATAGAAAGTATCATTTATAATTTGATTATTTATAGTGATCGAATTGATTGCATCCTCCGTGAAAGAAAAATCTATATCTTCATAAGTATATTTCTTTGTCTCCAACAATTTTATTTTGACTTTTTCGAATTGTGCTTGAATTTGTGTTCGAACCTCATCAAAAACGGCCCAGTGCAAATCTAACGTCATTGTTTTATCTCCTTGATATTGATATGCACCATAACTGGAGGCACTACGAATGTGTAAACCATCTATATTCATAGTATAACCACTACATCTTCCGCCTAATAAATTATATCTACTCTGTTTAGTTTTATCGGTATATATAAGATCATATCCGTCAAAAGATATGACCATTAAATTTTTAATTACTAAAACTTTATTATTATTGGCATCTTCAGATATTACTAATCGGCTCATTTGGATATTTATAACTTAAAACTAATTGAATCTTATACATGAGATTCTGCCATTGCTCAATATGATTATCGATATCCTTTAATAAAACAAATAATAATTTGTCTCTCAAAATTCGTAATTTATCTGTGCCCATCAAAGAATATTTGGTATTTCTGATGCCTAACGCTTCTTTCATTTCAGCAAGAGTTAAACCCGCAGAAGATATTTTAAGATTATGCTTTTTATTAATGTTTAATATTTTTTTAAAATATTCTTCAACATCTTTTTTTGATTTATTTTTAATAAAAAGTTCATGCTCTTTATATTCAGTGGGCGTTAACCATAGACCTTGTTTTAAAATAAAAGTTGTAGTTAAATGTTGCTTATTAAAAATACCAGCTTTATCTAAACAAGTATCCATAATGACATCTGCAGGTATATTACTATATTCACTTAATTCACCCGAAACAATATCGTTTAAAACTAAATTTTTAATATCGTTAATGCTTATATTACTATCGCTAAAATATTTTCTTAGCATAGTTAAAAAATTAAAACGTGTCACGGTTTTATCAATTTGTTCACGAATAAATAATTCTGCATTACATTTATTAATTTGTTGATAAACCTCGTCCTTTACCTTATAACGTCCAGGATTTTTATTATCCCTATTATTAAGCATTTCTTTGCAATGCTCTAAATATTCTTGTAATTTTTCTTTTGAACAATCGATTAATCGAATTTGTTCTTGATGAATATTTCCCTCAGAATCAATTACCTTTGGACCCTTCCAAATATAACTATTGATTTCTGGTTCGGGTGTAAATTGAGAATTTTCAATGGCCGAAGCCAAAACCTCTTTTAAACTAGTCATGTTAAGTATATTATGATATATATAAAGTATCTGTATTATTAGTTGTTATTTCGTGTAAAAAATGCTTATAATAATAAGCTGTATAATTATGAAAATAATATTGTTCATCTTCTTTTTTCCACCATGTGGTTTTGCCCGCTATAGCTTCTTCATAGGTTAAAATACCTTGATCTCCAACTTTTAAATTAAATTCATAATTGTATGGAACCGTGATTGGAAGTAATTCAAAACTTATTGTTTCAACAATAACATCCATATAACCATCTCTAGATGGAGAAATATGCACTATTTTACAACGAATTGTTTTTAATAAAGGTAATGTATGGACCATAGATTACGTTAAAAACAGATAAAAAATCTTCTTCACTTATGCAATAAGCTATCAAAATTCTATCATTATTTATAAAAAATTCATAGCATTGGCCTACTTCTGTATTCCAATCTTCTAAATATTCTATTGATAAAATAACCTCCTGGTTAGGGAGGTTATTTAGTAAAATTTTATAGTGATGATCAACTATTTCCGCATTATTAAAAATAGATTTTATACTATTTGTTATATCAAACGATTCCATTAATTTAAATCCTCTATGCTGTGATCTTTCATTAAATTGTCTGAAGAATTCATACAAATTTTATATCGTACTCTGGCTTCCTCTTCTTCTGACAACTGATTGTGTAATAATTGATTCATAAATTCTTGTGCTAGTAATTGATTTTGCTTGCCACAAGTTATCATAATGGTATTGATATTGTCGGTCGTTTCGGTTTCACGTTTTAAAGCAGCCTCAAACAAAACATTATATTCAATTATATCCTTTATTGTTAAAGGAATTGATTTAATCTGAAAATAAACGCCAGCATCAGTTAAAAAACTAATGATTTTTTCTGCATGAGTTAATTCTTCTACATTTTGATGTTGAAACCATTTTGCTGCACCCGGATAGCCATTAACTGCTGCCCAAGTAGAAAAATATTTATACAAATAAGCATTATCTAATTCGTGTAAATATTGTTGTATAAATAATTCCACAATTTCTTCATTTAGGAAACTATTCATACGTTCATTTAATTCGTTCATTCTAAATTATGTTTAATAAAATTAATTGCTTTATTATATATTGTGTCAACTTGTTCAACAGATAAATTGAATTCTTTTGCAAGAGTTTTATTTGTTTTTACTAATCCAAACATACCTATTTTCCAGCCCACAATATTTCTTTCAATGTCAGATAATTGATCGTATAGATCCATTGCTGTTATCTCCTCAAAAGGAGAATCGTATTTAAAGTTCACAATAATTCCTCTTCATATTTTTCGAACCATGCATCTAAGGAAACAATTTCATATAAATAATCTCGTATTTGATAATGGTTCAGGTTCATATATTGTTCTAACACATCCAACGGTATATAACCGCAATGTAATTGTTCTAACTTTTCACGATTTTTGTAAATACTTTTTCTCAATACTCTGTAACTATGAGGTAATCTTATGGGGCCCAATTGCATTTCAGACAGATTTCTTTGTATGTATGATACCGCATAAGTGATAAATTTAATATTACGTTTAGGGTTAAAACTATCGAAGGCCTCAAGTAAACCGAGCATTGCTTCGCTAACAAAATCTTCCAACGGAAAACTTTTATTAGCATATTTTTTTGCTATAGCTATAGCAAATCGTAAATTAGAATAAATAATTTTATCTTTAGCTGAATTATCTCCAGACTTCGCTTTGATGAAAAGATCTAATTCTTCTTCCTTTTTTAAAGGCTTAAACTTCGATATTTGTTTTCCTAAACTAATTAAAGCAGGATTTTCATCATAACTGAGATTGTGCAAACAAATGTTATTACTTAAAGGGATATACATATAAAAAAGAGGATAATCATTATCCTCTAATATATTATTTTATTTGTTTTAATTCTCTCTGCTTATCCTCTACCTAATCACAAATCTATATGGCCAAAGGATGTCGAAAATTTTCTTTCAATTCTATCACCGCTACTTTATCTAGATCTTTAATACAATCTATAAACCAGGCGGCAGATTTTGATATATCTTGTAAATCAATTTGTTTTTCATCGCATGTAAATATAATTTTTGCATTTTCACACAATCTTGAGCAAATTAATTTTAATTCTTCTGCAGTCACATTAGCCTATTCATCAACTACTAAAACTGCATCCTTTATATTTCTACCTCGAAAATGTTGTAGAGGTATTACAGTTATTTCATCTTTTTTAATCATGGTATCTATCTCTTCTTTTTCGCGAAGAGCATACAACTGATCTAATATAGGCTATACAAAAGGAGACATTTTCCCTTCATTAAAATCTATACCACCAGGCAAATAACCCAAACTATTTTTTCCAGCTTCAACTGTCGGTCTGGTTAAAATAATTTTATCTACTTGATTTTTAATCTTTAACGTTAACTAAATATTGCACTACAGTAATGTTTTAGCGGTACCCTATTTTCCTGTAAGAACAATTACATCATTCTCCAACTAAATTTCTTTAGCCTGTTTTTGCTCAGCAGTCAATTGTAATTTAAAGGCTGGTGGAGTTTTACGAATTTTTCTATCCATATATACAATTTAGTTTATACAAATATAATCAAATATCCACCACTGATAATTATAATAAGTTAAAAATAGAAAATAATTTTTATCAAACATAAAATCATTTAAATCAATATAATTATTATCCACAGCAAAATAAGTATTATTGAAATATGCACATTTTCCAACATTTTTAACAAAAACACCTTGTACAACTTTTAAAGCTACACCATAATGTACTAAAAAATTTTTACGCATTGTATGCTCGCATAAAAAATAATCTATCGATTGTATTTATTAATGTGTCTATGTACGTACAATTTATAAAATGTAAATTAAGCATATCTTTTTTTTTATAAACTCCAAAGCAATATATTTCATTTGTGCTGGTGATTAAAAATAAAGTATTGTTCTGTACTACAAAATCAGAAATTTCTTCTGTAATTATTCCATCGGTAAATAAAATTTTCTTACTCTCAATAGTATACTCTATTTGATAACTTCCATAAATTTTATAATAAGAAGAACAGTGTTGTACCTTTAATAATTCATAAAAAGCATAACGTAATTTTTTAAAAACTTTTGCTGGGACGCACAAAACATATCGCATATGCCCCTCCCAATTATCACGTTTTAATTCATAGTTATTTCTACGACTTTTATGAATTATCAACGCTTCTCCTTGTAAATTACGCATTTGAATATAAATACTTCTATAAGTAGCACCAATGTAAGAATTGAGTTGAAAACTAAAATTATATATCGAAGAAGTCAGTGTACATAAAGAATTTGCGATATTCAAATGAAAATTACATAAATTCTTAGCTGTAAAGTTTATTTCTTCCTGTGTTAAAGATAAAATATATTTCAAAATTGTAAAAATGCATTTATTAATTGCTCAAAAAAAGATCGTGATAATCTAATACTTTTATCATATAAGCATGAAGTCCAACCATTTTGACATATAATTGTATCGTTTATTATAAAACGATCTACTTGAAATTTAACCCGATCTATAACGATCTTTTTCATATTATCTTCGTGTATAAAAATCAATTGTTTTTTGTCGGAGGATAATTCTAAACTAAATTTTTTATCATCGTCTAGTAAATATAATTGATGAATATCAAAAAATTTTGTTTTTCGATCATATTCTGTAGTATCAAATTCAAAAAAATTTTTATTTGAGAATCTTTTTCGAGCCAAATACCAACCTTTTAAACCTGATAAGGATATAACGTTAGAATTATATGTTCGATGATGGCCATTTTGATAAAAAACATTAATATGGTCAGGATAAATTTTAATATTGATAATTTTTCCGACATTAGGTATTAATCTAGGTGAAGTATATTGTATCAAAAATTTCATAATTTGTAACAAATAACTAGGATGAATATATATACACTGAAAATTATCGTTGTGATATGAAACATTACTCATCAAAAGTAATTCGGTCGCAAATCGCATTGATTGAACAAAATGAAAATGGCCACAGATATTAAATGTACAATATATTGCTCGTAAATTGCATTTATATTCTTTTGTTCCTTCCGCAGTTATGACTTTAATTTTTTTAAAATCACTATTAAACACAAATGTAAATTGATTAGGTACTAACAAAATATATTCTTTGTTGGCCGAATCAAATACGATTTTTAATTTCGAGCGCATTAAATATGGCGGTTTAATAATACACCCATTATTTTATCATATAAACTATGTGCGACATACACATAAGTCACATTATCATTATCATATATGCTAGAGCTACCTGTACGATAAAGTGTTAAAGGAGTATCCGTTGTTATTAATGATAAGCGATTATGCATATAATTAAATCCTACGATGTCTACTTCTCTCTGTCGTTTAGTACTGTCGTTTGCCACAACTCGCAATTTATTAAAAGTTTCATTTATGTGAATCATAATATGTTTATCATAATAAAAATATGGTGTATTGTAACAAGATATATTTTGATCTATATCAAATTTAAACCCAAAATGACTGAACTTGCCACGTTTTTGAGCCAGTATTATTAATTCCGATAAAAGAATATGCTCATACATTATATCTTGACGAACATCATTCTCATAATAGCATATATAATTAGGATAAATTTTTATCAATTTAGGATCTATAAAATTATATTTACTTTGCATATTATTTGTATCCTGTGCCGTTGGAGTATAATAACTTACAAAAAAATTTTGAATTTTTCTTAAAAAATTATGATTTAAATATAAATCACTAGTGTATGTATGTGGTATAAATTTACAATTTTGACCACTTGATATTTGTAAAGCACCTTTATTGCCGTCCATAGCATCTGGAAAATACATATTGACTCCCCATTGCAAAGTGGCCAAAGAAGGATCAATAGCAAATGTATTGACACCGATTTTTGATAAAATTTTTAATGTTCTTAAATCTTCTGAAACGGTTAAAGAGACTTGATTGGGTATGACAAATAAAAATTCTTTATTTGACACATCATGAGCAAATTTTAATAAGGATGACATAACTGAGTCATATTTTTTAAAAAATATTTTATTAGTATCTTAAGTGCAGGTACACTTATTTTAAAATCTGGTGCGCATTCAGGATATTGTGTATAACATTGTGTTATTTCATATCCAGACCGCTGCCTATTTGCAAAAAAACGTATTACACTATTATTTGTTTCAATGCGTATTTGTAAAGAAGAATCTAGTTTGCTTTCAATAGCAATGTCTCTTATCGATTCGTAACGTGCAGACCACCATAAAACTCTATCTTTTGTATTTACAATAAGAAAATTTGGTATAACAAAGCCATCTTCGACAAAATACAATTTAGATTTATTTAAATTCATTTGCTTTTCTTTCAAGAAAAAGATAATCTTTTTCTGAGATATAAAAATCGGGAGGCCAATCGGGATCATTAATATATATCGATCGATTAATGAACTGGATCATATTTTTTTTTAAACTTAAACTAGCATAAAAGGATATACGTGTCACATAAGTTTTTTGTGCAATATCCTCGTAAAAAATATTGATGCTCTGGCCTTGATTACCTGTTTTATTTATAAAATATAATATTTTACAGTTACGCCCGTTTGGTAATATTAAAAAACGATCAACAAAAGAAATCCAAATTAAACCTTGAGCATATAACAGACTATCGTTTAATATGAGTTTATTCATAATCTCGAATGGCTTTAATCCGGGCAAATCGTGGTATTCCATCAGGCGTAAAATTTTGATATTCGATTGTCGCATATTTTCCAATATAATTCACTTTATTTATCCAAAGTTCCTTATAATAATCATAATTGCCTTTTGCATTACAATCAAAATTAAATCCAGGTTTTATCTCAAGTACAATTTTACCCATCATTCCTGAACGATTTCCCGTGCCTTCTAGAATATCTAAGATTTTAAATTCGGCATCTTGCCAGAATTTTAATTTTAATAAATTTTTACTACGAAAATATTCATAAGGCTTATTACGACGAATAATAATTCCTTCATATCCCTCATTTACAAATTTTTCATGATATTCGTTTATTTGACTTTTTTTAATTTTAAATGTTGGAACCAACTTAATATTTTTAAAATTATACTTTAAAAACAACGACTGTAATTTTTGATATCTTATCGAAAAAATATCATTCGTTTGAATATCATAGAGATGATATTGTATATATTTTTCTGATTGCAAAAGATCTTCTGCAGTAGGCTTTGTTTTACGTACCAAAGATATTATTGAATTAAAATCATCTTTATATTGATGATTATATAATTCTCCATCTAAAGCGAAATCTAAGTTTTGAATAATTTTTATTTCCTGTAAAATGTGTGGTGTACTAAGGTAGGACTTATTTTTTCGCGATAAAAGCATATCCTTTGTACCTTTACAACGAACGCCATCAAGTTTAGGCTGAACATAAAGATCTTCATCATCTGATATATCCTGTTGAAAATCTTTATAGTTTTTGGCCAGCATTACAATTTCTTGAACTTGACAATCTCTATTCGCTAATAAATTGATGTCATTGACATAACCTTCTTCTTTCTTTTTAATAATTTTGGCATTAGCTTCTTTTAGTGCTTGTTGCTCTGAAGAAGTCTCATTCGCTTTACCAACATTTTTACCTTCACAAATAGTCCACGCACTAACAATTAAATTTCCATTCAATTTACCAGTAATCGTTCTATATTTTTCACCATTGACTTCAATAGACCACTCAACAAGAGTGTTTGTTTTTGTTTTATTAAATAATTTGCTCAGAATCATTTTGTGCTATTTAAAATTCTCTAATTTTTCTAAACCATTCATTTATTAATCGATATGTTTTTGCTGGCAATTGTAAAACAACGACATCTCCCGTTCGTATTAAATCTATGTTATATTTTTGTCGTTTAACAAAATAATAATCATTGAGAATGAAATGTCGACAAGATGACGCATATTTACAAAAATTTTCAATAGGTCCTATTATTTGCTTACCATATTTTGTCTCTATGGTTAAAATATTATTTTTATCTACACGCAAAACGCATATATTTTTAATAATAAAAAAGGATTCATCGCCTATTTGTTGTACAATTCTTGACATTTTAATATAAAAATCTTAAATAAATCATATTCTGACTTTTTTTCAAAAAGTATATCTGGTGCCCAAACTCCAAATAATATACCACATATACCACAACGTACAGTACTATCGTGGAAAGGCATTTCCTTATAAAATACACCGAGCTCTGATACCCTCAAAGCCAAATAATTTGTAGGAAATTTTATATCACTTAATTTTATTAAAAAATCTTTATCCTTTGTAAAAAAATGAATCATATTATTCTCAACATAGCCATAGAAATACCCTTTATAAACAAAATTTAAGGAGTCAATTATTAAATTATTCATTTACATCAAAAATTTTTAAAAACCATTTTTTTACTTTACAATAAGTATCGCGATGCCCACTAAGAAAAATAGTGGGAATATTGCAATGATCGCACTTCTTGTTAGTAACATATATTACTTTGACACCAAAATTTAAATAAAAATTCATATAAAAATTATTTTCACTCTCTACGCAAAGATCATACACGTTAAAATTCATTGTTATGCATTCTGACGTAAGATATAGATTATTTTCTGCAAAGACAAAGGTCCATTGATTTTGACTATCGTCGAAAAACGATAATTTATTTTTATTTACAATTATATTATGTGACATATTTCAATAAACCATTCATAATTATATAAAAAGCATATTTATCTAAATAATAAATTAATTTAGACATTTGCTAAAAATTCACTATCCCAATTAAATTCAGTATTCCAATCAAACACAACAAACTGGTTAAGAATATCATTTGCTGTATCTATATACCATTGCTTATTTACACAATAATCATCAAATGGTTGTTCTATATATTTATTTGCCAATGAAACTTTTACATCTTTTAATATAGATGTTTTACTTTCAGTAACTATAGAATTTCCAGTTTTTTTATCAATTTTAGATACTAATTTTCTTTTATTAAGATAATCTCCATTTGTTGAAGCATAAAAACGATTTGTTAACTGTGTAGGTATATCTCCTAAAAAAACATTAAATTGTTTACCTGTTTTTTCAAATCTAGTAAAATCGGATATATTATTGCAATTATTAATCGTATCTGCTATAGGTGTATTATTGATAAAATATTGATTTAGTGCTCTAGATATAATTTCGGGATAACGTTTCCCTTTTCCGAGACGAAAACCCTCAAGAAAAATGGATCCCTTCTGTTTATATCGATCGCTGATGTTTTTATAAGGATGTTCAGGATCCTCTGTTTTTATAGCTAAATAATCATTTACCGCAAACATATTTAAAGAATCATATTCTGCATATTCTAAAGTAAAACCTGTTAAATCACAAAATTTTTTACATATTTCAAAATACTTTTCTTTTAAATGCTTGGGAACTAATGTTGTGAGACCATCCGATCTCTCTTGTACTTTTATACAAGTCTCGACTATATCTTATAAATATTCTACTTATAAAAAAGTAATATTTATCCTTCCGTTTCCATTTTTCATGTACTCTACTCCATTCAATGTTTATTGTGTTTCGATAGTCTGTGAACGTTCTTCTTAATAAGAAGCTTCGCTGCTGGTTATCCAATCTTTATTTCTTTTACTATATTATAGTCATTACTGCTATAACGAGTGTATAAAGCTCTAAGGATGTTCCAGTCAATTAGAAAGGTTTTATAACACCAATATTGTTTAGTGTTAGCGCTGGCCACTTTGCAACCAGCTAAAGTAAGCATTTCTGCCCATTTTAAAATTAATAATTGATTATTTAAAGTGATACTCACATTTGCTTTTGGATCATATAACCAACTATAAGGTTGAAGAAAATTACCTATAGCCAATTTGTTATCATAAAGGCTTTTTATCCTTTATTTCTTATAATTTTTCTTTCTTATAAGTTCAGCATATCTTTTCATCTACAACTCAATGTTTAGATGTTCCTGCCTCTTGGAGATATTATATTCTTTTTCAAGTTTCAATCTCTATGCGTTGCGGCTGTTATTATTTTTAAATAATAACTTCACCTCTGATTACCGTTTCAGGTTTCCAGATTTTTCAGGAATTTTTCAGTCTGTGTTTCCACAGAAAGTGGCACATTTTATACCATTAAGACTTAATTTAAATGTTTGATTTATTAATTCAAATCTAGCATTTTCTTTTCTTCTTCTTTTAGCTTCAATCCTTCTAGCTCTAATACTACCAAAAATATCTAAAAACTTTTGTCCTAAATGTTCTGGGGCAAATTTAAAATTTAAACATCCAGAAGGATATTGGGAATCAACATCACCATCAATTATATAATAATTCTCATTTCGAAATATTGTTGGATAATTTTTACTATGAATACCACCCTTGCCTATACTATATTCCAATTCGTCAAAAACAACTTTATAGGTGAATTCACCGGTACTACTTAATGTAGTATTTTTTACATTTTCTAGTAAATCTTGTAACTCTTTTGAATTATAAGATATAAAGGGTAAAATAATATCTTTTAAAACAATATTATCTCTTTTCGTCCCCATGTTTTTAAAATCCTGTTCTTCAAGATTTTGTGCAACCATATATTCTTTTTTAATAATTTGAACCCCGAGAGTCATATCATCACTAGAAAAACAGTCTACACCCCACTCATTATAAACTTCTTGACGAAATTTTAAAGCATCTTTACAACGATCATATACCCATTCTGTCGAATCAACATCGTTGTGGCAATATATGATTAATTCTGGAATTCTATCTTCCGAAATATCAGCATCCCAATCGATAATCATCTCTAACACATTAGGATAATTCATTGATACTTGTAATTCTTTTAAAGAAACTCTTAATTGCTTTGAAAAAAGCATTCGCTGTAAATCAATTTGTTTAAACAAATTGGCATATTTCAAACGATAATTTATTTGTTTTTCTTTAATAGTTTTATCACTTAATTCTTTAAGTTTTTGAGTTAAAGTATCCCAAGGAAGATTTTCGTTTTGGAGAACATAGGTCACTAAAGGACTATCATAATCAATATTATTAAAACCAAAAAATATACGCGAATCATTATTAAATATTTTCTTAAATTGTTTTGCGTCATTGCGTCTTGAAGAAATTTCTAAACACATTTTTTTGCCTGTATCAATGTTCTTTAAACATATAATAAAACAATTTCGTAAACATTCAATATCAAAAATTATTTTTTTCATTAAATTTTTCTAAAAACTCACAAAACTGTGCATAATCATCTCTGTTCATAACAACATCTGGATAAATTGTCTGGTAATATCGTACATAAACTGCTGAGGTCTCAAGACGATTCTTATAAAATGACAAATTACTTTTTCTATCTACCACATCAATCATTCTGAAATAACACGATTTATCAAAATAAACATTACTCATATACAAACTACCTTGTGGACCGATAAAAATAAGATCTTTGCCAATAATTTCAATCGAAAATAAGCCTAAAACTGAAAAAGTATTTTTAGTTTTTACTGTCATACCTCTATTAAATTACTTTTGTATTTTAAAAACATAAAGTATAAAAATTGTTCATATATTTCGTTTGACAACACTATACTCGTATATTTATTTATATAAACTTCGAACTGAAACGGATCTTTCGTCTTTTTAATAACAAAATTCTCTGCATCTGTCTTAAATACAAAAGCAGCCTCACTATTTATATAATACATTTTAGCATTCGATAATATAATATTACCATGCAGATAAATTAATTCAACATTATTTTTATTGATGGATATAGAAAATTTATTTAAAACAGTAAAAGTTGTATTACTTATTAATATAAATTCACCATTAATTTTCTTTATCATATTTCATTAAATTGTATTTGCAAAATTGCTACAATATTATCCTTCAGCCGAATTCGCATAATTTACTTTATGTTTAAATACCACCCACCAAGAGGCATATACTGTATCATCATTTTTTAATTTGAATAAAATTTTTGTCCCAGTATCATTTATTTTTGCAGGCGATCCGAGTAAAATCAACGAAGTTCCAGGCAAAATTTCTTTAGACACAGAAATATCTGCACTCCATTCTGAATTTACAAAAGCATATAAGCCATTCTTTTGACAGCCTAACGCATCACACCATTTGTTCTTTTTCGCATTCACTTTTACTGTCAAATCTTTTTTGCATTCTTCTTTTGTTATCATAAATTTAATTATTTAAAAAATCCATTAAACTAGTAAACATTTTTTTTGGCTACTGCTGGTGCATCTTTTATTTGAAACATTTCGATAGCGTTTTGTACACTATACCAAAACCAGCATTCGTCTGATTTTTGAAACCAATGCGTAGAAAATATCATATTGTGAAGATTCAATTGAGAAACATCTCTATAAAAAGGCCACTCTAAGTCCTTTAATTTAGCTTGTAAATCTTCATGTACATAACTTAGCAATACGTTTCTTTCATATGCTTGCCTATATGCTAAACTTTCTTCTAGACTAATCATTAACTATAAAAAATTGATAATTGTTTACATTGTTCGTCAATATGCCTAACAAATATGTATATTCAATCGGAAAACCGATTTGCATTATTTTGTCCACATAGCAACACAATAAAAAATCCCACATATCTATAAAATATTGATCTTTATATTCATATTTAAAACCAATTATTTCTAATAAATCGATATGTAAGACTTTAAATATTTCAGATATTTTCATTTATAAAAAATACATTTAAATACAAAAGTATAATAACTTAAGAATCATCACCTACTTGAAAATACTGGGCATGATCGTATACATGACACCAAAAGTCACCCCCCACATCAGTATTCTGCCAAGCAAAACCATGAAAAAGCAATTCATCGATCGATTCTTTGCCAGTAATTTGTATTGCACGATTTTTTAAAGTATTAGATTTTTTTATATTATATAATATTATATTTCTTAATTCTTGATGTAAAGAAAAAAAATGTTTATTTGATTCTAGGTTTAATATTAACTTATTCATTCCAATCTTTTATACAAAAAAAATTCTAAATTTAATAGAATATATGCCCAAAACTGGCCACCTTCATTTGAACGATCTGGAAAGCCATATATTACGATTGTTGAACATTCTTCATTGTCTCGAATATTGTATGATACATTACTTTTTTGTAAATTATTTAACAATCTTTGCTGTAAATCAGTATGTAAAGCCAATATATTCCAGTTTGTGATTAAACGATTAAACAAATTATCTTTTACTTAAATCGTATATTTTATATCGTTTGTTTGAAAAAATTTTGATCGAAAATAAACTAGAGACCAAAATCTTCCCCCTTGTAAACTTTTAGACCAATCAAAACTAGTTATTAAATTAAAAAAGGTGTACCTATATACTTTTGAACTCTCCAGATTAGAAGCAATAAGATATATTATATCTTTATGATAAAAATTAATAATATTTTTATGCATTAGTACTTCCAACACCTCCAATTCGGGTTGTATCATTGTTGTCGTTATCGATTTTTAAATATTTTTCAAATACACCTTGCGCAATTCTATCACCTAAATGAATTTGAAAAACTTCATTAGAATTATTTTTTAAGCAAATACCAATATTACCATCATTAGTAATATTAGAATAATAATCACTATCTATGATACCCGTTTGATTTACTAAAGATAAATCGTTTTTGATTGCCAAAGAACTCCTAATATAAATTTTTAAAACTTCATCCTCAAGCATATAAGCCTTTACATCTGTCCAAAACATATATTGCTCTTTTGGTTGTAATAATTTATCTTCTGCAGCAAAAAAATCATAACCTGCAGAATTCATTGTTGCTCGCGCAGGTAATATAACTTGATTATTTTTAAATTTTTTCAGTATAATATTTACTTCTTCAAACCCTCTATTCTTCATATGGAAAAATTTCACTAATGTGAACTCTATTATTAAAATTAGGTATACCATCATTATATATTATTACATATATTGTGGTATTTACAATAGCATCTATTTCAGCTTTATAAGATTTATTATTGATTATAACTAAACATTTTTGACCCGCACTCAGATTTATACGAAATTTTTCTAACAAATAATGTTTTCTGCCTATAAAAAACAGGTAGACACAGACTATAATGAGTAATAAATACAATATCATTTTAATTCCTAATTTTCATTACGTACACTCAATCTATTAAAATATGGTATAATACTTTTTTTAATATTTTTAATATTTTCCAAAAGTGTTATAAATTGATCTATTGATAAATTGTTTTTAAAAAAATTTACATATCGACAAGTTAAAACAATGTTATTTTTCATATATGATTTAGAACTATCAATACGATCTACACTAATGGTATATTCATTATCTTTGATTAACTCTAAATCTAGTCCAGTGTAATAGCATCTTCCACCCTGCTGTATATATAAATCCCAAAGAAACTCTAGAGTGATATCAGTATTATGCCATTTTTTGTTTTTTGTAATACGATTATACACACGGTTTAGACTTTTTCGTAAAGGATCTTTAGAATTTTTCGTGTTTCTTAAACAACCGCAAGACTTCTTTTTCCCCGAAATAATTTTATTTTTAGAGCCATAAGTAATTTGTCCACAATCACATAAACACTTATAAATCACTTCGTGATTATACGATTTAACTTTTTCTAAAACAACTAATCTATTAAAAATTTTACCAACAAAATCATCTTTCATAAAAGATGGGGAGAGAAAACTCTCCCCAATATAATTAATCGTAAAAAAATAGATCGATTATGTCGCATTCGTTAGCATCAAACCAATAATCTATCTTATTTTCTTGAACATTTGTACACATAGTTACCTCCAGTTTAATTTATTACCGCAGCAAGAACAATAATTATCTCCAAAAATTATGAGTGTTTTACAACTAGGGCAACGATTAACTGCACCTGGATCAATATTTTCAATAACTGTTAATGGCGGATATAACTCTTTTAAAATATTTTGAGCTAAAGAAACAAATTCCTTTGTCCAAAAATTTTTATGGCCTTTTAAAAGGCTAGGTTTTTTTTCCAACAAAACAGTTTTAAATTTTTCAAAATCAATTCCATTTGCCATTAATCATGTTATTATAGGCTTTCCATACTGCTGTGCGAATATCTTTATTGTCCAAATCAGGAAAAATAGTTAAAGCTTTAGTTAAGCTTATAATTCTTCCACGATTTTTAACAAAAGTATCTCCACGATGCACATAAGTACGCCCGGTGCCTAATATATTATTTGCAGCATCTTTAATAAAACATTTTGTGACTGGCGATTTCTTTTTCTTCTGAACATATTGCCAATAAATAAACAAAGTTTCTTCTTTTTCTTTGATTTTTACTTTTACAATCATAGTGTTATTACTTTATTTTTCCCACAAAGTTTGCATTCTCTAACGAGTTTTTTAGATATTATTTCACCATTTCTATTTTGTAAATCTAGTTCACAAAGTGTTTCCATTTGATGATGGCAAAATAATTTCTCTATAATATAAGTTCTTAATTTTTTCTTTTCTTCAATCATTTTATAAAAAATATGGTACAAAATCACCTTGCGTACAACCAGGCACCGGAATCATATTATCACCTTTAACATCAATTCCAGGAAGTGAAACGAGATTATTGTACCAAGATTTAACATATTCAGGATCAATCTTAGTTAAACTAACGAGTAAATGAAAACCCCCACGTGTTTTTAAAAATGACAAAGCATCAGAGTTAATTTTATTTGTTAGAAGTGTTCGTATCATTTCAGGATCTGTTTCATCAAAATCCATATCAAAATATATTTTTCTACTAACAGCTTTCTGTATTTCAGACATAACTTCTTGATGAGGATTATACATGTTTTGTGAATATTGTTCGGTAATTAATTCAGCAAAACGAATTAAAGAGTTTTTTGCAGCCTTTATAAAACTTCTTGGATTTGGATTAATATAAAGAGCTAAAGCTTCCTGTGGAACAGGAGTTTCTTTTTGCCAATAAGATCCAAGAGGGCATTCCAACTGACTAATTTTTTTAATTAAATTATCTTTAGTGGCTGTAAATCTTTTTAATTGTGCTTTATCTGATTTAATGTGTACCAAGCCTTCCTTACAATACTTGCTTCGTGCAAACAAACAACAATAAAATTGTTCATGAGATTCTAAATCTGGAAGAAAATCTAAAAACTGGATCAATAGATCTTTGTCTTTAATTATTTCATAATTCATAGTTTAATAAAATCATATCATTTAATTTGTTTTGCTCTAAAAAAGTATCTATTTCTCTTGGATCATCGAAATAAACCTCATATGATGATTCATCATTCAAAAATACAATTATATAAGGCTTATAATAAATTATGTTGTTTTCTAAAAAAAGATGGGAATTCTGCAATTTAAGTTGATTTTCATCCCCAATATATGTATCCTTGCCAAAATACTGCAAAAGATAAATGCCTGACGCTTTATCAAACCATGTATTCTTTTTATGATAATAATAATGAGAACTCTGTTTTTTCAAATGAACAAAAATCTTAACAATACTATTTTTATAGATTCCTATCATAAAATATAATTATATATAGTTGTCCCTGCAGGATTCGAACCTACACCAAAAGATCCAAAGTCTTCTATGCTAGCCATTACACCAAGAAACAAATTTTATGATTTAGTAAAGTTTTTCCAGAATTTTTGACAAGCGATATCCCATTTCAAAAAAAGTAAACGATTGTCATTTTTATAGGAGCGAGGATGTTTTGCCATAGCTTTATCTAAACCGGTAGCATGACAATTTTTATTTTCTATCATTTTAGAATTAAGCTTAAAAAAATTCCTGACCATATGCCTACGGAATAATATGAAACCTTACGCGTCTTCTCAAGGTTATCTTATGCCGTTGGTCTTATACACCCAACTACGCTATTATCTTTCCACAAACAACGACCTTTGCAAGAGGTCTGACGATAGTTATCAAGACTACTTCACCAGTATTAAGTTTTGAGCCTAATATCATCTGTTTGCTTCAACCAGGAATTTTTAAAAATATTTATGACTGGAGTTCTAATTCCTGTAAATTTTATTAAACAATTAATGACCAAATCTGTCACTCTTGTTTAATAATTATTAATTTCTTTAACAAAATAATTGGGAAATGTCTTTTATCGAAAGAATTGATTCTTTTGTATATACTACTTGTTTTTCTCCTTCTTGAAAGTCAGAGACGTCTAATAATAATACTTTAAAATTCTTTTTTATCAATTCTCTTATTTCCTCTGGTTTTATCCATTGCTTAAATTCTTCTATGTTCTTAAACGCACAAAACCATTCTTTATTTCCTTTGGCCATATCAATCCCATCATTATGAGGAATAGGCATTCCTCCAACATTCCAACTACTATGTCTTTCCCACAAATCATCCAAACACTTTATTCCGCTATCATCACCTACTGACCATCTATCATTATTCTTCGGCCTAAACATTCCCCACCCATCAGCATGTTCAATACGGATTATTGTTTTTACAATTGTTAATTTTTTATTCAACGATTTAAAAATTAAATTTATTATTTTCATTCCGTAGTTGATCAATATTGAAAAATTATAGTGTGATTACCGATTTCACCACTACATCATTATTCAAATAAAAAAGAGCAATGCATTATGGCTCTATTCTATTTGATTTATTGTGTTAAGAATTGACTGTTTATCAATTGAATACCACAACTCTTCCCCTAAAGCATCTATTCCAGCAAAAGAGCAATTATAAATGTCTGGAATTAACCCAGGTGGTTTAATAGAAGAATTATCTAATTCAGCATTTTCAGCAGCCAATTCAAGAACTTGTTTACAAGCTTCTTTCATGGCTTCTTTAATTCTACTTATATCAGGATTTAATGTAACTGCAAGTTGTAAGTCTTGTGATGGAGTTGAGCAATCTTGTGGAGAAGGTTCAAATACTTTTGTAAGTATTTCTTCCAGATTTATCTTTCTTTCTGGCATAATTCAATTGTTTTTAAAATTTTGAAATTCATAATCATTACCATAAATCTTCAGATGTTAAAATACCACCGATTAATGGTCTCTTTAATTGACCATTTTCTTGAACTAATTTTAAAGATTCTTCTCTATTTAAGAATCTATTTTTATTAGTTAGAAATCCCTGAATGCAATTATCCCAGATTTTTGTCTCTCCGTTTGCAGCTAAATAAGAAGCTCCACAATTAGAATGTCTCCATCCACAGATCACAAATCCTTTATCAATATTATAAGGTTGAAATGGATAATCCTTTCCATCATCATAATAATTAGCTGAGCACATTATATATTCAGGTAAGCCGTTATTCAAATGGGCTTTTAATCTCATTTCATCAATCATGTGCAGACTCTTTAGAAAATTATTTAATAATTGTCAAATGTTATTGCCTTTTTTATTTTATTTATTTTAAAAAATTTTCGTAAGGGAGAAGGGATTCGAACCCCTGACCAACATTCCCTGAAAAGTCCGCTTACCCAGCTAGCGCACTCCCTTGTGTTCCAACCCTTTCAATCGCCTTCGGGGGTTGGAATTATTTCTGTACTCAACTTTTAAGTGTATTAAATCTTACACTATCATAAATCGATCTTCTACCAACTGAAGTAATCGGCAATATTAATATTATTTGCTGCCGATGTGAGA
>Ga0209098_1000450_pt1 | contig 45618 bp, 39 predicted proteins | sample AD_JPNHW1_MetaG_FD_184429 | JGI IMG/M metagenome (GOLD analysis project Ga0209098, IMG submission 184429) | Active sludge microbial communities of municipal wastewater-treating anaerobic digesters from Japan - AD_JPNHW1_MetaG (SPAdes) (version 2) | ecosystem: Engineered > Bioreactor > Anaerobic...
AGAACTTCCCGGCGTAAAAGCCATACTCGAAGACTAGTCATACACTTGCAATGAAAAAGGACCGGCTCTATTGCCGGTCTTTTTTTTGTTTAATGATATTCCTTGAAAACAATTTTATAATTTTGGTTATTAGGTTTTAACTTTACTGACAATTTGATCACGGCTAATCATATTATCCAATTATTTACTAAACCATTCCAACCATGAAATCCTTTCGTTTTTCTTTCAAAGTAACTATTGCTCTAATCGCAATCAGTTTATTCTACAACACTTCTTTTGCCCAGTTAAATGGCTTTGTATTGACGCCATCGGGTGAGACAGAAGATTACATGAAGTATATCCGGAATGCAATTAATGTTGACGATGTAAATTACTTTACCGGATATCTTTCTCTTTCAGCATATAAAAATTATAATACAGGTATACTTTACGATCCTGGCACTCCTTTGCAGAAATTACAGCTTAGAGGCGGGAATATTCTGCTGTATGGCACAGACCCGTACACCAACATCAATCCCACATCCAAGAATGGGGCTATTCTTTTTTCTGACAATCTTTCAGTCCAATATCCTCATGGCAAATGGGGCATTGAATATGATGATATGTATAGCACTGGCGGACTGAATTTCTTTAAACCCAAATCAAGCCTGACTGACACCCGTATTAATTTCAACCTCTTCCTGGCAAACAATGGCAATGTCGGCATCGGTACCGGAGAACCCAAGGCAAAACTGCAAGTGACCGACGGAGATATCTACATTGAAAATATTGATCGGGGAATTATCATGAAATCGCCGGATGGGAAATGCTGGCGCGGAACACTTAACAACCAGGGACAACTCGCCTTCGCCGAACTTCCTGATTGCATAATTACCGATAATAAAAATGCCGAACCAACCAAGATCAGCACGGTGTCGGTTTTCCCAAATCCAGGCAACGAAAAGTTGAACATCAGTTTGGGTAAATTCTCATCCGGTAAATCCGAAATAAAGGTTATTTCGGCCAGCGGTCTAATTTTAATGACTATTCAGCAACCTGTAGCCAAAACAACCGATATTAACATTGGTAATCTGGAAACTGGCACCTATATCCTTCAGGTCACAAATGGCAAGGAAATGGAATCCGTTACATTCATCAAACAATAGCAGGAAAACTGATTCTCTTACCCCCAAAAAAGACTGGTAACATTGCCGGTCTTTTTTTGCCTGCACAGGTAAAGTTCATACTTTTGAACGTGCTCAAAAACACCTCCATGAAGAAACTGTTCATGCTTCCGGCTTTATTCTGCTTATTATCTCTTTCAAGTAAAGCGCAATCTTTAACATCAACGCCACTGGCAATTAATAATGATCAGGATTACTGTAATTATGTAAACCCTTTCATTGGTACTCTTCGAATGGGGCACACTTTCCCGGGAGCGGCAGCGCCTTTCGGAATGGTACAGCTCAGTCCCGAAACCAACAACCCGCCAATGTATATCAACGGGAACTACAACCCCGATGTGTATAAATACTGCTCGGGCTACCAGTACGACGACAATACCATTTTCGGCTTCAGCCATACCCATTTCAGCGGAACAGGCCATTCCGACCTCGGCGATTTCCTGGTAATGCCCACAACCGGCAAACTGACACTTGAACCCGGTGACGCTGACAAACCTCACAGCGGTTATCATTCGCAATTCAAACATGAAAACGAAAAAGCATCACCCGGCTACTATAGGGTGTTGCTCGACGATTACAAAATCCTGGCAGAACTCACTGCCACTGAAAGGGTTGGCTTCCACCAGTACACATTCCCGAAAACTGACAGCGCACACATTATCCTTGACCTGGTTTCAAACATTTATCCTTACGATGAAAAGAATGTATGGACTTTCGTAAGGGTTGAGAACGATTCCACCGTCACCGGATTCCGCACAACCACCGGATGGGCGCGCACGAGAACACTCTATTTCGTCATGAAGTTTTCGAAACCATTTGTTGCGTATGGGCATAAGAAGTATGACTCTTCCCCTTACAAAGGGTTTTACCGGCGTTTCAACGAAAGTGTGAACTTCCCCGAGATGGCAGGCCGCCGGATAAGGGCTTATTTTGATTTTAAAACCGCTGAAAACGAGAAGATTAAAGTGAAATTCGCCCTGTCAGGCGTGAGTGTGCAGGGTGCTATGAAAAACATGGAAAGTGAAATTCCACACTGGGATTTTGAAAAAGTAAAAACCGAAAACCGTGAAAAATGGAACCGTGAATTATCGAAAGTCAGAGTAAAAATGCTGGCTCCCGAAGACATGGTGACATTTTACACCGCCATGTACCATACCATGCTGAGCCCTGTGGTTTTTGAAGATGTTGACGGCCAATACCGCGGACTGGACCAGGAAATTCACACTTCTGACGGGTTTACCAACTACACTATATTCTCATTATGGGATACTTACAGGGCACTTCACCCGCTTTTCAACATCCTTCAGCCACAGCGGAATGCTGACATGATTAATTCCATGCTGGCACATTACGATCAGAGTGTGCACCATATGCTGCCCATATGGAGCCACTATGCCAACGAAAACTGGTGCATGATTGGCTATCATTCTGTAGCTGTGCTTGCCGATGCTGTGGCAAAAGGGCTTGCCGGATTCGACCGGAAGAAAGCGCTTGATGCGGCCATCAGTACCTCAACCCGCGGGTATTTCGATGGGCTTGATTATTACATAAGCAGTGGCTATGTGCCTGAGGATAAAAGTTCTTCATCGGTTTCAAAAACACTGGAGTTTGCCTACGACGACTGGTGTATTGCCCAAATGGCAAAGGCTGCAGGCGATAGCACCGCTTATCATGAATATCTCAAACGGTCGAAAAATTTTGAGAATCATTACAGCAAGTCTTCAGTATTTCTTCGTCCACGCCTGGCTGACGGTTCCTGGAAACTGCCTTTCGATCCCCTCGATACCCACGACCAGGGCTACATTGAAGGCAATGCCTGGACATACAGCCTCTTTGTGCCGCATGACATTCCACGGCTTATTGAAATGAACGGCGGCAACAAAAAGTTCATCGCTCACCTCGACTCACTGTTCACCATGAAACTTGAGGACAAATACATTGAGAAAACCGAGGACATTACCCGCGACGGTATCATTGGCAATTATGTCCAGGGCAACGAGCCCGGGCACCATATTCCATATCTCTACAACTGGGCCGGGGCGCCATGGAAAACACAGGAACGGATTCGGATGATCATGAACACGATGTATGGCAATAAGGCTGATGGCCTTTGTGGCAACGATGACGCCGGGCAAATGTCGGCATGGTACATTTTCAGTGCGATGGGATTTTACCCCGTAATACCCGGAACTGATGAGTATGCCATCGGAAGCCCTGCCATCAGGGAAGCTGAGATCTCACTTGAAAATGGCAAAACGCTGATCATTAACACTGTAAACCAAAGCAAGGACAATATATATGTTCAGAAAGTTGTGCTGAACGGCAAAGAGGTGAAAGGTTTCAGTCTTTCGCACAACGATATCATCAATGGCGGAACAATAACCTACTATATGACAGCGAAGCCGGTTAAGAAAAGCCAGGGCAGATAGGCTGATCATTCTGTTGTTGAAATGCCGCTATGGTCTTCAGGTTTCTTTTTCATCAGATCAATTACCCTGTCGGAGTATTTCTTCAGTACGGGGTAAATGGCCGGGGAAATGGAAAGTACCGGTTTGAAGGAAATTGATTCGTCGCGTGTTTTCTGGCTGACCAGTTGGGCATTAGGATCAATTTTGGCTAACAGCAAAAGGAAAGTGCTCACAATGATAAGTCCTTTCACAATGCCCAGTACTGCTCCGCCAAGCCTGTTTACCAACCCTAATCCTGCGGTTTTTGCAATTCCCGACAGGAACTGGCCAAGCATGTACACAAGCACAACAACCAGTATAAAAGTGGTGATATAGGCTATAAACTTTATGTTGTTACTGGCCAGGTTCATCTTATTCGTTAGAAAATCGGCCATGAGCTCCGAAAAATTGATGGCTGCATAAAAACCCAGCAGAAGTCCGGCCAGCATGGCTATGCTGATAAAGAATCCTTTTGTGAAACCGCGATAAGCAAAATATGCCAGCGGAACCAGGATGATGATGTCAATGATGTTCATATCACGTTTTTATTACCAGGGAAATTTACCGGCAGTCACAAGTCACCAGGAAGCGATACGAGGAAAGGAGCTGATATTCTATCACTTGGGTCGCAGACGCCTTGTGAGTTCAGTGGCAAACAGGAAATGCTGAAGTTCCATGCATTCCGTTTGGAGGATATCATTTTTATCGCCTTGCCAGGCGATATGTCCATTGTACATGAAATAGATTTTTTCTCCGGTTTTCAGTACCGAACTGATGTCGTGCGTCACTACAACGGTGGTAATGTTTAATTCATGGGTTATCTCGCCGATAAGTTCGTCGATAAGGTTGGTTGTAACAGGATCAAGCCCTGAGTTCGGCTCATCGCAAAACAGGTACATCGGATTCATTGCGATAGCCCGAGCTATCCCAACACGCTTTTTCATACCTCCGCTCAGTTCCGAAGGCAGCAACTTATTGGCATTTACGAGATTAACCCGCGAAAGGCACCAGTTTGCACGATCGAGCTTTTCAGCCTGGGTCATCGTTGAGAACATGGTCAGCGGGAACATTACATTTTCTTCCACGGTCATGGAATCGAATAAGGCGCCTCCCTGGAAAAGCATCCCGATTTCCTGGCGAATCTGCTTCATTTCGTCGTATGACATTTTCGAAAATACCCTGCCGTCAAAACGCACCTGACCGGTATCGGTTTCAAATAGCCCAACAAGGCATTTGAGAAGGACAGTTTTTCCCATGCCACTCTGCCCGATGATCAGGTTGGTTTTACCTTTCTCGAACGACACGTTTACATCTTCGAGAACCACGCGGTCACCAAACTTTTTCGATATGTTAATCCCTTCGATCATGAGAGCAGCAACTGGGTAAGAACGAGGTTCATGAAAATCACGGCAATGCTGCTGTGTACTACGCCATTGGTGCTTGCTTCGCCAACTTCAAGCGCACCTCCCTGGGTGTTATACCCGTGGTATGCTGAGATCGATGATATCAGAAAAGCAAACACGACCGTTTTGATTACAGCATACCAGATGTCGTACATATGAAAAAACGACTGTATTCCGTAAACATACTGGTAGGATGTAACCAATCCTGTGAGCACTCCCGAAAGCCATCCTCCGAAAACGGCAACCACCATACTCAGGAGAATGAGTATCGGGTTGATGATCATGGAGGCGATTATTTTGGGCAGAACCAGGTATGTGGCGGGGTTTATCCCCATAATTTCAAGGGCATCAATTTGTTCGGTAACACGCATTGTTCCCAGCTCAGAGGCAATACGAGAACCTACTTTGCCGCAAAGTATCAGGCTGATGATGGTTGGAGAGAATTCGAGAACTACCGACTGCCTTACCGAAAAACCAATGGTATAAAGTGGTACAAAAGGAGTATCAATATTAAAGGCGAGCTGAATGGTGAGCACTGCACCCATAAAAATGGAAATAATCGTGACAATCCCAACAGAGGCAAGGCCAAGATGCTCCATTTCAAAAAAGACCTGCCGGTAATATATCGACTGCTTTTCGGGACGCTTGAACGCCTGCCTGAGCAGCTGCATATATTTCCCCACATGATAGAAAAAGTTCATACTGAACAATAATTAGCGCTAAATTAGCGTAAATATTACGAAAACTGCCTGTTTAAAGATATATTTGCTGCAGGTTAATGAAAAACTTACAGGTAAAATGCTGAAAACTAATATCCTGACCAAACCCACCTTGGTGTTGTCGCTCATGGTGCTCATGCTGGTACTGGTATCGTGCAATACGTATCACTACCATTCAAGAAGCCGGGGTTATATGAGAACACCCCCCAGCACCGGCAGAAACCGTTGTGGCTGCCTGCTCCCCGAAAAACAGGTAAACCAGATAGATTACGCCTGCGTTGATGTACAAAAAAATTGACCCGCTGCAGGCGATCAGGCAATATTTCCCTCCCGAGGCTTTCAGTGCTGTAGAAGCATGCTTTCGTGAGCATCGTTTCAACATGCGCATTTCTAGACCCAGGAAGAACAAACTCGGGAGTTTCAAGCCGTCGCCTCCACCGAATAATCCAGTGATCACCGTGAATGCAGACCTGGGGAAATATATGTTTTTCCTGGTTTTCATGCACGAAATCGCCCACCTGATCGTGCATAACAAGCATTCGCGTAATGTTCCGTCACACGGAAAAGAGTGGAAATCAGCTTTCAAAAGCCTCATAATTCCTTTACTCGATAACAGCCTGCTTCCTGCTGAACTAGACCCGCTGCTGAGAAAGTATTTCGAGAAAACGCCGGCTACTTTTATCAGGCAAACCGCTTTGCTCGGGTTGATCAACCGCCTCGACGGCAAAGAAGAAACGGAAATACTGAACAATATTCCCCTGAATTCAGTTTTTGCACTTTCAAACGGCAGGCGTTTTGTGAAGCTCGAAACCCGGCGAACGCGTTGCCGATGCCTTTGCCTCGACAACAAGCGTTATTACGATGTTGCCTGCAACGCCCAAATATTTCCGGTTAACGACCATCAATCCTGAAGCTTTAGCTATCTTTGCCCGATTGCTTTTAAATCAACAAGTTATAAATAAAAATCAGTCTGAACCTGATCATGAATCACAACAACTATTGCATCATCATGGCCGGAGGGGTTGGAGCCCGTTTCTGGCCGTTAAGCCGCACCAACCACCCAAAACAATTTATCGACATTTTAGGCACAGGCGAAACGCTCATCCAGCAGACTTTCAGAAGACTATCGGCCTCATGCCCGCCTGAAAATATATACATTGTTACACACGAAAACTACAAGGATCTTGTCCTCAAACAACTGCCGCAGGCTGACCCTGAAAATGTACTCTATGAACCGGTTCGCCGAAACACCGCCCCTTGTATCGCATATGCCTGCCACAAGATTGCGGCTTCTAATCCCGATGCCAATATTGTTGTAGCCCCGTCGGATCATATTATCCTGAGGGAAGACATTTTTACTGATGTGATCAACACGGCCCTCGAAGCAACCGCTCAAAACGACTGGCTGGTTACGCTCGGTATCACACCAAGCCGCCCCGACACCGGTTATGGTTACATACAATTCAACGATAGCAGTTCCTTCGGCCCCGGCGGAAGGCTGAACAAGGTGATTACTTTTACTGAAAAGCCACAGTACGACCTTGCAGTATCCTTCCTTCAAAGCGGCGATTTTCTCTGGAATTCAGGAATTTTTATCTGGTCGGTAAAGAGTATCCTCAATGCTTTTGAACGCCACCTGCCGGAAGTAGATTCGCTATTTCGCGAAGGCATCAATATATATGGTACTGCCAAAGAAAAGGAATTTGTGAATAAGGCTTACACCGTTTGCAAAAGCATTTCTATCGACTATGGCGTGATGGAAAAAGCTGACAATGTGTATGTTGTGGCTGCTGACTTTGGCTGGAGCGACCTTGGGACATGGGGCTCACTGTACGACGCACGGCAAAAAGATAGTCATGGAAATTCTATTCAGGGTCACAGCGTGCTTACCTGGGATACCGCCAACAGCATTATCCTGATGCCCGACAGCAAAGTTGCCGTGATCGACGGGCTGGATGGTTACATTGTAGCCGAAGACGACAACCTGTTGCTCATCTGCCGCCGGGGTGATGAACAACGCATCCGCGAATTTGTGGAAACCGTTCGCCTCGAAAAAGGTGAAAAGTATGTTTAAAACCAGCTTTTTAAGTATCACTTATCCTTGTTAACTGATTCTAAAACTTCGTACACATGAAAAAATACTTTATTCTTTTTTTCGTAACAATCACACTTCATGTAAGTTCGTATGCCGACGAGGGTATGTGGCTTCCTCTCTTCATTGAAAGGCTGAATTATGTTGATATGCAGAAAGAAGGCCTGCATCTTACAGCAGAAGAGATTTATAGCGTAAACCACTCCAGCCTGAAGGATGCCATCATCATGTTTGGTGGTGGATGCACCGGTGAAATCGTTTCGCCGCAAGGCCTCATATTTACCAACCACCATTGCGGTTATGGCTCCATTCAGTCACACAGCACAGTTGAACATGATTACCTTACCGATGGTTTCTGGGCTATGCGCCGGGAAGAAGAATTGCCCACTCCCGGACTTACCGCCCGTTTTCTTGTCAGCATTCAGGATGTGACTGCCACTGTACTCGGCAATGTAAACGACAACATGACTGAAAGCGAGAGAAGCGAAAAAATAAGGAAGACATGCAGAGACCTTGAACAAAAAATCACCAAAGGCACACAACTGGATGCGCGGGTTTCTTCGTTTTTTAACGGGAATGAATACTACCTCTTTGTTTATGAGATATACCGCGACGTCAGGCTGGTGGGTGCTCCGCCTTCATCTATCGGCAAATTTGGTGCCGACACCGATAACTGGATGTGGCCGCGGCATACAGGCGATTTCTCCATTTTCAGGGTTTACACTGCCAAAGATGGTTCTCCGGCTGAGTATTCTGCTGATAATATTCCCATGAAGTCAAAGTCATATCTGCCTGTCTCCGTCAAAGGCGTTGAAAAAGGTGATTTCTCAATGATTATGGGCTATCCCGGCTCAACCGACAGGTTTGCAACTTCCTATACAATCGACTGGGCAATGAAAATACATAACCCGGCAATCGTGAAAATACGTACCAGCAAACTCGATATTCTGAGAAAAGATATGGACGCCGACCCTGCCGTTCGCATCAAATATGCTTCAAAATATGCCGGAACAGCAAACTACTGGAAATTTTTTATCGGTCAGGACAAGGGCTTGAAAAAATTGAATGTTGCCGATCGCAAACGTGAAATTGAGGATCGTTTTGCCGAATGGATCAATGCCGACCGCGACCGTAACCTGGCGTACCGTGATGCATTATTCAGTATATCAAAGGCTTATGAAACAATAAATAAATACGAGCTGGCCACCACATACAACAGTGAAGCAATAAACCGCGGCTGCGAAATTATCAGTTTCAGCCGGCAACTAAATGCACTGGCTAAAGAACTTGGGTCGGAGAAGCCTGACCAGGAAGCTATAAATAAGCTGAAGGAAAGACTGAAGTCATCAGCCGAACAGTACTTTAAAAATTACAATGCCCCGACCGATGAACGTATGCTGGCATCGATGCTCAGCCTGTATTACAACAATGTACCTCGTGAACAACAGCCTGAATACCTGAGCATTATTTTCAAGAAATACAAAGGTGACTTCGCTACGTATGCCTCAGAGGTTTTCAATAAGACGATTTTTGCTGACCAGTCGAAGTTTGTTTCATTTGTTGACAATCCCAACCTTAAAAAACTGCAGAAAGACCCTGTATGGCCTTTGCAGAAAGCTTTTGACGAAAATGCCGATTTAATCGACTCCCTTACCAAACCTGCTGCTGATATGCTGGCAAAAGGGCGCCGGCTTTTTGTGCGCGGACTGCGGCAAATGGAATCCGATAAAAGCTTTTACCCCGATGCCAACAGCACAATGCGCCTGACCTATGGCAAAATAGACAACTACAGCCCGCAGGATGCCGTTGATTTTGACTATGTTACCACACTCGATGGTATCATGCAAAAAGAAGACCCGTCGAATTGGGAATTTGTGGTGCCGGCCAGGCTGAAACAGCTATACCATGATAAAGATTATGGCCGCTACGGGAAAAACGGAAAAATGGTGGTTGCTTTTATCACTAACAATGATATAACCGGCGGAAATTCAGGCAGCCCTGTGCTCAATGCCGATGGTGAACTTATCGGCCTTGCATTCGATGGTAACTGGGAAGCCATGAGCGGCAATTATGCTTTTGAGCCTGACCTGCAGCGAACTATCTGTGTCGACATACGTTACGTGCTCTTTATCATCGATAAGTATGCAGGCGCCCAAAACCTCATCAACGAACTGACTATCCGCGAGTAATGTGCTGTTAAATAAGCACACTCACCGTGAAATGAAACAATGGTAGTTCCTCAAAGTGAATTACCCGAACCATGGCTACCGAAACCGAACGTAAATTCCTGGTAAACCCGGATTTGCTGCCACATTTGCCTGATGGTGAGCATATTATCCAGGCTTACCTGCATATCAGCAAACAGGTGACCGTGCGTGTACGAATCACAACCGGTTCGGCATATATTACCATCAAGGGCCCTGCCAGGGGAATTTCGAGGCCTGAATTTGAATACAGTGTCCCAATGGACGATGCGCTATTTATGGCTTATGAACTCAGCCCTTATAAACCCATACGCAAGACCAGGAGAAAAATCATCTTTGAAGGGAAATCCTGGGAACTGGATGAATTTGAGGAACTTAATAACGGGCTTTGGATTGCAGAAATAGAGCTTTCAGATGCCGAAGAACAAATTGAACTGCCGCCATGGATAATCAGGGAAGTTACTGATGATCACAGATACCTTAATTCAAAACTTGCCACTGAACCTTTTTGTAACTGGAAGGATACACAGGACGGCGATTGACCCGGCACTATTCTGATTTTAACAAACATTAATTGTTTAACCGTTTTTCGTTTGGGGCTAAATAATAATTTTGCACACTGAATTTCAAACAATAACAAACTCATTAGCTATGAAAAGACTTGCTGGTTTTACACTTCTCATATTATCTCTGCTCATTGCTTCCTGCAACAAGGATGAAGTTACAGAAGCCTGGTTGCGTGGCGCCAATTCGCTGATAAGAACAACCGATGGCAACCTTTTGGCCGCCGGATACAATACTTCATCAGGAATGGGATACCAGGGCTGCCTTACAAAGCTGGATAATAATGGCAATATATTGTGGAGCTACAACTATGGTGCTGAAAATTCCGACGGCTTCTTCGGAGTTGCCAATGCCGCCAACGGCAGCTATATTGCCACCGGATATTCATATTCAAATGAAGCAAGCTTACCCAATTTAATCATTGCTAAAGTGGATGCAGCAGGATCACAGGAATGGCTGACAACCCTTACCGATTATACTGTTTCTCAGGGTATTAGCGTTATTCCTGCCCTGGATAATACAGGTTACATTGTTGTTGGTTATTTGCAGGAAACTTCGACTTCAGATCGTGATATGCTGATCGTTAAATTCAGTAACACCGGGCAGAAATTGTGGGCAAAAAGATATGCCGGAAAAAGTTCATCTACCAATAACTACGATGAAGCCTACGACATCATAGCTGCTGACAACGGATATTATGTTACGGGTTCGGTTAATGGCTACTCTAATTGTTGCGGCAGCGCATTCCTTATGCACACCAATGCCAATGGTGATTCCACCTGGAGAAAAACATACGGAAGCGCCGTGGGATATTCATTAGAAAGGACTGCCGATAATGGTTTTATCATTGGTGGATCATATTATGCCAGCAGCGACCAGGACTTCTACATGCTAAAAACTACCAGCGACGGCACCAAAGAATGGGAAAAGCAATATGCTCGGTCTGACTATGATTATGGCACCACTGTTATACAAACCAGTGACGGTGGTTATGCGCTTGTCGGCAATTCAACTGAGAATGATGACCTCCAGATTCGCCTTTTAAAGGTTAATGCTACCGGTGAAAAAAGCTGGGAAAAAACCTATGGCGGGGACAATGCAGAGCAGGGTTATGGCCTTGTGACAAGCAACGACGGTGGATTTTACCTGGCCGGGCTCAGTAATACCGGTGGAAGCTTTGTTTACCTCAACAAAGTTTCAAATGACGGAACGTTGATCTGGGAGAAAAGATTGCAGTAATTTATTGATAACCAATCAGTCAATAGAGCAGGAAAAGTTTTTCAACCTGTTAATTTATCGAAAGAGGCTGCCCTTATAAGACAGCCTCTTTTTCATTTCTGATAAGCATGAGAGGATCATTCAAATCCCTGGGTCCCTCTTTTAGTTTTATGTTTCCCTTCGATATTGCGGGCACCTTCCTGTTTGGCACCCCGTATCATCAAATTCAGCCTGACCTGAGCCCCCAGGTGAGAGAACCTGCCCTTTTGGTCTTCTGTTGGATCATTCAATGCCGTATATGGATTTATGAATTCGTTCAGGTCGTTGAAATCAGTTTTTATCAGGTCAATGTAATAATATGGCCTGACTGAAAGCGAAACAGGAGCCGTTTTCGTAAGGAAGAAATTGATCTGGGGGAAAAACTCGAATCCGGCTGTAATGATATCCTGAGCGTCTTCAAAATCAGCATCACCGGCTCTGGTTTTTATCTTGCCCCACTGAACGCTCGTTCCCATTCCAACTCCCAGGTCAATGAAAGGTGACTGGTAAAACATGAATCCAAAATCCAGGGAATAATTACCGGTCCTGAATTCAAGATCACGACTGGCAGGGTTTTGATTCACATCCACACCTTCGGCACGTGCTTTACTTTTCAGGAAAGCAGCATTCAGATCGAAAAAGTAGCCATTCAGGTATTTGTTATCGAGCAGAAACATACCAAATGCGAATCCTCCCGGATTGTTAAGGTAATCCATGTTCCTGGTTAGCCTGGCAGCCCCTGACTGTCCCTGACGGGTCTCATTGTACCTGTCTATCACATAATTAAGCCCTGGATTTTGAATTCCAGTAAGATGATAGCCCACTCCGAAAAGGTAGTAATTGCGGTCCTTGTCGTACCGCATGGTTTCCTGTGCTGTAACAAGCCTGCCAACAAGGGTCAGCAGCATGATAAAAAGTATTCCGGATTTCATGTAGATCTTTCCTTTCTTAATATTTTACAACTACTTCGCAAACAATGCTTTGTCAACTTCCACCATTTGCCTGACAGCATTATCGAATTGCATACCTTTGACAAAAACAACCCGGTAAGGATCAAAATACTTGATACCCAACTGGCCAAGTTCATTGTAAACAATGGCTATACGTTCGAGTTTGCTGTTGATTATGAAGTTGTTATACTTAACTTCTTTTTTTATTTTCACTTTTTCCTCAACCAGGTAACCAACGCTGATCCCTTTATAAAAAATCTCGCTGGTATCCTTTTTATCGCAATGCTTCACTTGGGTGTCTCTGAAACTGTATCTTTCGTATGACGAGATGCTGTGTTGAGCATAAGTCATCCCTGTTGCAAATAAGCAAAACAGCAACATTATATTGATTTTCATGATTTTGCAGCTTAAAATGGTAAGCAAGGCAGGTGTATCATTACACCTGCCTTGCATTAATTAATATGTCTCATGCTACCTGAAAAGACTGATCTTCTTTGTCCAGAGGAAGTCGCCCTTTTTATCAGTTCCGACGGCAATCACTGTGTTAGGATCAAGTGGGATAATGCCATCGTCGAGCAATCCGAATTCAGCATTGCTGGTAAAATCATACGGATCTGTCATTTGCCCATCTCGTGAAACAATTACTTCTGATAATCCGAAACGTTTCTTGCCATATTTACGGCCCGGGGTGTTGTAAAGCATGGCCAGCTTATCGTCAGGGCCAAGGAAGGTGATTAATTTGCCCGGATCAAGAGGTTTCTGGCTTCTGATATGTCCTGAATATGTTTTGCGGTAATTGTCGCGGTCAATCTGGTTAACCCAGTCGAGTTCACCATTCGGCGTAAACTTAAATAGCAGGGCATCCATATAGTTATAATGAGTGTAATAGTTATAGATGGTAAGATATTGTGTTTTGGTCACCCTGGTTTCATAGAATTTTGTAAACATTTCGGCAGTGATATAAAAGCTGCCATCGGGAAGGAAGTAAAAATCCTGAAGGTTATAATTCCCTCCTTTTTTAGTGAAACCGGCATTGCCTTTTTTAAGTTTGCGCAGCACTTTTTCCTTGTAATCAAATGTTGCTGTAGCCTGTTCCTGCAAGTTGAAGTCAAACTTCTTGATAAACATTCCCAGGTATGGGTTCGACACTTTTACGGTTTTATTGTTGGCAGGCATCTTGGGCGCTTTTCCCATGGCTTTGGGATCGCCGTATTCACCGGCCATATAAAGCATTCCGTTGTTTTCGGCCATATAAATATTGGCAATTCCCATTCCGGCCGGGATTGTGATTTCGCCACGGGCTTCTTCATCGCCATCAAGGCTGAGTCTGAATGCAATGAAGCCTTTCGGGATTTTCCATCCAAGAACCTTGGTTTGAAGCAGTGATTTTCCTGCCAGGAAGATTTTGTCCTTTGTCACAAGGAACGATTCAAGCCCGAGTTCGTCTTTGCCAAGGAGGTTAAGCTCTTTCTGTACTTCAACATCCATTGCCACAGGATTTATCCTCATGAAAACCAGGTAGTCGCGATTCTTCTCATCTTTGTTTTTTGTCTTCCGCTTTTCGTACTGCGCCATCACAAACACCTTGCCTTCGTATGTAACAACACGGTAGCTGTCAAAACCTTTCTCGTCGCACATTTCAAAATCCTTGACACTGGTAATCACATTGTTGTTGTCGTATTTGATCAACTGAAACATGATTTTATTCACCTTGTCGTCCGTTTCATCATCAACCCACGTAGTGTAACCAATCCGGAAATCGTCGAAATACAGCCTTGGTTTTACTGAATTTTTAGTGCCGATGATCTTGTACCCTTCATCAACTACTTTCAGGCTTTCGTCAAGAGCCATTTCATACCGCTGATATTTACGCTTTTCTCCTCTCACCTTCTCTGCTTTTTCAGGTTCAAAGAATACGGTAACGCCATTGGTTTGATAATTGCGCAGGGCAAAATCCATTTCATTCTTCTGCTGTGCCCTGCTAAGTTCGGTTTTGTTTTCACTGATCATTGACTGCGAAAACACGGCTGAGGTGATTAATGCCATCAGCATGGTTAGTAATGTAATTTTTGATTTCATACTCCTCGTTTTTGAAGTTTGTTGATTAAATTTTGGTTGATTAAAAACGTCTAGAACAACAAAGAACACGAGAATATGTTTAATCTTACATGTGTTTTTTTATTTCATATTTATATAGTACAAATTTAACTACGCTGCAAGGCAAATGAATTTTTTGCATAAAAAAATGAGCCCTCCTGGTGGAGAGCTCATTTTAAGGCCCGGGATATTTTGCTTATTTCACCAGTGTCAGTTCATTGATGAGATTGGTAGCCCCTGCATATTTATCAATGATAAAGAGCACATACCTTACATCAACATTGATGGTACGTTGCAACTCCGGCTCAAAGAGTATATTGCCGCTCATGGCTTCCCAGTTGCCGTCAAAAGCTAAGCCTATGAGTTGTCCGTCGCCATTCAGCACGGGGCTGCCTGAGTTGCCGCCGGTAATATCGTTATCCGTAAGGAAGCAGGTGTACATTACACCGTTCTCACCATACTGGCCATAATCTTTCTTCTGGTAAAGTTCCTTTAACCTGGCCGGAACGATGAACTCCTCATTGGTTGGATCTTCCTTGGCCATAACACCGTCAAGCGTAGTATAATACTTGTAATGCACAGCATCGGCAGGGTAATAATCCAGCACCTTTCCATAAGTCATACGCATGGTGCTGTTGGCGTCAGGATAAAAACTCTTGTCGGGTTCCATTTCGCGCAAGCCGGCTGCAAAAAGTCTTTGGGCAATACGAATCTGGGTGGTGAGTTGCTTGTTTGATTCCTGTACTTTACGGAAAATATCCATAAACGATGTGTAAAGTTTACCGGCGGGGTCATTCTCCAGTTTTTTCAGGGATGGCTTTGCCAGGAAAGCATTAAAGTTTTCGGGAGTGTACCATATCGATTTCTTAAAAAGATCGGCGGCATAAGCATTGAAATCGCCTTTATATTTTGATTCAATGGTTCTGAAAATTTCCGGTTGCTGCTCTTTCGAAACTCCTTTATAAAACAGTTCAAGGACAGCTGCCAGCACATTCTGCTCAATAGCAACATTGTATTCCTTGAAATGCTCAGTGGCAAATTCGCGGTACTTATCCATCTGTTTTGTGAGTTCGTCTCCTTTGGCGCCACTCTTCAGTGCAGTTTCGATGCCGGTTGCCTGGCCGGGGGCTGAAAACGCCTGCGATCCGTACATGGTAAGCTGAGCATGCCACATGAGCGAATAAAGTTTCTGATCTTTATATTGTTTGTAAACATCGGCGAAGGTGCTGAGTACCGTTCCGTATTTTTGTTTTCGGGCGTCGGTTGCATTCACCCAGTCAGCAAATTGCTTTTCAAGTTCCTGTTTCTTGGCTATCACGTTAAGCCTTTTCAGGTCGCGCGTTTCACCCACCTTGTTTTTCCAGAAATTAGCAAGCCCGGCATAATTGTCGGCGTAAGCAATGCGAACACTGTTATCAGCATCCATACCGGCTTTCTGCATTTCAAGCACTTTCCCCAGAACACTGGTGATAACGGGGTTGATGTCGTTAAGGGTTGCATCAACGCCCCATGATGTGCGGTAACGGTCGGTTTGGCCCGGGAAACCCCAAATCATGGCGAAGTCGTTCTTTTGGTAGCCTTTGAGTGAAACCGGCAGGAAATGTTTCGGTTTCAGCGGAATATTCTCTTTTGAATACTCGGCCGGCGAGCCGTCGGGAGCAGTATAGATGCGGAAAATTGAAAAGTCGCCGGTATGACGCGGCCACATCCAGTTGTCGGTATCGCCGCCAAATTTTCCTATGCTTGAAGGGGGAGCGCCAACCAAACGAACATCTTTAAATACCTGGTAAACAAACACATAATACTCATTCCCGTTGAAGAAGCTTTTCAATTCAACCTGGTATTTTCCATCCTCCGAAGCAGCTTTTTTCAGTTCTTCAATCTTCTTGCTTATGGCGCCCTGCCTGGCTTGTTCATCCATATCATTGGTTACAGCACTAAGCACCTCACTGGTCATGTCTTCCATCCTTTCGAGGAAGGAAACTGTAAGATCTTCATTGGGAAGCTCTTCGGCTTTGCTCATAGCCCAGAAACCGTCTGTAAGGTAGTCATGGTCAACTGTACTGTGTTTCTGAATATTGCCGTAACCGCAATGGTGGTTGGTAAACAAAAGGCCTTCGGGAGAAACGACTTCGGCCGTGCAAAAACCTCCAAGGCTGACAATAGCATCTTTCAGGCTTGAGTGATTGATACTATAAAGCTCTTCGGGTGTAAGGCGAAGGCCCATCTTCTGCATGTCAACATAGTTGAGCCTTTCAACAAACATCGGAAGCCACATGCCTTCGTCGGGAGTTTCAGCTGCATTAACAAAAACAGCCGTAAGCATACATAATGCTAATAAGTACTTTTTCATAAATCTTAGTGGTTTGTTATCATTTGGATCGACAAAAATAAATGATTTGCCACAATCAGGGTCTATGAATCTTTTAATTCCCTCATTCACTCTGTGTGTCCCCTGAAATTGTCTGCAAACGGCTGCTCAGGCTTCATGATAATCCTGATAATCATATGACTGTAACCTGGCGTTTATCATTTTTCATAAAGAGTGTCCCTTTTTAACGAAATAACCAACGCCTGTCTTTAATCAATCCGTTCTCATCAGCTTGATTATCTGGCATATAGATTTGATGGCATATATTTTGAAACTACCAGTTTGCATTTTAGCCATTTCCGTGGCCGGGATGCCGGTACTATATTTATTAATCGCTCGCTTCTGTTTCTTTTTATGATGAGAAGATTTCTCATTTTGGTGTTGATATTGGCATTTGTGTTCCTTAACGGTACTCTGAACTCCTGCTCGAGAGATGAGATTCCGCCGGGAACACAAAAAAATCCGTTTGATCAGTTCCATAAAGCTGCGGGAACTGCAAATGATCATGAATCTTCCGCTTCAGACCAGCCCTTTGAATACTCAACAACAGGGTCGGTAAAAGGCCGAAATGGCAATAAGCTGAAATCAATACACTACAAGACATACAATACTAATAACGTTTTTGTAGTTGAGCTTTCGTATAACACATCTGATTATCAATCGCTTGAATCATCAAATATAAGCGTTAATGTAGCGGGCCAGGTTCTTGACCAGACCATCATCAACCGGAATATCGGAATATTTTCGTATTCGCTCAACGACCTGAAACCGGGGTGGAAGATTGGCGATCTTGTACAATGGTCATTTACTGAAACCGGTTGTGAAGAGCCAATCTCGTTTTTTGATTCCTACATTTTAACTGGGCCGGCTGAACAATTGCAGGCAGCGGCTTTATAATCCCAGCGCAGTGCGTCCCTGTTCAAAAACGATGTCCTTAGGGATATTGGCCGTTTTCAACTTTTCGATGCCTGCTTTGAGTTCATCCCGTACTTTGCCGTTGGCAGCCATATAGTCCGATGCCTGCTGGTAATCTCCATCTCCTTCTATCTGAAGGATGAAAGCGCTCCATTCATTCATGGCCTGCCGGGTTTTGTCAATGTCCACTTTGTAGGTTCCGTCAGGGTTGAGCTTAAACGCGCCTTTGTCTTCAAAAAAGTTGAAACACATCATGTTGGCTTTCCCGTGAGCTTCGGCTGCACCAAAACGAACCGAACGGATCAACCCGGCCATGTAGGTAACAAAGGCATCATCCACGGTAATTCCCTTGAGTTCTCCTTTTTCGATAAGTTTGGTAACCATGTATAGTCCCAGTATGTCAGCTTTGCCTTCTTCCCAGCCCGAGTACTGTTCTTTTAAAGCTTCGCGGATATTGCCTTTGCCGGTAATGGTGTTTTTAATGCCAAGCCCGTGAGCTACTTCATGAAACATGACGTTGCTGAAAAAAGCATCAAATTTAATGTTTGCACGCTGGGTAGGATCAATCAGAATACCGGCAATAGGAACAAGGATTTTATCAAATTTAGCCTGCATGGCGTTTTTTAACTGAAGACGGCGGCTGCCTTTGGCCAGTTGCACTTTTTCATCATTCGGAAGGTTTATGGCGATGGTCTTACCTCCGCTATTGGAGTTACCGGCATAGAATAGTATGTCGTAAGCATTAAGGTCCGAATCGGTTCCCGGTACTTCCTGCTTGTATTTGGGGTCACAGGGCAATTCTTTCTGCAAGGCTGGCAACATGGCTGCATACCTTTCCAGTTTTTTGCTCCATTCTTTATCTTTTACAAGCACTGATGCTTCGTGCGCGGTTTTATATCCAAACAGCTCATCCTCATAATTTTCGATCGGGCCAACTACAAAATCAATGGTATTGGTTTTCATGTCCATCCAGGCCATGTCGCTTTCAAAATAATCATCGGTGAGCAGGGCTTTCGACCGCAATTCAAAATACTTTTTCAATCCCGGGTCCTCAGCCAGCGCAGCAGCTTTGAGCAGCAAATCCGATGCCTTTTTAACTTTATCAGCATATGCTTCGTGGTACCATATGCTTTTGAGTTTGCCATCTGTTTCGCGCCTGATGATAGTGTATTGGCTGGCTTTGTTCTTATCGTTCCATTTTTCAAATTCTTCTTTGGTCATATCGGCTGGGTAAAAGTTTGCACCTGGCGCCTTTTTCCCAACGCCGGCTACGAAAGGCAGGTTTTCATCAAGCCTGTCCCAGGGACCGTAGTTGATAACGGCAAACTCTTTTGTGGCTGCATCCTTAATTGTATCGAGGAATGCGTTTTTATCACCAAGTGTTTGTTCCCAGAAGATATCATCCATTATCTGTGATACTTCCAGCAAAACCGGGATCATCTGTTTTTCCTTGTCAGTAAGCTTACTCATATCGGTAGTAAGCTTAACAACAGCATATTCGTTCACTTTTTTCTGCATCTCACTCATTTGTGTGGTATCGTTTGACTGTTTGCTGCCTGTTTGTTTGCAGCCGGGGTTAGCGAGTGCAATCATGCCAATGACTACCGCTAGTATGAAAACATTTTTCATGGTTTTGATGGTTATGAATGGTTTGAAAATTGACCTTATAAAAGTACACAATTTCCCTGCCCCGGGAAGCAATCACCGCAGTGAAAAACAATAAGGCCCTCCAGAACGGAGAATTCTTCAGCAAACGAAAATATTCATCGATACAAATGCCTCTCAATCCATTTATTATTAGTAGTTTTGTTTTGTGAATTAATTCACAGTATTAATTGTGAATTAAATAACAGGTTGACGTTGTCCCTGATTGTATTTGAATTCAATAATTCCTTTTAACCGGTTGAATCATAATTTATTATGACCAGCAAACGCCTTCTGATACGTGATGTAACCCTTCGCGACGGACAACAATCGCTTTTTGCAACCCGCATGTCGCAGCAACAGGTCGACAGGGTTTTACCATTATTTTCGCAGGCAGGCTTTTACGCCATGGAAGTCTGGGGCGGCGCTGTGCCTGATTCCGTGATGCGATACCTGCATGAAGATCCCTGGCAGCGGCTCGCGATAATTCACGAAGCAATCGGGGATAAATCCTTGTTAACAGCGCTGTCGCGCGGCCGCAACCTGTTTGGCTACAACCCTTATCCTGACGAAGTGATTGAGGGTTTCAACCGTAATGCCATTAAATCAGGCATTAGCATCATGCGCATTTTTGATGCCCTGAATGACTTTTCGAACATGAAATCAACAATCAGGTTTGTGAAGGAAAATGGCGGTATTGCTGATTGCTGTATTGTTTACACTGTTGACCCCAAATATTCCACCCGCGAGCGGCTTCGTGCTTTGCTTCATGCCAAAATGCTTCCTGCCAACATTTTTACAAAGGCTTATTTTGTGAACAAAGCCAGAGAACTGGAGGAGATGGGAGCCGATATGATTACCATCAAAGACATGGCCGGACTGGCAACTCCGGGAAAAACAGGCCCTCTTGTACGCATGTTGAAGGAAAGCCTCTCAATACCCGTTGATTTCCACACTCACTGTACCCCGGGATTTGGCCTTGCCTCAACACTTATGGCCATAGTAAACGGCGCTGATATTGTTGATACCTCGGTGATGAGTTTTGCCGGTGGCACAGCCGCCCCGCCTTATGAACTTGTGAGGATGTTCTGCGACCGGATGGACATAGATACCGGTGTAGATCTGACAGTGGTTCAGCAAATCGACAGGGAATTGCGCGAAATACGCCGTGAACTGGCCGAATACGATGCTACCAAAACATTCCCGCGCGAATTCAACTTCCTTGAAGACAAGCTACCCCGCGATATCGACCAGATGGTAGAACTGGCAATAGCTTACGCCAAAGCCGACAAGGAGGATGACCTGCTCGAAGTTTGCCATCGCATCGAAACCTGGTTTGGGTTGCCCGAAGCCGACGACCTTATCCGCGAAGCTGAAGTGCCCGGCGGTATGTATAGTAACATGCTGGCGCAGCTTAAGCAACTTAAGCTTGAAAAGCTGCTGCCGCGTGCCCTCGAACTGATCCCACTGGTAAGGCTTGCTTCAGGTTGTCCGCCACTGGTCACTCCTACCAGCCAGATTGTAGGCGTACAGGCAGTGAATTGCGCCATCGACGAATCCAAGAGCGCCCCTCTCTATACCACAAAATCAATACAATTCGTCAACCTGGTAAAAGGCAGCTATGGCAAAACACCGGTGGCAATCGATCCCGACTTCAGGTTTAAAATAGCGGGTGTGAAGGAAGAAACACCTTATGACCCCCGTTATTACAAAAAGCAGGAAAATCCTGTGTATGAAGAGTATGGTGGTGTGAAACTGGCTCAAAACGAGAAAGAAGAATTGCTGCTTGAATTGTTCCCATCGGTTGCAAACGACTTCCTGAAGAAACGTATGGAGGATGCATACCTGGCTGAAATTCATGCCATTGAAGCCGAGAAACAGCGCAAGATCGACGAGGAAAAACGTCAGTATGAAGCGCTGACTCCGGAGCAAAAAAAGCAGCGTTTACTCGATGGCCTGTACAATTATGCATGGTCCTCTTCTGATGAAAGTTCGGAAATCGGGCACTCCTGAGACTGATTGTTGCATTCTCATTATCGCCATGAAAACCGTTTCAGGATTTTGAATCATTTATTGAAATGCATTCACTTCATGCCCGTCACCTCCCGTTAAGGTAAGCGCTCAATATTTATCAGATTTTAAATGGATTATTCGAGAAAAGATCACGAATTGCCTTTGGCCACAGCCATGTGGGGATGGAAATATCATCATACAGGTATTCCGGTGAAGGACCCATTCCCCGGCGAAGTACATATTCCGCACCTGGGTATTTATGTGAGTGGATTTAAGGAAAGCCCTTACGGAATAGAGTTTATGAGATTTGAACCGCACTGTAAAGTTCATGAACTGGTGCAAACAGTTCCCCATGTAGCCTTTGTGGTCGATAACCTTGAAGAAGCCCTGCCTGGAAAGGAACTTCTGGGAGAGGTAAACTCTCCGTCACCAGGCCTGAAAGTGGCAATGATCGTGCACAACGGCGCACCAGTAGAACTGATGGAATTCAGTAAGTAAATTGATAATCAGGTAAATGGCCGCAAGAGCAGATCTCCGGGGCTACCTATATCAGATAGATATCTTCAGGCTTAATTCCTTCAGTTGCTCTTCCGAAATACGAGCCGGGGTGTCAATCATCACATCACGGGCATTGTTATTCTTCGGGAAGGCAATATAGTCGCGGATTGACTCGCTGCCGCCAAACAATGAACAAAGCCTGTCGAATCCAAAGGCAATTCCACCGTGAGGAGGAGCGCCGTATTCAAAAGCATTCATCAGGAAACCAAACTGCGCCTGTGCGTCTTCTTCGCTGAATCCAAGCAGTTGCAACATCTTGTGCTGCATTGGTTTGTTGTAAATCCGAATTGATCCGCCACCCACTTCCACGCCGTTGATCACCATGTCGTAAGCATTGGCCCTTACGGCACCTGGATCGGTATCGAGCAGCGGCACATCCTCCGGTTTGGGTGAGGTAAACGGATGATGCATGGCATAAAAACGCTGAGTTTCTTCGTCCCACTCCAGAAGCGGGAAGTCATAAACCCATAGCGGAGCAAATTTGTTAGGGTTTCGCAATCCCAGGCGTGAACCCATTTCGAGGCGCAGTTCGTTCAGCGCTTTGCGGGTTTTATTGGTTTTGCCTGCCAGTATGAGCATCAGGTCACCCGGTTTTGCACCGAAAGCTTCAGCCCATTTTTGCAATTCTTCGGGGGTATAAAACTTATCGACAGATGATTTCAGGGTACCATCGGCTGCATAACGGACATATATCAGACCGCCGGCTCCAATCTGCGGCTTTTTCACAAAGTCGGTCAGTTCGTCGAGCTGCTTGCGGGTGTATTCAGCACAACCTTCCGCTTTGATACCCACTACAATTCCGGCATCATCAAACACCTTGAAATCTTTGCCTTTAACCAGTTCTGTAATTTCTGTGAATGTCATTCCGAAACGAATATCAGGCTTGTCGCTGCCGTAGTTTTTCATGGCATCGGCCCAGGTCATCCTCGGCAGTTTGTCAATTTCAATGTTCTTTACCGACTTAAAAAGATGTTTGACAAGGCCTTCAAAAGTGTTGAAAATATCTTCCTGGGTCACAAAGGACATTTCGCAGTCGATTTGTGTGAATTCCGGCTGGCGGTCGGCACGCAGGTCCTCATCGCGGAAGCACTTCACAATCTGGAAATAGCGGTCGAAACCGGCAACCATCAGCAGTTGCTTGAAGGTTTGTGGTGACTGCGGAAGCGCGTAGAATTCACCGGGATTTACACGGGAAGGAACAACATAATCGCGGGCTCCTTCGGGTGTGGATTTGATGAGCACCGGGGTTTCAACCTCTATGAAATTGATGCTGTCCATATAGTTGCGCGTCTGGAACGCCATGCGGTGGCGCAATTCCATATTACGTTTCACCATCGGCCGCCTGAGGTCAAGATAACGGTATTTCATCCGCAGCTCGTCGCCACCGTCGGTATTGTCATCAATGGTAAATGGCGGCAGCTTTGATTCGTTAAGGATCTCAATTTTCTCGACAATGATCTCAATATCGCCTGTAGGCATTTTGGGATTTTTGCTGCTTCTCTCGGCCACAGTGCCGGTGGCAGAAATAACGAACTCACGGCCCAACGCCCTGGCCTGCTCACACAAAGCAGCATGTGTTTCCATATTGAAGACCAGTTGGGTAATTCCGTAGCGGTCGCGCAAATCGATAAAGGTCATTCCGCCAAGGTCGCGCGAGCGCTGTATCCATCCGGAAAGAATGACCGTCTTGCCGATATCAGAAATATTTAATTCGCCACAGGTGTGAGTTCGGAGCATAATATATTTTTTTTGACCGGCAAAGATAAAAAAAAGCTCCTTAGGGGAAGATATTAGAAATGACTTCGAGCCACAGTTATTACCACTAGTTATCAGTAAAATACGGAGATTCGTCAAGGAAATCTGCCGTTCAGAAAGGAGACAATAATGAAATAAAGACAATAAAACTTCTTAAAAATAGTTAAAATGACAGGTATGAATATGTGAAAACCCTTGATTTTCAGCTACAAATTCATTACCTTTGCACTCCTTTTTTTGATAAGACAGAACCTGCACATGAAACTCTCTCAATTCAGGTATCATTTACCGAACGATCTGATCGCCCAAAGGCCTCTTGAAAACCGGGATGAATCACGCCTGATGGTGATCGACAGAAAGACCAAAACGATTGAACACAAAATGTTTACCGATATCCTCGGCTATTATTCCGACGGTGATGTGTTCATTCTCAACAACACGAAAGTATTTCCGGCACTTCTTACCGGTGAAAAAGAGAAAACCGGTGCCAAAATTACTGTTTTCCTTCTTCGTGAGCTTAACAGTGAAGCCCGTTTATGGGATGTTTTGGTAGATCCTGCCCGTAAAATCCGCATTGGCAACAAGCTTTATTTCGGCGATGATGACTCGCTGGTGGCTGAAGTTATCGACAATACAACTTCCCGTGGCCGCACGCTGCGTTTCCTTTTCGACGGATCATACGACGAGTTTAAACGTACCATCGAATCGCTGGGCAAAACGCCCATCCCTGAAGAATTGCAGAGGCTCCGCGAAATTGAACCCGAAGACAAGGAACGTTACCAGACCATTTATGCCAAGAACGAAGGCGCTGTGGCGGCTCCGTCGGCAGGTCTGCATTTTAGCCGGGAGCTGATGAAACGCCTTGAGCTGCAGGGTGTTTCGTTTGCCGAAGTCACGCTGCACGCCGGACTGGGAAATTTCCGTGCCATTGATGTGGAAGACCTTACCAAATACAAAATGGACTCGGAAGAGGTAATCATTGAAGATGAAACCTCAAGGATAGTAAACAAAGCCAAAGAAGCAAGAAAGAATGTTTGCGTGGTAGGCACCACCACCATGAAAGCGGTTGAATCATCGGTTACGATCTCGGGCTTGCTGAAACCTTTCCGCGGCTGGAGCAATAAGTTCATTTTTCCGCCCTACGATTTCAGCATTGCCGACAGCCTTGTCACCAATTTCCACCTGCCGCAGTCGCCTATGATGATGATGGTGGCTGCTTATGCCGGTTACGATTTCCTGATGAAAGCTTACAAGGAAGCTGTTCAGCAGAAATACAGGTTCTTCAGCTATGGCGATGCGATGCTTATATTGTAACCGCCAGCACATACATATAAAAAAGCCCTCTTGTGAGGGTTTTTTTATTTACCGGGATATCGCCTTATTTCCCGACAATTTTTTGAATCACAGGCAATGAGGCATTTAATCTGACCGAATCCGACAACAATATTTGGTTAAATTTCCTTCCACAATTTTCCAGGCTGACATTTCCGGAACCTGTGATATTTAATTTCAGTGAATCAACCTGGTTATCTGCCGTAAGATTGACTCCCCAATTCGAATTAATCTCCTGCCTAAGCTGACTGTTGATTCCCAGTTTACGAAAAGTACAGTTCTCTAAATAAATCGTGCTGGGAAACCAGGCGTTGATTTGAAGTTGCGGCCATTTCAACTCCTCAAGGTGCAGATCGTATCGACTTGTCCAACCATCTGCATAAGAATGGACCGTAGTTATTGTTTGCAATGAATTTATTTCCAGGGTTATACTTTGATCTTCAACACTTTTCGGCTGAGAAATGTCAAGCTTTAGTGTCCGGCCAGTCAGTGAATAGCGGAAATATTCATCAAGCCCGTCGCTCACGTACATTGTGTTCGACACTCCTGGCCTGATATTTATCCTGATTCCTCCATCAGTAAGAATGAGCAAAGTATCGAAATCGCCGGGCTTAATTGTGGTCTTATTGTTCAATAAATAACCGTAACGGGGGGTGTGTTTGTTGTCAATGTCACGCACTACGCTCACTGCAAGGCTGTCGTAAACAATTTGCCAGGCGATACCGGTTATAAAAAGTGACAGAAGTATGATGTTGCTCGTTTTCATATCGTTAATCCTTTAAATTTCTATTGTAAATAATTCCTGGCCTGATTTTAATCCTCTGACCGTAGCTTGTGAAGCCTCATAATTTCTTCGGGACTAATCTGAAGCAGGTCCATTTTGCGAAAAAAAGCCGGCAGCTCCCTGTTCAGAAAAATTTCCCGGTTTTTCGCAGTTATCAGGGTCATGGCATCCGCCGAAACGTGTAAGCCAATTCCTCTTTTATTGTAAAGAATTTCACCTGCCTGCAGCTGATCATAAGCCCGCATAACGGTATTGGGATTAACCTGCAGTTCAACCGCCAGGTCGCGCACGCTGGGCACCCGCTCATCGGCATGCCATTTCCCGGCCAGTATGTTTTCGTGTACATACTCAATAATCTGCAGGTAGATTGCTTTGTTATCCGAAAATTCCATGTTGCGATCAGATTTCTTTTTGTTTCAGCTTCAGAAAAGTGACATAGTAGATCACTGCCGGAAATACAATCCAGAAAACCATATTCAGCCTGCTGATCAACTCACTCATTCCGATCCTGATTGAAGTAGAACCATCCTTAAGCCCTGCCCACATTTTGCCATCAAGCACCAGCAGGTCGTTCAGGCCAAAAATCCTGTACCCTGAGAGCAAGTGGATAATACGCGACTGAACGGCTATATAAAGGAAGAAAAGAATAAAAACCACGATACTGCTGTAGAAAAACTGCCTGCGGTTGAAAATCACGCTTCCGGCTATAAAAAACGATTGAAACACCAGCAGATGTAAAGCTGAGGCTGATATTGAGAATCCCCGGTCTCTGTAGTCATTCGGATCGGCCAGCAGTAGTTGTGAAAAGGAGATTTTCTCGAAAAACACATTTTGCAGCAGGTATATACTGCCTGTGTAAAATACCGTGAAAACTATGAAATAGAGCACTGTTGTGAAAAGCAGGCAGGTTACAAATTTCTCAGTTGAGGTGGCCGGCAGCATCAGGCGCATCGTGGAATTCCCTTTGTCAGACCAGGCTGCAAAGAAAGTAGAAGAGTATATAGCGCCGGCGAGCATCAGCATGTAATCATAAGTCCTTCTGATGGTGAAAGGATCAGCTCTGCTCATCCCGAAAATATATAAGATAACTACTAAGATGACTGCCAGCGCCCCTGCAAAAATCAATTTGTTGCTGACAAAATGCAAACGCGAAAGATACCATACACGTTTCAGGCTGAAATTGCTATTCATGACTGTAAAGTATTTGAAATGAGTAGATTATTAAATTTATCGGGGTCTGAAATCCAGGCATTAAATAGCAATTCCAGGTCGATGCCCGTTTCATCATTCCCAGTATTTAGCTGAATGCAGGATTTCCCCATCACGCCTTCACCGGCAAAAAGAGCTTCAGCTGGTATTGTACTTCCGTGAATAAACCTGAACTTATTGCTGATTTTTTCAACAGTCGAGTGCAGGATAATCCTGCGGTTGTGCAGAATCAGTATGCCATCAACCATGCTGTCAACGTCTTTGATCTGGTGTGTTGAAACAATAATTGTACGCGCCGGATCAGCCGCAGAAGCCATAATTCGCCTGAATGCAGCTTTTGAAGGTATGTCGAGCCCGTTGGTAGGTTCGTCGAGCAGCAGGTACGAAGTATTGCAGGCAATAGCGAAAGCGATCATAGCTTTTTTTCGCTGCCCGAACGACTGTTTCCGGAATGGTTTGTCAAATTCCACTTCTAATTTCCCCAGCAAGTCGCTGAATAACCCGTTGTCGAATCGCGGGTAAAAAGGCGAAACCAGCTTTTGGAGATATACCGGACTTTCGGCCGAAACAGCAACTTCCTCCGGAAGGAAGAAAATATCGCTCAGCGTTGAAACCTGCCTCTTACCGGGATTGGCTCCATCAACAGTAACGCTCCCCGATTTGGGAAATGCCAGTCCGCTTATCAGTTTAAGCAATGTCGTTTTCCCCGCACCATTTTTCCCAAGCAATCCGTAAATAGTGCCCGGTGTAAGTTCCAGGTCAACCCCGCTGAAAAGAGGTCCTTTGCTGCGATACCAGAATGTCAGCTTATCAAAATGAATCATGTTAAAAATATTAGTGTACTATTACTGTAATACACTGCAAATATAATTCAGATTTTCTCATTCCGACACATCGGGAAAAATAAATTTTGCAGACAAGGAAAATATTTATGTAACAATCTGATTATCTGAACTTAAATGTATCAAAATAAAATCATAGTGAATATGGCCGTTACTTTCAATTCTCATTTATTGGCTACCTTGCAGTAGTTTTGCATGATTATGGAAACCATCCGAAAAATATACAAAACCGGCCTTGGCCCATCGAGCAGCCATACCATGGGGCCGCGCTTTGCCGCCGAAAAGTTCAGGGCAAAAAACGACGCTGCCACCCAAATCAAGATCACCCTCTACGGAAGCCTCGCCGCTACCGGCAAAGGACATCTCACCGATAAGGTGCTGCGCGAATCGTTCCCCGAAGACAAAGTGAAGATCATCTGGGAGAAAGACATCGTTTTGCCCCGGCATCCCAACGGCATGAAATTCGAAGCATTTGACGATAAAGGCGCCCTGCTTGACGATTGGACGGTTTACAGCGTAGGCGGCGGTGATATTGAAGACGATGTGACCACAAATCAGAAAGTAACGGTTTATCCTCACTCCAAAATGGCCGACATACTCAAATGGTGCCAGCAAAACGGCCGTACCCTGTGGGAATATGTCGAAATTCATGAAGGTCCGCAAATCTGGGAATTCCTTGCCGAAACCTGGAAAACAATGAAAGAATCTATCGCCTGCGGCCTTGAACACGAGGGAGTGTTGCCGGGAATATTGCACCTTCCGCGAAAAGCTTCATCCTATTACATAAAGGCGAAAAGCACTGCCGGATCGTTGCAACGGAGAGCGCTGGTATTTGCCTATGCTCTTGCCGTTTCGGAAGAAAATGCCGGAGGTGGTGTTATTGTCACTGCTCCCACCTGCGGATCGTGCGGAGTGGTTCCGGCCGTGCTATATCATATCCAGAACACTTACTCGTATTCCGATGCCCGCATACTGCGCGCGCTGGCTACTGCTGCACTTATTGGCAATCTCGTTAAAGAAAATGCTTCCATTTCAGGCGCCCAGGTAGGCTGCCAGGGCGAAGTAGGAACAGCCTGTTCAATGGCTGCAGGCGCCGCCGTTCAATTATTTGGCGGAACACCTTCACAGGTGGAATATGCGGCTGAAATGGGCCTCGAACACCACCTGGGACTAACCTGTGATCCGGTAGCCGGCCTGGTGCAGATACCCTGTATTGAACGTAATGCCATCGCCGCAGGCAGGGCCATGGATGCTTCGGCATATGCTATCCTCTCCGACGGGCAGCACCGCGTAAGTTTCGATAAAACCGTGCTGGCCATGAAACAAACCGGGCACGACCTCCCCGATATTTATAAAGAAACTTCGGAAGGCGGGCTTGCAATTCAAATCAAATGACCATGAAGAAATACGCCATCATAGTAGCCGGAGGCACCGGAAGCCGACTGAGCAGTGAAACGCCCAAGCAATTCCTGCTGCTCGGAGGGGAGCCTTTGCTCATGCATTCGATCAGGAATTTCTACGCGTATGATCATGAAATACATATTATTGTGGCCATGCACCCGGCCTATGCCGGCAACTGGACGGCGCTTTGTGCCGAGCGTGGCTTCGACATTCCGCACCAGCTAGCTCCCGGTGGCGAAACCCGTTTTCATTCCGTGAAAAACGCCCTGGCGCTTGTCACCGGCCCGGGACTGGTAGCTGTTCACGATGCTGCCCGCCCGCTGGCAACGGTTGATCTTATAGCAAAGACCTTCAGCGAAGCTGCCGGACATGGTACGGCTATACCCTGTGTTCCGGTGAACGAGACCGTAAGGAGTGTAGCCGGTGGACAAATATCCCTCATCGACCGGAAAACGCTACGTATCACGCAAACGCCCGAGATTTTTGATATTTCGCTTTTACAAAATGCCTACCGGCAAATGTACCGCGAAGAATTTACAGACGACGGATCGGTGGTGGAAGCCACCGGAAAGCAGATACATTTGGTTGCAGGCGAAGCAACAAACCTGAAAGTAACGCTGCCGGGTGATATTGAGGTGGCGGAGGTGCTGCTAAAGCGAATCAGGCCGGGTGATGTGGAATAAATTGGTTTATGGTTAACGGTTGAATGGTTGCTGACGGCTTGTTAAAAGCCAACAGGTTGCTGGCATAACATATTGATTGATGGCTCATACATTTGTACTTCAGATGCATTCAGAAAAAGGTTATTGGTTATTTTATCTGGAATCATTCTAAATTTCTATAAAACGTATTACCTTTTTTACTTTTTCGGATATCGTTGTAGAATATACAATGCAACATGGGGCTTTATTGAAGCTGACGCAATGTGTTGTGATTGAATATTTTATGTTAATAATATTTTGTATATCAACGCTATTTACGCGTATTGGTATTGTATTGTGCTATTTATAAGCCAGATACGCCATTGCTGTTAATAACTTTTTTAGCCCCCCCCCTTGATTTTCTGTTTTTTCGGATTATCTTTGGTTCAGAAAATGAATTGAAATTTGAAGAGATTTTATTGCTGAGAAGAATAAACAACGAATAACTGATCCACTCACCGCAGCTCATTTCATAACAATAATAACCAATAAGTGAAACACTGGCAGGGTAACTGTTTTGCCGGATGATATTTCAGGAGTGATTGCCTTTTGCCGAATAAGAATTTGAATAACCGGGGTTAGCCTCCCCAAAGCAAAAAAAGACCTCCCCCGGAGGTTTATTGTCAACGCGAATTAACTAAGTACGAACCAAAACCGAGAGAGGCTTTGCAAAGATACTACAAAACTGCACGGAAACCCAACCTGTCCTACAGTTGAACTGATATTACGCATATCGCAAGGCTGGCAAGGTGCGCATTTACCGGTTTTGGCGTACCTCGTAGCAACCAGATGTTGCAATTGAACCGGCGCCGGTTATGGCGGCGTAAGCCGCGCTTAATGGACTGCGAGAGTGGAAATCGTCTATGCCTCGTAAGATAATTTGAGGTAAAATCTAAAAACTTGAACAATGAAGACGTTTAAAAAAGTACTATTCTGCTTTTCTGTTATAAGTTTCTTTTTTTTGGCAACTCCAAAAGAAACTGTAGCAAAAGGTACTCCTGATAACGGTTGTTTTTCGACAGTAATTATTTGTGATGACGGCTCTCAACATATGTGTATATGTTGTAGCAATGACGATGTGTGGGCTTGGTTTCAAATATATTGTGATTGTTGTTACTGGTAGCACACATCGTCAAAATGTCTCATATAGATTAATGATTAAAGCCGATAGGGCTTTAATCATTAATCTATCGACTATTAACATTCACTAATGCATAAAATACATGAAAACAATAATACTCATAGCCATTATAGGCTGTTTTGCTTTTGGATGCCACTTTTCTGCTAATGCAGAACTAAAAGGTCCTTGTATGTCAGGGGATTTAGAATTTTGTAGTAACACAATTGAAATGCCAACCATTTCTAAGGAAGTACCAGATGGATGTTGGACAGGGATTTTAGAGTGCTGTGATGGTTCAATGCATACTGTAATGGTATGTGATGAGGATGATACTTGGGCGTGGGTACAAATATTATGTTCCAACTGTTTTTTTGACTAATATTAATATTCCGAGAAATGAAGAGAATCTGCCTTCATTTCTCGGATATTAAATTTAACTAAATGAAAAAATAAATAGATCTCTTCGATATGAAAATGTTCGTCTTACCCATCGCATTAGTTCTTTCGCTTACTTCGTTTTCTCAGAACTTTAGCCACATATATACAAACATCGAGCCAGTTAAATTCATTGTAACTTACGCAATGCAATATCAACCAGATTCAACTGATCCTAATGATATTAAACTTGGAAGAATGTTATTGTTTATTGGTGATAGCACGAGTAAGTTTGTTAGCAGGGCGTTTTACATCAATGATACGACTACCAGAAAATTCACAACAGTTGAGCAATTACAAGCCTATCTACTTGATTCAAAAAGACAGATACCAGGAACGCTTTATCAAATATTTAAAAACTATCCTAAAGGAAAGATTACATATACAGAACATATCCCTTCCAGCACTTATAAATACGAAGAAAGTATAGATATGTTTGACTGGATCCTCACTGGCGATACAAGTTCTATTTGTGGATTCAAAGTATATAAAGCGACCTGTGATTATAGTGGCAGAAGTTGGATAGCCTGGTTTAGCCCGGATCTTCCATATAATGATGGTCCATATAAATTTAATGGTTTACCCGGCTTAATAATTAAAGCACATGATACCAGAAATCATTATTGCTTTGAAATGATCTCAATTGAAAAGCCTGCAAAAGAAATAATGATTGAAATAGAGAAAAAGGAATATATAACAACCACAAAGTCGGGTTTTTTTCATGCACAAGATTACTTTCGCGAAGATATAATAAACAGGGTGAAGGAGGCTGGTGGAAATAGTAGCACTCAACAAACAGCTGCGCTAAACATGTCTAAACGTAATAATCCGATAGAATTGAAGAGGAAATAATATAATTATACAGTGCGCATGTATATATTAAAAACTTTAAAATTTTTTATCTCGATAATTCTAGTTACAGTTATTTGCTTTTCTGCTAGGGGTCAGGTAGTAATTGAAGGGCAAATCATAAACACAAATGGAGATGCCTTATCTCATATAAACCTGTTGTTTTACCTGACTGATAACCTCTCTATGATAGCTTTTAGCATTAGCGACGAAAATGGACTTTTTAAAACAAAAATAAATGTGAACGCCGATAGCCTGATTGTAAAAATCAGCTCGATTAATTACAGAAATGAAAGCCGCATTATTCCTAATACATCCCAATATCTGAGGTTTGAACTCACCTTAGATGTTAAACAACTTGATAGTATAATTGTACAAGGCTTGGCAATAGAGAAACATGGAGACACCCTTAGCTATCTTGTACAATCTTTTACAAAAACCGAAGACAGGTCAATTGAAGATGTGTTACGTCGAATGCCAGGTATTGAAGTGGGTAGCGGGGGTGAAATTTTATATCAGAATATTCCGATCAACAAATTTTATGTAGAAGGCCTTGATCTGATGGAGGGTAGATATAGCATTATTAGCAAGAATCTTCCACAAGGATCGGTTAGCACAGTTGATATTTTAGAAAACCATCAGCCAATTCGTATGCTCCAAGATAAGGTAGATTCGCAACAGGCAGCGATAAATTTAAAGCTTAAAAAGGTAATATCCAGCACAGGTACTGCACAATTGGGAACTGGTTTCAGTCCATTACTTTGGAATGTTAATGTATCCCCAATGACATTTTCTAAGAACTTTCAAGTAATATCATCATGGCAGGCAAATAATACCGGGAACGACGTTTCTCAACAACTCAAGGTACTAACATTAGATGAGTTGTCCGAAAGTAAATTCAGGCCATTGGGACAAGAGGAGATGTTGAATGTTGTTACGGCAAATCCACCTGAAATCAAGCAAAGCCGTTACTTATTTAATAACATTCATTTGATAAACTTCAATGGGATTTGCCGGATTACTCCCGAAGATAATTTACGAACTAACATATTCTTCGTGTCAAACAAGTGGCAAGCTAAGACTACATTGTTGCGAACTGTATTTACACCTGGTGATACTCTAAGCTTCAGGGAACAATCCGATTACTATCCTAGTGCAAAATATTTATTGGGGAATTTCTCTTTAAATAGAAACGCGAAGAAGAACTATCTGAACAATGAGTTGAAATTCCAAACTTCGTGGGACAAGGAATTTGGAGTTACAATGATTGAAGGCAAATCAATCACACAATTTTTAAATAATCCTGCAAGAAATATTTCAAATAATCTCAGGACTTTTTCACCTTTAGGCAAGTATTACATTGAATTGCATTCTTCAATTTCTTACGATTGTGGTCCTCAGAATTTGGAAATAAAACCGGGAGTGTTTGAATCCGTTTTAAATAATAGTCTTTCGATAAAATCAATAAATCAGATAATTGATTTAAAACGATTCTATACTGAAAACTCAGCCGGTATTGTTGCCTGCATAAAACATTTTACGATCTTACCTAAAATAGGCATTTGCTATGAGCAGCAAAATCTCTCAAGCAAGATGCTTCTTGAAAAAAGTACTGGTGAAATACAGATCTCCCCTGAATCGATCAATAATCTTGAATATAAATATTTAGATCCTTATGCAAATACAACTTTCGAGTTCAAGAAATCGAAATTAACTTTTAAAAATAGCTTTTTCTTTGATTGGCATAATGCGCAAGTAATTGAATTAACAACAGGAAATAGACAATTCATTTCGAAGTTTCTTTTTAATTATCATACATTGGCAAGCTACGATCTGAATTCATTCTTGCGCTTAAGCTGCTCCTGGAATAAAAACAACCATCTCAGTAACTTTGAGGATATTCATTATAATTACATTTTGAGTAATTATCAAAGCCTAAGTAAAAATAATGCCCCAATTTCAATTATATCAACTCGTGCATTTTCATCCTACCTTTCATACAGGAACCAAATAATTTCGTTTTTCAATAAATTAAGTTATATATATAGTATCAATCTTTTTGATAATCTTACCAACAACCTATTACAGCCTGACGGTACAATTATTACTATTAACAACTCTCAACCACGAAAACTAATTTTACATAGCTTGCAGCTGTATTCCAGTAAATATTTACCTGTTATTAAAACGACCCTTAATTTACACATTAATTACATTCAGCAACGATCAAATGTATTGACAAACAATATGGAATTTGAGACTAAGAATCAAACTATTGTGATAAGGCCAGAATTTTCGTTTCGTTTAGCTCCATGGATGAATCTAGATTATGGCCTTGATGCAAATAAAATTTTTTCTTATGTCAACAGTGATAATAGAATTCAATCCATGATTATAAAGCATATTTTAAATTTTTTCATTTTCCCAGAAAAAAATCAACTCTTAAGTTTTACCTCTGAATATTACAAGCTCAATAGTAAAAATAATACATTTATTGACATCTTATACAGATATACTTTTACTAAACAAAAAATCGATGTGGAATTACAGTGCAATAATATTTTGAATACAAGCTCATATACATCCTTTCTTGTCGTTGCTGGTTCATTATATGAAACAACATACCAAATGCGTCCATTTCAGGTAATTTTTTCAGTTAGGCTTAGTTTTTAAGCCTCAAATTTAGCGCAATTTGCGCAAAAAGAATAGGGGAGGTGTCAATTTTCGGCCCCAAACAAGAAATTTTATGCAGGTCTCATTGATATTGGTCGCAATTAAACGATACTGTCCCAAAAAGTGTGTAAAGTGAGATTTTTCTAAATTTAAGGTTACGAAACTTAAAATTAGCAAAAATGAAAAACCCCTGGCTTGCGCGCGCTTGCAGCGCGCGCTTTGTATTTATATTTTTGCTATAACTATCAAAATTAAAATCGAGATATAATCAGGGTTGATATATGTCTGACAAGTATAAAATATTCAAAGGTGATGAAGCTTACTTTGTAAATTTACATTCGGCTGCAAATTATGCTGATAAGCCATCATTAATAAATGTAATATTGTTAAGTTTGTGGTAAATGTGAAAAACGTACGCGCTGCTAGCGCACAAGCAAAGGAGCAAGACAAATCGTATGCAGTTCACCCGCAATAGACATTACCAGCTATGTTGATTTATAAATCAAAGAGAAGTAGTAACCGGAAAGGAAAAAGTTTCCGTTTACTACTTTTATCCCATTCGATTGGTCCGTTACTGTTTGTAGTTGCTTTGGCAAATAGCATTAGTCTTCATGCACAAAACACATTTAGTTTTTGCTTTCCAAAAGCAGGATATGAGACAGCTTACTACTTAATTGAGGATTCGCAGAATAGCATTATTGCTGTGGGAACACAGCTTGTAGGGAATAACCCTTCTGACGGGGCTATTTGGAAAATCGATAGTAATAACGATACTCTTACCAGAGCCTATGATTTTGGAAACATGAATGTGCAATTCACGTATATTGAGGAATCGGATACGGGTTATTTGGTGGTTGGTTTAATACAGGATACCATTGATACTGAGGTTTCAAATATCTTGGTTCTAAAACTCAATAACAATCTTGATATAGCCTGGCAAAAAGTTATTATTCAGAATTATGGTTTTGAGAGCTGGAAGTTTAAGAAACATGATGGGTATTATTATATGATGTCGTCAGCTTTTCAAAATTCAGGTTACGCGGATCCGTATTTTATGAAGTTGAACTCTAACTTTGATACAGTTCGAACGTACCGCTCAGGATACATGCTGGGAGGCCAATACATTGACGATTTTATGTTCTCGAAGGACGGTTCTCAAATCTATGTTTTTGGCACCAGTTTTATTTCACTTCCGTATGGAGAGTATAGGGATGAAATTGTTTTTTACGATACAGCATTCAACTATTTGGGTTATAATCTATTCCCACAAGATGGCGTAAATGGCTTCTACTCAAACTATATGCAAGGGAAATGGATGACAGACACGACTTTTTTAATGTATTGTAACTATATTCCTTCCAGCGATAATATGATCGAGCAATGTTTCATGGAAATGGATACTGCAATGAATATCTCTAATCGCATTTTTATCGGTGTGCCGGATACAAATGATGTTGGTTGCTTAACCAGCCACACATATTCATTCAGCAATCCAGACAGTATACACTTTGCAGGAACTAAAAACTTTATCGTTTCCTTTCAACCGGATGAGATATCGCGGCTACGAATCGGTATGCTCAACCGGCAGTTGCAGCCCTATTACATGCACTATTATGGTGGGGATGCCCAATACTGGATCGAATTTGTGATGCATACCCGCGATGGAGGAATGGTAATACACGCTAGAAGGCTGGAAGATTTTACCTATACCGAATCGGACTGGGATGCCTTTTTTCTGAAAGTTAACAGCGAGGGGCTTATTACCGGAACAACTGCAACTGAGATATGCCCATTACGCACCTTTTTACTTTCGCCAAATCCAGGTTCGGAACAGGTAAGGCTAAGCCTTGCACTCCCGAAGGCTGAACTGAAGGTATTTGACATAAGTGGCCGGTTAGTGCGCCAGCAACCGTTGCATGAAGGCGAAAACACCATTCAGACATCCGGGTTGCCTCAAGGCATATATCTGTTTTCGGTGATTGGCAGTAACAACATAACCAATTCACAAAAATGGATAAAACAATAAAGAGCTATATGAAAACGATCAACCTAACTCTGGCTCGTGCGCTCCCGATCCCATATCGGAATGCAGCGCGTGCGCGATAGCTCCCAGCTCGCGCATGTATGTTGCGCTTGCGTGATAAACCCGGTCAGCAAAGCTGATTTAAATAAACTCCGTTGAGTGTGATAGCATCTCAGCGCTTATTACTGACTTTATGTTCAGAAAAATCAAAATATTCTGATTTTTTGGAACATATTAGTACGGCGACATAATCTATAATTTTATTTCTCAATACCTCCTCCCCTTCCATTCGTAAGGGATAAACAAGCCGGCAATACCAATAAAAGAAGTATAAAACGCATTCACTATTTCCATGATCGGTAGCAACAGGATGGTTTTCCCAATGCCGGAAAATGACACAACACCAGCCAACACGGGAAAATCAATCACCAGTTTAGCAATATACCAAATAAGCGCCGCTTTCCAGGCCATCCAATTGAAAAACCCGGCAACTATCAACACCGGAAGTATTGCATTTACAGCGTACACCAATGCTCCCGAGGCAAGCACGTTCACATCACGGTAACCTTTGTTTTTCGAAACCCAGCGCAGCCGCTGATTTATAAATTCCTTAAAACCGGAAAGCGCCGGCGTTGAAACCAGCGCATCCCGCGACTTGATGTAATGCACTGTCTTTGATCCGAACTGTTTCCGTATAGCCTGAAGCAGGAACACATCATCACCCGATGCATATTCTTTATTTGACGAATACCCGCCTACCTGCTGAAAAGCCTCCTTTTCAAACGCCAGGTTGGAACCATTTGCCAGCAACGGGAAACCCGCCGAAGCAGAACCTGCCGATGCTGCAACCAGGCTGGCAAATTCAAGTGATTGCAAACTGCCGGACAGGCTACCGCCGGGGTTCATCCTTAAGGGAGCCAGCATCATTTTCGGCTTGTGAGCCTGGTAGTATGCCGCCAGGGTCGAGAGCCATGTCTTCGGGAAACGGCAATCGGCGTCGGTGGTAATAATGAGTGCTCCCGAGGCCTTTTCAACACCGGTTTCTATGGCGGCTTTCTTGCCTTCCCTGCCGGGGAAATCGGCCAGTTTGATGTAGCGGATGCCTTCCCAGGAAAATACTTCAATAAAAGAGTGAATGACCTGCCTGGTGCGGTCGTTGGAGTGGTCATCCACAAAAATGAGTTCAAAATCCGTTTTGGGATAATTCTGCGCCATCATATCATTCACCAGCGCTGCCAGCCGTTGTTCCTCGTTCCGCACCGGAACTATTACCGAAACTTTCAGGCCGGCATCGGCTGACCCGCTATAAACAGGCATCCTGAACCATCCCCATGTGATGATGATCATGAGCAAAACATAAACAGCCATGAAGGCCAGCGTAACAATTATCCAGGTCATTGTCGAATAAATTTTAGTTTGTAAACAAAAAACGCTCCCGTCAGAGCCGGAAGAGCCAGGTTGATAATCCATAATAGCGTGGTGGCTGAGACAATGGCCAGCGACAACCCGCCCGGCATGGCAGCACCGGCAAGAGTCCCGGTGGTGATGATCCCGAAGACAAATATAGCCACCGATCCCCTCACACCCAACTCCGATAAGGCAACGGTAGGAATAGCTGCCAGGGCAAGATAGATAACCGGAATAGCCATGGCGGCCTGCGCCGCGGTAACAGGAATCCCGAACAATCGGAGTACCAGAAAGAACTGAAAACTGAAAACCATATAACGCAGCAGGCTCATCAGCAGCACATTGAGCAATTCCCTCCTCGAAAATTCGTTCAGCACCTTCAGGTAACTGTTGATCCGCTCCCAGTTTTTCCTTTCTACCCAACCCGATAACGATCCCAGCAACGGAACATTGAAATAGAAAAGCATGAAAGCCACGTTCGCTGTAACAATACCAGCCAGCAAGCCCAGGTACATAGCCGGGTTCCACGAGCCTGAAAAAGGGAAATACAATGGAAGAAATACCAGCAACGCTGCCGACCCGATGAGTACCGTTACCAGCAGTTGGCTCATGCTGCCGACGATGGTGAGCAATATAGCTTTCAAAGGACTTGCTTCGCGCAGCAGGAAAGCCCGGCCAAAGTATTCCCCCACGCGGTTGGGCGTAAAAATGCTTACCGTGACACCTGTTAATACGGCAATCACTGAATTCCTGAAACTTATCCTTTCAATTTTCATGATCAGGTAACGCCATTTCAGCGTTTCGATGAACCAGTTTACCACCATTAAAAGCAGCAGCATTATGATGATAATCTTTACAAAAGACTGATTAATAATGGTTAGCAAAAAATCCCCTGAAGGTAATTGGTCGCTGGAGCCAAACAGCTTCCATGCAATGTAACCGCACGAAAGCACAACAATCAGCAGCCTGATGGAAATGTTGACCGTTTTATTTACTTTTGATTGCTTCAAGTTCAGGACGATTATCAATAACAATTAACCATTGCCGTCAGAGAGGATCATACTGGGTATCGACCCCGGAACCAACATCATGGGGTTTGGACTAATTGAGGTTAAAGGTAGTAAATTAAGCCTGATAGCACTCGATGTTATAAAACTCGACCACCTGGAAACACAGCCGCTGAAACTGAAGAATATTTTTGAGAAGGTGCTGGCCCTGATTGATCATTTTCATCCTGATGAAGTGGCTCTTGAAGCGCCGTTTTTCGGCAAGAACGTCCAGAGTATGCTCAAACTGGGGCGGGCACAGGGAGTGGCTATGGCGGCCGCACTGTACCGCGATGTTCCCATTTTTGAATACTCTCCGCGCAAAGTAAAGCAATCCATTACCGGGCGGGGAAATGCTTCGAAAGAACAGGTCTCGGCCATGCTCAACCGGATGTTTACAATTGCCGAACAGCCGAAGTATTTAGATGCGACCGATGCAGTAGCGGTTGCCTGCTGTCACTATTTCCAGCGCGATACGGGCAAAACAGGCAGTAACTATTCGGGATGGGCATCATTTATAAGCAATAATCCAGGCAGGGTTAGGTGATTTTTCAACACCTGTTCGGAATTACCTTCGGGAGAAAATATTTAACATTTATTAATATTTCAGGAAGTACAATTTTCGGCACCTTTGAACCGTTTAAAAAGATAAAAATCTCGGGTACCATATTCAACATCTTTATGAGAAAAATATCAAGCCTGGCCTTGCTCTTATTACTGAGTTTACCTTTTCTGCTTTCAGCCCAGAACCCTTCCAAAGTAACCATTAAAGGCGTAGTGCGTGATTCAACCAATGCCGAAGCCGGTTATGCCACGGTAATGTTGCTCAACATCAAAGATTCGACTCTTGTAAATTTCACCACCACCAACGACAAGGGCGTGTTTTCGTTTAATGCGGTGCGCAACATTCCGTACCTTTTGAAAATCTCGCACATTAGCTACATCCCCCATCAGCAGGCACTGCAACCCTCAGCCAATGAGGTGAATGACCTGGGAGTCATCATCATGAAACCCATCTCACAGGCACTTATGGAAGTAGTAATAAAAGCGGCCAAGGCCCCGTTGCGCATCCGCGGCGATACAATTGAGTACGACGCTACAACCTTTAAAGTCCCGCCGGGATCTACCGTGGAGGACCTGCTGCGCCGCCTGCCGGGCATTGATGTGGATGCTGAAGGCAATATCCAAACTCAGGGAAAGGACGTGAAACGCGTGTATGTTGACGGCAAAACCTTTTTTGGCGATGACCCGAAAAGCGTGACCAAAAACCTGGATGCCGAAGCCATTTCGAAGGTTCAGGTGTTCGACGAGAAATCGGAACAGGCCAAACTTACCGGCGTTGACGACGGCACCAAGGAAAAAGCCATGAACCTCGGCCTGAAAGAGGAATACAAAAAAGGATCTTTTGGTAAAGCCACCATTGCGGGAGGAACTTCTGAGCGTTGGGCCCTTCGCGGCAATTACAACCGTTTCAATGAGAAAAACCAGTTGTCATTTATCGGCTATGGTAATAATATCAATCAAACCGGGGTAAACTGGGAAGATTATGGTGAGTTTAAAGGCCAGAACACCTTCAACGATTATGATAACGGCGATTTTGGTTTCGGCGGCGGAGGACGGTATTATATTTTCAACGGCGACGGAATGCTTGGGGGTGGCGACAGACGGGGCTACAGTAAAAGTTATGGCGCCGGTATCAATTATAATTTCGACAACAAGAAAACAAAGTTCAACTCGAGCTATTTTTATAATCAAACAAGCCAGGACCTGGATCAGTACACAAGCAAAAACACCTTCCTCACCGAAGGCTCGGTACTCAACAATGACACGCTGAGTCAAAGCACTTTTTACGGGAATCACAGTATCGGCGCCCGCTTTGAACATGATATTGACTCGAACAACAAGATCATCACCAAGGCAAACATAAAATTCAGCAGCAACACCAACTCCAACTACCAGGTGCAGCGTTTCACTAACCAAAACCTATCGCCGATAAACAACCTGAGTACCGACAACAGCACCGATCTTGGCTCATGGAGTGTGGGAACGGCTGCCATTTACAGGCATCGTTTCCTTAAAGCCGGCCGGTCGTTTGCGCTGAGCGCAGGTTATAACACCAGTCATAACTCCACCACTGATTCTCTATTGTCGATCAACCAGTTTTTTACTGCCACCACATTTACCGAGCAAATCAGGCAGTTGAAGGACAGGGCAACCGATGCTACCGAAATCAAATCGAGCGCCTTGAACATTGAACCGATCACTAAAAAATGGTACTGGGAGACCTTTTACAATTTCAGCCAGTCGGGCAACGAAGCAAACCGCCAGGTTAAAAGCCTGCCCGAAGAAACCCGCATCGATAGTGTGAGCGTTTATGCTGACAACCGCACATTATATAACCGGTTAGGATCAAGCATCCGTTACTCCAACAATGGTTTTAATGCATCGGCAGGCCTGGCCATTCAGCAATTGCAATTAAAAGGCAAATACTCGCTGGACGAGAGTTTACCATTGCTAGCCCCCGAACTCAAACGGACTTTCAACAACTGGGTGCCTAAGTTAGACGTGAATTATGAAATGCCTAACAACATGTACTTGTCGTTAGATTACACTTACAATGTTGATGAACCTTCGGTAAGCGACCTGCAACCGGTTCCGAATTCGAGCAACCGCAATTTCCTTATCGAAGGCAATCCCGACCTTAAACCGGCTCGACAGCACAGTGTGAGTTTCAGTTACAACTACTGGAACCCGGCGTCGTTTGCCAATGTAAGCCTGTATTCGTCGGCTTCGTTCAGCGATGACCGGATTGTGTATAACCAATGGATAAAAACGGTGGAAGGTGTTGGATTGCAGACCATTACACGGCCCGACAATATTTCCGGCGGTAAAAACCTGAACGTGGGATTGTGGACGAACCTGCCGATTATAAAAACAAAGCTTTCGGTTGGGGTTGACGGTAACTTCAATATCGGAAAATCGGCTTCATTTGTGAACGACATCCGCAACGACAACAGCAACACAGGCATTGATTTCGGGTTAAGTTTCGATATTACACCTTCCCCAAAATTCATCCTTGACCTGCGTGGAAACCTGGGATACAACAAGATAAGCTATTCGATACAGAAAGATCAGGATCAGAACATTCAGAACCATAGCGCTTATGCATCGCTGAAGTGGCAGTTTGTAAAAAAGACTTTTCTTGAAAGCAGCTTCAATTATACGGTCTATATCAACGACCGTTGGGATTTCGACCGCCGCATCCCCATCTGGAATGCGTCGGTAAGGCGTATCATTGGCGAAAAGAACCGTTTTGAGGCCAGGCTTGCCGCCTTTGATATTTTCAACAAAAGGGTAAGCATTGACCAGACGGCCACATCAAACTATGTGCTTCAGTCGGTGGCTCCCACGCTCGCGCGATATTTTATGCTCAGTCTGAGTTATAACATCCGCGGCTATGAGGATAAACTGAGCAAAAACAGGGGTATGTTCTGATAATTGCTCACAGATTAATCAAATTCACACAAAACCATGATAAACAAAAGGATAAATTCAAATAGAAATTCCGGATTTCATTTTTCCACCGGTTTGATGATGACGCTTCTGCTCGTTATGGTGGCTGTGAACACATTTGCCCAGAAACCCGAAGGGTACATCAGGTACCTGAGAACCGGCAACTGGGCTAAGCAGATGGCGGCGGTTGAATACATGAGCAAGCAACAGCGCGACCGCATGATGTATATGTGGGGAAACCGCTCGGAGTATAAATCATTTGCTAACCTGTGGTTCTCCCCTTCGGGATCAAAATTTGAAGATTCGGAAGAGAAAGCCGACCGCGATGACGAAGGTTACAACTGGCGTAAGGAAGAATACACCATCATGCGCAACTTCGAAACGCAGACCATTCATGAAGTAGAGTACATCCTCGGGAAAACTTATATTATTGATGATTCGCTGCATTTTCCTAACTGGAAGATACTCAACGACATGAAGGAGGTTGCCGGGCATATCTGCATGAATGCTTTTTATGAAGATACACTGAAGATGCAGAAAATCATTGCCTGGTATGCACTTGATTTACCGGTTAGTACCGGTCCCGAAAGGCTTGGCGGTTTGCCGGGTGTGATTCTTGAAATTGATATCAACGATGGTGCCATGGTAATTACTGCCGACAAGGTGGAGATGAAACCCCTCACCACCGAACTTGACCTGCCAAAGAAAGTAAAAGGGAAAAAGATCAACGAAACGCAGTATTACGGCATCCTGAAAAAGCATTTCGACGAGCGCAGGGCTGCCGAGGAACCGCCTTTCTGGGGAATACGGTATTAGCGACAATCACTAAACAGAATCCCTTACATAAGTTTCTGGTATGCCTGCCACCAGCGGTCGGGCAGTTCATCGCTGCAGGCCGTCTGGTAATCGCCATAGGTGCAGGGAACAATGTAATGCCTGATGTATTTATGCCTGATGTCCTCGGTACATTTCACCTCCATCCACCAGCGTTCGGTTTTCTTGCTTTTGTAGAAGATGATTCCTTCGTCGTGGTTGGTAAGTTGTACGGTGTACCTGATAAAATCATCGGATTCGGCATGCGGAAAATCATCCTGGCGGCGGTAAAAGCCGTCGATGAAGTACCATATCATTTGAGCTACGAGGTGTGCCGTTTGGCCATGACGGTCGATAGCGGGATTCACTTCGAAAATGCCCATGCATGTAAGTTTTTCGCTCAGCCCCGCATAGCGCATGATCTGGCAGGCTTCCTCGCCATAAAAGCCGTTTGGCGTGGCATTACCATTACCGGGAGCATCGGTCTGGCGGATGGCGGATACATCAAACGACAGCACATCGCAGTTTCTCACCAGCGGTTCAATTTCCGGAAGGTTGGCGCGGGCCATACCCAGCCTGTTGATGTCGAAGAACAGGTTCTTCATCAGCGATATAGCGCCCTGGTCAACAAAATAGGTCTGATAGCCGATATTGGTAAAATTGAACAGGAAGTTGGGTTTGTGCAGTATGATGTGACTGAGATAGTTGCGTGAATTTATCTGCTCTTCGCCTTCGCCAAGGTCGAAAAGGTTATCGACGGCGGCAATATTGATGATATGTTTCAGGTTTTCGTACGCTTTATAAACGGCATAGGTTAAATCCTGGCCACCACCGATAATCACCGGGACAATCTTTTTGCTCACCAGCTCACTTACTACCGTTGACAGGGCAAAATAGGTGTCTGACACCTCGTGCCCGCGCATGAGGGTGCCGAGGTCGGCAATGCGCAAAGGATAATCTCCCGGGTACAGCCGGTAGAGGTATTCCCTAACAAAATCGGCAGCCATGGAACAGCCTTCGTTGGCGATGGCGCGGCGGTCCTCTTCAACACCTATCAGGGCGATGTCAATGTCTTTAAGATCGGGAAAATTACCCTCGGCTGAATAAATATCGATCGCTTCGCCCATCCTCTTATACAATGGATTCGGCGCTGCCGGCAACTCGAAGGTGTTGACCGGCCTGAAATAAACGGAAATATCACTCATGATGGTAAGCCTTAATGTTTTCGGAAACGACGATGCGTCTTCACAAAGAAACAAAGTTTTTGACCAGTATGGATGGATGAGCCTTTGAATTTATCACAGGAGGGCGGTTAATA
>Ga0209098_1000451_pt1 | contig 45450 bp, 43 predicted proteins | sample AD_JPNHW1_MetaG_FD_184429 | JGI IMG/M metagenome (GOLD analysis project Ga0209098, IMG submission 184429) | Active sludge microbial communities of municipal wastewater-treating anaerobic digesters from Japan - AD_JPNHW1_MetaG (SPAdes) (version 2) | ecosystem: Engineered > Bioreactor > Anaerobic...
CAACATCTTTATAGCCGCTGGAACGCATTTCGGGGCGGTTGGCCTCAAATTTCTTGGCGGTACAGGGCATGATGGAGACAGATACCACATTTTTCGGATCGAGCTGGCGTTTTTGGGCATAAAAAGTTTTAGCCAGGGCGCCGAACATCTGCTGGGGTGATTTGCAGGTAGAAAGGTTGGGCAGGTATTCAGGGAAAGTGTGTTCAATGAATTTGATCCAACCCGGAGAGCAGGAGGTTGCCATGGGGAGGGACACGGTCGGATCTTTGTCGACGAGTGCTTTTTTCAACCGGGTTAGTAATTCGTGCCCCTCTTCGATGATGGTGAGGTCGGCAGTGAAATCAGTATCGAGGACAGAATCGAATCCAAGCCTTTTGAGTGCTGACACCATTTTGCCGGTAACGATCTTTCCGGGAGGCAGGCCAAGTGCTTCACCCAGTGCGATTCTGACCGCAGGAGCAGTTTGAACCACTACATGTTTCGAAGGATCATAGATTGCATCCCAAACCTGGTCGATGTAGTTCTTTTCTATCAGAGCACCGGTCGGGCAGCGGTTGACACACTGGCCGCAGTTGGTACAAACCACTTCAAACAGCGGATGCTCAAAGAAAGTGGAAATCTTCATTTTATCGCCTTTGTAGGCAACGCCAAGGGCGCTTACGCTTTGTAGTTCTTCGCAGGTACGCACACACCGTTGGCAACGGATACAGCGGCTGTCATCTTTAACGATGGCAGAATTGAACATGTCGATGGTATATTTCTTATCGGGTACCAGGTCGAGGAACATGTGGTCGCCGGTAAGCATCTGGGATGCCAGTCCCTGTAATTCACAATTCCCGTTTTTATAACATTTGGTGCAATCGGCGTTGTGTTCGGAAAGCAGGAGTTCGACAATGTGTTTACGGGCCATCCTTACCTTCATACTGTTGGTATGGATGACCATTCCTTCGGCTACCGGCATGGCGCAGGAGGCGGGGAGGTTTTTCACTTTTTCCTGTTCGACAACGCATACGCGGCAGTTACCGGCAACGCAGAGGTCTTCATGATAACAGAGAGTCGGGATATGGATGTTCAAAGTCCGTGCGGCTTCCAGAATGGTCATTCCTTCATCCACTGAAACGTTGATGCCATCAATTGTGAGGTTTATTTTTTTTGCCATTTCTTGACGGATATTTCAGGTTAATAATTGTTGTTAGTAGATCATCTCTTCTTTGAAGTTATTGACGATTGAGGAGAAGGAGTTGGCTACAGACTGGCCCAGTCCGCATTTGGCGGTAATTTTCATGCTTTCGCTCAGTTTCATTAATTGGTCCAGATAATTGGCTTTCTTTTCTCCTTTTTTAACAGCCACAATCCCTTTACGCAATTGCTGGCAGCCGACCCGGCACGGGGTGCATTGCCCGCAGGATTCTTCTTCAAAGAATTCCAGGTAGTTATGAAGCACATTGTACATAGAGCGGGAGCTGTTGAAGATCATCATGGAACCGCCGGTGGGTACTCCTTCGAAACCAATGACTGTCTCTTTGAATTTTTTTCTTGGAACGCAGAAGCCCGAGGCGCCTCCTACCTGGACTGCTTTGGTATCGCCATCGCCGAACTCATCTACGAAACGATCAAGAGGCATGCCCAGTTCAAGTTCATAGATCCCCGGGATGGGAGTATCTCCGGAGACGGAGAAAACCTTGGATCCGCGGGAGTCGGTTGTTCCCAGTTTTTTATACTGTTCGGGTCCCAGACGCATGATCATCATAACGTTGACAAATGTTTCGACGTTGTTGATGACGGTAGGTTTTTTCATAAATCCGCTGGTGGTAGGGTAGGGTGGTTTATTACGCGGTTCACCACGGCCTCCTTCCATTGATTCGAAGAGCGCACTTTCTTCTCCGCAGATATAAGCGCCGGAACCAAGGCGGATCTCAATTTTAAAGTCGTGCCCCAGCTTTTGGGCATGTTCATGATAAATCTCCAGTTCTTTCATCAGGTCGGGAATCATGAAGCGGTACTCACCCCGCAGGTACATGAACCCTCTTTTAGCCCCGATCACTTTGCCACAGATGGCCATTCCTGAAAAGACTTTCCTCGGGACCCTGAGCAGAATTTCGCGGTCTTTGAAGGTACCGGGTTCTCCTTCATCAGCGTTACAGATGACAAAGCGTTCATCGCAGGGCGATTCGGCTGTGAATTTCCATTTCATGGCAGTCGGGAACCCGGCGCCCCCGCGGCCACGCAGCCCTGAATCCAGAAGGTCTTTGAGAATTTCATCATTCGACCTTTTCAGGGTATCTGCCAAAACTTTGTATTTTATATTGGAATATTCGCCGAAGATTAAGTCAACTCTTTTTAATGTTTGTTCTGACATGACGGTGTCTCCTAATTTTTGAGTTTATTTATTAATGTATTCACTGATGATGTCATGTACCTTTTCAGGTGTTAGTCCGCTGAATGGCTTCTCGTTGATCAGCATGGCGGGCCCTTCGTGACACCATCCCAAACAATTGGTTTCAAGCAGGGTAAACTTCTTGTTCGGGGTGGTTTCGCCGATTTTGATCTTCAGCATATCCTCCAGGGTCTGGATGATCGTCTTTTTACCGTGCATATCACAGGTAATGGTTTTACAAACCCTGATGACGTACTTTCCCCTGGGTTCTGTGTCGAGAAAAGAGTAGAAAGTGGCCGTACCATAAACTTGCGCGGCCGAAAGGTCCAACTCTTTTGCGATGTCGGTCATGCAACTGTCGGAAATGAAATTCTCTTTCTCGGCAATGCCCTGTAAAATGGGCAGCAAACTGCTCCTTTCGCGGCCGTATTTATCGGCCAATTCCTTGATTAATTCCTGGCAATCTGTCATAATACTTCTTTTAAGTTATTAATTCAAAATAAGTTATGGGTAAATATTTTTGATTGTGAAATAATTAACAGAATTTCTAAGCAAATTTATCATATTATTTGTTAAAAAAATAACAAACAGGCTTTTTTTGCTGTATTGGCACCAATTTATACCTGATCTAAATTGTTTTTGCATCCGATTGTTGGATATCTTTGCTCCTTCCAATTCCTTCATGAGTATGTACCGGTATTTCATTCATCTGGCTTATGACGGTACCAGGTTTCACGGTTGGCAGAGACAGCCTAATGCCATCACGGTACAGGAGGTATTGGAGAACGCGTTGTCGATGATGACGGGGGAACTTCTTGTGTTGACCGGAGCAGGAAGGACGGACACGGGGGTACATGCCCGCAATTATTACGCCCATGTTGACATGTCGCGTGCAATGGACTCTTTGGAATTGGACAGGCTGACGTACCGGTTAAACAGTTACCTCGGAGAAGATTTGGTAATCTACCGAATCTTCAGGGTTGTTTCCTCAGCGCATGCAAGGTTTAGCGCTCAATCGCGGACTTATACTTATCATATTGCACGGATAAGGGATCCTTTCTGTTGCCGCTATCAACATTCGTTTCATGGTCGGCTTGACCTTCAGGGGATGAATGAAGGGGCAGGGATCCTGATGGAATACCGGGATTTTACTTCATTTTCAAAAGTTGATACCGATACGAAAACCAATATCTGTCAGATAACAGAAGCGATATGGCGGGTCAAAGACCAGGAGATTGTGTTCACCATCACAGCCGACCGTTTTCTTCGCAACATGGTCAGGGCTATTGTCGGGACCCTCATCAGTGTCGGGCAAAAAAAGATCTCCCCGGATGATCTGCGGGGTATTATTGAAAGTCTGGATCGTTCAAAAGCGGGCCAATCAGCTCCTGCCCGGGGGCTGATTCTGGAATCGATTCACTATCCTGATTCGATTTTCGGGATTTAGTCGCTCATTTTTTTCCTGAACAGATGCAGGGCCGTATCGGCAATGGAGGCGGCGTCCATGCCAAATTTTTTCATCAGTTCAAGGGGAGGACCTGATTCCCCGAACTGGTCTTTCATCCCGATAAAAGCCATGGGAACCGGGCATTCTGTTACAACCACACCGGCAACCGCACTTCCAAGTCCTCCGTTGATCTGGTGTTCCTCAACAGTAATGATGGCGCGGGTTTCAGCGGCACACCGGATAACGGCTTCCCGGTCGATGGGTTTTATGGTTGACATATTGAGCACCCTGGCAGTGATGCCTTGTTTTTCAAGTATTTGAGCAGCAAGGAGGGCTTCCCAGACAAGGTGTCCGGTAGCGATAAGGGTCAGGTCGTCACCTTTAAGCATTTCGCTGGCTTTCCCAATCTTAAAAGGAATGTTTGGGTCTGTAAAATCGGGCATGGGTTCCCTGCCAAATCGAATGTAGACCGGTCCCCGGCATTGGAGGATGGCGGCCAAGGCGGCGTTTTTTGTTTCTGTGGCATCGCAGGGGGAAAGGAGAGTCATGTTGGGCAGGGCCTGCATGATAGAGAGGTCTTCGAGGGCCTGGTGGGTAGCTCCGTCGGGCCCTACGGATACTCCTGCATGGGCTCCGCCAATGATAACGTGTACATTGTTGTAACAGACAGAAACCCTGATCTGATCTGCAGCGCGGAGGGCGGCAAAAACGCCGTATGTCGAAAAAACCGGGATTTTCCCTTCCAGTGCCAGTCCGGCAGCCACTGCTACGCAATTTTGTTCTGCGATACCCAGAGAAATAAAGCGATCGGGGAAAGCAGAGGCAAAAAGATCAACCCCGACGGAGGAGGTTATGTCGGCTCCGATGGCGATGACGTTGTCGTTCAGTTGGCCGGCTGCCAGTAAACCCTCTCCGAAACCGGTTCGGGTGGCTTTGTTTCCTTTGTTGGTATACGGATTCACTATAAAAAGTGTAGGATCAGGTCTTGTGCATATTCCGGAGATCTTTTAGAAAGCCGGGGAGTTGTTCACGGGAGGGGACTTTTCCATGCCATCGGTAATCCCCTTCGATTGCCGGGATTCCTTTCCCCATGATGGTATGTGCAAGGACCACTAAAGGTTGGGTTGCATTTCTCCTATGTTTAAGGGTTTCTATGAGTTGTTCTCTATTATGCCCGTCACATTCAGCGACATTCCAACCGAAACTTTTCCATTTATCGGCCAGTGGTTCGAGGTGCATTACTTTCTCGGTCGGGCCATCAATCTGCACTCCATTGCGATCGACAATGGCAACCAGGTTATCAAGATGATGGTGTGAAGCGGCCATGGCGGCTTCCCAGACCGAACCTTCCTGGAGTTCGCCATCACCCATGACCACGAAGACCGTATGGTTTAACCCGTCAAAGCGGGCAGCCAGAGCCATACCGATTGCTACGGAGAGACCTTGTCCCAGGGAACCTGCCGACAATTCCAGTCCGGGAAGCCCATGGTCCCTGCCAGGGTGCCCCTGCAAACGGCTTCCCAATTTTCTAAGGGATTGCAGCTCTTCAGTTTTGAAATACCCGGCATGGGCCAGGGTAGCGTATAAAACAGGTGCTGCATGCCCGATGGAGAGGACCAGCCGGTCGCGTTCAGGCCATTGAGGTTTGGCTGGATCATGCCGGAGAACCGAAAAATAGAGGGCAGTAAAAACGTCGGCTAACCCGAGGGAAGCTCCCAGATGACCTGATCCGGCTTCGGTAAGGCTTTGCAGGACCAGTTGGCGGATGATGGTCGCATGCTCACGGAGCAGATGCCCGTCAGTGGTCTGAAAGCTTTCCATAATCAACGCATATCAATCACTTCTACGTTTGGAAATTTCTTTTCATCAAAAGTGAAATCACCGGGTGTGACAGGGGTATCGGTAACGAAAGTTTTAATCTTGTAAATGAAGGTATTCCCTCCTTTATCATACAGGGTGAAGCTTTTAATTTGTTTTTTCACTTTGTCGATTCCAAGGATCGCTTTTGTAAAGTTTTTGGTGGTATTGGGTATCAATTCGATGGCTTCTACCGTTGGGTCGTCGCTTTTAACGATTCTGGATTTATAATTGGTGTTGTAGCTGGTCAGTAATTTTGAAGGAGTAAGGGCATCGTCCTTGTTTTCAAGTGTATTTATCTGGACTTCATTGGATTCTTTGATGTAAGTCCAGATGGTTTTTCCATCGCAGATCACGGTTTGTCCCGAGGCGGTCATCTTGTATCTATCTCCCGAAAGAAGCAAGGTTCCGGTTTTTTCTTCATTGATACCTGCTTTTGTGTTGATCATCTTGTAGGAGAAATCAGCTTTGACCGATTTATAGGCTTTGGTTTTGGTGCTGACTTCGTTAAGGAGGGTTGCAGCTTTCTGGTCTTTATTCTGGCCAAAACTGAGCATGGTCGAGGATATAAGGAGGAGGGAGATGATTTTTTTCATTATTTTTTTGCTTTTTATGAATTTATTTTATTCCTAACATATCAAGGTGTTCTTCGAGTGCGTTGAGGTCTTTGTACCTGACTTCTCGGGCTTTGCTACCTTCGAAGGGGCCGACGATTCCGGCTCCTTCCAACTGGTCGATCAGGCGCCCGGCACGGTTGTATCCGAGTTTAAGTTTTCTTTGGATCAGGGAGGTGGAGCCATGCTGGTGGGTGACCACGAGGCGGGCTGCTTCGGCGAAAAATTCATCCCTTTCATCGGGGTTGTAGTCTTTCGGATTGCCTCCGTCGTCATCGTAATATTCAGGTAAAGAGAAGGCTTCGGGATAGCCTTTCTGGCTTCCGATGAAGTCAGTCAGCCGTTCAATTTCAGGAGTGTCGACAAAAGCGCACTGGATGCGGATCAGTTCACTCCCTGTGGAGAGAAGCATATCTCCTCTGCCAATCAGTTGATCGGCGCCGGAGGAGTCGAGAATGGTGCGGGAGTCGATTTTTGAGATGACGCGGAAGGCAAGGCGGGCCGGGAAATTTGCTTTGATGGTCCCGGTAATGATGTTGACCGAGGGGCGTTGGGTTGCGATGATCAGGTGGATACCGGTGGCTCTGGCCAGTTGGGCTAAGCGTGTCAGCGGAGTTTCAATTTCTCTTCCCGCGGTCATGATCAGATCTGCAAATTCATCGATTACCAGGATGATATATGGCAGGAAATGATGACCTTCGTTGGGGTTTAGCAGTCGGGAGAAGAATTTTTCGTTGTACTCTTTAATATTTCTGACCTGGGCGTCGCGAAGAAGGTCGTAACGGCTATCCATTTCGATATTGAGAGAGTTGAGGGTACGGATTACCTTTTTAGTATCGGTGATGATGGCATCGTCGGAATCGGGAAGTTTAGCAAGGAAGTGGCGTTCAATTTTGGTATAGAGGGTCAATTCCACTTTTTTCGGATCGATCAGAACAAATTTGATCTGGGCCGGGTGTTTTTTGTATAGCAGGGAAGTGATGATCGTGTTAAGCCCGACGGATTTTCCCTGGCCGGTAGCTCCGGCCATCAGAAGGTGTGGCATGCGGGACAGGTCGGCGATATAAGTCTCATTGGAGATTGTTTTTCCTAAAACGAAAGGCAATTCAAAGGAGGTGGATTTGAATTTGTCGGTACTCAGCAACGACCGGATGGATACAATTTCCGGGTTCTTGTTGGGAACTTCGATGCCGATGGTACCTTTTCCGGGGATTGGTGCGATGATACGGATGCCCATTGCAGCGAGGCTAAGGGCGATGTCATCTTCCAGGTTTTTGATCTTGGAGATCCGGATCCCGGCTTCGGGTACAATTTCATAGAGGGTGACAGCAGGACCGATGGTAGCTTTTATTTTCTGGATCCTGATATCATAATTGGAAAGGGTTTGAACAATTTTATCTTTATTGGTTTCCAATTCGTCTTTCAGTACGCTGATCGCATCGTTGCCATAGTTGTTCAGAAGGTCAAGAGGAGGGAATTGGTACCGGGGAAGATCGAGGGTAGGGTCGTAGCGGGTATCTAATGTCTGGTGGTCGATTTTACCATTCCCTGTGGTTTCTGTGACTGGTTTTTCGATTTGCAGTTCAATCTCCTGTGTGTCATAGTTTTCAGGATCCTGGATATTTTCAGGATTGTTTGCAGATGGTTCTTCATTAAGAAAATTTACCTGAATGGGAATTTCCGGTATGGGTTCCGGAACAATCGGTTCCTGTGGGGAAGTTTCAGGCACGACGGGAGCCTCATCGATGGGAATTTCAACCGGACTTTTTTTTCTGAACCATCGGAAAGGGATATTGAAGGTGAGGATGATGAAACTTAGAAAGAAAAAGATCAATGCCAGGATCAAGCCGGGCATTCCCAGCAGATCGATCAACCATTGATTCATTTGAAATCCATAAACGCCGCTCAGAATGTCGTTACCGGGCCGGAGCAGACCGAGGAAAACAGGTAACCAGAGGATAAAGAAAAAGCCGGTTTCGAGAGTTTTCCAGCCGGGGAAGAGGGTATATTGGATAAACTGTCGGAGACCGATGTTGAAAAAGATGATGACAAAGAAAAACGAGGCGATGCCAAACCATTTGGAGATAAAGAGGAAGCCGGTGGTGGCTCCGATTTTTCCCATCCAGTTTTCAACGGGGTGTCCGGATTGGAGGAACCAGTTCAGTGAAAAATGTTTGAGTACGGTGTCAGGAAAGTCGAAATCGCGCTCCCAGGTAAGCAGGTATGAGGTAAAGGAAAAGGCTAAAAAGATAGAGAGGAGGATAAGGAAAAGCCCGGCAACCCGGAAATGTTTTACCGTCGCTGGTCCGTTCTCTTTTGATGAGGTTTTTGGAGGGTTGGGAGGGGTTTCTGCGAGCACAGTTTTCCTTTCCCGTGATTTTTTTTCCGGGATCGGGCTTTCAAGGGGGCCGGATGAGGGCACCTCGTCCTTGAAAGTGTTAGTTCTTAACGGGTTACCCTTTTTTGACATGGATGGTTATTCTCCTCCGCCACCGAACTTGCTTTTGAGTTCTTCCTGGGTGGTTTGAACATAGTCGGATGGGATCTCGAATTCCTTAGCCGGTATGTTCTTTTTTTCGACCGAGGTAGCAGTCAATTTCATGTTCATATTCCTGTTCTGAACCGTGAATTCAAGCAGAACGCCGTCGATGTCTTTATAAATCGGGTTATCGAAATTGGATATTTTTGAACCGAGTTCACTTGAATAGTAGGCTTCGAAGACAGTTTTTATTCCGTCGTTATTGACTGTAACGAGGGCTTTTTTGCAGGTATAGCCGGCTATCATTTTGGTTTCGTTTGACAGTTCGACGGTGGGTGTTCCTTCTTTTTCCAGTTCTTTCAGGATCTCGGCGGTTGATTGTTTGATGGCGTATTTTTGGCCCATCATATTGAGCAGGGAGACTTTGGATTTGGTATCGTAATCGGTTATTTCCACGGTATTCATTCCGCTCATCTGCAATTCTGTACGTGATTTCATTCCTTTGATCGAAACGGTGAGCAGTTTGGGGAACATAGCCATTTGGCTTTCCGAGAATTTGCTGTCGGGGTAAGTAATTTTAAAGGTGATGATCCCTTCGAATGGTTTCCCTCCCAATGCATGGATATCGATGATCAGGAAGGCAATCAGCAGGATGGTCACTGCTAAGCAGGTTTTTTTCATGGTTTTATCGGGTTATCGGTTAGGGATTGTAAAGGTACTTATTTTACTGTTCTGAGCAGCTTTTTCCACCGGATTTTTCCGTCTAACAATGTTCTGGCGGGGTCGAGTGAGAGCCAGACAAAGACTGCTTTACCGACGACATGGTCTTCAGGGACAAAGCCCCAGTATCTCGAATCGGCTGAGTTATGGCGGTTGTCGCCCATCATCCAGTAATAATTCATTTTAAAAGTATAGGTGTAGGTCACTTTGCCATTAATATAGATTTTACCATCTCTGACAGCCAGGTCATTTCCTTCAAAAACATCGATAATTCGCGAATAGAGGGGGAGATTATGAACCGTGAGTGGAATGGTGATTCCTTTTTTGGGAACCCACACAGGGCCGAAATTGTCCACATTCCAGGGAAAAGCCGAATCGAAGGGAAAGATGTTGGGATCCCTTTCGTTTTTCGGAAGAATGACGGGTTCGATGGAGCGAATGTTGGGATATTGGCTCAGTTTCACGCGTGCTTCTTCAGAAAGGGTCATTTCATAGGCCTCGTTGTTGTCGGTGGCAATATTTTCAGTAATGTCAAGTTTTTGGAGATTTTTTTGGTTGATTGGTGTCCCATCGGTCATGATGAGGTATTTAAATTGTCGTTTCCCGGGGTTTTGTTCGGGTTTACCATTGATCAGCACTTTTGTATCGATGATGGTAATGGTATCACCAGGGATGCCGATGCAACGTTTGATAAAGTTTTCGCGTTTATCTACCGGCCGGGCGATGATCTCCCCGAAGTATTCCCGGTTGTTCCATACCGTGTTACGGCCATATAGCCGGCACAACTGGTAATAACTGATATTGCTCTGAAGTTTAGTGGATAAAGTATCTCCGTCGGGATAGTTGAATACGACGACATCCATGTTTTTAATATCCGACATACCGGGAAATCGGTAATAGGGAAGTTTGATCCATTCGAGGTACGATTTGGTTTCCCGTGTCAGGGGCAGGGTATGGTGAACAAAGGGGAAGGCGATGGGTGTGTTGGGAACTTTTGGTCCATAGCTGATTTTGCTGACGAACAGGTAATCTCCCACCAGGAGTGTTTTTTCCATAGAGGAGGTGGGGATGGTGTAGGCTTCAATCAGGAAGATGCGGATGATGCTGGCGGCGATCACGGCAAAGATGATCGCATCGACCCATTCGCGGAGGGCGCTCTTTTTGACGGGAGGTTGTTTTTCAGGATCGGAATAGTGTTCGTGTGGTGAGAAGGCGAGATAAGGCAGGTAGAAAAACGGGAAAAGCACCCCCAGCGCTTGTTCCAGCAAACCATGTTTTCTGAAGCATTTCAGTACTTCCACGACCATTAGCAGAAGTACAAAGACATTGATGAAAGGAACCAGAATGAAGAGGTACCACCACAATGGCTTTTTAATAATCTTCAGCCAGATAAAAAAGTTATAAAAAGGGATAAGGATTTTCCATCCTTTTTGACCTGCTTTTTCGAAAATGCCCCAGAGGCCGGCAAAAAACAGCAACAGGAAAAACAGGGTAATGATCATGTAAAGATTCATGGGGGGTGTATTGGGATTGATAGATAGAAGTAACGACGGATGCGCTGTTTTCTTATTTGTGGGATGATAAAATCTGTGAAGCAAGGAGGTCACGGAGTTCAAAAACCCCTTTTTTATTTGCAACCCATTCTGCAGCTTTGAGTGCTCCGGCGGCGAATCCACGGCGACTTTTTGCGGTATGGACGATCTCGATGGTATCATCTGCCGATTCATACCGGACGACATGGGTCCCCGGGACGTTGTCAGTCCGGAATGATTTAATACCCAATTCTTCAGGGTTTTCGACGGTTTCCTTCACCCATTTGTCTTTTTTTTCAGAATAGCGTATGATGTCGTTGGCAAGCACGATGGCTGTACCGCTGGGTGCATCCTGTTTATGGATGGTATGGGTTTCTTCGATGGAAATCTCGTAATCGCTCCATTTCGACATGATGCTCGCCAGGGAGCGGTTGAGTTCGAAAAACAGGTTGACCCCGATGCTGAAGTTGGGGGAAAAGAAGAGGGTTTCACCGCGGTCGATGCAATCCTGCCGAACTTTTTCGAGGTCATCCAGCCAGCCGGTGGTTCCGGTCACGACGGGTACATGTGCGTCGAAGCAGCGGTAGATGTTGTCAACAACGCTGACCGGAGAGGTGAAATCAATAGCGATATCGGCTTCGGAGAGGCGTTCTCCTTCTTCTTCCCAATCTTCAAGACTGTCGATGATCAGAATGATTTCATGTTTTTTTTTCAGGGCCAGTTTTTCTATTTCCTGTCCCATTTTTCCATAACCCAATAGAGCAATTTTCATACAATGGTGGTTCGTTAAAAATTGAATGTCAGTCGCAATCCTGCACCGGGATCGCGGGTGATTCCCGCAGGCATCCACGAAGGTTCCATCCTGAAGGAAAGTTTGTCGGAAATGTTGTAGGTAAAAAGATGTGCATCGACGGTAGCGTCGAGAATGTTCAGGGCATACCAAACCGCTGTGATCAGGCAACTGATTTCCAGGTTGCGACGGTAATATTCCCTGGCGGAAAGGAGTTCTTCTTTAGAATATTTCTGGACAAGGTAGGCGTATGAGCCGTTCATGTTGCCATAGGAAGATTCGATATAAGCACATTTATAGTTGATATATTCATCGGTATTGAAGTATATGAAATATCCCAAAACGCCGAAACCCGCATAAATGATGGGGACTTTCCAGATTTTTTTGTTGTAGATTTGACCTAGTCCCGGAAGGCAGGCTGACATGATGGTGGCCTTGGTAGGGGAGTGTTTTTTTTCCAGGATGCTGTCGGGGAGTTCTGTCCACGTAGTTTCGGATTGTGCCCTGACGGTTGACCAGGCTAAACCCGTGAGGAGGAGGGTGATGAAAAGAAAGAAATACCGCTTCATTCAGGCATTGAGTTTTGCCATGATCCGGTCGAAATCCTCTTCTGAGGTAAAGGGGATGGAGATGGACCCGGCCCCTCTGGCATTGATTTTAATCTCTACTTTGGATTGTAATCTTTGTTTTAGTTGATCGCGGGCATTTTTGTGTTTGACAGCCATTTCTCCGGGATGTTTTTCCTGTTTGAACAGGGCTTCCCCGGACATTTTTCTGACATATTCTTCGACCTGGCGTACTGAAAGTCTTTTTTCAAGGATTCGCTGGAGGATCAGCAGTTGATTTTTTTCATCTTCAATGGTAATGATAGCCCGGGCGTGGCCCATGGAGATCAGGTTATCTCGTAATGCGACCTGGACTTCCGTCGGCAGTTTCAATAGCCGGATGTAGTTGGAAATGGTAGAGCGGTCTTTCCCTACTTTCTGACTTAGCTCCTCTTGTCTGATTTTACACTCTTCGAGGAGCCGTTGGAAACTGATGGCAATTTCCAGCGGATTGAGGTCTTGTCGCTGGATGTTTTCTACCAGGGCCATTTCCAGCATCTGTTCATCGTTGGCGATGCGGATATAGGCTGGGACTTCGGTGAGGCCTGCAATTTTACATGCTTTCAGCCGTCGTTCTCCGGCAATAAGTTGGTATTTACCCGGACCGGTTTTCCGGAGGGTCAGGGGTTGGATGATGCCATGTTGTTGAATCGAAATGGCCAATTCAGCCAGTTCGGATTCGTTAAAATGGGTTCTGGGTTGAAAGGGATTGGCTTCAATCTGGTTGATCAGGATGGCGGTTGCTGCTCCTGATATGAAGTTCGATGTTGTTTCTCCGGGAGAAGTATCGGCCTCCGAATCTTGTAGCAGGGCGCTTAAACCCCTTCCCAGTGCTTTTTTTTTCCCATGAATTTCAGACATTGATCTCTTTTTCGGCGTCGGTTAACTGGGTCAGTTCATTTTTTTGTAGAATTTCCCTTGCCAGGTTCAGGTAGTTGACGGCTCCCACACTGTTGATGTCGTGCATCATGATGGTCATTCCATGGCTCGGCGCTTCACTCAGTTTGATGTTGCGGTTGATGATGGTGCGGAAAACCATTTGCTGAAAATGTGTTTTTACCTCTTCAGCCACTTGTTTGGCAAGGTTGCGACGATTGTCGTACATGGTGAGAAGAATCCCTTCAATATCGAGTGAGGGATTCAGTCTGGCCTGGACTATTTTTATGGTATTGAGCAGTTTACCTAAACCTTCCAGGGCGAAATATTCACATTGAACGGGGATGATCACTGAATCGGCGGCGGTAAGGGAGTTGACGGTGATAAGGCCAAGCGAGGGAGAACAATCGATAAGGATGAAATCATAATCCTCCTTAATTGGGGCAAGAACCTTGCGCATCATTTTTTCCCTGTTAGGGAGGTTGATCAGTTCGATTTCAGCGCCCACCAGGTCAATATGAGCCGGAAGGAGGTCGAGGTAAGGGGTTGCTGTATTCAGGATGATGTTTCTGGGTTCCGCGTCATCGATGATGCACTCGTAAATGCTGGTTTTAATGTTGCGGGGATCAAAACCAACGCCGGAAGTGGCATTGGCCTGAGGATCAGCATCAATGATCAGGGTTTTATGTTCCAGAACGGCCAGACCGGCTGCCAGGTTAATGACTGTTGTGGTTTTCCCGACCCCTCCTTTCTGATTGGCTATGGCAATGACTTTCCCCATCTTATATTATAAAGAATACGAATACGCAAAAATACACCGAATAAGCAATCGACTGATGATTGTTGAAAATTTTTATCCGCGGCAGGCGCCGTCGGATGAAAATGAAGCGGGCGGGTGACCGTTTCAGATCTTTTCGCTGTCGGGCGAAAGGTCTTCGAACTCAATATTGGTATGGGTACTGCTGAACCCTGGACCAAGATCGGAACCTTGCGCATCGGCTACTATTGTCTCCGCCCGCTCCGGCGCTTTCCCGGTCCGGATGAATTCGATGGCATCGCTGAGTCCGTTATGGAATTTCTCAAAGTCTTCCTTGTAAAGGAATAACTTGTGCTTCTCGTAAACAAATTTTCCCTGTTCGTTGTTAAACCTTCTTTTGCTTTCGGTGATGGTCAGATAATGTTCCTCTCCGATGGTGGCTTTCACATCAAAAAAATAGGTTCTCTTTCCGGCCCGAACAGCACGTGAAAAAATTTCTCCCCGCTCTCTGTCTTTGTTTTCAAAATCCTCCATGATAAAATTGGTATTAATGCTTCTTCCGAAGAAAATATGATCCTTGAGCGCAAAAATAAAAATATTATTTGAAAATCAAATTTAATTTCTTTATTCCGTAGATTTGCAGCCGCAAACGGGAAAACCGCAGTTCCATTTATAAGTATGGTTTATGTTAGGAAGAAGACAATATCGAATTAAAGTTCTTCAAGCCCTTTATGCTTATTTTCAGGGAGGTGAATCCCGTCCTGAAGTGGCGGAAAGAAACCTGCTCAGAAGTGTAGATAAATTTTATGAACTCTATTATCTTCTTTTTTCCTTTCTCTTTGAAATCATCCATTTTTATTCCTACCGGATGGAAGAGTCGAAATCGAAATTCTATCCTACTGCGGAAGAGTTGAACCCTAACCTGAAATTGCTTGAAAACAGGGTTCTTCGTCAACTTCAACAAAACAAGAACCTTTTGGATGCTCTGGAGAAATACAAATTTTCCTGGAGCGAAGAACAACAAATGGTCAGGAAGGTTTACCAGAAACTAAAAAGCAGCAAAGACCTTGCAGAATACCTGAATTCAGGAAAGACCTCCTATAAAGAAGACCAAGAATATTTGGAGAAACTATTCAGAAAACTGATAGCCAAATCATCTGATCTGCAATCCTATTGTGAAGACCGGAGTATCTACTGGTCTGACGATTTCGAAATTGCTTCGGGGTTCCTTTCAAAGACCATTAAACTGATCTCTGAAAATTTTGGGGACCAGGAAATATTGATGGCGCTCTTCATAAAAGATCCGGAAGAAGAGGAAAAAGAGGACAAGAAATTCCTGCTGGACCTGTTTCGAAAAACAATTATGGGGAGTGATGTAATGGACCGCATGATAGAATCCCGTACCCAGAATTGGGAATTGGAAAGGATCGCGTTAACAGACATTATTCTTATCAAGATGGCCTTGGCAGAACTGATGTATTTTTCACAGATACCTGTAAAGGTGACACTTAACGAGTACATTGAAATCTCCAAACAATTCAGTTCGCACAAAAGCAAATCATTTATCAACGGGATTCTTGACAAACTGGCAACCGATCTGACAGAAGAGAAAAAGATACGAAAAACCGGTCGTGGATTGATGACCTAAAGGCGCCAATAAAATATTCTCACGGATTGACCGTTGGAATAATTTACCAACCTCATGACAGACCCGTCTCCTCCATGATAAAAAAGATACATTATATACTACCGTGTTTGATTCTTCTTTCCGGATCCCTGCGAGGGCAGATCGGTGGATTTAACACTTATCAGTTCCTGGGATTCACCAACTCCGCCCGGATGGCAGCCCTTGGTGGCAGTTCCTTGGCAGTCAATGACCACGATCTCTCCCTGACCCAGGCCAACCCTTCCCTCATCGATGCGGAAATGGCCAACAACATGAGTCTCAGTTATGTCAATGCCCCGGGCGGCATTAATTATGGTTTCGTGGCCTATTCCCACACTTTTCAAAAAGCCGGAAGTTTTTCAGGAGCCCTCCAGTACATCAACTATGGAAAGTTTACAGGGATGGATGCCTCAGAAAACCCGACAGGGGATTTCACCGCATCAGAATACGCGCTCAACATCGGATGGGGGCGCAGACTTACTCCGCTTTTCTCCATAGGAGCGAACGGAAAACTCATCTATTCCCAACTGGAACAATACCGCTCTTTCGGAATTGCTATCGATGTAGCAGGTTCTTATACCAGCAAAGACCAGTCTTTTACTGCCTCCCTGATAGCCCATAACTTTGGAATCGAAATCTCCCCTTATGTTTCCGGTCAGCGCACACCGCTCCCCTTTGAATTGCAAATAGCATTATCGGAAAAACTGAAACACATCCCATTGCGCTTTACCCAGACCTTTACCAACCTGAACCGCTGGGATCTTACCTATTTCGATCCCGATGACCCCGATAACCAGCCGGATCCCATCACAGGAGAGGTTAAGGAGAAAACCGGTGCCGGTCAATTCGCCGACAACTTTTTGCGCCACATCGTTCTCGGTGCCGAACTCACCATTGCCAAAGTGGTGCAGGTCAGAGCGGGCTACAACTTTCAGCGTCATAAAGAGCTGAAATTATATGGAAGCAGCAGTATCTCTTCCGGTCTCTCGATGGGTGCAGGGCTTCGGATTAAAATGTTTCATCTCGATTATGCGCTGTCCTTTGATATACCCGGAAAAACACGCAACTACCTGACGCTTTCTGTCAACTTCAGGGAATTCACCAAAAAGCAATAACCGTGAAGGTTACCATTGATCCGCACTCGGGTTTCTGTTTCGGGGTGGTTTACGCCATTGACGCTGCAGAAAGAGAGTTGAAAAAAGACAAATTGCTGTATTGCCTGGGTGACATCGTTCACAACAACATGGAAGTGAATCGATTGAAGGCGATGGGTCTGGTCATTATAAACAATGAGAAACTCAGGGAACTTAAAAATTGCAAAGTCCTGATCAGGGCCCATGGTGAACCTCCTGAAACATACAAAACCGCACTCGAAAACAACATTGAATTGATAGACGCCTCCTGTCCAATCGTTCTGAACCTTCAGAACATCATTCAACGAGGTTACCAGGAGATGAAAAGCCGCAATGGTCAAATTGTGATTTATGGAAAAGAAGGCCATGCAGAGGTTAATGGATTGGTCGGACAGTCCAAGGGGAGTGCCGTCGTGATTGGTGGCCCGGAGGACCTGGATAGGATCGATTTTTCACGACCGGTCAGACTCTACAGCCAGACTACCAAGAACATTGAAGCATTCCACGATATTGCACATACCATCCGTCAAAAGATGGTTACCTTAGCGGGCGGTGACCCTGTCGATTTTGATTGGAACGACAGTATCTGTCGCCAAGTCTCCAATCGTTCAGTTTATCTAAGGGATTTTGCAAGCCGGTTTGACCTCGTAATCTTTGTCAGTGGGAAAAAAAGCTCCAACGGGATGATCCTTTACGAGGTTTGCAAGGAAGTCAATCCCTCCACGCGGCTGGTTTCTTCCATATCAGAACTCCGGCAGGAATGGTTCACGGGAGTGGACGAGGTGGGTATCTGTGGCGCTACTTCTACTCCCATGTGGCTGATGGAACAGATTGAATCGGAAATTCATCATTACGGAGGATAGCATGTACCTTCAGAAAATTGTCCTGACCAGTTTCAAGAACTATCAACAGGAAGAATTCATTTTTTCCGACAAGATTAATTGTTTCGTAGGCAACAATGGCACGGGTAAAACCAACCTGCTGGATGCGATTCATTACCTGTCGTTTTGCAAAAGTTTTTTCTCTGCTCTTGACTCTCTGAATATTCGGCATGGTGATGATTTTTTTGCCCTCCATGGAACTTTTGAACGGGATACAGGGACCAGGGAATTGATCCAGTGCATACAAAAGAAGAACCAACGCAAACGTTTCCTTCTCAATAAAAAAGAGTATGACCGCCTTTCTGATCATATCGGAAATTTTCCACTGGTCATGATTTCCCCTTACGACCGGGACCTGATCAACGATGGGAGTGAATTACGTCGAAGGTACATCGACAGTGTCATTTCACAGTTTGATAAAATTTACCTCGACGATCTTATTCATTACAATAAGGCCTTAGCCCAGCGGAATTACCTGCTTCGCACTTTTGTCGAAAACGGATTTTTCGATGAGGAAGCATTGGCTGTTTGGGATGAACAATTGATCCGCAGGGGGCAAGCGGTGGGGCTGAAAAGGGAATGTTTTCTTAAAAAATTCATTCCTGTTTTCCGTCATTTTTTCAGCCTCATCGGGGGGGAGGATGAACAGGTTGATATCAACTATATATCCCAGGTTTCAAATTCGACCTACGGGGAATGTTTCAGGAATGCCCTTCAGGCAGATCGTACGGCGCAATACACAACTGTAGGGATCCACAAAGATGACCTGGACTTCATACTCGATGGATTCCCGGTTAAAAAATTCGGTAGCCAGGGTCAGCAAAAATCCTTTGTTGTTGCCATCAAACTGGCCCAGTTTGAATACACTTGCCAGATTAAGGGTTTTAAACCCATTTTGTTGTTGGATGATGTATTTGACAAACTCGATGATCTCAGGGTAGCGCAACTGATCCAGCTGGTCAGCAAAAACAGCTTTGGACAGGTCTTTATCACCGATACCAGTGAGCAACGGATCCGGTCGATCTTTGACGCCATGGAGATTGATCATAAAATATTCAGAATACCCGTCCCTTGTACCGATGGTTCCAGTGAAAATTAACAGGTTGCCAGTCATGAGAAACGCCAACGAAAAACCACTCCGGAAGGCCATTGAGGAATTTTTAGCCCAATATCATCTGAATGAAAAGATCGACAAGGCAAAGATCATGGCCTCCTGGGAAAAGGTTGTCGGAAATACAGTAGCGGCCCACACCCGGAAGCTTTCCTTCAGGGGTAATAAATTGTACGTAAAAGTAGAGCCGGCTGCTCTGAAGAATGAGCTCATCTTTTCACGTACCCGAATCATTAGTGAACTGAACGCAGCGGCAGGAAGCCGGATTGTTGAGGAGTTGGTTATAACCTGATATTTATTTCACCGTACAACTCAGAAATTTCTGATCCTCGATATAGGCTTCCAGTTGGTCTCCTAACTGAACGGGGCCTACTCCTGCCGGAGTGCCTGTAAAGATCAGATCGCCGGTACGCAGGGTCATGAAACGGGAGATGTAAGAAATAATTTGATCAAAGGAGAAGATCATCAGTCCGGAATTCCCTGTCTGAACGGTTTTGCTGTTAAGGTCAAGGCGAAATGAGATGTCTGACAGGTCAAGGAATTTGGTTTTTGGAACGAAACGGCTCAGTGGGGCTGAGTGATCAAATCCTTTGGAAAGAGCCCAGGGAAGGCCGTTCTGCTTGGCCTTATCCTGAAGGTCGCGGGCTGTAAAATCGAGTCCGACAGCAATCTCATCAAAATATGAGTTTGCAAAGGCAGGTTGGATATTTTTGCCGACTTTCGATATTTTCATCACCAGTTCAACTTCGTGATGGATCAGGCGGGAGAAATCGGGGTAATAGAAAGGGCGGTTGCGGATCAGCAATGCCGTGTCAGGTTTCAGGAAAAAGACAGGATCGGCAGGTACCGTGTGATGCAGTTCCTTGATGTGGTCGACATAATTTCGGCCGATACAGATTATTTTCATGGATAAACGGTCTGTCTTTTGTGGGTCGGGTCATAACAAACCCAGCTTAACCGAATCGTTGTTAAACCCTTTTAGTTTGAGTGAAGTGATGACTTTTTTGGTGGAGAGGGGAAATTCACTTTTCATCATCCAGTCGTAGTAGGAAGGTTCATCCCGGAATACCTGTGATACGGGTTTCCCTTTATGCTTCCCGAAGTTAAAAATCTCCTGGTTTTTCTCGTTGTAAATAATGTGTCCAACCAGGTCAACCGATTTATTAGTATATGAAAAATCGCTGAGTGCTTTTACATCATTGACGATTGGGCGGATTTCATTGCCTTTCCGGTCTCTGGTCACAACTTCCGCATAGCGGTCAAGTTGGGCTTTGAGGATTTGGTATGTGGCTCGTGTATCAGCTTCAGCGCTGTGGGCGTTAACGAGTTCGTGCTGGCAGTAAAATTTATAGGCGGCAGCAAGGTTGCGGGGTTCCATTTTGTGGTAGATGTTCTGTACATCAATAAGACGGCGACCTTTCATCTCGAAATCAAGGCCAACCCTGAGGAATTCTTCTACCAGAAGCGGGATATCAAAATGGTTTGAGTTATAGCCGGCCAGGTCACAGTTTTCAAGGAAATGGTTCAGACCGGGAGCCAGTTGCCGGAAGGTGGGAGCATCTTTCACATCTTCGTCGCTGATCCCATGGATTGCTGTTACTTCAGGAGGGATGGGCATTTCCGGGTTGACCCGGTGGGTGACTACCTTCACGGTCCCGTCACTTTGTTCACGCAGGATGCATATTTCGACAATTCGGTCGGTAGCTACTTTGATACCGGTGGTTTCCAGGTCAAGGAAGGCAAGAGGGCGGGTCAGTTTAAGCTCCATCAGATGGTTTGGTCAATGTTGAAATTCTCTAGATAATGGACTATTCTGGTGAGAAATTGTCCTCCAAGTGAACCATCAATGACCCGGTGATCATAGGTAACTGATAGGACCATCATGGAGCGGATGGCGATCATATCGCCCGCTTCACTTTCGATGACGACGGCTCTCTTTTTAATGGCGCCAACGGCCACAATGGCTGTTTGGGGTTGATTGATGATGGGTGTTCCGGCCAGGGTGCCAAAAGAGCCCAGGTTGGTAAGCGAGAGGGTACCTCCGGTGATCTCATCGGGAAGAAGTTTGCCGGTTCGGGCCCTTCCGGCTAAGTCATTGACCGATTTGACCAGCCCGGTCAGGTTTTTCTCGTCTGCATTTTTTACTACCGGAACGATCAGGTTGAAGTCGGGCAAGGCTACAGCCATCCCGACATTGATGTTTTTATGGACCAGGATTTTGTTTCCTTCAACCGAAACGTTGATCATCGGGAAATCCTTGATACTTTTCGCGATGGCTTCAATGAATATCGGAGTATAGGTAAGTTTTTGGTCTTCACGTTTTTTGAATTCCTCCTTATTTTTATCAAGCCACCTTACAATCCTTGTCATGTCGGCTTCCATGAAAGAAGTGACATGCGGGGATGTCTGCACGGAGCGTACCATGTGACCGGCAATCAGTTGCCGTATCCTGTTCATCTCGATGATCCGGTCGGCACCGCGTGCGACTGGAGGCACGGCAGTTTGTGGAAGAATTGGTTCATCATCCCGAGAGGTGATGTTTTGGTTTTTTTTCTTTTCCAGGTAAGAAAGCAGGTCCTGCTTGGTGATGCGGTCGTTGTTGCCGGAACCTGGAATCTGGTCTAATTCGGCAAAGGAGATTCCCTCCTGTCGTGCAATGTTTCTGACCAGGGGAGAATAGAAACGGGTGGTTGATGATCCCGGGAGTTCAGGATTTGAATCAACAGGTGTCTCCGGTTCGGCAGGGACGGTTTGAAGCGGTTTTGCCGGTTTTGGTGCTTCTTTTTTGAAGTAAGGCAAGGCACCGGTTTCGACGGTCTCAGTTTGGATAATGGCGAAAACTGTTCCCACGGGAACTGGCGTTCCTTCAGGAAAAAGTTTTTTGACGAGGACTCCGGAGACAGGTGAAGGTATTTCTGAATCCACTTTATCAGTGGCGATTTCTGCCAACGGTTCATCTTCGGTAACCGGGTCTCCTTCATTTTTAATCCATTTGGTAAGGGTCGCTTCGATAACGCTCTCACCCAGTTTGGGTATAATGATCTCTTTGTTTGCCATGACAATAAGTAATGAATTGATACAAAGATACTGTTTTCTTTAATTTCTTCCCAGGTTTCTTAAACCTTTGAGAATGATGTTGATATCGTTGGCCAGGTTATAATCCCGTGCATAGAGCAGGTTCAGTCGCAGGATGGTCTCGTCGTCGATGGTTTTTTCACGGAAGGCATCTTGCGGGTTCAGCACACCGGGTTTGATCGCGGGGAGTCTTTGTGATTCCGGCTCCGGATGCGCTATATAACCAACCCATGACCTGAAAGCCAGGAATACGAAAGCAATGTTTTTCAGCAGGCCCAGCGGTCGTTTCACTATAAAGAGGAGGAAGGGGTATAGCAATAGTAATGTAGCAGCAACGATCAAATCCAACAATCTTTTATTGCGGCGGTTTGATTTTTTGATGATGGTGTTGATATCAATCACGTACAAATCGCCGGATGTATTTATTGAATTGCTACCAATTATGGAAAGACTTTCAGGAGGGGCAATCTTATAATCGACCTGTTCATTGTTCAGGTTTGACATTTTATCGATGATCACCTGCGCCGGAACATCTTTAGCGCAGAAGATCACTTCATCGATCTTATATATGGTGATGATCTCTTTGATCTGGCCCAGGTGCCCGATGAAACCATTGGTATTGTTACGGTGTTGGTGATAGCTGACCATGCCGATGAAAGCCGGGGTCATCCCGGTTCGCTGGAGCAGTTCGGAGACCCTTTCAACCTCCTCTTTTTCACCTACGATGATGAACCGCTTGTTCTTTTCAGCATTGAGCCGGAAACCGTTTACCTCGAACAGGTGGAGCAGAAAACGCAGGCCTGTAATGACTCCTGTACCCCATAAGGCTCCAAGAAGGATCAGTGCACGGGAGAATCGGTAATGTTCATTCAGCAGACTGTAAAAGAACAGGATACTGATGGTTCCGATGGCCATCCCCTGAATGATTTTCCGAAGCCTGACCGGTTTGTCATAACCCCCACTGAGGTATATGGAGAGAATCCAGATCACAAGATAGATAGGAACTGCTATGTAAAGAAAGGCCAATGGGTAATGGCCTCCTTCAGGAAAGATGAAATGGCGCTCCCAGTAATTGGTGATGAAAAGGATCCCTGTAAACAGAAGGAGGGCATCGGTGAGGGGGAGGATGATTCCTTTGAGAAAACGCGCCAGAATCGATAAAAAGGCTCTGAAATAGATGGCAAAATTGATCATCATGGAGAAAACCCGTGCATTTTTCTTTGAAAAATGTTTTCTGGCAAAGATGATCATGGCATTATAAAAGACAAAAATGTAGTTGAGGCTGCTTTTTTTTGTGCTTTCTCCTTTGTAGTGAATGATCCTGGTTCCGGGGAAATAATAGTTTTTATAACCAGCCTGTGTGATCCGGTAACTCAGGTCGATGTCTTCACCATACATAAAAAAGGATTCATCCAGGAGTCCGGTCTTTTCCAGAACCTTTCTGCGAAGCAGCATAAAGGCTCCTGAAAGGACATCAACTGTATGGGTCGAATCCTGGTCGAGATAGCCCAGGTGGTATTTCCCGAATAGTTTCGATTTCGGGAAGAGGGCTGAAAGTCCGAAAACTTTGAAAAATGAGACCAAAGGGGTAGGCAGTCCCCGTTTGCTTTCAGGTAAGAATTTTCCTTTTCCGTCAATCATTTTGACGCCCAGTCCGCCTGCATCTGGGTTGAGATCCATAAAATCCACCACTTTGTTCAGGGTATCATCCTCCACGATCGTGTCGGGATTGAGTAACAGGATGTATTCCCCGGTAGCAGCGCGGATTGCCTGGTTGTTGGCAGCGGAAAAACCCTTGTTGTCTTTGTTCTCGATCAGTTTAACCCCGGGAAATTTATCCCTGACCATTTTGATGGAGCCATCGACCGAGTTGTTGTCAACAACAAATATCTCTGTCTGGAGGTTCTGACTGCCATTCAAAATAGAATGGAGACATTGTTCCAGGAAATATTTGACATTATAATTGACAATGATGATCGAAAGTTTCATCCGGGTATTTATCAGCTAATCGTCAGCAAAGTTAATTTTATTAAAAACATTGTCTGCATCAAATGGCTCCGGCTTCAATCATCAGGACAATTTGTTCGATAGCCTGGTCGTGCCCGTCGGGTTCATACATCGACTTGAGATTGTAGCCGAAAATTCGGGCCAGGGTCTGCCAGATAAAAGCGGAAAATCCGCCCCGCAAGTCTTTGATGATATCGAAAGTGGAGTTGCCCGTTTCGCGGTAGATGAGTTTTATCAAAATTTTCCCCTGCGAAAAAGTCAGTTCTTTGATTTCATCGCCAAACTGGTTTTCCAGTTCTTTCTCAGCTTTTTTGGTGAAGGCTTTCCTCTCTATTTCATTTGGCAAAGCCTCCAGGATTGTTTTGTATTCCTTTAGTTTCGCCCCGGCTAGTTTTGCAAAGGGATAGACCTTTTTGACGTTGTAGACAAGCCGGTCATAACGAACCGACTGTCTTTTGGTGGCAAAGCGTACAGGCGGGAAGATCATGACCGGGTTGATCGTGACCAGGGCCAGTGTATCACCTTCAAAAAGTTCAGCCGGGACTTGTATCCGGGTGGTATCCTGTCCAAAGATCTCCTGGATGAAAACCAGGATTAAACCGATGGTGAATAGTCCCTTCCACATGAGTACCCCGTCTCAGATTGTCCATCAGATAACGAAGGAACGGAATGATTTGGTATATCAGGCCACCTTCAATCGGGACATATTTGTTTTACTAAATTTCTCCTCGACAAAGGAGCGGGTGATACAAAGTGACTTATTGCCGCTTTTGGAGGGCAATTCAAACATCGGATCGAGCATGATCCCTTCCAGAATCGAACGGAGGCCTCTGGCGCCCAGTTTGAATTCGATAGATTTATCTACGATGAAATCAAGCGCTTCCGCATCAAACGTCAGTTTGATGTTGTCGATATCGAAGAGCCGCGTATATTGCCGGATAAGGGAGTTTTTCGGTTCTGTAAGGATTCTTCGGAGGGTTGGGCGATCGAGGGCATGCATAAAGGTGGTGATGGGTAGCCTGCCGACCAATTCAGGGATCAGGCCATAGGCTTTCAGGTCGACGGGTGAGATGTATTGTAACAGGTTGTTTTTGTCGATAGCATCGTGTTTTTTGTCGATTTTATAACCTATTTTACTGGTTTGTAGACGATTGGCTATTTTTTTGTCAATCCCGTCAAAGGCTCCTCCGGTAATGAAGAGGATGTTTTGGGTGTTGATCTGTACCATCTTTTGTTCAGGGTGTTTTCTTCCACCCTGGGGGGGAACATTAACGATGGAGCCTTCGAGCATTTTGAGTAATGCTTGTTGTACTCCTTCTCCGCTCACATCGCGGGTTATGGAGGGGTTATCTCCTTTGCGGGCTATTTTATCGATTTCATCGATAAAAACAATTCCCCGTTCCGCGGCTGCCACGTTGTAATTGGCCACCTGAAAAAGTCGGGCAAGAATGCTCTCGACATCTTCTCCCACATAACCGGCTTCCGTCAAAGCGGTAGCGTCTGCAATACAGAAAGGGACATTTAGCAATTTAGCGATGGTCCGTGCAAGCAATGTTTTTCCTGTTCCGGTCTCCCCGACGATGACGATGTTTGATTTTTCGATCTCTACCTCGTCTTTGGTACTCCGGAGTGTATGACCGATACGTTTGTAATGGTTGTAAACGGCGACAGAGATTACCTTTTTGGCTTCTTCCTGCCCGATCACGTATTGATCCAGTTGCTTTTTGATCTCGGCAGGTTTCGGGAGTTTGTGTTCCAGGAAGTCTTTGCTCTTTTCAGCGGCCAGTTCCTCCTGAAGGATGATCTGGGCCTGATGGACACAACTGTCGCAGATATGTCCGTTTATTCCGGCAATGAGAACCAGTGTTTCACTCTTCTCACGACCGCAGAAAGAGCATTTATCTACTGATCGGGGCATAACCTGATAATTATTTGTCTTTTTTGGAACGTACGAGGATTTCGTCGATCATGCCATATTTCAGTGCTTCTTCGCTGGTCATCCAGTAATCGCGGTCAGCATCCTTGAGAATTTTCTTGTAGGCTTGTCCCGAGTGGAGGGCCAGGATCTCGTACAACTCCTTTTTTATTTTCTGTATCTCCCGCGCGGTGATATCAATGTCGGAGGCCTGACCTTCTGCGCTTCCCATGGGTTGGTGGATCAGGATCCTGGAGTGCTTGAGGGCGGTGCGTTTCCCTTTTTCGCCTGCGCACAGTAAAATGGCGGCCATGGAGGCAGCCATTCCGGTACAGATGGTGGCTACATCGGGATTGATGTATTGCATCGTATCGTAAATACCCAGGCCTGCATACACGGATCCACCCGGTGAGTTAAGATAGATTTGGATATCTTTTCCGGAATCGACCGATTCCAGGAAAAGAAGTTGTGCTTGTATGATGTTGGCTACATAATCATCGATCGGAACGCCCAGGAAGATGATCCGGTCCATCATCAGGCGCGAAAAAACGTCCATGGTGGCAATGTTCAGCTGGCGCTCCTCGATGATGGTGGGTGATATGTAATTGGCCGCAATGGACCTGTATTTTTCCAAGGTCAGGCTGTTGATGCCCCGATGCTTGATGGCATATTTAGAAAACTCGTCCATATTACAAATGTTATGGTAAATATTAGGTACAGAATTAAAGTTTCATGTCGATTTGTTCTCCGGGTTGTTGCTCGGTCCCGGGATTTTCGGCATCGTGTTCAGTATTATGGGTGTGATCCTCGCCGGAATCGTCAGGATGATGGTGATGGGATTCATTTGCCAACCGGAGATATTCGTCAAAGGTGACCTCTTTGTTGATGACGGTCAGGGTCTGTTTAAAAAGTTCCAGCAGGCGGGCGTTGTACAATTGGTCGTTGATTCGTTGGACTTGTTCTTTATTTTCCATAAACCGGTCGACGATACCTTCGTACCTTGATTCCATTTCAGGATCAGGGGTACCTGTGACGACTTGACGCAGGAAAAAGGTTTTGATGTACTGGCGGATGTCCTGGTCGGTGACCTCGATCTGGTTTTCGCGGATCAGTTTGTTCTCGATCAGTTGCCATTTCATCGATTCGGCAAAGGAGGAGTAGCTCTTTTCGATCTCTTCGGGTGTGTATTTACCTTCGTTGTTTTCGACAAGCCAGCGTTTCAGGAAGTCATCTGGCAGAGGGATGGCAGTATTATTTACCAGCATCTCGGTGACTTTGTTGAAAAAGAGTTTGTCGGTCTCTGCTACGAAACTTGATTCTGCATCTTTCTTTACCTGTTCGCGGAAATCCTCCTCTGTTTCAATGTCTTTGCCAGGGTAAACTTGTCTGAAAAATTCCGGTGTCATCTCCGCCGGGATAATCGTCTTCTCTGTTTCAGGGGCAGCAGCCTCCTCACCGGATAAAGGGTGGTTTTCAGCTTCTGGTGACTGCTCAGTGTTTTCAGGTGCAGGTTTTCCGAAGCGTTTCCGTGTATCCTCGATGTATTTGTCTATCATAGTGTCATCCACTTTGATCACCGGGTATTCCATTTCAACATCTTTGTTGAATTGGAGATCGAAGGCAGGGGAGAGACCCAGGTCGAAACAGAATTCGAAATCGGTTTGATTTTCGAAATCGACCGGTGTGTCTTGTTTCAGTGAGGGAATAGGATTTCCAAGGATATCCAGTTTTTCATCTTTGATGTACCCGTGTAATGAATCAGAGAGAAGTGTATTGATTTCGTCTGCCAGAATGGCTTTTCCATACATTTTTTTGATCAATCCTGCCGGGACATGGCCGGGGCGGAATCCCGGAATGTTGGCTTTTCGTTTGTGGTCCTGGATCTGTTTTTCAACTGCCTCATTATAATCCTCCGGGCCTATCCCGATGGTAATGGTAGCGGTGTAGTCGCCGGTACTTTCTTTTTTGATGTTCATGAAGGAATCAGGTTAAATAAATACTTAAAGTGCGGATGAAGGGACTCGAACCCCCACGCCATACGGCACAAGATCCTAAGTCTTGCGCGGCTACCAGTTACGCCACATCCGCTTGCATTCCCCTGAAAAGGAGAGCGCAAAGGTACGAAAAATTCGTTAATCCGGGGATTAATTTACTTCAGTGCCTTGATGGCTGACTCATAATCGGGTTCTTTAACGATGTCAGGAACCTGTTCGGAATAAATAACCTTGCCTGATTCGTCGATCACGACCACTGCCCGGGAAAAAAGTCCTGCCAACGGTCCGTCGGTGATCAGTACGCCATAGTTTTTGCCAAAATCCTGGTTGCGGAGCTCGGAGGCAGATATGACATTCTTTAACCCTTCAGCCGCACAGAAACGCGAATGGGCAAAGGGAAGGTCCTTAGAGATACATAGCACGGAGGTGTTGGGAAATTTTTCAGCTTCGGCATTGAATTTTCTGACCGAGGTGGCGCAAACAGCCGTATCGAGGCTGGGGAAGATGTTCAGAACGATTTTCTTCCCGGCTAAATGCGACAGGTTAAGATCTGAAAGATCTGTTCGGGTAAGAAGAAAATCGGGAGCCGTCTGACCAGCTTGGGGAAGGGTGCCGATCGTATGGATCGGTGTGCCATTTAAAGTGATTGTTGCCATGTTTGTAGTTTTTTTGCAAAAGTACAAAAATGTACAATAATACTTTAATGCCCCATTCAGGAAGTTCTCACATCGAGCGCGTCACGCAGAGCATTGCCTACCAGCATGAAAGCCAGAACCATCAGCATAATGGCTAACCCGGGGAGAAGGGCGAGGTAAGCATAATCGAGGACAATATATCCATAGTTTTCCTTGATCATCGATCCCCAGGATGGAACCGGAGGTTGCACTCCTAAGCCTAAAAAACTAAGACCGGCTTCCAGCAAAATAGCCGATGCGAAATTGGCCGCGGAAATCACGATAACAGCTGCCATCACGTTGGGAAGGATATGATGGAAAATGATCCGGAAATCGGAATAACCCAAAGCACGGGCTGCTTCGACGAACTCCTTTTCCCGGATAGAGAGGATTTGTCCCCTGACTACCCGCGCCACCTCTACCCACATGGTCAGTCCGACAGCGACGAAAACCTGCCAGAATCCTTTGCCCAAAGCGAAGGTGATAGCGATTACCAGCAAGAGGGTGGGAATCGACCAGACCACGTTGATGAGCCACATCACAAAATGATCAGTCCGGCCCCGGTAGAAACCTCCAAGGGAGCCGATCAGGATTCCCAGGAGAAGAGAGATTGCCACGGAGATAAAGCCTACTGAGAGGCTGACACGAGTACCGATCATTAACTGGCTCAGGTAATCTCTGCCGAAACGGTCGGTTCCCATCAGAAAGTTTCTTTTGATGGGCTGATTTTCAGGGAGATTCATGATCCACCCGGCCTGGTATGGGTTTCCGGGTTGTGAACCATATTCCATGTAATACAAACGCGGACCAATAGTGATACAGGAACGGACAGGAATATACCGGGAAGAACTAACCTGCCCATAGAGCATGGTTTGAAACCAACCTGAGCGGAGGTTCTCAACCTGTTTTTTGACCGGGACCATCATTACTGAGAATCCCGGTTTTTTTAGCCCCAGTTCAAGGTATTGGTCGTTGGCATAAGGTGTGGGATCGGGGGTGATCAGGTATCCCAGGGCAGCGATTAGTGTGAAAAGAAGGATGAACACCAGCGCACCTGTCCCGAGCCTGTTTTTTTTAAACCGAATCCAGGCCATGGAAGAGAGCGAGAGAGAGGTATAATTTTTTTGTTTTTTAAACAACATTTTTCTTAACTTTGCACTCCCAAACATGGTGGTCGTAGCTCAGTTGGTTAGAGCGATAGATTGTGGATCTATAGGTCGTGGGTTCGAGCCCCATCTTCCACCCCTTCAAAGGCTGCTTAAGCAGCCTTTTTTATTGTACTTTTCCTTTAAATCCCTCCGAAAACTCTTCCCATTTCATTTTTTCCCAAGCTCCGTCACCAAAGAAATGCAGCATGGGTTCAAATTCTTTGGGAGGATGAAAACCGGGGACGACAGTGATCATTTCTCCTTTCTTATTAAGAAACACATAAGAAGGGTAAGACATCTTTCCTCTAAGCAGTTCAACAGCCAGGCGGTGTGAACTCCTTTTGTTTTCCGGGTTGGGGTTGACGAAGACCACACTGTCGAGTACCACCGTATCTTTACGCTCCGCATCGAGTTTTACACAGTAAAAGGTCTTGTTCATGTAATCGGCAATTTCAGGATTTGAAAAAGTCTGGGAATCCATCTTTTTGCACCATCCGCACCATTCGGTATAAACATCAACAAACACCATTTTGGGTTTCTTTTTGATGCGTTGGTAAGCCTCTTCAAAAGTGAGCCATTCGATTTTCGGTCCCTTGTCTGCAGCAAGGGGTATCGTTTGGGAATGTGAGTTTGGGATCCTGTAAAAAACGCTGAGCAGTAAAACCAGGCCGTAAATTCTAAAAGAAGGGATCATGGTCATTTCGGTTTTATTGAAAATGAAAGTTAACGATGCCGTTCTATTTCCCGCTGAAGGTCTTTTTGGCGAAGGGTTTCGCGTTTATCGTAAGCATGTTTTCCGCGTGCCAGGGCGATGGTCAGCTTGGCCAGTCCCTCGTCATTTATATATAGCACGATAGGAATGATGGTGAAACCTCGTTCTTTGACTTTGATTGCCAGTTTTTTAAGCTCTCGTTTTGTGAGCAGGAGTTTCCGGTCGCGTTTGGGATCATGGTTATAATGGGTGCCCATGGAATATTCGGCAATGTGCATGTTGCGGACAAAGAGTTCATTGCCGGTAAAGGTACAATATCCATCAGCAATGGAAGCTTTCCCGTCGCGGATCGATTTTATTTCCGTTCCTGTAAGCTGGATACCAGCCGTAAATTCCTGCACGAGGAAGTATTCATGGGCGGCCCTTTTATTCTTTATGGATACCTGTTTCTCCACCTATTTCTTTTCGGGCATCAAAACAACACGGACATAATTGCCCGGGTCCAGGAGGGTTTGATAAGTTGCACGGAGGGTTTCCACGGTAAGGGCACTCACCTCCTCTTTAAAATTCACAATGGAAGAAACCGCAGTGTTATCGAAGTATAACGATTCCAGTTTTCCCTGCCAGAAATCATTTTTTTCAAGGTTAACCTCCCGATCGCGAATCAGGGATTCCTTTGCCTTCTGCAAATCGGCTTCAGTGGGGCCTTTTTTATAGATTTTTTTAATTTCGCCCAGTACCGCTTTCGAAAGTTTTCCCGTGGTGGAGGGTGAACAACCGAACATCACCATCAATTGGTATTGGGATACGGGATAGTGGTCCGGGTTTATCTGGATCTGCGGAGAATAGACACCGCTCATTTTTTCACGGATAACTTCCACCAGTTTAATGGACAGAATTTCTTTTAAAATACTGATTGCCAGTAGATTATTCTGGTTCCAGTCAAATTTTTCAGAGAAGATCATTCCCACCATGCTCTGGGGATCGGTTCCTTTGTTGAAAGTGACATCGGTAACTCCCTTCGGGAACTGTGGCGAACGGTCCTTGAACTGGTCTTTCCGTCCGGGGGCAGGGAGTGAACCCATGTAACGGGTAATCAGCGGCGTGATGGAGTCAATGTTAAAATTCCCGACAAGGAAGAAACGGGCTTCACTGGCATCAGAAAACCGTTCGCGGAAAATTCGGTAAAGGTCATCCAGGCGAATTTCGCCGATCTGTGCTTCACTTGGGAAGAGCACGAGACGTTTGTAGCCGGGATAGGAGACTTTGAACAGGGTATCATAGAAGGATATGATGGGATTGCTTTTCATGAACCTGACCTGGTTAGTCATTTGTGAGATGAAGGCTTCAAAAGCCATGGTATCTTTCCGGGGACTGTCGTAATAGAGATAGAGCAGTTGTAAAAGGGTTTCCAAATCTTTGGGGGTGCAACTGCCTTTGAAACCCTGCCTTACCTCATCAATGTAAGGGTTAATGCGGAGATTCTTTCCTTTCAGTTTTTTTTCAAGCTGGATGTTATCGAATGTCCCGGCACCACTGAGGCTGATGACTTGCGAGGCATAGTACGCTGACAGATAATCAGCATCGGGGTACAATGAATTGCCGCCAAGCGAATAGCCCGAAAAGAGAATTTCGTCGTTCTTGAATTCGGTGGGTTTTAACACGACTGTTACGCCATTCGAAAGTTTAATTTCGGTGAAGCCCAGCTCCTTGTTCTCTGTACGGCTGACAGCGCCGGAAGGGGTGAGCTCTTTGCCAACCAGGGCCTCTTCTTTGAAATTATCGACATAGGGAGTCAGCGAAACACGCTGTGCCTGGGCGACTACTTCGAGCAACTGATCTTTTGCAGGGACCTTCACAGATTCTTTTTCAGGAGCCATAACAACCATGGCCATGTTGGTATCAGTGGCCCAGGAACCGGCCAGGGCATTGATTTCTTCCAATTTGATATCAGGCAACAGATGAATTAAGTAAAGCAACTTTTTGCGAGCTGTGGGGTAAGCATCACCGGTAAGAAAATGATCAATATATTCGCCGGTTAACCGGGAGGATTCCGTTTTATCGAATTCGCGGGAGGCTTTTTCATAATTACTCATCATCTCCTCTTTTTGCCTTTCAAATTCTGTGGGTGTAAAACCGAATTGTTTGACCCGTTGGTTCTCTTCCAGGATGGTCTTGAGACTTTCGTCGATCCGGCTCTCTTTCGAAAGGGCGGTAAGCATGTAAGCATCATTTCCGCGAGCCAGGAAATTACCGTAGTCGGCGTTGGCGAAGATGTATGGAGATTCCGGTTTCTGGGAAATTTCATTCAGCCGGTTGTTCAGCATTCCTGTGAAAAGTTCTGCTGTGATCTGCTGACGAAAATCAGCCAGGGTGTTGAGTTTTACCTGGGGATGTTTATAAAAGATCATGACCACATTATTGGTGGCTTCGATATCGGTAGCAACAGCTATCAGAGGATTATTATTGGAAGGAATGCCATACACTGTTCTTTCACGCGGGCTGACAGCAGCGGGGATCTTCTCGAAATGGGCCTTGATGCGGGCTTCCACCTGGTCGGGATTGATGTCACCAACGACGACAATCGCTTGAAGATCAGGCCTGTACCAATCATGATAAAAACTTTTAAGGGTCTCAGGTTTGAATGTTTCAATGACATCGACTTTGCCGATGGGCAGTCGGTCAGCATAACGGGAATCTTTTAAAATAACCGGAAGGAATTTTTTCATCATCCGGTCTTGTGCTCCCAGTCCCAGACGCCACTCTTCGACAATAATCCCGCGTTCTTTATCGATTTCTTTGTCGTCAAGCAGGGCATTGTGAGCCCAATCTTCCAGAACCTGGAATCCCTTCTCCACCAGGAGGGAATCATCGGTGGGTAGCTGGAGCATATAAACTGTTTCATCGAAACCCGTGGAGGCATTGATATCGGCTCCAAAGCGGACACCTGTTTTCTGAAGGAAATCGATCAGTTCATTCTTGGGAAAGGTCTTGGTACCGTTAAAATTCATGTGTTCCATGAAATGCGCCAGACCTTGCTGATCATCGTTCTCGAGGATCGATCCGGCATTGACCACGAGCCTGAGTTCTACTCGCTTTTCAGGTTTGTGGTTCTGTCGGATATAATATGACAAGCCATTACTCAGTTTTCCGGTTTTGACGGCGGGATCAGATACCAGGGGGGTGTTCAGATCCACAGAGGTGACCTGAGCGGAAAGCATCAGCGATCCGAAAAGGAAACCATTAAGCATCAAATGCTTAAAGATAGATTTGTTCATGATCAGGTAAATAAAATGTACAACGAATGAAAAGAAATGCAATGTTATCAATTTTCTGCTGAATTTGCAAGATTCCCTTAGATTTTCAGCGTGATACCAAAGAGAAAATTGATCAGTGCCTGCGGAAAATAACCATTGGATTCCTGGTAAACATTATTCAGATAATAGGGATAAACCCATCCATTGGTCTCATATTTTACACTGAACAGATTATTGACAGCCAGGTTAAAGGTAATTCCCCGGAGATGTTTAGGGGTGAGTGACCAGTCGATGTTAACCCCGTTAACCAGATAACCGTTGAGGCTATTCGCATTGTCTCCGGTATTGTCGATATATTGTCTACCCACGTATTTCGTGATGAACCCCAGGGATAATTGGGTAAAAGGTTTCCAGGTGATGGTGCTTCCCGCAATCATAGAAGGAGAAAAGGACAGATCGGTTTCGCCCAGCGAACGGGAGACCTGGCCTGTGAAGTTCCAGTTATCATCATACGTATCAATGTATTGGATAAAGTTTCGGATTTTATTCCGGCTGAAGGTGGCAGTAATATCCAGCATCAGCTTGTCCTTCAATAAACTGAAAGCTGCTGCCAGTTCCAGTCCCAGCCTGTAACTGACGGGGACATTGACCATCACTGCTTCCCCGACATTGTTAATTTCGCCGGTGAGCACCAGTTGGTTGTGATAGCGCATATAATACCCATTGGCTTCAAACGTGAAAATGCTGGTTTTAAAGGTATAACCCAGTTCGAAATCCTGAAGTTGTTCATACGTAGGTATATGAAGTGAGTCCGAATCCTTGTAGTTATTCCGGCTGGGTTCCCGATGCGCCATCCCCCACGAAAAATAAAGATTTTGCTTCTTATTGATGGTGTAATATAGTCCGACTTTGGGATTAAAAAAATCAAAGTCATGTTGCTGGTGCAGTTTTCTCTGATCATCCAGGATACCCTGCATGGCATAGTTCACCCTCCGGTACTGAAGATCGGCGAAAAAGGTGAGTTTTCTCCATTGATAGGTGACTTTACTGTAAACATTAAAGTCGGTTTTCAAACCTGTATTATAGTACCAGTCCGATTCATTGTTGCTATTGGAAGAGTACTCTGCCCAGATGATCTTTCCGGTATGCCGGCCGTGATAGCGATTCCAGGCTCCTCCCAAAATGACCCTGAGCTTTTCTGCCGCCTCATAGCTGGTAGAAAAGGTGATCCCGAAAAAATCATTATCCATCATTTTCCGGTTAACAAGGTCGGTATATGAGATGGTATCTCCTCCGATGATGACATCATCCAGTCCGTAGGAACTGAAAGACGCTCCCTGGTCATAGCTTTCATAATAACCTTTTCCTTTTGTGTAATGGATGGCGGTGTTGACGTTCCATCCGCGGGCCAGCTTTTGAGAAAAGATCAGCTGGTAATTGTCTTGCTGATAATTGTCTGTTTGGTCGGGGTAATAGCAAACATTTCCGTTTTTGTCATAATACAACCCCGCCGGGTTGAAGGTGCGATTCACCGCGAGGGAATCTTTGGGTACTCCTTCCCAGGCTTGATAGGTCTTTTCCGTCCCTGAAAAGTTGATCAGCTTAAAGGTGATATTTTTTCCATAGTAGCCCCCGGCTAAGTAGTAAGAGTTGAGTGTAGTTGAAGCCCGGTCGATGTAACCCGCGGAGGTGATGTAGGAGAGTCGGCCATCCACGCTAATGCGGTTGGCCAGCAAACCGGTCCCGAAGCGCAGGTTTACCTTCCTTGTTTTAAAGGAACCACCTGAAAGGGCTAATTCGGCATAGGGATCCTGGTGAAGGTCAGAAGTCAGGATGTTCACGGAAGCTCCGAAAGCGCCTGCACCGTTGGTGGAAGTTCCGACCCCTCGTTGTATTTGAATGTTTTCGGCAGATGCTGCAATATCGGGCAGATCAACAAACCAGACCCCTTGTGATTCGGGATCGTTGAGGGGTATTCCATTGACTGTGACGTTGATGCGTGTCAGGTCAGTGCCCCGGATGGCAATCCCGGTGTAGCCTATCCCGTTCCCGGCGTCGGAAGTAACTACAGTGGAGGGCGTTGTTTGAAGGAGATAGGGCATATCGCGTGCCAGGTCCGCTTTTTCAAGGTCGATTCGATCGATCGTTGAGAAAGTTGTAGGATAGGTTTCCCCGGCCCGGGTAGCAACAATGTTTACCTCTTCACCCAGCAAGACGGCGCCTTCCATGACAAGCCGTAACACGGTGTCGGATTGAAAATTCAGGGGGAGATGAAGGGTGTTAAACCCGATGTACGAGACTTTCAGGGTATATTGCCCTGTTTTTAGCCCTTTGAAAGAAAATTGCCCTTTTTCGTCAGTGATAGTGGCCAGCGGGGTTTTTCCTATCTGCAGGTGAGCACCTGCCAGCGGCAACCCACTTTCTTTCTCGATGACACTCCCGGAAAGGTTTTTCTGGGCATGGCCTTTAATCCCGGCCAACAAAGGGATAAGGATCAGCAGAGACCACAGCAGGTTATGCCATCCCGACTGGTTGAATAAATATTTCATGACTTTTCATTTTCCTACGCCGGCATTACCCGGATCAGGTGATTGGGGTATGATCTCAGCCTCGTGTCAGGCACCCCCTACGGAGAATTATCACTACAAAAATATGAAGTTTTTCTTTATTGACGTATTTTTGTAAAAAACATGAAGGAATGAAACTGCTGATCATTAATGGACCTAACCTCAATTTACTCGGGACCCGCGAGCCATCCATTTATGGGGAGATAAAATTTGAGACGGTTCTGAAAAAACTGCGACAGCATTATCATGCCATCTCCCTTGAATATTTTCAAAGCAATGTGGAGGGAGAGATCATCAATGCGCTGCACAACGCCGGATTGCTATACGACGGGATCATTCTCAATGCCGGAGCTTATACTCACACATCTGTGGCCATAGCTGATGCGGTGAAAGCAATCCGGACCCCGGTGATAGAAGTCCATATTTCCAACACTTTCGCCCGCGAACCTTACCGTCACACCTCCTATGTAGCTGCCAACGTGAAAGGGATCATCATCGGTTTCGGTATGGATTCCTACCGCCTGGCCATTGAAGGTTTTATCAGCCGGCTCTTCTGATCATTCATTGTAAAAACGGTTGGGATTCAGGTCTGAGAACCTCCGCTTCCCGTTCAGGTAATACTGGGATACAAGATTCTTACCAAAGACATTCCTCATGGAACCTTGTTTGTTGTTGCTTCTCTTAACACGCAATTTTCCTAAGGTGTTGTAGAAACTGATGTGGGCCCGGGTGACAGCCCAGAAATCCTTAAACCCTCCCTGGAATAAAAACTTGAAGGCAGCAATCCCGTCCAAAAGAAGGCGAACCATGAATACCTTATAAAGCAGGTTGTCGGGCAGGTTTTTATACAGAAGAAAAAAGTTATTGCGGAAATTGAAATAGGTCTTACGCCAGGAAACTTTCGGCAGCGTTCCGCCCCCGATATGGAAAACCGTGGAAGCCGGGCAATACATGATCTTATAACCGGAATTTTTGAGACGCCAGCAGAAATCGATCTCTTCCATGTGGGCAAAGAAATCCTCATCCAATCCCCCGATATAGTGGAATAATTCAGCTTTCACGAACATGCAGGCCCCCGTAGCCCAGAAAACCTCGCACGGATCGTCATATTGTCCGTGGTCTTCCTCGATCGACTGAAACAACCGGCCACGGCAGAAAGGGTAACCGTATTTGTCGATGAACCCGCCGGCCGCTCCTGCATATTCAAACTTCTTGGGTTCCAGGTACGAGCGGATTTTAGGTTGACAAGCAGCGATGGCCGGGTCGCTCTCCATCAGTTCGATTATCGGCAGGATCCAATTGTTGGTGACTTCGATATCGGAGTTCAGGAGAATGTAATAATCTGCTGTAACCTGCTGAAGGGCTAAGTTGTAACCGCGTGCAAAGCCGGCGTTTTCTGAATTAAGAATGATTCGTACCTGAGGAAAATTTTGACGCATGAAGGACACCGAATCATCGGTTGATGCATTGTCGGCAACAATGATCTCCGCCTCGTTATTGCTGCATTTAATTAATGTGGGCAGGAATCTCTCAAGGTATTTCCGCCCGTTCCAGTTTAGAATAATGACAGCAATATGCATTCAATGTAGTTTATGGTACATCCGACAAGAGATGCTAAAGGTAATCAATTATGGTGAGAAGGAGCGGAAATTCCGAAAACCCTGCTTACCCGAAGGATTAATTGGGCAATTCCCAATAATCTTGCTCGAAATCGCCCCAGGCTTTGATCACCTGGGTATCCTGGAGATCCCGGTTGGAATAGATACGGTTGCGCAGGTCGATTTTCCAGCGGGGATTGTAGATCTCTCCGATGGCATCGGAATGGAGCAACAGGAAATCACTGGTGACCATATCGGGAGAATAAAAGACGAATTTCTTGTTGCGTTGACTGTTGTTCAGGGTATAGTATTGCCAGATTTCATAAGGATAGTTGCTGGGTTCATTGTATTGTGTACTGCGGGTATTGGGCGGGCCATACTGCAGGTAAATTCTTCCGCGATCGGTCTGATACCCTTTTTTAACGGGGGTGCCAAAGTTAACCTGTACCTTGTATACTTGTTCCTTGTATGCAAGCCATGCTTTCTCAGGATCCGACGGCGAACGGGTGAACCAGAAGTTATAGAAAAACTGTTGCCTGGTTTTCAGATCAGCCGTTTTCAGAGAGGACCTGATAAACGATTTCTCAATCCCGGTAGCAATCGGGTAGCCGCAACTGATATATTCTTTGAGGGTGTCGGACTGACTGATCTTTTCAGCAAAAGTATTGGTGATGTTGGTCGATTGGATATCGGCTAAAGCCACCTGCGCTTTGGGGTTCATCCGTTGAAAAAATAACTTTTTGACAGCGACCGGGTTGTTTTGCTGATCCCTTGCTTCTAATACCAGGTTGTAATTACCGGAGGAGAGGTTGTCAATATCGATTTCCGACAGGAGGACATTCACTTCCTTTGCCGTCTCTTTCCGGGCTTTACCATAATCATGCAGCCTGACATTGCTTTCAAACGATTCGATGTACCATGATAACAGGAATTTCTGGTCCTTGCCTAAAAGGCGTTCCATGTTGTAGAGTTCTGCGTAAAAAATCATCTTTGATTCATCAGGAGGATAGAAGGTAAATGTGTAAGGGACAAGGTCATAACCACTTTTTGTAAGGTCGCCGGCTGTCGTAGTCTGTTTATAGGATTTGATCAGTTCAACATCGGAGAAGGCAGGTTTACCATCGGGAAAATCTACCGTGATGGTCTGATTGTAGGGGAGTGGTTGTTGCGTTTTGTTCTGGTCTGACAGCTGGATTTCGAAATCGTAGCTGCCAAAGGGGAGCGGAAAACGTTGTTGGTCGATAAAATTAAAATCGGTTTTAAGGGTGTCTGTAATTTCAGGGCTGTATAGCTCGTATTTTTTAAAGGCTTTGATCTCGTCGTTTTGTTTGAAAGTCATCAGTATGTTGACTGTCGCCTGGAATTTCCCGTTTTCTTTTTGGATAAATTTCACTGAGTTGGCGGCAACAGAGAGATAGGTCTCGACGTAGGGTCCTTCCGGGGAGTTGAAGGAGGCGTAAGTCAGGAAAGCCCACAGGTTTCCGGCAAGGGTGGAGGTTCCGGTCAGGGTGACCAATACCAGCAGAAGGAGGGTTATCTTTTTCATAATGAAGACATTAAAAATTTGGTGAAGATGGATACAAAGGTAGTTCAAACCAGACTGATTTGCAAAGAAAATCGGTGAAAAGGAATGATTGCGGCATGAATCACTGTCGCCAAATCGTATCTATGAATTTGGATGAAAAAGAAAAATGTGTACTTTTGCCCCCGGAGAGATGGCAGAGTGGTCGATTGCGGCGGTCTTGAAAACCGTTGACCTGCAAGGGTCCGGGGGTTCGAATCCCTCTCTCTCCGCTCCCTTCTGATTTCAAAACAGGATCAGCGTTTTAACATAGTTTTGCAGGAGTTTATCTCGTTGGTAGGATCGTTCGTCTCTTCACCGGCTCTTTCTGATCTCTTACCCTGAGATCCATTTTCTATGCTTTTGGGATTTTCAGATTCTTTGTGGAACAGCGGCAATGGTTCTTTCAGGATTCAATTTTGTTTTCATTCATCAAGATTATTAATAATCTAAAAACCTGATCAATCCTCACAATATTGCAGGGAAAATCAACGTTGACCTGTTTATGAAAAACCTGCTATTGAAAACAGAGGAATATCTGCACGATCCGCGGCAGTCCGTCCTATGCATTGTCACTGTTAACAGCGGTTCTGTCCCGGGAAAAGCGGGAGCAAAAATGGTGGTTTTTGGGGACGGGAGCATCGAAGGCACCGTGGGCGGAGGGAGTATCGAAAAATGCGCCATCGAGGATGCACTGGAGTGTATGCGGTCACGAACCCCGCGAATGAAGGAATACAACCTCAGAAACGACCTTGGGATGACTTGCGGGGGAGAGGTGAGCATCTATTTTGAGCCACTTTCAAAACCTGCACGGCTTTATATTTTTGGAGGAGGACATATCGGAAAGATTCTGGCCCGGTATGCGACAGAATTGGATTTTGAAACCTGCCTGATCGACTGGCGGGCTGATCTGTTGCAACCTGACGAAAAAGCCCCGTACAGAAAAATCTGTAAACCATACCTGGAAGCAGCCGGTGAAATCGTTTTCGACAAAGAGAGTTACATTGTCATCGTTACCCCTAACCACGAAATGGATGAAGATATCCTGGCTGCAGTGGGTAAAAATGAGGTCGCCTACACAGGATTGATCGGTAGCAAACGCAAAACAGAGGCATTGAAAAAGAGATTTCTGGAACAAAAAATCCTGACTCTTGAAGAGATCGAAAAGGTGGACATGCCCATCGGGATCAAATTCAACGCGATTACCCCGGCAGAGATCGCCATCAGCATCGTGGCAAAACTGATCGATGTTAAAAACAGCAGGGGCTGAGGGTTCTGCTAATATTGAATACTATTGATCCTAAAAATATTGGATTATTTCAGGCTTTGAATAAGGTAGTTCCGGATCATTTGATCATCACTATCTGACAAGTGAAATAAGATATAGTTTTTCAGGCGCCACTTTTGTATGACCTGCTCTGTGAAATTCTCGCGAATGGCAAGGATCAGATTGCTTTTGGTGGTATTGAAAATATGATCCAGGTTTCCTGCCCATCCTTTATTATCGAGCTCGAGCTGGCCTATCTCGTCAATCACAATGACTTTAAATTCTTCACGCGTTGAGCGTTTCAAAGCATCAGTACCAGTCCTGTAACCATCTGCCAGGATGGCGTATTGTCCAATCTTCTCCTTTCCGGGTTCGTCACTCTTTATCAGCAGATGAGCCCTTTTAAAGGTAGCCGCATCAATGATGTCGTAACCGATGGTTGTATCATTTGCCATGATCCGTGGAGAAAAGATACCGGCAACGGGAACGTTTTCCATCATCAGGGATTGTACAAGTTTTTGGACCTGTGTGGTTTTCCCCTGGCCGATGTGCCCTGTGATGATAATAATTTTTGCGGTCAAGGCGGCCCGGATCTCTTCTAAACGTACATCGATACCCGATAACACATCATAAAGAAACCTCACCGGATTCTTCATAAATACCTTGAAATCAGGAATTCTGGCGATCATTCCGGGCAGACTGTCGAACGATAATTCCAATGCCAATGGTAACTGCCGGAACGAGGTCTTCAGGAAAAAATTCCGGATCACGGGATTGTACAATTCAGTTCCCAGAACCGAGAAACCAAGGATGATAAGAACTGCCCTGAAGTTCATCTGAACACCGATTAACAAGCCGTTGTGAAAAGGCAAGGATTGCATCGTGTTGAATACAAAGGCTGTAAGCATGGTGAGGACAACAAAACCAATCCAGAATTTTGGCTTGGACAATTGACGCAAAGCTCGTTTGTACCGCGTAATCCAGATCAGCACCACAAAGGGAACACTGAGGCTCCAGACAAACCAGGGAGCCAATGCCAGGAGGAACAATCCTGAAATAATGAAGACGATATCAAGCGACAACCAGGCAAGACTGTGGGGAAAAGCAGGGCGTGGTTCCGGACGCCTTGCTTCTGCTGAATACGGTACAAAGGGTTTCGCTTTACCAGGTTGGTTCACGAGCCTTCTGCCCACGCTCATCCCGAAGAGAGCAGAAACAAGGCCCATCAGTCCGTAAAGGGCCAGGAGTACCAGCACCGGTATCCATAGAATATTTTCCATGGTGATGCCGAGTTGCTTTTGCGAAAATTGGACAAGGCCGGTGTACACGTCCACGATGTTCATGCCATAAAAGATAATCAGGTTCAGGATCTTGTGAAACAGGTTCCAGGACATGGCAAGGATGCCACCCATCAGATATCCACCGGCTGTTCTTCCCAGCACCCTGATTGACAATTCGAGCAGGAGGGCCTCACTGAAAATGGCAATCATAGGGCCGAAAATCACGGCGCTTGGCGACAATGACTTCATCAGCGCACAGATCAGACCGGCCCTCCAGAAAAGTCCGTGCTCTTTCCACTTGTAGTTCGAGGAGATCAGAATGATGATTCCGATGGCAGTTAAAATATTGCCGCTGAATGGGATCTTAAGGTTGTGGACAAAACTGCCCAACACAATCTCAGAAGCAGCCCATGTTGTTCCAAGGACAGATGCTTTAATCCATTTGTCACTCAGTTGATGCTTTCGGGATATCGTCGCTGCCAATTTTCTATAGGTGCCAAAGCGGTGGCAATTTACCAAAGAAATTGAAGTCAGCAGAAGAAAATTTCAGTGAAAAGCCAATCCTCAATTCTTCTCGAACGTGAGGTAATCCGTTCCGCCATTCCCGCCACTGATATCCACAAGGCGAATTTTTTGGCCGGTCAGTTCCAGAATTTTCCAATCACTGCTGAGGCTTTCAAACTTATCCGGGCTGGCGAAAGAGATATAAAGTTTGGGTGTGCTGTCGTCGGTTCCCCTTGACCAGGTGCCTGTGTGGGTCGATTGCCCGTTGGTCGCGCTGATTACACCGTTCGTACTGAAGGTGAAGGTATGAGCGGTGAAATGGGTGGTTTCTTCATGGTCTGAATCCCAGAAATAGGTGATCCTCCAGTTTCCTGTTGTAAGATGTTCAGCGGTGACAGGCGTACCAGCAGGGGTGGTGTCCTCTTTTTTGGAACATCCTGAGATTACTCCGATTATAACTGCTAAGGCTAATATGGTTTTGTGAGTTTTCATAAGTCATGGATTTTAGGTTATTTTCGGCAAATATACTATTTTAAATTATACTAATTCCAAATAAAGAAAAGAGTAACTTACAACCGGCAGGCTGTCGAGGAAATTATTATTGAAATATTTGGAGACTGTAAACCAGTTGATGGTATGATTGTTACTACATACTGATCATTGGTTCAACGGGAGAATGGAAAAAACGTCTTTTCCGTTCTCCCGGGTCATTTCCATGGCTGTTTGGTTTTGCATGATAGCGCCACCCCACTGGTTAAAATCAAAGACAGAGGGGGTCTCAAACCAGCTCTCAAGGTTCATGCTGAGATTGAAGGACAGGGTGTCGTTATTGTTCAATAAAAAGGATGATCCGGGCAGACTGACACGGAAATAATTTTGGACAAAAGCATAGATCGAATCCGTGTTAAAGCCCGTGCCATGGTACAATTGTCCAATGCCCAGATGGAAATTGAAAGGCTGTAAAGTTCCCGTTGTATCTTTCCACTTACCGTCAAGCATCATGTAATGATACCCGCCACCCAGGACTTCAGGCCAGAACATGTTTACTTCCGGAGGGTTGATGAACATGAATGATTTGTTTTTCTCCACTGTGATGCCAAAGATAAAGCTGATGGAGTCATATTTCCCTGCCGGGAGGGGATCATAAAACAGGATCTTCTTTGTAGAAGGAATCTCTTCGTCCACATAAAACAAATCCTTCCATTGATGGATGAGCAATGTTGTTCCATCCTGCTTATAAAATGTGATTTCTGAAATAAAGTATTTAAGACCTCCCACCATATATTGGTTTCCTGCGGCATTTGTATAGATCAGCTGGTTCTCTTCGAGCAGATTCCCGTCAACTTTATGATCGATCAAAAAGATCACCCGACCTGTTTTCGGGTCATTATTGGTATCGGTATCTTTCTTACATGCAGAGACGGCTAATGCCATTGATACAAGGAGAATAATCCTGAAGAATTTTCCCATGACAGAGGAATAGGACTTCAAATTTACAAAAAAAACTGTTTGCAGGGGAGGGATGATCTTCGTGAATCGTTCAGGAATCAGCCTTTCGAGCAGTCATCAGAAAAACAGGATATTCCCTGACACTGCCATTTTCTGAAGTCTTTTTGATTACAAAGCAAGATTGATAGCGGATATCATCAAAATGGTTTCTTTTTAGCATCTTCATTAATTCATCCGGTTCAAAACCGTTATGTCCCGTAAAATGCTCATCATGAAAAGAACCATCCTCTTTGAAAAGATCTGCAATCCCCAGATAACCACCTGGTTCCAATAGATTGTAAAACTTGCAAAGGATTTTATCAATGTCGCCCACATGATGGAAAACCATTTGAGAATAGACAATGTCATAATTGCCGTTCATATCTTCCTTCTCCAGATCAAGCACCAGCGTTGTCATATTTGTAATCCCTTGTTCTGCAATCTTTTTATCAATGATGCGGATCATTTCCTGAGAGCTGTCGATCATCGTGACCGACTTCAGGCGATCTTTCAGCAGAAGGCTCAGTAATCCGGTTCCGGCACCCAATTCGAGTGCTCTCGTATCTTTCGTGAGAGGGACCATTTCGGTCAGCATTTGGGCAATAGCAACAGATCGTTGCAGATGAACCGGATTGGCGTCCCACCCGGAGGCTTTTATATCAAATTCATTCATTTCCTGCGTTTTAGTTACAATTTCCTTTTCATCGTCATTCATCATCCGATAAGCAAAGTTAGCCTTATCTCCGGATGAAAATGCACAGGCTGTCGTTAACAAGAACACACTTTTAATTTCTGAATACTATTTAGACCTGTTATAAATTTCATAAATAATCTCGTTGGTTTAATATTTAATATACTTTTGTTTCGTTATTCTACGAAATACAAAACGGTATGACTACTGAAAAGAAATATTATACGGAGAACCAGGAGAAGATGGCCCGGTATGCAAAAGCCATTGCTCATCCGGCAAGGGTCTTCATTCTTGACTTTCTTGCCGATAATATTGACAAATGTTGCTATAGTGGCGACATGGCCGAGGAAATACCTATTGCAAGATCTACCCTTTCAGAACACTTGAAGGAATTAAAAAAGGTTGGACTGATTCAGGGGGAGATCAATCCTCCCTACATAAAATATTGTATCAATAAAGAACATTGGGAAGAAGCAAAAAGATTGCTGAATCTTTTATTCGAACGATAATTTCAATTTTAATAATCGGATTATATGGAGATAAAAATTTTAGGCCCCGGCTGTCCGAAATGTAAAACTCTGGACAAGATAACGCGGGAGGTGGTCGAAAAAAACGGACTCAGTGCAACCGTCACCAAAGTGGAAGATATCATGGAGATCATGAAATATGGGGTGATGTCGACTCCGGCGCTTGTCGTTGACGAAAAGGTTCTTATCAAAGGGCGTGTACCATCCTCTGAAGAGATCAAACAATTATTGACCAAATAACAAAATGCATATGAAAAAGACAATGTTAATCTTCCTGGCCTTCTTCATGGTTTCAGGAGTATATGCAGGGGGTCCGGCTACAAAGAAGATCGAAGTCTAT
>Ga0209098_1000454_pt1 | contig 45408 bp, 45 predicted proteins | sample AD_JPNHW1_MetaG_FD_184429 | JGI IMG/M metagenome (GOLD analysis project Ga0209098, IMG submission 184429) | Active sludge microbial communities of municipal wastewater-treating anaerobic digesters from Japan - AD_JPNHW1_MetaG (SPAdes) (version 2) | ecosystem: Engineered > Bioreactor > Anaerobic...
ACCGATTTCGATGCAAACCCGCTTGTATCAAGAGCGGTATGAATTTCCTTTGATTTGAATTTTTTAAGCAATTCCCTTAGAAACTCTGGTTGAGAAAGGGGTTCGCCACCCGAGAGAGTAACACCACCCTTTGATTCGTCGAAAATGGAAACATCCTTTTCAACCTCATCAACAACCTCACTAACACTCATTAATTTACCTACATACTCATTCACATCGAAGGTTCTATCATCCAATCGGTGGGCGCGTTTGTAAACCTCAGGCTTAAAAGATTGACTTTCGGGATTATGGCACCAAGCGCAGCTAAGAGGGCAACCTTTAAAAAAAACGGTTACCCGCAAACCGGGGCCATCGTGAACCGAGAAATGTCGTATGTCGAATACTAAACCGTTCATTTCAGACGCTAGATATTAGATTTCAGATTCTAGAAAGAAACACACTTATCCAACTAGGGATAAAACCCAATGGTTTGGGCAAAGTATAATGAACGGGGAAAAATCAGCAGATCCAGCAGGAGAATAAACCTTTGCCGTTTAGATGGTATAAAGTCGATGGAATTAGATCGATCATCTGCTAATAATGTTTTTGCAAATATACGATATTGGGAATAGAAAGTTCAATGATAAATGTCAAGAAGTTAGAGAATTCAGAATACAAGAGTCAGGTGAAAAAGATTCTAATATAACGTCAATTCATTTTAAGAGTTAATGTATTAATATTTAACCATTTCACACAAAACCTAATTGTCATGCTGAACGAATTGAAGCATCTGTATATTAATGAAATAGATTCTTCGCTTTGCTCAGAATGACATTTTAAGTCGAACAAATATTATAATGATAGTATCAGTGAAACTATAAATGGAACCAGAATAGTCAATACAATTCCATGAAATAGTGAGATTATTGCGTACTCTTTCCCTGATGCTTTGGTAATTATAGGTAGTGTAGTATCCATACTGGTTGCTCCGCCGGAACATATTGGCGCAATTTTCCCCAAATATATTGCCATTAACGGAGCAAGTAGAAGTGTTGAAATTTCACGCATTACATTTGATAGCAGAGCAACAACACCAAGTGATTTACTATATGTTTCGGTAATAATTATACTCGATAGGCTATAGTACCCATAACCCGAACCAACCGCTTGAACCTCTTTAAAAGATAACCCGGGTATAATTAAATAGATCAGCGAAATACCAATGGCAGTACCAATAATCGTTGTTAAAGGAACAAGGAAGATTTTAAAATTATGACTTCTTAGCACCTGAAATGCTTTGGTATCAGCGCCAATGCTAATTCCAACCAAGAACATTAAAAAGTAGAGGGCGTAATTACTGTAATCATTTTCAATAAGAAACGAAGGCAGCAAATTGTTATAACCCAGAAGCAATCCCGCTGTAAAGAAACCAAGTATTATAAGGCTCCCCTTCATGATTCTTTTCTTTTAAAGAACTTAATGTAGGTAACCCATGCCAAGAAAATGCTGCCGATAACGCCACCAAGCGTTATTGCTAACGCTTTTAGCCCTAGCGTTGGAAGGCTTTTCATGATGACTTCATTTGCACCAATTCCAACGCCAAGGATAAAAAGTAAAAGGTAGATTGCCCAGGTAACCAGCTTGTCGTTTATTTTGATAAGCTCAGTTCTGTTCTTTAGAAAATATCCGAGAACAATGCCTGCGGTCATTATTGCAACAACGGTAATCATGCTATAAGTGAGATTCGAATTGTAGTATTACCAAAGTGGCGATGGGTATTCTTTTTTATCGACTAAGGCTTTAAACTTAGCCATTACCATTGGCTTATCGCCAGGGTAGGTTACGCCAAACCATTCAGCCTTGGTTGAAAGAATCTCACAGGTTGCCTTTTTATCGTTGATTAAATTGTTCACTGCCGTTGGGATATAGAACTCAGCCTTAGCGTTTGTGATTGATCCAGAGAAAAATCCTGTCATCATATTCTCAACGCTTTCGAGATAATCGGGGGTAAATCCCCAGAAGTTCATTGAAACGGGAAGTTTCTCATCCAACTCAATATCCTTACCCTGCTCGTCGCGATAGCAAACTTTGCCATTTAAACGTTCAATTTGGGTGCGCTCAACAATGGTTTGAAGCATCGAGTTACTATCAGCGGTGCAAACCCCCCTTGAAACAGAACCCTGCTCCGAAAGGGTTTTACCCAGTTGGTAACCAACCATAAAAAAGGTACCCTTTTGAAGATTTGGTTTAGATAGCGCCTTGGCCATAACCTTGAAAGCATCGTAACCATAAAAATCATCGGCATTGATAGCTGCAAAAGGCTCTTTAACAACATTACGTGTAACCCAAACCGCATGTGCAGTTCCCCATGGTTTTTTTCGATCGGGAGGGCAGGTATACCCTTTAGGAAGCATATCGAGTTCTTGAAAAACTATTTCGAAAGGAAACTTACCGGTAAATCGTTTCCCAAAAACATCCATAAAATCCTTTTCAATATCCTTTCGGATTACAAAAACTACCTTGCCGAATCCGGCTCTCATCGCATCGAAAACTGAGTAATCAATAATTGTTTCTCCGTTGGGACCAAGTCCATCAACTTGTTTTAATCCGCCGTAACGGCTACCCATTCCGGCAGCAAGTATTACCAATGTTGGTTTCATATCTCTGAAAATTAATTCATTTGGTTAAAAAAATGCCTCTGAAAAAGAGGCAAAAGTTAGTAATATTTTAGAAAAAAAGGGAGCTGAACCCTACTGCTATTTCCCTTCCAACCCACTTATTACATCGATTGAAACGATTTCACCAACGGTTGGCTTTTCGGAGGAATTAAGTCTTAGCATTACACAGAGTTTCCCTTTGGTGTAAGTGGCAACCTTTTCGGAAATTCTTGTTGAATCTACAGAAAACCCTCGCTCTTCTAGAAATTCTGAAATTTTATGCGAAAGTTCGTTGAGCTCCGTTAGATCATCCTTTTTTAGCGTTATCTCAGTCCTGATTTTTTGCCATTTTACATTTTGAGCAACCCAATCCTCGTTAAAAGGCTCAGCCTCGAAGAAAACAACATCAAAATTTTTTATGATCTGCTCAAGTATTTCGGTATCGCTAATATCGGCAACAGGTGTTTTTGCATCTGCAGATAAAACCAACCTTACATACTTTTCTTCACCATTGTTAAATTCCATAGTATCTCCGCTAAATTTTACCGATAAAGAGGTAGACGTTCCGTTATCGAAGTTTATTGTGATATTATCATCTTTTAATTCCCATGTTCCTGATGCAGCCAGACGATCGTATGTGAAAGCGGAGTAAACATAATCGCTATCGACTTTCTCAAATCGGACGTATTCATTTTCTCCTTTAATGGTTTTCCAATCGCCCATCATCTGATCTTTACTTATTAATGCCTTTTTCTTTGAACAAGAGAAAATGAAAAAGGCAATCAAGACGATCATTAAAATTTGAGGAAATAAGTATTTCATGGTTTAGAATTTTATATAAAAATATTCAAAATAGATGTCTTTAAAAAATAGAGTTGATTTATAGTGAAATAAAAAAGCCATTGAGTTTTTAATTTTCAATGGCTAAGAATAACTTTATTGTAACTACTGCATTACTGGCATTGAATAGGTTTTCCCAATTAGTATGAAAGCAAGAATTGCTGCCAGAATAAAGTAAACAGCAATAATAACTACTAAGCTGACAACAAAATAGACAGTGACTTTATCGTCAGGGGTTTTCATCATTGGTTTTAAACCAATGTAAAGCAAATAGAGTCCATACAAACCAACAATCCCAAGAATACTTAAAACAGGAATTGCAGTGAAAGCACCGGCAATCATTGCAGGAGTGTAAGCGTAAACCACGAGTTGGAATGCTTTACCAAAATCCTTTGTTGATCCAAAATTGGGAGCCAAGATGTTTATTATTGTTGCAGATATATATGCACCAATAATAGTTGATAGAAAGGACACGATGGCTTGTTTCACTCCCCAGCTAAGAACTGGTCCAAAGAATGCAACACCAATAACACCATACCCGATAAAAGCTGCAATTGCTGGGATTAATGCGAGAGGAAATAGATACGAAATGGTTAAGTTTACAACAGAAGTATTCTCCTGATCAATAACAGCCCACTCATCCTTAGGCTTAAGGATAATGTTTTTTGCGCGTTCAACTAGGTTCATGGTTAATTGTTTTTAGGTTAATAATGGTCGATAAAATTACGAAAACAAAAATATAAGGAACCCCTTTTTCGATTGTTTTTATTAATACATCAACCTTACTATTCTATATAAGGCACTTAATAAAGGATTTTGAACGGTAAATTTCTATTGTATATTTGTCAAGAAGAAAAATAGAATGATCATAAACCCTCATAAGGAACCACGGTGGTTTGCTGCATATACAAAACCTCGAAACGAGAAAAAGGTTTTCGAACGGCTTGCCAATTCAGGTATTGAGGCCTACCTTCCTTTGCAGCGAAGTTTAAAGCAGTGGAGTGATCGCAAAAAGATGGTTGAGGAGCCGCTTTTCCGCTCATATATATTTATAAAGATATGCGATGCTGACTACTATCGAGTGCTGAACACTCCAGGTATAGTAAGATACATTACATTTGAAGGGAAAGCCGTTCCCATCCCCGAAAAGCAGATCAATTTAATTAAGCAGTTATTAGAACAAAACCTAGAAATTGAAACGGTTGAGGAGAGAATTGAACCAGGAGCTAAAGTGGAAGTAAAATTCGGTTCTTTATTGGGTTTAGTCGGTGAACTTGTTGAACATAAAGGTGTAAAAAAGGTTGTTGTAAGGTTCGATCACATCTCTCACTCTCTTTTAGTAACTCTTCCTACAAAATATATTACTAAATCGATTGACTAAAGAAGACTATTTAATTGGTATTTTATTTACCCTTCGGGCGTGACGCCCTCCTTCAAATTCTGTACTAAGAAAGACTTTAACAATTTGTTTGACCTCGTTAACTTCTAAAAAACGAGCAGGAATAGCACATACATTCGCATCGTTATGCAAGCGTGCTAGTTGCGCAATTTCTTCTTTCCAGCAAAGTGCCGACCTAATTCCTTGATATTTATTTGCAACAATATTTACTCCGTTTCCGCTGCCACAAAATAAAATACCAAAATCGTAATCACCCTTTTCAACTGATTTTGCTAACGGGTGAACAAAGTCTGGATAGTCCACACTCTCTTCACTGTAAGTACCAAAATCCCATACGGTACAACCATTATCTTCGAGATATTCTTTGATACTTTCTTTTGTTAAGTAACCTGCGTGATCACATCCAATGGCAATCTTACACTTCTTCATTTTTTGCATATTTTTGCAAAGATAAACCTTTTCCGATCTCGTTCAATCGAATATACTACAACTAATGGCAGGAATTTATATTCATGTTCCCTTTTGCAAAAGGAAATGCATTTATTGCGACTTTTATTCAATTGGCACCTTGGATAAAATTCCTAATTACCCTAAACTTGTTGAAAGGGAACTGCAACTCCGAAGCGAATTTATTTCTGAAAAAAATATCGAAACCATCTATTTTGGGGGAGGAACACCATCTTTATTATCCCAAAATCAGATTGGGAACGTCCTTGAATCAATTGCGAAAACTTTTAAGATTTCGTCAAATCCTGAGGTTACGCTTGAAGCAAACCCCAATGATTTAACGAAAGAGGCTTTAATGGGGTATAAAAAAGCAGGGATTAACCGATTAAGTATTGGTATTCAATCTTTTAATGACAATGAATTGGTTTTCTTAGGGCGAAAACATAATGCATTAACTGCAGAAAAATCAGTTGAGATTGCTCTGCAAAATGGATTTGACAATATAAGTATTGATCTTATTTACGGCATTCCTGAATCAACATTAGAAAGTTGGCATTATAGCCTGAGCAAAGCATTCTCTATAGGTGCAAAACACTTGTCTTGCTACCACCTAACTTATGAAGAAAAAACTGTTTTGTCCAAGAAACTTAAACAAAAGCAATTTAAAGAGGTTGATGAGTTGTTAAGTATTGACCAGTTCAATTTGCTAAGAAAGTTGGCTCTCCAAAATGGTTTTGTTCACTACGAAGTGTCTAACCTAGCAAAGGATGGATTTTACTCACGACATAATTCGGCTTACTGGAAAGGGATAAGTTATTTAGGATTAGGACCTGCTGCTCATTCATTTAACGGATCAAGAAGAGAATGGAATCCGAATTCGTATGCTGAATGGCAAAAAGGAATTGAAGAAGGCACCCCAAATGTACAAGGAGAAGTGCTAAATGAGCAAACCCAATTTAACGAAATAGTTCTTACCCGTTTAAGAACTATTTGGGGTATTGATATGAATGAATTAACTAGTAAATTCAGTAAAAATCTGGTAGATCAGTTGCTCATGAATGCTAATAAATACCTACAAGAGAAAAAACTTGTTATCAAGGACAATCACCTTCAAATCCCCTCAGAAGAATATTTTATAAGCGATGGAATTATTAGTAATTTAATAGTAGTTGATTAGCTCAAATACTATTAGGCTTTTTTCTGATTACCACCCCCTACGCTAGGTATTGTAAAAATGAAACTCGATCCTTTTTCTAATTCACTCTCAACCCAAATTTTGCCGCCGTTTCGCTCAACAAAATCTTTACAAAGAATTAATCCAAGGCCAGTTCCCTTTTCTTGCGATGTGCCAATAGTGGTTGGATTCGAATCAATTTTAAATAGTTTTTCAAGATCTTGATTTGAAATTCCTACCCCATTATCGATAACAGAGACCTTAACCATTTTATCGTCCTTTTCAACCTTGATTTTAATAATACCATACTGAGATGTAAACTTAATAGCATTAGACAGCAGATTGCGAAGAACTGTTGTGATCATGCTTACGTCAACATAAACAAATAAATCGTTTTCGATTTCAGTCTCAATTCTAATTCCCTTTTGAAGGGCATTTCCCCTTAATAGTTCAATGTTTTCATCAACTAACCCTTTTAGATCAATAAGTTTAGGGCGTAATGGCATTCTGCCTGTTTGTAGCATTGACCATTGAAGAAGGTTTTCAAGAAGGTTAAATGTATTGTTTGAGTATTTATAGATTTGCTCAATGAAGACTTTAAGTTTATCGGGTTCAAATGATTCAAACTCCTTGGCAAGGAGTTCTGAAAGTCCAAGAACAGTGCTAAACGGATTTTTAAGATCATGAGCAATTATTGCAAAAAACTTATCTTTTGTGCTATTCAACGACTCTAATTCTTTTCGCTGAACTTCAATGGATTGTTTTTGGCTTAAAATTTCATTGTTCTTTTGGGTAAGTTCTGCCTCTAAAATGTTATAGTCTCTCAAACGCCAAACAAGATTGTTTAGCAAAGCACGAGTCATTTTTGGGCTATTATCAAGAAAGGTAAAAAAGTCCTTTTGGTCAAAGCGCAAAAGTGACGATTTTTCCATCGCGGTAACTGTAGTTGACCTCGCTGTTGAGTCTAACAATGTGTATTCTCCAAAATACATTGAAGGCTGAAATGTAGCATAAATATGATTCTCAACATGAGCTTTAACGCAACCATCTACCACAATGAATAGCGAATGATCAAAATCTCCTTTTTTGAATAACACTTGTCCTTTTTCAAGCGTTACAGGAACCAGTACTTTTGCAATTTCTTTTAACACATCCTCTTGTACAGATTCAAAAAGTTGAATTGACTTTAGGATTGTGACTAGTTTATTTAATTCAATATCGCTCATTGTTGTTTTGTTAATCTCTTAAACAATTTTATAGTTTACAAACATAATTAATTCTATCTTTTAAAAATCCAAACAAATCGAAAATTAATAGTAAAAAAGGATATATTCATGCTCTTTCTATAAACTATTTTTCTTATGTTTAAGGTTGATTTTTTAATACCCTGACGATATGAAATTAAAGCTTAAAATCTGGCAGAAGATTATCATCTTCATTTTAGGTTCGATTACGGTAGTATTCACTATTATATTCGGTTTCATTAGTCAATCATCCCGAAAAATTATTCATGAAGATGCGTTGGAATACTCAAATGCTATTGTTAAACAGAATGCTGGACAAATTGAAAGTTGGCTCAACAATGATTTGGTTATAGCCCGAACCCTTTCTAATGCATTTCTGGAATATCACGCTTTACCAAAAGAAAAATGGCAGGAGTTATTCCGGAATATGTATAACCGTGTTTACATAGTAAATCCACATATTGATGCAATTTGGGATAGTTGGGAGCTTAGTAACCTCGATCCTAAATGGGATAAACCATACGGTCGTTACTTTTATATTGTTTACAAGGAAAATGGTGTAATAAAAACTAAAAGTGAAATTAGAAGTTTAAACGGAGACCCCCCTACTTACGGAGGGATGAAACGGGCAGGTACAGAGAGCATTGCTGAACCTTATGTCTCTGTACTTCAAAAAGGAAAAATGATGTCATCACTTGCTGCACCTATCTTTGAAAACGGAAAATTTATCGGATTAATCGGAATTGATTTGGTGCTAAGTAAGTTTCAGGATCTTGTGCTTAGCATAAAACCTTACCCTAGTAGCTATGCCTTTCTTCTATCAAATAAGGGAACCTTTGTTGCACACCCCGACACATCATTCTTTAAAAAGAATATTAATGACAAGCTCCCCGATTTAATTAAGCAGGAGAAATTGATGGAGAAAGTTCAACGAGGGGAATCATTTAATTTTACTTATAAGGATAAAACAGGCGAATCATTTTACTATTCTCTTGCTCCAATTAATATTGGAAACACCAAAACTCCTTGGTCTTTAGGAATTGTTGTTCCAGAAAACGAAATAATGTCAAAAGCAAACGCTAACTATAACTACAACTTTTTAGCAGGAGTTTTAGGCTTGCTAATTCTTGTAATTGTATTAATTATATTCACGAGCAATATTACCCGTCCAATAAAAAAAATGACAAAGCTTCTTCAAGAGGTTGCAACAGGGAAGATTGATAAATCGATGAGTCTTGATATCAATACCGGGGATGAAATTGAGGTTATGGCAAATGCCCTTTCTGCGTCCGTTGAGGGTATCAATAATAAAACAGACTTTGCTCGCTTAATTGGAAGCGGTAATCTCGATGTTAAGCTTCCTCTTTTAAGTGAAGATGACGTACTCGGAAAGTCTTTAATCGATATGCGCGATAGTTTAATAAAAGCGAGGGATGAGGAGAATATTCGAAAGATTGAGGAGGAGAAAGTGAAATGGGCCAATGAAGGGTTATCTCTATTCAGCGATATTCTCCGTCAGAACAACAACAACCTTACGGCTTTAGGCGATGAAATTATTAAAAACCTCGTATGGTATCTAAACTCCGTTCAGGGTGGTCTTTTTGTTATTGATGATAAATCTGAAACCGAGAAATACGAACTAGTTGCTGCTTTTGCTTTTGATCGAAAAAAATATCTAAATAAATCATTTGCAAAAGGAGAAGGGTTAGTTGGTACCTGTGCGGCAGAACGTGATATAATTCATTTAACAGAGATTCCACAGGAATACATCGAAATAGCCTCAGGACTTGGAGGTTCAAACCCTAATGCGCTTCTGCTTGTTCCACTTATTGTTGAAGATGAGGTTTTAGGGGTAATAGAACTTTCTTCTTTTAATAAATATAAACCACACGAAATAGAACTTGTTAAAAAGCTTGCTCAAACCATTGGTTCAACAATACACTCAGTAAATGTTAATACTCGAACTGCAGAACTTCTCCAAAAATCTCAAGAACAAGCAGAAATGATGGCCGCACAAGAGGAGGAAATGCGCCAGAATATGGAAGAATTACAGTCAACCCAGGAAGAGGCTTCGAGGAAAACTTCTGAACTTGAAAGCCTTGCTAACGCATTAAATGCATCTGTTTATCTAATGGAGTACGATACAACTGGAAATATTATTACTGTTAACGATTCATATCAATTACTGCTTGGCATACCTCGCGATAAAATTATTGGTTCTCATCATTCAACAGGCTTGATAATGAACGATACACAAAGAATTACTTACGAACAGTTCTGGGCCGATCTGCGAAGAGGGATTAATAAAAAGCAAACTTCAAAATTTACTAATAATGGAGTTGAATACACCCTTTTAGAAACATACACTCCAATATATAACAGCATAGGTGAAGTAAGTAAAATTCTTAAAATTGCTGTAGATATAACAAATATTTAAAAGATAAAGCATTAACGTTTTGGATAAAAGCAAGGTTAAATTAAATTTTACCCCTTTGATTTAAACCATGTTAATGAACTTATAAACGAATCCCATGCATTCCTTGGCTTAAACACTATTTTCAGCTTATCTTTGCAAAAAGATTTTTCAAATGCAGCGGTATAAAAGTGATTTTTTAGTAATTGGATCTGGAATAGGAGGGTTAAGTTATGCTCTCAAGGTTGCCGATTACGGGAATGTAATTCTGATTACTAAGTCTAGCCTTGAAGAAACCAATACTTCTTATGCACAGGGTGGAATAGCTGCTGTTACATATGATCCAGATACTTTTGAGAAGCATGTTCGGGACACACTAATATGCGGAGATGGCCTTTGTAATGAAGAGGTTGTTCGAATGGTTATTTCTGAAGCACCCGCACAAATAAGTCAATTGCTACAATGGGGTGTTAAGTTTGATAGAAAACAAAATGGTCAGTACGATTTAGCGCGCGAAGGAGGTCATTCTGAGCATCGAATCTTACACCATAAGGACAATACAGGATACGAGATTCAAAGAGCATTATCGCAAAAGGTAAGAAAGCATCCCAATATTCAGGTTTTTGAAAACCACTTTGCCGTTGAAATAATAACTCAACATCACCTTGGTGTTCAGATTAAGAGGGGTAATCCTGATGTAACTTGCTTTGGCGCGTATGTTCTTGATCTAAAAACACAAAAGGTTAGCACCTTTTTAGCTAAGGTCACGGTAATGGCCACAGGAGGTACTGGCAACATTTACCATACAACTACCAATCCGTTGGTTGCTACCGGAGATGGTATTGCAATGGTATATAGAGCAAAAGGCACTATCGAGAATATGGAGTTCATCCAGTTTCATCCAACATCTTTGTATAACCCCAAAGAAAGACCATCATTTTTGATTTCAGAGGCAATGAGAGGCTTTGGTGCCATCCTAAAAACTAGAGATGGTAAAGATCTTATGAGTAAGTACGATAAACGGGGTTCGCTTGCACCTCGAGATATCGTTGCACGCGCAATTGACCATGAAATGAAAACCCGAGGTGATGATTATGTTTACCTTGATGTAACAGCAAAAGACCCTAGCGAAATTAAAAATCACTTTCCAAATATTTATGAAAAGTGCTTATCCGAAGGAATTGATATAACAAAGGATATGATTCCTGTTGTTCCTGCCGCTCACTTTCTTTGTGGTGGAATAAAGGTAAACATGAACGGCGAAAGTTCTATCCATAGACTATTTGCTATTGGAGAATGTTCATCTACTGGGCTCCATGGAGCAAATCGACTTGCTTCAAACTCTCTACTTGAGGGCATTGTATATGCCGAAAAAGCATCAAGGTATTCGTTGCAAATATTTAAAGATATTGAGTTTACTGAGGAGATTCCCAATTGGGACTATGAGGGGACTACTCATAATGAAGAAATGGTGTTAATTACTCAGAATTATAAAGAGATGCAGCAGATAATGAGTAATTATGTTGGTATTGTACGTTCAAATTTACGTCTCGAGCGTGCTCTTGTTCGATTAGAGATAATATTTCGAGAAACAGAAGATCTATACAAAAAATCAATCCTTACTCAAAATCTTTGTGAATTAAGGAATCTGATTAACGTAGGGTATTTGATTATTAAAAACGCACAAAAGATGCACGAGAGTCGTGGTTTACATTATTCAATCGATTACCCAAGACAAAGGGGGGCTGAGTTTTAATACTATCAAAATAATCAGCAAATTACATTAAAAAATCCAGTTCATATTTTTTTAGTTTAGCTCTTTAGATGTACCTTTGTAATCCTTTTTCATAAAAATTGGTGATGCGAGTTTTAGTATTATGTACAGGAAATAGTTGTCGGAGTCAAATGGCTCAAGGACTTCTTCAATCATTTGATCCTAAGTTGGAGGTTTATTCTGCAGGAACAAAACCTGCTGCCTGCGTAAATGAGCACGCTATTAAAGTGATGGCAGAAATTGGAATTGACATAAGCACAAATAAACCCAAAAGTGTAACCCAATATTTAGGAGAAGAGTGGGATTTTGTAATTACTGTTTGTGGAAGTGCAAATGAGTTTTGCCCAATGTTCTATGGGAAAGTAAAACATCGTGTTCACCTTGGATTTGACGATCCTTCTTTGGTATCAGGAACCGAAGAGCATATCTTAAATGAATTCAGACATACTCGCGACAGAATAAAACAAAAGTTATACAAGTTTTACGAAGAAAATTTAAAGGAGGGTTAGTTTAACCCTCCTTTTTTATTTAGATAGATAACAATTGAATAAATTGGTTACGTATCTTTACAGGAGAAGCATTAAGATTTAATTCAACTTTATCTATGTTTAGGTTAATTTTAATAGTAGGAGCAGGAGGGTTTTTAGGAACTGTATCAAGGTTTTTAGCATCGCGCTATATTCAAAACCATTCTTTTTCGGCATTTCCATATGGAACTTTTCTAGTAAATATTATAGGGTGCTTGCTGATTGGAATCTTCTTTGGTTTATCCGAAAGGGGTAATCTGATGAGTTCAGATTGGAGATTGTTTTTAACTGTTGGTTTTTGCGGAGGGTTCACAACCTTTTCAACGTTTGCTAACGAAAACATTGCCTTACTTCGAGATGGAAGTTTTCTATATTTTGCTTTATACACAAGCCTTAGCGTTTTTTTAGGGCTGCTAGCAACCTATTTTGGTAATTTAATCACTAAAATCTTTTAGCTATGAAGGGTGAAGCGAAACTACTGAGGATATTCCTTAGCTCAACAGACCAGTACAATCATGAACCGCTATATGAGTTCATAGTATTTAAAGCAAAGCAGCAAGGTATCGCTGGGGCAACTGTATTGAAAGGGATAATGGGTTATGGTGCTTCAAGCGGGGTTTACTCTCCTGCGAGTTGGGAGATAACTGTGAAAATTCCTTTGGTTATCGAGATAGTGGATGAATCGGAAAAGATAGAAAAATTTGTAGATTCTATTCTGCCAGTTTTCGAAGACCTCGATAAGGGTTGCATGATAACCGTTGAATCAGCAAATATTATTTTACACAAAAAGGGTTCTAAGAAATCAATATAGATTTTGAGATGAAAATTCTACTTATTTGCACGGGGAATAGCTGTCGTAGCCAGATGGCGGCTGGAATTCTACAATCTCTAGATAAAACTTTAAAAGTATTTTCAGCTGGCGTTAAGCCGGAAATCGCGGTTAATCGTTTTGCAGTTCAAGCAATGGCGGAAGTTGGTATTGATATTAGCGCTAACACTCCAAAACCAGTAGAAAAATTTTGTGGTGAGGATTGGGATTACGTTATTACCCTTTGCCAAAAGGCAAATCAAAATTGTCCTGCTTTTGTTGGGCAAGTAAAGCAGCGCTGGCATTTAGGCTTCGACGATCCAGCAGATGCAAAGGGAACAGATGATGAAATTCTTTCAGTTTATCGTAAAAGTCGTGACGAAATAAAGGAGGCTTTCGAAGCATTCTATAATAGCCAAATTCTTGGACGACACAGCTGTGGTTGCTGTGGATAAAATCAAAAAAGAGTATAAACTCTTTTTTATTATTTAAATATGTCGTATGTTTGCGACATTAGAATTTAGGTATGAACAAATCAGAGAAATTTGACAACAATTTGCAAGAGCTTGCAAAATTTGCAAAGGCCATATCGCACCCAGCTAGACTTGCAATTCTTCAGTATTTAGCCGAAACAAAAACGTGTATTTCTGGCGATATATCTGACTTTATTCCACTTAGTCGAACAACCGTTTCGCAGCACCTTAAGGCACTAAAGGAAATTGGTCTTATACAAGGTGAGATTGATGGGCTGAAGATTAACTATTGCATTTGTACAAATGAGGTGGAAAGAATATTGAAACAGTTCAACGCTTTTTTTGAACCTATTGAAAACGTAAAAATTTGTTGCTCTAAATAATGATACCACAAATTAATATTCAAAATTTACGACCTGCAACCTATTTTGTACCTTCAGTTTCAACTACTCTAGGTTTTAAAGATTATTTAGGTGCTGTTAAGGTGAGATGGGGATTTGGTCGTAATAATTACACCATTAAACCAGGATTGTATAAAGTAGGTAAGCCCAACAGCGAGTCGGATGTTTTTGTGTCGGCTAACTATAAGCTATCCTTCGATTCGCTGAGAAAAAACTTAACCAATATAGATGCTTGGATTCTTGTAATAGATACAAAGGGAGTAAACGTTTGGTGTTCCGCAGGAAAGAAAACGTTCGGCACCAAAAATATTGTAAAAAGCATTAAAGAAACCTCTCTTGAAGGAATTGTAAAACACAGGAAAATAATTTTACCACAGCTAAGTGCTCCTGGTGTTGCTGCCCATGAAGTAAAAGAACAATCCGGATTTCGAGTTATCTATGGTCCAGTACGTGCAAAGGATATAAAGCCTTTTATTGAGGCTGGTTATAAAGCAACACCCCCAATGCGCAAGGTTACATTTCCTCTCGCAGAAAGAGCAAAGCTAATTCCTGTGGATTTTATGTATGGAAAGTATAAGCTTTTAATCGCTTTGGCAATTGTCTTTGTTCTTTCTGGACTCGACAGAACAGGTTTTTTATTCTCCAAAATGATAAGTACATGTGCTTTCCCAATATCTAATGTTATAGGAGCTTATCTTGCTGGGATTGTTATTACGCCCTTAATACTACCGTATATTCCCTTCCGTACTTTCTCATTAAAGGGGGCAACAATGGGGATTCTACTAACCCTTGGTTTAGTTCAACTATTTACGGTTACATACCTTGAGATAGTAAGCATGGGATTTATAAGCATAACCATATCATCATTTGTTGCGATGAACTTTACCGGATCATCAACTTATACTTCACTTTCGGGTGTTCTGAAAGAGATGAAATGGGCTGTTCCATTTCAGATATCATTTGCGGTTATGGGGCTTATTCTATTTATAGTTTCAAAACTTATTTAACGCATCGAACTATGCAATATTTAAAAGATGTAGTTACGCTTAAACTCGATCCTGCAAAATGTAGCGGTTGTATGATGTGTACTATTGTCTGTCCTCATGAGGTATTTTCAATGGTAGACAAAAAAGCATCGATTAAGAACAAAGATTTATGTATGGAATGTGGTGCTTGTGAGATGAATTGCGCTGAAGGCGCAATAAGCGTTAGATCAGGCGTTGGCTGTGCCGCAGGGATAATAAATGGTATTCTAAGAGGAACGAATGCTTCATGTGATTGTTCAATATCTCCAAGCGATTGCTGCTAATAACCATAATTTAAAGAGTTACTAATGAAATATTTAATAATAGCATTACTTTGGGCAGGTTACTGTGCACTACACAGCTACTTAATTAGCGTGGGATTTACAAATGCAATGGTTAAACTTTTAAAGAAGTACTATGCCTATTACCGATTGTTTTATAACTTGATTTCTCTGGTTTTAATAATCCCTTTGCTAAAATACACTGATCATTTAGATAGCACAATCATTATTAATTACGGGCTTCCTTTAACAATTGTAAGATATATTTTAATTTCAGCATCAATCCTTATTTTCCTTTGGGCCTTTTTTATTGACTACGATTCTTTATCCTTTTTTGGAATACGCCAGATTATAAATCAAAACAGAACTAAAAATATTGAATCGTCAGAGGGGCTTAAGAAAAGCGGATTGCTTGGATTGGTCAGACACCCGATGTACTTGGCATTAATTATTTATTTGTGGTGTCAAACCTTTACCCTTGCGGGAATAGTTGTAAACATAGTACTTACAATATATGTTTTTGTCGGGACTTGTTTAGAGGAGAAGAAGTTGGTTATTGAATTTGGGGAGACTTACAAGAATTATCAAAATGAAGTCCCAATGATTATACCATTTACTAAACGGAGACCCCAATAGTTATTCAAAATACTTTAGCCATGAATAGTAACCTTTTCTACCCTTTAGTCATAGTTTGTTTGGTAACTCATACAATTAGAACCATTTATGAGATACTTAAGCATAAGAAAATCATAACGGCGAGTAAAACTTCCTTTGCAATAATCTTTGCAAATATGATGTTGCTTTGGTTATCTTGGTTTGCTTTATGTAGCCTCGATAGCTATAAAATTGAATTAAGTTTTATTGTAAAGTATGCAGGAGGATTAATAAGCATTTTAGGTGTTGCTCTCTTTATTATTGCGCTATTAACAATCAAGTCGTTAGAAAGTTATGATGGCGAACTTATTACAACAGGTATCTATTCAAAAATTAGACATCCGATGTATTTGGGTTTTATTTGTTGGCTAATAGGGGCTCCATTATTTTTTGGTGCTGTGTTCTCCTTATTTCTTTCCTTTTTATTTATTGCAAATGTCCTTTTCTGGAGACATTTGGAGGAAATTGAATTGGATGAAAGATTCAAATCATATGGTGAGTACCGAAAAACCACACTCTTCTAAACTCAGCACCATAATTTTTTGAATGTATTTAATTTTGACTTTTTTGAATGGACTAAATATTTTAGATTTGTTCGTAATATTACGAAATACGAATTATTTAATTAATAAAACATATAGTTATGAATATCATTGTATTAGGAACTGGATGTGCGAGATGCAAAACCCTTGAGCATCTTACAAGAAAGGCTGTTGCTGATTTAAACCTTAATGCTGAGGTAACCAAGGAGGAGGACATAACCAAAATTATGAGCTATGGAATTATGCGAACCCCTGGGCTTGTGGTTGATGGTAAAGTTGTGCTTAGCGGCAGGATTCCATCAGAAAGTGAATTAAAAGAATTATTAACGAAATAATAGAAAAACATGAAAAAAATATTTTTGGTTTTAGTAATTGCGATCTCTGCACTTAGTACTGGAAGTTGTGGTAATAGTAAAACTAATGGAGGAGAAAACAAATCTCCCGAACTTACCTCTGCCTCCGAGCAAACTATTCAAATCCTATACTTCCATGGCGATAGACGTTGTCCTACCTGCATCAAGGTTGGTGAGGTATCCCTAAATCTTTACAATACAAAGTATGCATCAAACACAATAGTGGTTTACAAAGAGGTCAATATTGATAAGGATGAGAATAAAGCCATTGCCGAGAAGTATCAGATTACAGGTTCTTCATTACTTATAGATGTTAAGGGCGAAGTGAAAAACATTACCGTTGATGCGTTTAAGTATGCGAAGAGCGACCCATCACAACTTGAGAAAATAATTACTGATATCATTGAAGCAGGGTTAAAAAAGTAATGTATGGAATGGCTTCAGAATTTACTCGATAGCACAAGTCTTCCAATACTATCCGCTTTTCTTCTGGGGATATTAACGGCTATTAGCCCATGTCCACTGGCCACCAATATCACTGCTATTGCTTTTATTAGTAAGGATATTGAAAACAAGAAAAGAGTTTTTATTAACGGGTTGGTTTACACCTTAGGACGAGCAATCACTTACACATTAATTGGTGTAATCTTTTTCTTTGGTGCAAGTCAATTTAAAATTGCTGGATTTCTTCAAAAGTACGGCGAAAGAATTCTAGGACCTGTCTTAATAATCATTGGGCTATTTATGCTCGATTTTATAAAGATTAAACTACCATTTTCAAGTAATATCTCGGAACGAATTGGTGACAAAGCCCAAGGAGGTAGATTCTGGAACGTACTTGTTATGGGAATTGCCTTTGCGTTAGCATTCTGCCCATACAGCGGGGTGCTATACTTTGGAATGCTTATCCCAATGACAGTCTCAAGCGCAACAGGACTTTACTTACCATTCATCTTCGCTATAGGCACAGGTTTACCCGTAATTATTATTTCGTACCTGATAGCATTTACGGTTTCGGAGGTTGGTGGTTTTTACAATAAGATAAAAACCTTTGAGCTTTGGTTCCGAAGAGTGGTTGCTGTTGTTTTCATTGGAGCTGGGATATACTATGTTTATCAATTTATTAGGTAACGCCAGTTCGACTAAGGGTAATGCATTGGAATTAAGTCATTGCAAACAGAACCTGATTGTCATGCTGAACGAAGTGAAGCATCTGTACTTTAACAAAATAGATTGATTTCATCGAATCCTAATGGGTTTCTTCGCTCTGCTCAGAATGACATCTTACATCGAACTCTCGTTAGATAGAAAATAACCTCTCCAAGGAAAAAGGAGATTTAAAAGAGAGATATGAAAAGAGGTAAAAAGAATTTTTGGATTGTTGTTATACTTATACCGGTGTGGTTTTTAGTTTACCGAAGCCTTAAACCAGTTTCCGATTGGTTGGTTGATTCGGTATTCGGGATGGAGAAAGGAAGCCATCTTACAGAAGCGTTAAGATTCTTTATTTTCGAGGTTCCTAAGGTTTTATTGCTACTGACACTTATAATATTCTTTGTAGGTATCGTAAGGTCATATTTTTCACCCGAACGAACCCGAAAATTTTTAGTAGGCAAAAAAACTTTTACCGGTAACGTTTTAGCCTCACTGCTTGGTATTGTAACCCCTTTCTGCTCTTGCTCAGCAATTCCATTGTTTTTGGGCTTTGTGGAGTCGGGAGTACCTCTGGGAATAACCTTTTCATTCCTAATAGCCGCACCCATGATTAATGAGGTTGCTGTTGTTTTGCTTTTCGGAATGTTTGGCTGGCAAACGGCATTAATTTATGTTGTAACAGGGCTAGTAATTGCAATAACCGCTGGCTGGGTAATTAGCAGGCTTAAACTCGAGAAATGGGTTGAGGATTGGGTTTATAAAACTAAGTTTGGAGAGGCTGGTTTAGAAGATGAAAAACTAAGCTTTAGCGATCGGGTAAAGTTTGGATTTGAAGCGGTAAAGGATATTGTTGGAAAGGTTTGGTTTTATGTTATCCTTGGGATTGCCGTTGGTGCTGGAGCACATGGATTTGTACCCGAGGACTTCATGGCATCGCTAATGGGAAAATCGGCTTGGTATAGTGTTCCTCTTTCAGTGTTAATAGGAGTTCCGCTCTACTCAAATGCTGCAGGCATAATCCCAATTGTTTCAGTTTTAATTGAGAAAGGTGCATCGTTGGGAACTGCCTTAGCATTTATGATGGCGGTTATAGGCCTCTCTCTCCCCGAAATGATAATCTTAAGAAAAGTTCTTAAGCTTCCGTTAATATTCACATTTGCAGCAATAGTGGCTACAGGTATTATGATAGTTGGCTTTTTATTCAATATTATCTTCTAACTTAAAAATCTAAACTATGGAAAACAAGAGTATATCATTCATCGGAGGAGGTAGAATTACCAAAATATTCCTAACCGCATTAAAGTTAAAAGGAGTTGATTTTAGGCAGATTTCTGTAATAGATACCAATCCTGAAGTTCTAAAAACACTATCCTCAAAATTTCCAAAAATAGTAACGGGAACAACTTTAAGCGAAGATGTATTAAAGGCTGATATTATCTTTCTTGCTGTTCATCCACCTGTAATTGCTGATACCTTGACAAACGTAAAGGCAAAAATAAATTCAAGCGCAGTCATTGTTTCTCTTGCACCAAAGTTTACTATTGAAAAGATTTCTGCATTGCTGGGTGGTTTTGATAGAATTGTGCGTTTGCTTCCGTTGGCATCATCCGTAATTGGGGAGGGGTACAACCCTGTTGTGTTTAGCAATGTGTTAGGAAGAGAAGAAAGAAATAATCTTTTGAAACTGTTCAATAACTTTGGAAAAACCTTTGAGGTCGCAGAATCAAAGGTTGAAGCGTATGCTCTGATTGTTGCAATGGGTCCAACCTATTTGTGGTTTCAGTACTACAAGCTAATTGAGTTGGCAAAAAGTTTTGGGATGGATGAAAAGGAGGCCATTGATGCTGTTAAGAATATGATTAACGCCTCCAGCAAAACGATGTTTGAGAGTAGTTTGAATAAAGATGAAGTTATCGATTTGATTCCTGTAAAACCCATTGTTGAGCACGAGGCAGAAATACTCAAGTTGTATGATGAGAAGCTTAATGGATTATTTCAAAAAATAAAACCGTAAATGGAGACAACAGATTATCAGGAAGTATCAATAAAGCTGGCACCATTACTCGATGCCCTTTCGCATCCGGCACGGTTACAAATTGTGTTGCATCTTGCCAAGTACAATGGATGTCCTGCCGGCAGTATCTCTGAGCGATTGCCTTTGAGTAAGTCAACAGTTTCACAACATCTTGCTAAACTTAAGAAAGCGGGTATAATTAATGCAACGCCCGATGGTTTGTGTCAACGGTATAAAATAAACGAAGAGGTTCTAACAGAGTTAAATCAATACTACAAATCTCTGTTCGATACTATTCTTGAGTTTTCAAAGACTAAAATTGATTGCCCTTGTTCAACCAAATAAATTGATGTTATGCCTTCTCAAAAAAGATTAAAATTCCTCGATAGGTATCTAACGCTTTGGATTTTCTTAGCCATGTTTATCGGGGTATTCGCTGGTTGGCTTAGTCCAAGTATTGCCGACTTTTGGAACAGCATGTCAAGTGGAACAACCAATATTCCAATAGCCATTGGGTTAATTGTGATGATGTTTCCACCGTTGGCAAAGGTTAAATACGAAGAGCTCGGCGATGTTTTCCGTAACTGGAAGGTTTTATCCTTGTCCCTTATTCAGAACTGGATCATTGGGCCAGTATTAATGTTCTTGCTTGCGGTACTCCTGTTTAAATTCTTTCCTGGGGAGAATAACGCCAATCTACCTTATGTTTATGGTATCATTATGATTGGTCTTGCGCGTTGTATAGCAATGGTAATTGTTTGGAACGACTTAGCCAAAGGTGATACGCAGTATGCCGCAGGACTGGTAGCCTTTAACTCAATTTTCCAGGTTCTATTTTTCTCGGTGTACGCTTTTGTATTTATTGCAATTCTCCCGGGCTGGTTCGGTATTCCAACCAATAGCAGCGTTGAGGCAATAACTATCGGTCAGATTGCTAAAAGTGTATTTATTTACTTGGGTATTCCTTTTATTGCTGGCTTTTTAACTCGTTTCATTTTAATACGATTAAAAGATAAGGATTGGTATCACACTAAATTCGTTCCAAAAATTAGTCCCCTTACTTTAATTGCGCTTCTGTTTACAATTATTGTGATGTTCTCGTTGAAGGGTGAGTACATTATTAAAATACCCTTTGATGTTGTACTTATTGCTATACCTTTGCTTATCTACTTTATAGTTATGTTCTTAGTTTCGTTCTTTATGAGCAAGCGGGTTGGAGCAACCTACGAACAAGCAACAACGCTTTCTTTTACTGCTGCTAGCAATAACTTTGAACTTGCCATTGCTGTTGCCATTGCAGTTTTTGGAATAGGTTCAGGCGAAGCCTTTGCAGCGGTAATTGGACCTCTAGTTGAAGTGCCTGTAATGATTGGGCTGGTGAATGTGGCGTTTTACTTTAAGAGAAAATACTTTTAATTTGTCAATATGATAATTGTTTAATTATCACATTATCTTAACTGTACATTGCATTCCTAAGTTCCTGTATCCTTTCGTTTGAGATGTACTCATCGTACTCAGTGCATTTGTCTATCATTCCATTTGGTGTAATTTCAATTATTCGATTACACACGGTTTGAATAAAAGCATGGTCATGTGACGACATCAGGATTACCCCCTTAAAGTTCATGAGTGTATTGTTGAATGCCTGAATTGATTCGAGATCAAGGTGGTTTGTAGGCGAATCCAAGATCATTACGTTAGCATTACGGAGCATCATTTTGGCTATCATGCAACGCACCTTTTCTCCTCCCGACAGAACGGTTGCCTTTTTATAAATTTCCTCACCCGAAAATAGCATCTTACCAAGAAATCCTCTAAGGAATGATTCAAGTGTATCCGATGAATATTGGGCTAACCAGTCAATTAGCTTAATATCCTGTTTAAAAAACTCATCGTTTTCTAAGGGTAGGTATGCTGTTGTTACAGTTTGACCCCAACTGTATGAACCTGTATCGGGTTTATCGTGACCGTTAAGAATTTCAAAAAGAGCAGTCATTGCACGAGGATCGCGCGATAGAAAAGCAATCTTATCGTTTTTCTCAAGCCTAAAATTGAGGTCTTTGAAGAGGGTAACCCCTTCAACCGTTTTGCTTAGATTTTCAACCTCTAAAATTACATTTCCAACCTCGCGTTCGGGCGTAAAAATTATGCCAGGATATTTTCGGGTTGATGGTTGAATCTCCTCAATATTCAGCTTCTCGATCATCTTTTTGCGGCTGGTTGTTTGCTTCGACTTAGCCACATTTGCGCTAAAGCGTTGAATAAACTCTTGAAGTTCCTTTTTCTTCTCTTCGGCCTTTTTGTTCTGAGCAAGTTGCTGTCTTAATGCAAGTTGGCTCGATTCGTACCAGAAGCTATAGTTTCCGGCAAAGAGTTGAACCTTGTTGAAGTCGATATCGACAATATGCGTACAAATTGAATCAAGGAAGTGACGGTCGTGAGAAACAACAAGAACAGTATTCTCAAAGTTTGATAAGTAGTTCTCAAGCCAACCTACTGTATCGAGGTCGAGGTCGTTGGTGGGCTCATCGAGTAGGAGGTTGTCGGGTTTGCCAAATAGCGCTTGCGCTAGAAGAACTTTAACCTTCTCCTTTCCGCTTAGCTCACGCATAAGTTTATAGTGATGATCCTCCTTAATACCTAAACCGCTAAGTAAAATTTCAGCATCGCTAGTTGCGCTCCAGCCCCCCATTTCTTCGAATTGATGCTCAAGTTCAGATACCTTGTGTCCATCCTCTTCATTAAAGTCGGGCTTGGCGTAAAGCGCATCCTTCTCGTGCATTATTTGCCACAGTTTGGAATGCCCCATCAGAACGGTATCAAGCACAACGCAATCGTCAAACTCAAAGTGATCCTGTTTTAGAACAGAAAGCCTTTCGCGTGGACCGAATGTAACCGAGCCCCTCATGTTATCAACCTCGCCGTAAAGCATTTTTAGAAAGGTTGATTTCCCCGCACCGTTTGCACCAATTATTCCGTAGCAATTGCCCGGAGTAAATTTCATGTTGACATCCTGAAATAATGTGCGTTTGCCAAATTGAATGCCAAGATTCGAAACTGTAATCATCTAAATATTTGGTTTGTAGAATATTAACTCAAGAAAGGAGAATTTTTAAAAGCCTGCAAATGTATACAATTATTATTGGATGAAAAGAAAAAGGGAAATTTTATGATGATTAATCAGTTAAGCTTCAGAATTTTCATCCTTTAAACCAATCAAAATAAATGGAGTCAGATTTAACATACATTAAAATATCTGATTCAATTAAGATTATATTTTTGTAAGAATAGAAAAAACATTTAAGAAAATTATGAAAGATTCTACTAAAAAATTACTTGTAACTCAAGGCTACAGCGAAACTGATGTTGCTTGCAACAAAAGCATTGTTCCCCTTGCTAAATGGACACCTCTTGCTTGTGCTTTCTTTGGTGCTATCGGCGTTGCAACTCAATCTGCAGGTTACTTAATTATTCTTGGTTTGCTCACATTCGTTGGAGCGTTTTCATCTTGTAGCCTTTACGATTATCTCTATAAGTATCTCCTATCATCATTTATCAAGTTGGGTGAAATGCCCAAACATGGAACTCCTCGCAGAATCGGATGCGGAATAGGTGCCTGTATGTTTGCAATTAGCGGAATAGGTTTCTATTGGGGGAACGATTTGCTTGCCTATATCCCATCGCTTTTCATGATAACCTTTGCGCTAATTGCTGGGATTTTTAACTGGTGCTTCGTTTCAACATTCTATGGTTTGATTGTAGGCAAAAAGCAGGAGTGCTGCGGGTAATTAGTCAATGAGACAATTGTTCAATAAGCCAATGAAGAGTTGTTTGTTAAATTGTCGCATTGTCTTGATTGGCATATTTATTCAAGATATCTTCTTAACGCCTCAATGTAAAAGGTAAGGGGGTACATCTTTTCATCGTACCAAAGAGTGGCGAAATATAAACCGATAGGTTTTGATTTTAATCCATTGGATTTATACTCGTTTTCGAGCCATTCAAAAGCTTTTATACAAGCAGTTTTATCTTTTTTTGCGAGAGCACAGATTGCCAACGAGGTTTCTTCAATACTACCTTCTATGTCCTTATATCCGCCCCAGCTGCCATCCTCGTTCTGCTGTTGAATTAGATAGTTTTGAGCAGAGGAAAGCATTAGCTGTAATTCCGATCGGAATTTATAGTCAATCCAGTTGCATTTTAAACTGTCAACTATATAGATACTAACCTTTGCTGTACCGTAAACAGAATTTTTCTTGTCCCATGTGTTCTGGTTCCCAAACCAAAGTGGTAACCAAGCCCCATTATGAAGTTGATTCTTTTGAAGGTATTTTACGGCTTTGTTGAGGCATTTAACAAGTTTCTTTTTCTGCGTTAATGAGATTTTATCTCCCAGAATGTCTATAGAGCGAGTAATTGCCAATATTGTATGCCCTGTTAAATCGGCGCAGCTTTGATCGAATGGCAAGCGAGCCCATCCTTTGCAAAAAGTTGGAATTCCCCCGTCGCCGTTTTGAAGATTTACCAACCAGTTACAACCAGCGATTATTGTTTTGGTTTCTTCTTCTTTTCCCTCGTACATCTCAAGCAATGCTAGGATAGCACCAGGAGTATCATCGGCATCGGGAACTGAACCCGAAAAGTTTGTCCAGCCCCAACCTCCGGGCTCAGCATTGTTAAATGGGTGCTTGGTTTTATACTGAAGATTTAGAAGATGATTTCGCAGTTTTTCGATAGATTCTTTGCTTAGCGCTTCACCAAGTCGATTGCCCAATGCCTTTACGCTAAGCGTGGTTACCCATGTTGAGAGATCGGTATCTATTGGCCAGCTGCCATCATCACGCTGCTGTTTGTAAAGGAAAGATATTCCCTTTTCAACTATCTTGCTATCGCCCTGATCACTTTTAATTAAGCACATGCTGACAAATGCAGTTAGCGGGATAGCCTCTAAGAATCCGCCGCTTTCAGGAACTAAACCTGAAAGTTTTTTTATTGCCGGATTGATCGATCTATTTCTTATAAACGTCACTAAAAAGTTCGATCTGTTTTTTCTTTTATGCAGATAAATTCCAACCCCCACAAGCGCAGGAATTGCATAGCTGACCACCTGCATATTGAAAAAACGGTAGAGCGAGGAGGGGAGAAGCGTTAGTTCAAAAGGTAATTGGGGAATCCTTTTAATATCATCCTCTCCAAGAATACCACAAATTGTGAGCATCGAAAGAATAGGTACAGAGAATGTATAATCCTTTCCGTAGTACTTCAAAACGGATTTTGAAATGCTCCCCGATTCCAGGCTGATACTTTGAGTTTCAAGGTAGTTTTCAATTCCTTTTAAAACGTTACCTCCATCAAGTTCTGATGTTTGACAGAATGAAATTGCAGCATAGCAAAGAAAGGATGTGCTAACATTGCTTTCGCTTTCGGGAGTGTCGCCATAACCGCCATCTGTATTGACATTTTGGTATAGCCAAAGCAATCCTTTATTTACTCGTTCTTGGTGATCAGACAATCCTTTCAGCTTAATTGCAACAATGGATACCGAAACGCCAAGAGCACTTGACGACAGCCGTCCAGACCAAAAACCATGACTGTTCTGCTCATCAATAAGTTTTTTGGTGAGGATTTTATATTGATTTTCGAAATATTGTTTTTCCATAATCACATACTATTGACTTGTCATTCCTGCGCATGCAGGAATCTAGATTCCGGGACTTCGCCCGGAATGACATTGTGGTTTTTTATTCCGATAGTGCTCCAAGAGCAAGCAATCCATAAAAAGTATATTCAATGTCAATATCATAATCTAGATCGGTTGCCCGAAATCCTCCGTTGAGATATAGTCCATCAACAAAGGTAAGGCAATCGGGTTTTATTTCTTTTATATCACCGTCAACAAATTGAAGGGCGTAAAGTGCAACGGCTGTCGATAGTAAATCGGTAACCGGAGCTTTTTGCAGAGCCACAAAACCACCATTTTCTCGATAAAAGGTCTTAAGTTTTTCTTCTGCATTATTTGTTGATCTATCAAGTACTTTACTTATTACTGCTTCTGCAGCGGCCATTGAGCATGGAATATCACTTTGATTGCTACGGGCTTTTAGTCTTTTCCGAAGCTTAAGTAGATTCCGATAATCCTCCAAATAGTAAAGCGTAAGCAAACCAATAAAGTTGAAATACTCCTGATTTTTAGCTTTTGCTAGTTCATCTCCAACCAATTTTCTTAGTCGGAGAGTATTTGAATCAACCACAAATAGTTTGGCATAAAGAATTGCCACAGAGAAAAGATTAATTCCACTTAAAGATTCTTCCTCAACGCTTTTCTTAACAAATGTTTTTAGTTGAGGAAACACCTCTTTTATAGATAAAGCCTCAGCAACAAAACAACCAAAGAGGGTATAGTAAATGTCGGTTTTACCACCCCTGTCGGCAAACCCTCCATACTTGGTAAATGACCGTAGGAGGTATTTCTTTATTTCATCCTGAATATCGACATTAATGATTGTGGTCGATTTTTGTAAAACCGATTCGATTGACCTTTTCCGATATTGTTTCAGGAAAGGAGAGGCCGCCGCTCTATAGATAATCCTTGAAAATCTTTCCCACAAGTTCATGCAATGCTATTTTTAGACTTGGGTTTTTTAGTTCTTCCAAGCTTTTCTTTGTCTCGCTAATATAGGCTTTTAAAAGATTTTCGGTGTCCTCTTTAATATTGTAGGTTTTTATTTGGGCTAGAATATCTGATGAATTGCCGTTTTTAGATGAATCCAGAAGTTTCTGCTTTTCTATATCGGGGATTTTCTCAAAGAGCAGTGATAGCAAAATTGAAAACCTGTGAATTTCAATATCTCCGTTTTCTCCCAAATAATCGCTTAAGTCGTCTTTTATTTGGTAGGCAATCCCTATGTTATGGCTATACCGATCAAGGATTGAAAGAGTTTCTTTGTCGGCTCCGCCAACAGTAGCGCCTAGCAAAAGGGCCACCTTGAAAGCAGCGGAGGTCTTGTTCTCAAAAACTTTTAACGTATCATCAACTGGAAGTATTATTCCTTGTTTTGTAGCGTATAGTTCAGCCCCTTGTCCAATAGAAAGAGCATGATGACCACGAGAAACAATAAGCATACAATCACGAATTACTTCCGGAGAGAGTTCGCTTTCGGCAATTAGCCGATAACCCTCGCCAATTAGAAGATCCCCAGTATTTATAGCAATTGGAATACCAAACTCTGCATGTATTGTCTCCTTCCCGTAACGGGTATCATCATTGTCCTCAATGTCGTCGTGTATAAGTGATGCTTTATGGAAACACTCAACCGACACGGCAATTCGGTTTGCAATTGTTTGGTTATAAGATTTACAGAAGGCTTCGTAACCCAACATCGCTAAGAATGGTCGAAACCGATTACCTCCCAATAAAAACGATTTTAAAGCGATATTTTCAGTTTTATCAGATTTGTAGCCAAGAATATCTGAGAGGGTGTTTTCGTTGAAAATTGAATCGATTTTAGCCCTAACCTGGTTGAAATTGAGTAGATGAAAATCGGTAGTCTCTTTTAGATTGAAAATTTCTTCTTTAATCCACTCCGAATCGGCAATGGTATCTTTGCAACCACAGGTTAGTAAAGGAATTCCAATGCCAGGGACAGAATATTTTCCAACCGAAATAAAAAGTTTCTGAAGAACCTCAATACACCCAACCCCAATAACCGCATCAATAGTACCGCTTTCAATGAGTTGTGCTGTAATAGTTGTTCCATCGGTAACAAGTACTTCGTAGCCAAGTTTTTCGGCTTCTCTTATAAAGAATGAGATGTTACACTCCCCACAATCCCTGCAAAGTAAACCGAGTTCATCGTTTTCTGCTTTGCAAAGGTTGCTGTTTCGTAAGCACTGTGGGAGCATCAAAACTCTACGGTTATAAGGTACTGATCCAACAATATCTCGCCAGATTGCATTTCCGCAGCAAACCATGGTGAAGGCCGCATATTTTTCGTCCCAACCATTTTCTTCAACCAACCCTTTGGCAAACTCAAAAAGACCCTCGTATGATATAGGAGGAATTACAGTATTATTCCTAAAAAACGCCTCAACTTTACCGCGAATTTCGGCCCTTGTCTCTTTGACCTCGGGTACAACTAGGTTTAATTCATCGATGCTCATCTCTCGCTACGTTTAACCATAAGCTCCTAAACCAAAGAATGCACGTTTCTTTGCCATTCGGTAAATCCAACTTTTCTCTGGAATCTGCTTACACGATCCATGGCTACATATTTTAGGCGAAGTTGCCAGCTGTTCAAGGTAATTTGATCGGTTGGATGTATTAAAGGCAAAATGATCCGTTGCAAAATCTTTCAACCATAAAGGATCTTCCATCAGAATGCAACCATTTGTTTTCTGGGAAATCTCTCTTTTGAAATCTTTTAGAAATTTCGAATCTTCATAGATCGATTTGATGCTTTTCCCGTCAAGCCATTCACACGAAAGCTGAATTACAGGGCACGGCTCAATATAGCCCGAAGGGCTAATATGATGACTCAACCCCTCGGCAGCAGGGCAGAACGGCTCACCATTGGCTCCCCAATACGAGTCGATCAGCACAATTGGGTACTTCTTTCTACCCTCTACTAAAAATGTTCTTAAGCGCAAAATTTCCTCTTGGCTCAAAGCCAAATCGTAACAAGGATTTTCACCCGATGGTCGATAAATGTAATACCAAAGGTAGATTATCCCTTTATCATGAAGCATCTTAATAAATTCCTCTGACAATGCCATCTCGATATTCGATTTGCAAACACTAATAGCAACACCGGTTACTAATTTATGTTTCGTGGCCGTATCAATAGCTTGCAAAGTTCTTTGGTAAACGTGGTTTCCGCCTCTGCGGGTATCAGCAACCGTTTCATTCCCTTCAAAGCTGATCAGTGGGGTAACGTTAGCAACTTGACGAAGTTCTTGTGCTACGTTGTCGTTCAATAATGTTCCGTTCGTGAAAAGTTGGAAATAGCAATCGGGATGCGATCGGAAGATGTCAAATAATGGTTTATACATTAAAGGTTCACCTCCCAAAATTCCAAAGAAGTATGAACCGTACTTTTTACTTTCTTCAATAATTCTGTTTACCTGTTCAAAATCTAAAGTGGCAGATTTTTCGCCTCTTGTAACCCAGCACCCTTGGCAATTGAGATTGCAATCGTTGGTAACGGAAATAAACTGAAAAGCGGGAAACATCTCGCCTCTCTTCTTCCGTTTCTGAAATTTGCTAAATCCACGCAAACCCTTAATCCCAAAATTATAGATAAACTTTCTCCTACACCGCGAATCCGTCCTTAATATGTTTTTTAGAATTGACATCTATTGATTTTTAAATTAAGTATAAACACTCCATTATTAATTCTTCTTTGCATTGTCTCTTTCTTCCAACGCTTTCTTCATCGCTTGCTCACGAATAATGGATTGTCGTTTTGCCTTACGTTGTTCGAGCGCTTTGTAAATATCGCTACCAAGAATCGATTTCAAATCCTGCTGTTGACGTTGTAACTCTGCAGTTTCATCTATAGAATTGGAACCGCTAATAGCCCCTCCCTGTTTAAATTTAGGGAAGATTATTGCAGTATGTGGGCATATTCTTGCACAGGCGGGGCAATTGTTCTTGCAACCTTTTGGGTTCACCACTATTACTTTATCGTTAGTTTTTTCATAAACCCCGAATAAGCAAAAATCAGCGCATTGCCCACATCCCGTACAACGGGAGTAATCAATAACAGGAAACCATGCTGGCCATCCTGGTTCGCTGATATGCTCAGTTTGAATGGATGGTTCCTCATTACAAAATGCCTTAAGATTAACTAACACCTCGTTTACAGATGTTTCTCGCAAGTTGAGAAAAGATAAACTATCCCGATCACTTTTAAACCCAGCGTAATCAAGAAGTTTTTTAACTGCACGTGGGTGGCATGCAATTACCAGGGTTGGTTCAGTGGTTGAGAAAATCTTTTTAATAGTTGGTTTTTCTGTAACGCAAAGGCCACAAAGATCAGATATTTGAATCGCATCAACCTTTTCGTTATAGAGAAATTTGGATATTGATTCTTTTATTTCTTTGCTAACAATCTCCCCCCCACAATTACAGTATAATACCTTTTTATTCATTTTGCTATTTAAAATAATTGAATAATATTGAATAGAATATTTGAGATATTTTATGATACAAGTTTAGCACTTTATTCACTTAGATACAACTTGTTTCCACTTGGTTTAATTATTGAATTTTAGTTTCTTTTCTTAGATTTGCAGCTTACTTTTTAAAACCACAATATGCTTTTACTTCGGATAGGAATAGTTGTTTTGATAATTGCTATTGTCCATGAACATCTTTTAGCTCAAAAGGAGGATTCATTAACTGTAAAGAGTAATCATCAACATTTTGTAAGGTCGCTTATATTTCCAACCTCTCTTTGTGTAGTTGGAGTTATAGTTAAAGAAACATCTTTTAGGAAAGATTTTCAAGAAGATATCCAAAAAGCAAATTGGCACTTCAATACCCATATTGATGATTATACACAATACGTTCCGATGGTTGAGCTATTGACTGCCGATTTATGTTACTCTAAATCGAAGAATGAAATTTTTCAGCAAGCGAAAAATTTAGCTATTTCACAGCTATTAACAGGAATTTTAGTAACTACACTGAAAGTTACAACAAAAGTAACCCGTCCCGATGGAACGCCACACTCATTCCCCTCGGGACATACTTCATATGCATTTACAGGTGCCACAGCGCTATATCTTGAGCACAAAGATTCAAATCGGTTGATTGCTTATAGTGGCTTTGGGTTTTCTACTGCAACGGGAATGCTTAGGGTTATAAATAATAGACATTGGATCTCCGATGTATTGGTTGGTGCAGGCATTGGAATGCTTACCACAAAACTAACTTGGTATGTTAACCCATTCAGCAACTGGAAGCCTTTTAAAAACAAGAATGTTGCTATTTACCCTTATGTTAATGGATTTGACCAGAGTGCTGGCTTAAGTTTTGTTTTTTGAGAACCGAAAAAGCATTAAAAAAAGGAGGGTTGAAAAACCCTCCTTTTTTGTTTAAAGTGTATTTGAGTACCTTATTAAATAGATTAAGTCAGCCTCTTCTTTAAGGGAGATATTATTATCCTTAATGTATTTTGAAATCAAAGCTTCTTTTTCTCCGAAGGCAGAAATAAAGTTTTTCCCTCTTCTATCAATTTCAACTATTTTATCTCCGATTTTTGCATAGTACTTCATTTTGTGAATTATCCGATCATTTTTATTTCCAGAGTTCAGGGCTGGGTTAAAGTTGGTGGGTAAAATTACTGTAAAATGAAGTTGAAGAAGACTTGTTTTATCCGCATATAATACTTCAAAAAAACTCTTTTTGAACTTCCCTTCATCGTGATAATATAAAAATTCAAAGTGGTGACCATCAATAATAATTTCCTTTATATTTTCAGAAGCACCAATGGCATAGGTTTTTTCTTCATGCAGATACTGCATTTCGCCATTATGTACATTAAAACGTAGTTTAATGGTTGGAATAGTATCCCCATTTTTAAAGAAAATGGTTCCCAGTTGCCAATCATCATTCAAAAATGGGGAACCTTCTAAATTTGTAGGCTTATCCTGAATTATAATTTTATTTTCACCAGGAGGTAATTCAAATCTATACGATTGAGAGAATGCAAAAATGTAAGATGATAAGATAACAATTGTAAAAAGAATTATTTTTTTCATAAGGCTTGTTTTAAAAGGGTTACGCTTAAAAAACAAAAATTATGCCAATATCATCTTTTAAAAATTTTGAATCTAAGTATATCTATACAATTGCTTTAGATCCAAATCTAATTACAATTTACAATTTTAGTTTTACACTTAGGTTATGTAAAAAGGGGATCTGAAAGATCCCCTTTTTATATTTATATTTCGAAAAATCGGATTATATAAGAGTATTTGAATATTTTATCAAAGAAACTAAATCCCCTTCGTTTTTAAAAGATATTTTATTGTCTTTTACATATTTTAAAATTAAGGATTCTTTTTCTCCGAAAGAAGAAATGAACTTTTTCCCTTTTTTGTCTATTTCAACTATTTTATCACCAATTTTTGCGTAATACTTTTTCTTAATTGTAATCTGATCATTTTTGTTACCAGAGTTTAGCTGAACGTTAAAGTTTGCTGGCAAAATTTCGGGATAATAATTGATTAAAAGCGATACCTTGCCGTCGTAAATTTCTTCGAAATAGCCTTTCTTTTGAGTTCCCTTATCCTCATAGCTTAAGAAAACAAATGAACTTCCTCCTACTTTAATAAATTTTACACTTTCGGGAGCTCCAATAGCGTAAGTTTTTTCCTTGTGAAGGAATTGCATTTCATTTTTGTAAACATTTAAGCGAAGCTTAATAGTTGGTATAGTATCTCCATTATTCATTAGGATTTTTCCATCCTGCCAATTTTCATTTAAGAAAGGAGATCCGTCAAGATTTGCTGGGGCATTCTGACTAATGATCTTGTTTTGTCCAGGAGGTAGCTCTAGTCTATAAACAGCATCATAAACCACAGGCGACGAACCTGTGCTATTCTGAGCAAAAGAGCAGAAAATAGCTTGAGTCAAAAAGAAAGTTAACAAAAGAACACGTTTCATTTTTAATAAGGATTAATTGTTTAATGATTTGCTATTAGATGTCAATAATTATAAATGGATTAAAGAACTCAAAGTTAATTCTTAAAGCAGACAAAAGATTTTTGACCCAACATGTTCTGTAACATCTAAATGTCTGTAAATTCAAGTGTTGTACGAACGTTTGAGAAGTTATGGGAGGTGAATTTAATTAAAGCCAAGGAGATGAATTTATTGATTCATCGGGAATAAAATCAGCATAATTCGAAGCAACTAAATCAAGCAAATTCGAAAGTTCTTCAGGATCGGTAGATGTTACAAGTTTTAATCTCATTTCCTTAAAATGGGGTAACCCTTTAAAATAGCTGGTAAGATGTCGGCGTAACTCAAAAATTCCAGTTTTTTCCCCTTTAATTTCGATGGATTTGTTTAGATGGTATTTTGCAAGTTCAACCTTTTCGGGAATTGTAAACGGCTTAAGTTTTTCTCCTGTTTCTAAAAAATGCTTTATCTCTTTAAATATCCAGGGACGTCCATAGGTGGCCCTTCCTATCATAATGCCGTCAACCCCATACTGGTTAAATGCGAATTTGGCTCTTTCTGGGCTAATAATATCACCATTTCCAATAATTGGTATTATCATTTTGGGGTTGTTTTTAACCTCTCCAATCAAGGTCCAATCGGCCTCACCTTTGTAAAGTTGTGCACGGGTTCTCCCATGTATGGTTAATGCTTTAATGCCAACGTCTTGTAATTGTTCGGCAATTTCAACTATGTTTTTAGAGCTTTCATCCCAACCCAGTCGGGTTTTTACTGTTACAGGAATGTTTGTTGCATTAACAATTTGGCGGGTCATCTCTACCATCTTGGGAACATCCCGCATCATTCCTGACCCAGCACCTCGGTTTGCAATTTTTTTAACAGGGCATCCAAAATTGATATCAATAACCTCTGGTTTTGCAGCAGTAGCAACTCGCGTTGCTTCAACCATGCTGTCGATTTCGTGACCATATAATTGAATTCCAATAGGGCGCTCATAATCGAAAATATCAAGTTTAGCAACGCTTGTTTTGGCATCACGGATCAACCCATCAGCATTTATAAACTCGGTGTACATCATATCCGCACCGAATCGTTTACAAAGTATTCGAAACGATGGATCGGTAACATCCTCCATTGGAGCCAAAAATAGAGGCCTATTGCCCAAATCTAAATTTCCAATTTTCAATATTTTCTTTGTTTAATCGCTCACAAAAATACACACTTCCGAAACCTATCCAAACCCTTTAACTATATTTGCCATTTCTGATAAAAAATGCATTCCAATGATATCTAACTATTTTAGAGAATCATCCCCTTTGATGAAAATAGTACTTACACTTCTTTTTTGTTTGACGGGGTTGTTACTTTTCATGTTTATTGGTTCTATCGTTGTTTTTTCAATCTATGGATCAGCTGCGTTATCCTACCTTTCAAACCCTGATCCATCAACGCATGAGGCAATTGTGGCACTCAAGATTTTGCAGATAAGTCAAGCCATAGGGTTATTTATTATTCCTAGTTTTTTACTTGCATATTATTTTTCCACTAATCCCTCAAAATATTTAGGGTTTAATAAAATTAACCTAAACCTTGTTATTTTAGTTACAGTTACAATTATTGTTGCCTTTCCTGCAATTAACTTACTAGCATCGCTTAACGAGCTGGTTAGTTTGCCTCAATGGATGAACGAAATGGAGGGAAAGGCACAGGCTTTAACCAAAACTTTTATGACTGTAAATGGTTTTGGCGGACTTTTAGTAAATTTTATAATGATAGCTATTCTACCTGCTCTTGGCGAGGAGTTATTATTCCGAGGAATTATTCAAAAACTTTTTTCTGAAATAACAGGAAAGGTAGTTTGGGGTATAGTTATTTCAGCCTTGCTTTTTAGTTTTATGCATCTCCAATTTCAAGGTTTTTTGCCTCGATTTGCTTTGGGAGTTTTATTCGGTTTTTTCTATGTTTGGTCTGGTTCATTATGGTTACCAATAATAGCTCATTTTATCAATAACTCAATAGCAATCATCGGATACACTATGATTTACAAGGGCGATTTATCTTCTGAAGCAGAAAATATTGGCGGATTATCCGTGATGTGGCCTTTTGGAATAATGAGTTTAGCGTTGGTTTTGATGCTCCTATTGAAAATAAGGAGCGAAGGTTTAAGGATTGGCAAAATCGAAAAGACTTCGCTCTAGGAGTTGTAATCCTTTTAGTTCATTTTTCCGGTAAACATATACCAAACCATAATCGGTACATTTTTCTCTTTTTAGATCATCTGGTAAATCTTTGAAAGAAGTTTCTACCTCGTTCCAAATACTTAAGATAATATCATCTGCCTTTGTACGAAGGGAATCAAGTTCATTTAGCATCCTTTGGGTATTCTGTTGTAAAATTTTTTGATGGTTGTAAGATTCAACAAAGTTCTCATAGCGAACCTTTACAACGGCAATCGTAGGGTTTGTGATTGGCTGTTGCGAATTCATTATACGCTTTGCCTCACCATCAATTATTTTTTTGCCCCATTCTATCAAGTCTTTTTCAGTGCTGAGTGCAGGAACTTTTTGTTCATCAATGTCCATTCCGTAGAGTGTTCTTGTTTTCTCTGGAAGTTCTCCACGGGCAATTGCCATGTTAACGACCTGAATAAAATGTGATAGATAGAGTTTAGCCTTTTTTGTATGAACTATATAATCCTTGCTTTTTTCAACCTGAATATTGTACGCTGCTTTATAGTTTATCATCGCTTTTTCAAACGAATTGATAAAGAGTTCGATTTTTGCAAAAGTACTTTGTGAGAATGCTAGTTTAAACGGAGGGAGTTCTTTTCCCTTTTTGTAAGCTACCGAAAGAGCTTTAATTCTTGCGGCATCAGTGTTGGGTAAACGGCGGTAAGGCATGGCGGAGGGTTTTGGTTGTTAATTAGTTGTTGATAACATGCGAATATAGCAAACGAATTTAAAAAAACAACACCCTTCGTAAATTACTTTGATAGATATTCTCTATTGACTTTAAATAGGTTGGACTTACGAACGCTAAAATCTTAATTTAAAAACCCTTCCATTCTCATTTTTGATGCTTATTAACAGTTTTGGTAATTTATCAGATTAAAAAATTTTACCTTTGAAAAATTTTTTTAAAAACACATTCTCAAATAATTTCATCTTATGTACGGCAAAATAAAAGAAGATTTACAGCATCAGCTGGAATCCATTACAAACGAAGGTCTTTACAAGACAGAGCGAATTATTACAACTCCTCAGCGTGTTGAAATTAAAGCAAATGGGAAGGATGTTCTCAATTTTTGTGCAAACAACTATCTTGGCCTTTCATCACATCCAAGGGTAATTACAGCTGCAAATAAGGCTATGACTGAGTTCGGCTTTGGAATGTCATCGGTACGTTTTATTTGCGGAACACAAAGCATTCATAAAGAGCTTGAAAAGAAGTTAAGCCAGTTTCTTGGTACTGAAGATACTATCCTATACTCATCCGCTTTCGATGCAAACGGTGGAATTTTTGAACCTATTCTAGGTGAACAGGATGCAATTATTTCAGATGAGCTTAACCATGCTTCAATTATTGATGGCGTTAGGCTTTGTAAGGCTAAACGTTTTAGGTATAAGAATAACGACATGGCTGACCTCGAGGAAGTACTTCAGGATGCAAGAGAATGTAGATACAAATTGATTGTTACCGATGGTGTTTTCTCAATGGATGGAATCATTGCTCAAGTTGATAAGGTTTGCGATTTAGCAGATAAGTACAATGCAATGGTTATGGTAGATGATTCTCATGCTACAGGTTTTGTTGGAAGAACCGGTCGTGGTACTTCTGAATACTGCAATGCGATGGGACGTGTAGACATTATCTCAACTACATTTGGAAAAGCCCTTGGTGGTGCATCTGGTGGTTGCATATCGGGTCGTAAGGAAATTGTTGACATGCTTCGTCAACGTTCACGCCCATACCTTTTCTCAAACTCTCTTGCACCCGCAATTGCAGGAGCAACCTTAGAGGTTCTAAACATGCTTTCTGAAACCACAGAGCTTCGCGATAAACTTTACGAAAGCACCCAGCTTTTCAGAAAAGGGATGACCGAAGCAGGATTCAAAATTGTTCCAGGTGTACACTCAATAGTTCCTGTACTATTTGGACATCTTCCAAATGATGCAAAACTTTCACAAGATTTTGCAAATGCTCTTCTTGACGAAGGAATCTATGTAACAGGATTCTATTACCCTGTTGTTCCAAAAGGAAAGTCAAGAATTAGAGTTCAAATTAGTGCTGCTCATACTAAAGAGCAAGTTCAATTTGCAATTGATAAATTCACAAAGGTTGGTAAAAAACTAGGTGCTATTTAATTATAGTACACATTTTTGAAAAAGTCTCTAGTGATTATAGCAAGAGACTTTTTTTGTACTCTTCTGCACTCAAACGTTTGTATTATATAACCAAACTTTTTATATTTGGTTATGATAGAAAGATAGCGGCATAGATATCGCACAGGTTGATTGGTTGTGGCCGATAAAGGATAGAAAAATGAAATAAAAGAGCCTTTTATTGCATTTGCCTTTATTAACTCAAACATTCTAATACAATCTACTATGTCGCACATTGGATCGTATGATTCCAGGATTAAAGCCTTCGACTGGAGTATTTCCGAAAAGGAACTTGATTATAAACAGGGAAATACCATCAACATTGGATGGTACTGTACCGATCGTATTTGCCAAATGGGTAAGGCGGATAAAACAGCATTGATTTGGGAGGGGATGATTGGCGAAGAAAAACGGTACACCTACAATGATATTCGTATTGCTTCAAACACAATAGGACAATACCTCAGGGACATTGGAATAAAACCCGAGGATAGAGTTTGCCTGTTTATGGATAAAATCCCCGAGCTGTACCTCGGATTTTTGGGTATTTTGAAAATTGGGGCTATCGCCCAACCGCTATTCTCTGCTTTTGGCGATGAATCACTATTTATTCGATTGGAGAATGCTCAAACCAAGGCAATAATCACCCAGAAAAAGCATGCCCCAAAGGTGCGAAAGATCATCGATAAGATGCCTTTTGTAGAGTTTATCATTATAGTTGATCATGATCCCAGCAAACCGCTTGGAGAAAAAGAACTATCGTTTGATCTGGAAAGATCGCCTAGGGTTGATAAGTTTGAAATATACCCCACCAAAGCGGAATCCCCTTCTGTTTTACATTACACATCAGGAACAACTGGTCAACCCAAGGGAGTAAAGCATGTTCACTACTCTTTGATATCGCAATATTTAACTGCAAAGTGGGTTCTCGACTTACAGGATGATGATATCTACTGGTGTACCGCCGATCCCGGATGGGTTACAGGAACATCCTACGGAATTATTGGTGCGTTTAGCAATGGTGTTACACAATGCGTATTAGATGCTGGATTTTCGGCTGAAGCATGGTATCGATTTATCGAGAAGCATAGGATTAGTATGTGGTACTCAGCTCCAACAGCAATTCGATCGCTCATGAAGGCTGGGGATGAGATAATCAAAAAGTTCGATCTATCGTGCCTTCGACATCTTGCTAGTGTTGGTGAACCTCTGAATTCGGAAGCTGTGATTTGGTCGGAGAAGGTTTTTGGGAAAGCATTTCTCGACACATACTGGCAAACAGAAACGGGATCAATTATGATAACCAACTTCCCAGGTATGAAGATTAAACCCGGTTCGATGGGGAAACCTTTTCCGGGAATTTTTGCAACAGTGGTTGATCCTGAAACTTTTCAACCATACACTGATTCTGGAAAAATAGGGCTAATTGCCATTAAGCCCGGTTGGCCATCGATGATGCGAACCTATTGGAATAACGAGGAAACTTATCAGAAAAAGTTTAAGAACGGGTGGTATCTCCCTGGAGATCGTTCAAGTATTGATAGCGAGGGGTATTTCTGGTTTGTTGGGCGCGATGATGATGTAATTAACACTGGTGGGCATCTGGTTAGTCCTTTTGAAGTAGAGTCGGCACTTTTAGAGCATCCTTCAATTGCAGAGTCAGCGGTGGTGTCCAAACCAGATTTTGTGAATATGGAGGTGGTTAAGGCTTTTGTAACACTTAAACCAGGATTTAATGCTGACAAAGATCTAGAACTGGATATCATGAACTTTGTAAGAAAAAAACTTTCACCGCTTGCAATGCCCCAAGAGATTGAGTTTGCCGACACCCTTCCAAAAACTAGAAGCGGAAAGATTATGCGCCGAATTCTTAAGGCCAAAGAGTGGGGGGAGGAGATAGGAGATACCTCTACCCTAGAAAACGATTAAAAAAGTACAAACTAAAATAATAGGAGATTAGCATTATGGAAGATATGAAAGAAATAATTAGAAATTATGTGATTAAAGAGTACGTTGAGCATGATACCGTAATTGGTTTTGATACCCCTCTAATTTCAGGAGGAATAGTGGATTCTTTCTCAATGGTATCGCTTAAACGATTTCTTGAGAATAAATATAAAATTTCGATTCCCGATGATAAAGCAACCCCTGAAGCTTTCGATTCGGTTAATAAAATAGTGAACCTAGTAAACGAAATTATTAAATAAGTATAGCTATGGCATATTCTGATAAAACACGAGGAATGTACAGCGAAATCCTTACGGGAGTTAAGGAGGCTGGACTTTACAAGCAGGAACGATACATTCATTCTGCTCAGGCTGCCGATATTGAGGTAGAATTTCCAACAGGAGCCTCAATAAAAAAAGTAATTAATATCTGCTCCAATAATTATCTAGGGTTATCGAGCCACCCGGAGGTAGTTAAAGCAGCTCATGCTGGTCTCGATTCGCATGGTTATGGAATGTCATCGGTTCGTTTTATTTGCGGAACGCAGGATATTCACCGTCAGCTGGAGAATATGGTTACAAAATTTCTTGGAACCGAGGATACAATTCTATTCCCATCGTGTATGGATGCGAATGCCGGTGTTTTCGAGGCAGTACTCACAAAGGACGATGTGATGATATCTGACCGATTGGTGCATGCCTCAATCGTTGATGGTATACGCTTATGTAGCGCAACCCACGATACATTTAAGCATTCGGACATGGAGCATCTGGAAGAAAAACTCCAATTGCATAACGATAAACGTTTAAAAATGGTTATTACCGATGGCGTCTTTTCCATGGATGGCGATACTGCAAAACTTGACGAGATGGTTGCTCTTTGTGAAAAGTATGATGCGCTTCTTTTCGTTGATGATTCTCATGCAAGCGGGTTTATTGGAAAAACCGGAAGAGGAACCCATGAAAAATGTGGAGTAATGGGTAAAATAGATATTATTACAACAACCTTTGGTAAAGGGCTAGGGGGAGCATCAGGAGGTTGTGTTTCAGGAAGAAAGGAATTGGTGGAAATGTGCCGTCAAAAGGCTCGTCCATACTTATTCTCAAATACTATTGCACCCCCAATTATTGCTGGTGTAATTAAAGTTCTTGAGATATTATCAGCATCTACAGATAGGCGCGATAAGTTGGAGAAGAATACCGATTTCTGGCGTAAAGGATTAATTGATGCTGGATTGATAATCAAAGAAGGGGATACTCCAATCGTTCCCTTAATGCTATTTAATGCAAAACTGTCACAGAATTTTTCAAGGGATCTTTACGATGAAGGTATATATGCAATTGGATTTTTCTTCCCTGTTGTACCGCAAGGACAGGCTCGAATTAGAACCCAAATATCGGCTGGTCACGAAAAGCATCATCTCGAAAAGGCATTAGATGCTTTTAGGAAGGTTGGAAGGAAATATGAAATACTTGGAAAAACAAAGCAAGAGATTATTGATAGGTATGGAATGTAAATAATCTTTTTGTTGATTTATTTAAGCCTAATGCACGTAGTATTAGGCTTTTTTATTAATTGAAGTGACAAAATGGAAGTGTTGCAATAATCTGATATTAAATCAATTAAAAAATGTAATTATTTATAAGAACGAATTTTTATTACAGGTTTATGTTTAAATACAAAAAATATAGATTATATCTTATAAAAATGTCGTTTTTTAAAATCTGATCGTTAATTATCCCTTATAATTCAAAACATTTTATAAATCGCAACTTAGTTACAATTTGTAACTAGAGAATAAATTAAACTTCGTATTGACTCATATAATGCTTCGACATAAATTGCCACACAATGATACATTAAAACATTAACTCATAAACCCGTAATGTTCTTAAGGCTTATGTAACCCCAACAAGACACTAACTTTTCTTTTTTATAAAACCTAAACTAACCCTTAAACAAAAACTAACTATGAAAAGAGTTTTACAAATTGTCTTTATGTTCTGCGTTGTATTTGCAGGGCTAATGATTAATGAATCGCGGGGCGTTACTGCATATCCATACCCCGTAAAAATAGATCAACCCGATGGAACAACAATTACCGTTATTCTGAAAGGTGATGAGCATGTGAAATGGGCGCAAACTCTAGACGGCTATACTATTTTACGTAATAGCAAAGGTGTTTTTGAGTATGCCACTCAAGATAGCAGAGGTGATTTGACCCTTTCTGGTATTAGTGTTAGTGAAATTTCTTCGAGAAAATCTGCCGAACTTAATTTTTTAGCAAAAACTCAAAAAGGATTGCTTTACAGCAAAAGTCAGGTTTCTATGATGAAAAGTATTTATGCAATTAAAGCAACTGAAAGTTTGAAAGCTTTTCCAACTACAGGATCAAGAAAACTGGTTTGTATTTTAATGGGTTTTAAGGATAAAGCCTTTACTAAAACTCAATCAGATTTCAATAATCTTTTTAATCAAGTTGGATATACAACTGGTGGAGCAACAGGAAGTGTAAAAGATTTTTATTCTGAGAATTCATATGGTCAATTTGATTTGACAGTTACTGTTGCTGGCCCCTATACCGCTGCTAATAATATGAGTTACTATGGTGCAAATGATGCTTCTGGTTATGATGTTAATCCTCGTGCACTTGTGTCTGAGGCAATTAACGCAGCTGATGCATCAGTTAATTTTGCTGATTTTGATAATGATGGTGATGGTACTGTAGATGGCGTTTATATAATTTATGCAGGTTACGGAGAAGAAGCAGGTGCAAGTGCAGATTGTATTTGGGCACACGCATGGAGTCTTGCTACCGCAGTTACAAAAGATGGTAAATCAATAAGCAAATACTCATGTTCTGCAGAACTTAGTGGTAGTTCGGGCTCTACAATTACTGCAATTGGAGTTATTTGCCATGAGTTTGGTCACGTTCTTGGTTCTCCTGATTATTATGATGTAGACTATACTACTGGCGGTCAATTTGATGGAACAGGCGATTGGGATTTAATGGCTGCCGGCTCTTGGAATAATAATGGTATTACTCCTGCTAGCCATAATGCTTATACAAAAGTTTATGTGTATGGCTGGGCAACAGCAACCGAATTAACTTCAGCTCAAAATGTTACTGTAGCAAACGCTGAAACTAACAAAAGTTTCTATCGAATTAATTCAACAACTACAAACGAGTTTTGGCTATTAGAAAACCGTCAGTTAACGGGCTTTGATGCTAGTTTACCAGGCCATGGTTTGATAATATATCATGCTCATAGTGGTTTAACCTCAGCAATTGCTAGTGCAAATATCAATGCTACATATCCACAGAAGTTTTACCCTGTTTGTGCAAACGCAACAACAAATCCAGGTACAACTGCAAGTACTTATGGAACAATAAATGGTGGCGGTTGTCCTTTCCCTGGAACAGGTGCAAAAACATCATTTACCGATGCTACTACACCTAATATGAAATCATGGGCGGGTGCAAATACAGCAAAACCGATTACCAATATTGTTGAAAACACAACTACCAAAACGATTACATTCAGTTTTATGGGTGGTTCTGTTACTCCAACGGCTCCAACCGCAACCACCGTTGCTGCTTCTGGAGTATCAACATCAGGCGCAACTCTAAACGCAACCGTAAACGCCAACAACGCTTCGACTACTGTTACCTTTGAGTATGGCACAACAACCAGCTACGGGAGCACTGTAAATGGAACACCCAATACTTTAACAGGCGCAACAGCAACTAGCGTTACCGCTGCTTTAACTGGATTAACAGCTAACACAACCTATAACTACAGAGTAAAAGCTGTTAACTCTGTTGGCACAACCTACGGCAGCAACATGACGTTCACAACCTCAGCCAACCCAACCTCACTAACCCTACCTGTTACAGAAAACTTTGCTTCATCCAGTTTGCCAACTGGTTGGACAACTCAAAATACAGGCACAAGTATTACCGAGCGTTGGAGCATGTCAAACACAGCTAACGCTGGTGGAGCTGCTTATGAGTTGAAATGTACTTATCAAAATGTAAACCCAGGAACTACAAGAGTTATTACTCCAGCGGTGAACACTGTTGGTGTAAGCTCAGTTACCTTCTCGTTCAAGCATATGCTTGATGCTTACAGTACAGGAGTTACTCTAAGAGTACAAACCTCAAATGATAAATCGACCTGGACAAATACAACGTGGTCCGTTGCAACCTCAAGCACAAATATTGCTGCGGCTACCGTTAACGTAACCGTTACCACAAACCTAAACTCAGCAACAACCTACTTCGCGCTAGTTGCTGATGGTAACCTATATAACATTGACTACTGGTATATCGATAACATATCGATAACAAGCGGTTCATCTACAACTATCCCAACCGTTACCACAACTGCTGCTTCAAGCATAACTGCAAGCTCTGCTACAAGCGGAGGTAATGTTACTGCAGACGGTGGTGCATCAGTTACCGAAAGAGGAATTTGCTATGCAACAACAGCCAACCCAACCACTTCGAATTCAAAAGTTACCAGCGGAACTGGTACTGGTTCGTTCACAGCAAATATGACTGGATTGACTGCTAGTACTACCTACTATGTAAGAGCATATGCTATCAATGCGCAAGGTACAGCCTATGGTTCTCAGGTTTCATTTACAACTTTAACAAGCGGTGGTGGAACAACAGTTGATGTAAATGTTGGAACAGGTACTTCCACTCAAGGTTATCCAATTAACTGCTATTACGGATACGAAAGAAGCGCATCAATATATACTGCTACTGAAATTGGACAAGTTGGATCTATTAGTAAGTTGTCATGGTATCCTACATTAACAACTTCTTACAATGTTCCAATTAAGATTTATATTAAACAGACAACTGCTTCAACCATTACAGCTGCAACTTGGGCAACTTCGATATCAGGAGCTACTTTAGTGTACAGCGGAACAATGGCTGGAACTACAGCTAATACTTGGAAAGAATTTGTTTTAACCACAGCATTTAACTTTACAGGTGGAACAAATAACCTAATGGTTCTAGTTGAAACCAACTATGGAGGAACAGGTGCTGGAACAAGTACTGGTGCAAAGGTTCGCTACACTTCTGCAACTAGCAAGCATATGTATATTAGAGCTGATAACTCCGCACCAACTGGTACCGGTACTGTAACAAGTTATCGCCCAAATATTAAAATAACGATCACAACTTCATCTGGTTCAATTAATAATGAGATGAGCAACCCTGAAATAGAAAACGTTACTCTAAGTGTTTATCCTAATCCTACAAAAGATTGGATAACCGTTGAAAGCACAGGAGAAATTAAGTCAATTGAACTTTTCTCTATAACTGGTGCTAAGGTTTATTCGAAAAAGGATATCTCAAATAGCGCTTCAAATGAAGTTGACCTATCACAATTCCAAAATGGAATTTACATTCTAGTGGTTAATGACGGTGTAAAACGTCATACAATGAAAGTTATTAAGCAATAATAATCAACTTGATTAATTAAGAACCCGCGAGAAATTGCGGGTTCTTTTTTATATAATGGTACTTCCTTAAACCATTTTATATTTATTTTGTCTATGGTAAAAATCGAAATTACTAACGCTTTACAAACTATATTCAAATGAAAAAGTTAATTATTACATCCATTTTTCTTCTTGTGTCAGTTGTTCTGTTTGCACAAGAAAAGGAAGCTGTTTACAACCCCAATGCCGACGCTAAGACTGATTTAAAGAATGCTATTGCTAAAGCAAAAGCAGAGAAGAAACATGTGCTGATACAGGTGGGAGGAAACTGGTGTCCATGGTGTATTAAGTTTCATAAAATGGCAACAACCGATACAAAGATTGACTCTACAATTAAAGCCGATTACGTTTATCTACTTTTAAATTATAGTAAAGAGAATAAGAATCTTAATGTACTAAAGACACTTCAATACCCACAACGTTTTGGATTCCCAGTTTTCGTTATTCTTGATGGTGATGGAAAACTTCTTCACACACAAGACTCAGGATTATTAGAGCTAGATAAAGGTTACGATCCTAAAAAGGTATTAACTTTCTTAAAACAGTGGAACGTAAAAGCGCTTGATCCTAGGAATTATCCTGAAAAATAGTTGGGTTTTCAAAGAGAATAAAAGAGACGAAAATTTTTCGTCTCTTTCTTTTTTAGTCGAGCAAAAATATGCTGGCTTGGCCGAAAATCTTATCCTAAAAGCTAGTCGGCAAAGTATGCTC